>Ga0326728_10014455_pt1 | contig 16758 bp, 13 predicted proteins | sample MB3enrmetagenome_FD_207602 | JGI IMG/M metagenome (GOLD analysis project Ga0326728, IMG submission 207602) | Lab enriched peat soil microbial communities from McLean, Ithaca, NY, United States - MB31MN | ecosystem: Environmental > Terrestrial > Soil > Wetlands > Peat | place: USA: New York...
CTCGAGGGTGCATCAGAACAAGAGGCTTGGGCTGGAGCCTCACGAGCGAGGGGATGTTCTGGTGCTGGGAGCGAAAAGTGCTTTGAATCCGCGCCCCTGTGTTGAGGACCAAGGGGTAAGCGGCGTGGAGCGCACGATCCGCGACAGGACCTTCAACCGGGTCCTTGTAGACGGGCAGCGCCTCGTAGCCGTGTCGGGCGAGGATCGTCGAGGCGATTTCAACCTTGCCCGAGGGAGTATCGAAACCTGGCTGACCGTCGCGGCGCAAGAGCCCCGATTCCCATTTCCTGTATCTGGTCTCCTTTGACGGCGGACGGACCCCCTTAGGGTTCTCTTTGAGCTCTTCGAGCAACTCGGGCTTTCGTGCAAAGGCAGCTTTCAAGATCTCTTCTTCGGTTTGGGGATACAGGTCGCCATATCCCAGCTTTTCGGCCAAAGCCGCAAGGATCAGGAGATTGTTCCGCGCCTGGCCGACGGGCGCGACGACCGGCTCGCGGAGGCGGGCGTAACCCGGGTAGTGTTGGTATGAGGTGATCTCGAACTCGGTCGCCGCAGGCAGGACTACGTCGGCGAACCGGCACTCTCCGGTCATGAAAATATCGATGACCGCGAGAAAATCGAGCTTGCTATACGCCTCCTCCCAAAGGTGGGGTTGAGGATAGGACGTCAAAGTGGATGCGCCGTGGATGAGCAGCCCGCGCGCGGGGTAGGGCCTGCCTTCGAGGACTGCCGCGGGGAACTCCATGAACTGGGCATTTTTCACGAGATCCCCGAAAACAGGATACTTGTCATCGCCGATTTGCGCCACCTCGTCCGGCACTTTCACGCCTGTCTGGTTTCCATACCAGGGCGCGGGAGGTCCGATGAGCAGGCCGCCCGGCACATCGAGATGGCCGGCCAGCGCCATGAGCAGATAGACGGCCCTGATATTCTGGACGCCGCTGGTAGTATACTCAAGGCCGGTGTACATTCGGAGAGATACATGCTTTGTGGTCGCGATCTCCCGTGCGAGGGCGATGACGGCATCCCTGGGCACGCCCGTGGTTCTCTCCACGGCCTCGGGGCTGAATGACTGGACGTATTCCTTCAACTCTGCGAAGCCGAGGGTCCACTTGTCCACGAATTCCCTGTCGTAGAGGCCCTCGTTGATAATCGTTCTGATCATTCCGAGGGCGAGAGCCCCGTCGGTGCCCGATCGCACTGCCATCCACTCGTCAGCGCGGCGGGCGATGTCGCTTCTCATGTGATCGATTGCGATAATGCGCGCACCCCGTTTCTTCGCCTTTACTACCCTGGGGAACATGAAAGGGGGTGAATCGGTAATAGGATTAGCGCCCCAGAAGACGATAGCCTTGCTGTTTTCGATATCCGGGAGCAACGCCGGCCCGCCCACCCCGAAAGTCGGAACAGGCGCGAGCACCCCGTAAGAATTGAAACAGAGCGAGCCGACGTTCGCCATGTTGGGGGAGCCGAAAGGGTAGAGGAAGGTGCCGCCGAAGTCGGCCATCGACTGTTCGAAGACGCCCCGTCCGGAGTGATAGACAAAGGCCTGGGCGCCGTAAGTTTCCCTGATCATCTTCATGTGCTCTGCGACGAGATCGAGGGCCTCGTCCCAGCTTGCCGTACGGAATCGCCCCTCTCCCCTTTCACCTGTCCGGATGAGCGGCACTTTCAGCCTGTCCTGAGAATAGACGATCTCAGGCCCGGCCTTGCCCCTGATGCAGAGGTTACCGTAAGGGACGCTTCTGTCCGGTTCGATCTTGACGAGCCTGGCGTTTTTCAGGGTGGCAATGATGCCGCAACCACCTGGGCAGACGCCGCAAATCGCCTGTTTTCGCCCCACCTCTACGCCGTTTTTCGTGTTCTGTCCCATCGTCTTTAGACCCTCCTTTGTTCATCCCCGGTCGCGCGCAGGTCGTGTTCGAGGGCATTGAAACGCAAATCAGCCGGACACGGTCGGGATGAAGTAGTTCCCGAGACATCCCCACGGATATCTCCCGGAAGAAAAGAAGCCGTCTGCAGACGCTCTGCGCCGGCTTCCGAAAGAAGATGGGGCTAGGGCAGAGGAATTGCGGACAGCTTCATGGGAGGCCGAACCGGCCCCTTTCTTACTTCTCAGTCCAACGGCACGAACATGTACATGCTTCTCATCACCGTTTCCCGGGGTTCACTCGCACTGTCGCTATATGGTAATAGCGGCTAAAGCGGAATGTCAAGGTGCCGGGCAATGGATAGTTTTCCTCTCCTCTTCGCCCACGACAATCTTAATTTCGTTTGACTCACGAAAATGACTGATGTATATTTGCCTCATGCGTTGGTCGTCGATTCTCCTTTCGAAGAGGTGCGCGATGAATCCGTCTTCCCGGTGAGGGGCCGCTATTGGCCCCGAAAGGCCTAGGTTAGGCCTTCAGCCGAACTGAAGGAGAGGGATCGTCCGACGCCACATCGTTGTACCCACCTGATTTTCCGTCATCCCGTTCCTTTCTCCTTCGCGACAATTGTTCTTAGGTTCTAAAGCCCGACCGGGCGGCCGCTTCCGCGACAGTGTTGCAGTTGTGCTCGGCCGTCCAGGGCGTTCCGCGAAAATAAAGTAACGATTGCCCCGGCGTAATCTTTTCCTAAAGCGAAAGCCTAGTGTAGCGAAGGAAAAGATGGAGCCGGTCGGTAACGGGAATGAATTCTGCGGAACGCTATATGTTGACGTGCTTCCCGCCGCTGGGAATACGCCGGCGTGTGGCGCCGGTTGAACGATCACGAGTAAAGGAGGCAACGATGACAGTGGATTTTACACGGAAGGACAAGTTCACACCGTTGGAAAGGATAGGGCGGCTGATGGCCGGCGAGCCCATCGATAGGGTTGCCGTCATCCCGTTCGCGTTGAGCTTCAGCGCAAGGCTTATCGGGATAGATCGAGGAATCTATTACCGGGAGCCGGAGCGCGCCTTTGAAGCAGGTCTCGCGTGCATGCAGGCTTACCCCTGGACCAACGCGAGCCCCACTTACGCGTGGGCCGACATGGGCGCATGGGAATTCGGAGGCCAAATCGTCTGGCCGGACAACGGCGAATCGGCGGCGCCCCGGTCTTTCGGGCCCGTTATTACCCAACCTGTGGAAGTCGATTCTCTTCCCGACCCTGACCCCAGGGCGGCCGGCATGATGCCCCTTGTGGACCGGTTCAACGCGATCTGCCGCGAACACGGGTTCCCCGCGTCGCTCCCGAACGGAACGCCGACAAACCATTCCATGGGGATAGTGGGAGATGCGACCTTTCTGCGTTGGATGATCCGTGAGCCCGAAGCGGTTCATAAACTCCAACGCAAGGTGACGAATTTCTTGTTGAAGGGGGCGGAGATTACCATAGGAAAGTACGGGGCGGAAAACTGCGGCGCCTTATGCGCGCTTCCCATGGACTCGAACCTGCTCATGTCGCCCAAGGCCTTCGAAAAGTTCGTCAAGCCCTACGTCCAGGAACTCCTCGGTTATTTCTTGCAGAAGGGGGTCAGGAGCCTACTGGTCCACCTGTGCGGGAATCATGCCGGCAACTTGGTCCATTGGAAGGACATACCCCTTCCGCCGAGGACAATCTTCTCCATAGGCCACGAGATGGACCTGGAGGCAACGGGCCGGTCCATCGGCAGGGAACACATCCTCGGGGGCAATATAAGCACGACGATCCTCCAGGCAGGGACGCCCGACGAGGTGTTTGCCGACACCGTGCGCTGCCTCAAGGGGGGCATGGAACATGAGGGGGGCTACATCCTCATGCCTGCCTGCGAGCTTCCGCCGAACACGCCCTTCGAGAATATGGAGGCAATGGCGCAGGCTGTCTACGAGCACGGGTACTACTGATGGGTTCCGGTAATCTACTTTTGAAGGAGGGGACTACGATGCGAGACAAGGAAGAGCTTTTTCAGGGGTTGTCCGATGCAATTGTTGCCATGGATGAGGATGAGACGGTGCGGTTGGCCGAGGCGGTTATCGACGACAAGATCGATCCGTACGAAGCCATAGAGAAGGGTTTGTCCCACGGCATGGAAAGGGTGGGCCGTCTCTTCGAGGAGGAAGAATACTTCGTCCCGGAGATCCTGATCTGCTCCGACGCCATGTACGCGGGTCTCGAGGTATTGAAACCGCACATCAAGGCCGTGGGGACAGACAGGACACACAGGGTGGTCATCGGCGTCATCGAGGGCGACACCCACGATATCGGGAAGAACCTGGTGAAGATCATGTTGGAGGCATCGCGCTTTGAGGTCTTCGACCTGGGCCGGGACGTCCCGCCTGTCCGGTTTCTCGAGAAGGCAAAGGAAGTCGAAGCGGACCTTATCGCCATTTCTACCCTCATGACCACGACCATGGAGGACATGGGAAGGGTCATCAAGCTGCTGCAAGAAGACGGCGTGAGGGGCAAATTCCAGGTAATGGTAGGCGGCGGGCCGATTTCCAAGCGGTTTGCGGACCGCATCGGGGCCGACGGCTATGCGGTCAACGCCGGAGCGGCGGCAAAGCTGGCAAAGGGTCTTTTGGGTGGCGAGGCGTGATCGTGATGAGTCCCAGGGAGCGTCTGAGTGCGGTGCTGCAGCACCGCGTGGTCGACCGCCCTCCAGTGATCTGTCCGGGCGGTATGATGAACGCGGCGGTGGTCGAGGTAATGGAGCGGACGGGCTGCACGCTTCCCGCGGCCCACGGCAGCGAAGAACTGATGGCGGGCCTCGCGATCGAGGTTTACGAGAGAACAGGCTTCGAGAACATCGGTCTGCCCTTCTGCATGACGGTCGAAGCCGAGATGCTGGGGAGCCGTATCGATATGGGGAGTCTTTCCTGCGAGCCGAAGATAGAGAAAGAAGCGTACCCTTCCGTGGATAATGTCCCAGTGGGCGACGTTCAAGACCTTTTTGCATCCGGTAGGGCTGCGGTCGTGCTCGGCGCCATAGGCCGGGTCTCGAAGATGTACCCCTCTGTCCCGGTCACGGGAGTGGTCACCGGCCCCCTGAGCCTCGCGGCATCGATCGTCGACCCGGTGACATTTTTCAAGGAGTTACGAAAAAACCGTGAGAAAGCGCACCAGGTCATGGCCGACGTGAGCGACCTGATCTCGACCTTCGCAAAACAAATGTTGAAGGCGGGCGCGGGCGCGATTACGGTGGCCGATCCCAGCGCCTCGGGGGAGATACTTGGACCTGCTCTTTTCGAAGAATATGCGGTAAAGTACCTGAACGAGATCGTCGACGCCACCCACGCGGCTCACGGGCACGTCATCGTTCACATATGTGGAGATCTGAAGAGCGTCAGGCGCCATCTCGGGTCGATCAGGGCGGACGCTTTGAGCACCGACTCCGTGATGAGCCTGTCCCGCATCAAGGAGGAGTTTCCCCTCATCACCACCATGGGCAATGTGAGCACCCGACTACTCAGCACAGGGTCGGCCCACCGGATTGGAAGTACCGCGGAAAAGCTGGTCCGCGACGGAGTCGACATAATCGCCCCCGCCTGTGGGCTCGATACCCATACCCCCTTGAAATCGATCCGTGCCCTCACTGACCGTGTCAGGGCGTGTGCCCCATGATGGTACGGATACGTTTTCTTCCGGAGGACAAGGTCGTCGACGTGGAGCAGGGTCTAACAATCCTCGAGGCGGCCCAGCGCGCGCAGGTGGTCATCGAATCTCCCTGCAACGGGGCGGGCATCTGCGGCAAATGCCGTGTGAGGCTCCCCGGACTCGCACCCGGTGCCGTGAGGGAGTCGGCATCCTCCCGCATCTCCGACGAAGACGAAGGCGTCGGCTTCTATTCTGCCTGCCATACCGAGGTGTATGCCGACCTGACCGTAGCGCGGTTGGACGGCGAGGGCTGCCGGCTCATTCAGGTATTAAAGGAAGGCGAAAGCCTGCCTGTTTTACTCGACCCTTTCGTGAGGAAAAAGTTTCTCGAAAGAGAAAGAGAGACACACGTCTATGCTGGCCAGACAAGAGTAACGGTCGAACAAGGCGACACGAGGGACCGGACGTTCGGCCTTGCCGTGGATATCGGAACAACGACCCTCGTGGCCAGCCTCATTGATCTCACAACAGGTCAAGAGCTCTCTTCAGTCTCTTCGCTCAACCCCCAGAGCCTGCACGCGCAGGACGTTCTATCCCGGATAAAGCGCGCGTCGACGGATGAAGGTCTCCGGTTGATGCATATGTCCTTTGCCGTTGAGCTGAACCGCATGGTCGGCCAGATGACGGCAACAACCGGAGTGAAGAGAGAGAACATTTACGAAGCGGTATACAGCGGCAATACTTGCATGCTTCACCTTGCCTGCGCGGTCGACCCCGGCAGCCTCGGCCGCCATCCCTACAAGCCCAGCCTAAATGGCGACGAGCACCTGCCGGCTTCTGTCGTGGGCCTGTCCATAGCCCCAGAGGGGCTGGTCTACCTGCCTCCGATAATATCCGGCTTTGTAGGGGCAGACATAACGTCCGGCATCCTCGCCACAGGTTTCCACGCCGACGAAGCTACCACTCTTTTTGCGGACATAGGCACGAACGGAGAGATGGTCCTCTGTCACCGCGGCAGGCTCCTGGCAGCATCAGCAGCAGCCGGACCGGCCTTCGAGGGCATGAATATCTCGTGCGGCATGAGAGCCCGTGTCGGGGCCGTTGAAGAGGTCGTGATAGACCCGGCCGGAAGCATGACCGTGAAGACGGTCGGCGGCGCGGAGGCAACGGGTATTTGTGGAAGTGGTCTTCTCGACGCGATTGCCGGTCTTGTGCGTCACGGGCTGGTCACCAGGGAAGGGAGGCTGCTGCAATCCGGCGAAGGGAACGGGGGCTCGCCTGTTGCCTCACGGCTCGGCGAGAGGAATGGGAGCCGTGCATTCTTCCTCACCGATTCGGTATACGTCTCGCAGAAAGACGTCCGCCAGGTGCAGCTCGCCAAAGGCGCAATGAGGACGGGCATAGAGTTCCTCCTGAAGCACGCCGGGGTGGAGGCATGGCAGGTCGATTCCGTTTTGGTTGCCGGTGCCTTCGGCTACCACGCGCGAGTCCAAAGTCTCGTCGACGTCGGGCTTTTGCCGGAAAGCTTTCTCGGGAAGATCAGGCTCGTGGGAAACACGTCGAAATCGGGTGGCATAGCCTACCTTCTTGACCGAGAAAGCCGAGGACGGATGCGGTCCGTGGCGGAAAGAACGAAAGTAATAGAGCTTGCCGATTGCGCCGGATTTGATCGGGCCTTTGTCCATTCCCTCGCCTTCGACAAAAGAAAGCCGGGAGCGGGAGTGGAATAAGCCAATGGAAATGGTTCATGGTAATGGCGTCACATTCTGCAGGCAGCGGCGAAGGTCATGAAGTTGAAGATAGTAGCATGCGAGGTGATGAAGGAAGAACTGCTATCCATCGCAGCCGGCGACACTACAGACCTGGAGTTCCTTCCGCAGGGGCTCCACACCCACCCTGAGAAACTGAACAAGGAATTGCAGAGACTACTGGATGAGTCAGAGGGATATGAGCGGGTCGTCCTCGCCTTCGGTTTGTGTGGAGGTGGCGCCAAGGATCTCAAAGCCGGCGATTTCGTACTGACCGTTCCGCGGGTGCACGACTGTATCAGTCTTCTTCTTGGTTCGAAGAAGATCTACGACGGAGTGAGGAAGAAGGAGCCGGGAACCCTCTATCGTCCTCTAAGATGAACCGATCTGGATAACGCTTCAACTTTTTGCGATGTTCGGTCTTGTTCGAGACGTGCGCAACCGCATCAAGAGTGCTGCTTTTCCGATCTCGCCGCTCATTGCGGCCCGAAAGCCATAGCGTTCCGGCGAAAAGAGCAAGCTAGGATTATCCAACCAGGTAGGCGCCCGTGCCGACCGCGATGAGGTTGTCCTCCTGATCGAAAAGTTCCATCCTGGTTACCGCCAACTTCCGTCCTGTGCGCATCACCGTTGCGACGCACCGAAATTCAGGGCCTTTTCCCGGTCGGAGATAGTCCACCCGCATGTCGATGGTCCCCATTCGGGCCATTCTATGGGCCGCTTCCTCCGGCTGAAGATCCTTGATGCTGGCCAGGGCGGAGGCACAGGCCGCGAGGCCCCCGGCGGTGTCTATGACTGCCGAGATAACGCCTCCGTGAAGGATGCCTTGGTGGAAGTTGCCGATCAATTCCGGCTTCGCGATGAAGCTTATTTGTCCTTTCCCGGCGTCGACCTGATCCAGCCTGAAGCCGAGGAGCCTATTGAAGGGCGACCGTTCGTAGGCCTTCCGTATCATGGCAAGGGTATTGTTTGTTGCTTCTTCCTTTTTGTCTTGATTCATGGTTCGTTCTCCCTATGGAGCTTGCCGGTGGCTATGGTGGTTGAGGTTCAGGGCTTGGTCTTCCCGCCGGCTCCGCGGCTGGCGTCCATAACGTACTAAGGTGTCCCTTTACGGATGGCCGATATAATCTGTGCGACCACCATCGACGGTGAGGATTTGTCCGGTGATGAATCCTGAATCTCGCGCCAGTAGGAATGCTACGGCGCTGGCGACGTCGGCGGGTTCGCCTACCCGGCCTACCATGGACAACTCGCAGAATCTTTGTATTACCACCTGGAATTCCTGCTCGCTTAAGCCCTGGCGCACCATGTCAGTAAGGATAAAGCCGGGAGCCACGGCATTGACGGTGATGCCCTCACGTCCAAGCTCCATCGCGAATCGACGCGTCAGGATCGAAACCGCAGCTTTGGCCGCAGCATAGAATGTGGTGCCGGGCAAGGCGGTCCCGTGGGCTGCAATGGAAGATACGTTGACGATCCGCCCATAGCGGTGCGCCTTCATTCCGGGAACCACTGCGCGCGTCACATGGACGACCCCATCGACGTTGGTTCGCCACAGGAGCTGCATACCTTCCGGGTCGAAATCTTCCAAGGTCCCGCGGAAAAGCACACCGGCATTATTCACGAGCAGCGACACGGGTCCCAGTTCCGCGGCAACTCTCTCGATCATGAATTGGACCTGGGAGGGCTCGCCGACATCCGCTTGCACTGCGAGGGCTCGTCCTCCCGATGAGCGTATTTCGTTCACCAGGCTTTCCGCCTCGGCCGAGTGGCTCGCGTAGTTCACACCCACTGAAGCTCCCATCTCAGCCAAACGACGGGCAATCTCCCTACCCAGACCCCTTGAGGCACCTGTAACCAGGGCCGTCTGGCCCACGAAACCCGAGCCTTGCGTATGCTGAAGATCCACGATTTTGCCTCCTTCCTCGAACTCCTTACTTGACGTAAGTTCTCATTCTCCCAGCATGCAGTCTGTTACGTGACAGCTCCTCACCATGCCATACACCGAGACGAGTCAATACGGTACCTCGGCCATCGACCAAGATCGAGGTTTTTGGTGTTCTCTTGTATGTCGGCGACGGCGTCCAGTATGTGCCGCAAATGGATGCTGCGCTCCTTTGTCGTAGGTAAACAGCCTCATTCAGCCTCCCGCGCCGGTGAAGGAAGCGATCGCCTCCATGTAGGCCACCATGGAGCGCTCGAAGAGGTCATTGTGACCCGCTCCGGGGACAAAGAGCGATCTCTTATCGGATGCGCCCGAAAGGGCAAAGAGGCTTCTCCCCTCGGAGACCGGGATGATCTCGTCCCTCTCGCCGTGTATGATGAGGGTCGGTGTGTGGACATCCTTGATCTTGACTCCGTTGGCGAAGCCGACGACCTTGTCCGGATTCTCGAAAAGATGGCTCGCGTCGAGCAGGGCGAGCAGGCTCCCCTGGCTCGAGAAGCCGCTCTCCACGATAAGACCCTTCATCTGCTCCTGGTAGTGGTAGGCGACCTCAATGGCTGCCGCGCTTCCCAGGGACCTGCCCATCACGAAGAGGCGGCCGCCATACTCCTGTTCCCGAAGAAAGGAAACGAAGCCCTTGAAAACGGGATGGCTGTCGGCGATGAGGGCGGCGCAGGTCGGCCTCCCGTCGCTTACCCCGTAGCCGCGGTAGTCGGCGACAAACAGATTGATGCCCCGCTCCCGATAGGCGGGGGCCACATAATCGTAGTCGGCGGCGATCTCACCGTTGCCGTGAAAGTAGAGGAGGGAGGGGCCGCTCTTTGTGGAGGGGTAGAACCGGCAGCCGATAGAGATGTTTTCGGCCACTTTGATGGAATGGCTTATACCCGCTCCCGGTCTCGTCTCTTCCGGAGACTCGCGACGGGGGAAAAAGAGCCTCTCCAGGATTTCCGGACGGTCGAGCGCCTCGGCCTCCTTTACAAACTCGTCCATCTGTTCTCCCTTCTCCTTCTTTCTCGCGATAAGCGTAACTGGAAAAGCTCCTGGGGATAATTATCCCCATATCGGATGGCCCTTGTAAAAGGAAATCGTCAGGGGGATGCAAACGGTGTGAGGAGTGCGTTCACCTGCAATCTCCTCGCCTTTCGTGATTCGCAATTTGAAACGATAGAGCGTTCCGTAGAATAAAGTAACGATTGCCCCGGCGTAATCTTTTCCTAAAGCGAAAGCCTAGCGTATCGAAGGAAAAGATGAAGCCGGTCGGCAACGGGAATGAATTCTGCGGAACGCTATAACCATTCGTAACCTCCCCAGATAAAGGAAAGCTATGCACCCGTGACCCCTGACCCTCCGACAGTCTCGTTTTCGAAAGAGGTTCAAAAGGAATTCGATGTTTGAGGTAATTACGAGCTGGGATCTCAAGGGGTCGGCTCGCTTGTTTCGGTTATCTTCCGCGCACGTCGCCTCGCTGCCTGTTCGGACAATTCATCGAGTGTCCCAAAACGAAGGGCCCCTGAAGGGCAGGTCGCCACACATGCGGGCTCCTTTCCCTGGGCGACCAAATCCAGGCACAGGTCGCACTTTTGCATCTTCCCGTCAGCGCCAAACTGAGGCACGCCGAAGGGACACGCGATGAGACAGAGACGGCAGCCGAAGCATTTGTCCCGATCCACCGTTACGATTCCGTTTTCGGGTCGCTTCGTGATCGCACCGTGAGGACAGGCTGCCTTACAGGGGGGATTTCCACAGTGTTGACAGGAAAAGGAGAGGCCTCTGCTGACGACGTCGGGGAACTGGCCGTGCCAAACGGCGACGACCCTTCTCCATCTAACACCCCATTCGACCCGATGGAGGGTCTTACAGGCCACCTCGCAGGCATGGCATTGCACGCATCTGGCCGGATCGAAGTCAAAACCGTACTGTTTCATCCCAGGTGTCTCGCGGACCGGCTTTCCCGGGCCCTCTTTTATGCTTTTCGTACCTCCACCAGCGTTTGGCTCGACATTGCGGTTACCAGCGGATCGAAGGCTTTGTCAGGGTCTACAGAGTACATATTGTTCGTGTTTGCTCCACCGTCGAGAATGGGGTAGTCAAGAAGACCCGCGGCAGAACATCCCTGCCACCAGCCGTGGAGGGCCATCACCGTGTCGGGCCTTATGCCCGGAATCAGTTCGGCCTTGAGCTTCATCCATCCGTAAGGAGATTCGACGATTACCCAGTCGCCTTCTTCGATCCCTCTTTCCCTTGCCGTATCGGGGTGCATCTGAATCGTCGGGAAGGGAAGAATCTCGCGCAAGGAGGGCACATTCCTCAGCCATCCCGCGTTGTATACCTTTGACGTGTGGAAATCGGAGAACACGAGCGGATAGGTTTTCAGGAGCTCCGGCGTTGCCGTAGGGCTTTCTGGCGGCTCCCGCCACTCGGGCAGGGGACTAAAGCCCTGCTCCTCGAAGGCCGTGTTGTAGATCGCCACTTTTCCCTGGGGTAGGAAGGGCGTTTTCGAAAGCAGAGGGCTCTGAGCGGAGAAGATTTTCTCATACTTCTCGTAGACCATCGGCTTCATGGGGTAGACGATACCCGTCGGATGCGTCCTCAGTTCGTCTATGGTCATTCCGAGTGGCGCGAGCTGGTCGTTCATACACTCTTCCATACTGCCGTGCCAGAATTGGTCGCCGTAGCCCATCCTCACCCCCAAGTCGAGCCAGAACTCATACATGGACTTGTAGTCGCCGAGAGGCTCTATGACCCTGTTCCGGGCCATGATCCAGTTGGGAGTTAACTCAAAAGGATGGTCGGTTTCGTACGGAGTAGCAACCGGTATCACCACATCCGCGTAAGCCATTTCCGCGGTGCGCGCCACGTCGATCACGACAAAGAAATCGAGCCTCCGGAGCGCATCGACAACCCGTTTCGAACCGCGCGTGCTCACCGTCGGCTGGGTTCCAGGAGCGATGATCGCGCGAAGGGGGTAAGGTTTTCCGGTAAGGATGCTCTCGATAGCGCGAAAGTAGGCGGAAGAGGTGCCTTCGATAAAAGGTTGAAACGGCTTGGGGAATTCGGGGGCCACAAGCTTATCGACCCATTCCCGCGTGCACCGCTCCTTGAGAGTGATGTTCCGGGGAGCGGGCATTGTGCTCCCCAGGGGCACAACATTCCCCCCTGGTCTGTCGAAATGTCCTGTGATGGCGATCAGAATGGCGATCGACCTCGTCGCATCGCTTGCGGAAGAGGCATGTTCCAACCCATTCCCGGCGTCGATAGCCGCGCATTTTGTCGCGGCATAAAGCCTGGCCACCTCACTGATGCGGTCGGCGGCAATCCCGGTGATCGGTTCGGCCCATGCGGGCGTGTACTTCCGCACGTGCTCCGTCAACTCATCGAAGCCGTGGCACCACCGCGAAACAAAGTCAGCGTCGAAGAGGCTCTCGTGAACGACGACATTCAGCATGGCCAGGGCCAGGGCTGCATCCGTCCCGGGGCGTATGGGGAGCCAGACGTCGGCCATCGCCGCATCGGGTTCCAGGGTGGGCTTGATCGCGACGATCCTTGCGCCGCGCTCCCTGGCTTCCACGAGCAACCTTGTCGCGCCTTTGCTCGCTCCCGAATAGACAGGCTGCTTGCCCCAGATAATGACGAGATTGCTACTCTGATAGTCGGCCGCGGGCCATGCGGTCCCGAGCGTGTAGGCGAAAGAGAAGGCGTTCTGCATGGCGCAGATGCCGCTGTGGCAGTAGTTGGGGCTGCCATGAACCGCAAGGAATCGATAGAGATAGTCGCTGTAGCTCCGGCGTGCCGGAGACAGAATGCCGAGGGATTCGGGGCCGAATTTCGCTTTTTGCTCCTCGAGCTTGTCTGCGATCACGTCGAGCGCTTCGTCCCACGTGATTCTCTGAAAACGGCCCTCTCCCTTGTCTCCCACCCGCCTCATAGGGTGTCGGAGCCTATCGGGAGAATAGACCCACTCAGGTGCCGCATGGGCTTTTGCGCAGTTCCTGCCCCTGTTGAGAGGGGATTCCTTCATGCCTTCTATCCGTATGAACTTTCCGTCTCGCACGTGAGCATAAATGCCGCAGCCGGCGCTCGGACCGCACATGCCGCAAAAGGTAGGGATGATCCGAGTATCGCTCACTTGTTCTCTCCTGCGGGTCGTCCATCTATGTGAACGGTTAACACCTTTTCAAATACGCATTGCTCTAGTCATCTCTTAATCGCTTTCTTGATTCAATTTTCGAATTAAATATCGTAAGAAATATCTTCAATCGAGTCAATCAAGAACTACAGCGTGCTGTGGTGTTCCTAATTCTCGCCCCGAAAGGCACGGCATCGGAGGACACGCTGCAAGTGCAAGGATGCACCTAAGTCAACGAGGCCCTTGAATGGATCTCGGTTACTGCCGGTTTGAGCACCTCACGCCGTACGAGGCGCCACGGGTTTCCCACCACCGGGAATAGCGCTTGACAGTAATCGGTAACCATGAGATACATATAAACATCCGCGTCGGTAAGTACGATTATCAACCGACCAAGGGCTATTTCGACGTTCCCGGACTTCCGGGACTCGGACAGGAATTAAGCGAAGAGGCGATCAATACCTCAGTTACGTCCACGGTGAAGTAACGGTAGACACGATTACCGGCGAGAAACACCAAGGCTAAGGAGGGCACCCGCATGTCCGGATCGCCGGCGGTAACCACACTATCGGAAGAGCAGCTTGCTAACCGCACCATTCAACTGGCCAAAAAACACCTAATCCCGCTCGCCTGCCTGCTTTATTTTTTTAACGGTGTAGATCGGTTCAACGTAGGCTTTGCGGCGTTAGGGCGAACATCAGCGGGTCTACCTTAAGGGCGGTATAACCTTCGCTTACTGCCTTCAGCGCTTCTTCAGCATATTCCTCGGGCCGTACCACGGGCTCGTGATTGATCTGTTCGGTCCATCGAAACTGCAATTGGCTGGCATAGGCTCTCAACTGTTGGCCCGTTCTTCCGCCGAGAAGAACGTGTACCGGAACGCCCAGTGCTTTTCCCCGTATGTCCCACAAGGCTTGATCGATGGCGCTCATACCGCCGTAAACGGCGGCTCCGCCGCCTAAGGTCCAAAACCCTTTCCGCAACATGGTCTCCCAAAGTTCCTCGTTTGTGATTGGGTCGGCCCCAATGACAAATCGTTCTGCTAAATCCTTGACCATGCCGAAACCAGCAGAATGGCCGAGGACAATGGCCAAGCCTACTTCACCCACGCCGCTCAATCCTTCGTCGGTATTCAGGCGGACGATAACCGGGGTCCAGCCTGGGCTCGAGAGCCCCGTGACGTGAAACAGCTCTACCTTCGTGATCTTCATGTATGCCCCCTTGAACGTTGTGATTCCCACCTTAAGATCTGTCTGGTTTTACTTTATCAAAGGAGTATGCCATTGGTTGCGCAGTAACCAATACCTGAATTCTATAGGTTTTATTGAATACCAGTTTAAAGCTTCTATCGATCCCCGGGAGAGCTGAAGCCGCGGATATTCTGTGAAAGCTTTGTCCTTGCGTGTGAGAAGGCTTTCTCATAGTCCGGCAGGATCCGCTTGACCTGCTCCACGGTAACTATTGCCATATATACCTTGTTTTATCATTGTATCACTCAATGCCAACGGAATTATGATAAAGGGGGACAATTACGGATTGTGCTTGATGGTCAGAAACGGTATACTTACCGGGTATGACGGAGGAAATAGGACCGCGTCTTCTCACAGTGAAGCAGGCTTGCGCCTACCTTAACATCTCCCACACTACCCTTTACCGGATGATCGAGCGCAATGAGCTTGTCACGGTCGTCGTCGGCGGCCGGACCCTCTTCGACAGAAAGGACCTCGATGAGCTGATCGAAAAGGCGAAGACTCCGGGTGCAAGGCCTCCCTCGAAGAGGGGCAGGAAGCCAAAGAAGAAGACGACATAGGAGAAGAGACCCCAAGGAGAGGGCCAAGAAGAGATTGTCAGGGGGAGCCGATGACAGCGGGATAACCCGTCCTGTGCCGCCCATGTTGCGTTGTCAGGGGGAGCCGATGCTCTCCCCCGATGCTGTCTGTCCTCTTTCCTCGCGGTCTTCAGGAGAGAAACGATGAGTTGGATAGTCCCTGCACAATTGGTGACCCTCACGGGTTCTCTCATACTCGTCTTTACGTATCTGAGCCTCTACATTCAGGAGCGGCAAAGATATCTCGCCGTGTGGTTGGCGAGCTGGTCGGTGTACACTGCGAGATCCGTCTTTGAGATACTCACTGTTCTCTGGGGACCTCACCCGGTCCTCGTGGCGATGAACTTGATGAGTATGGTGTGGTCCGCAGCCCTCCTGCTCTGGGGCACCTGTCTTTTTTCGGGAAGGAAATCGAACCGGGGCTGGCTGGCGCTTATTACCGGCGGCAGTCTCTTGATTGTCGCCGGCATACCTTTTCGTTCTTTCTCCCCCTGGACGATGATCCTGACAGACTCGCTTGCCGCGTTCGCAAGTATCTCGACCGGCATTACCCTCTTGCGGCTAAGGCAAGGCAAAGAACCGTCCAAGACGGTCACGGGCTGGGCTTTTGTCCTCTGGGGTCTCCATAAGGCAGACCACCCTCTTCTCCGTCCCATTGTGCGGGTGGCGCCGTACGGCTACCTTCTCGCTGCCGTTTTGGGCTTTGTCTCTGCCATAGGCATGATCCTCGTATTCCTCGAGAAGACGAAAAAGGAACTGAAGGCGAGCGAGGCGAAATACCGCGGCGTGTTTGCCGCAGAGAGAGACGCCCTGTTTCTCGTGGACGCTGAGGATGGGTCCATTCTCGAAGTCAACGACGCCACGTGCAGCCTCTACGGCTATGAACGCGACGAGATCCTCACGCTCAAGATGTGGGACGTCTCGGCCGAACCGGAAGAGACGGTACGCAGGGTGAAGGAGCCGCCTCATCGAATACCCCTGCGGTATCACAAGAAGAAAGACGGTACCGTTTTCCCCGTTGAGATTTCTCTGAGCGCACTGAGCCTCGGGGGCCGGCAGATTATGATAGGCGCCGTGCGCGATATATCCGATCGTAAGCGCGTCGAGGACGAGCTCCGGGCATTGACCGAATCTCTCGAGGACATGGTCAGGAAGCGCACCGCGGATCTCGAGAGGTCCAAGATTCGCTATCAGGACATGATGGACCTTCTTCCGGGTATGGCATTCGAGACGGATACGCGCGGTGTCCTCACATACGTGAATTCCCAGGTAGTGGAGACCTTCGGGTATGACCGCGACGAGATTGTCGGATCGGCTACGTGCGATATTCTCGTCACAGATATCGACCGGCCCACGTTCGTTTCGGAGCTCTTCGGGGCGCTTTCGGACATGTCCATCAGGATTGGTGAATACGCCGGCATCCGGAAGGACGGCTTGGAATTTCCCATACTGGTCCGTATCTCCGGAATGAAACAGAAGCTCGGAGGCATACGAGGCGTGATAATGGACCTCACCGAGATAAGGCGTGTCGAGAGGGCGCTTGTGGCAAGCGAGGAAAAGTATCGCTCT
>Ga0326728_10014457_pt1 | contig 16754 bp, 14 predicted proteins | sample MB3enrmetagenome_FD_207602 | JGI IMG/M metagenome (GOLD analysis project Ga0326728, IMG submission 207602) | Lab enriched peat soil microbial communities from McLean, Ithaca, NY, United States - MB31MN | ecosystem: Environmental > Terrestrial > Soil > Wetlands > Peat | place: USA: New York...
ACCTACGCCAGATTGATCTCGCTCCCCATGACGTTTTTCGCCCAACGCCGCGTGGGCGAGCTGGCCAGCCGCCTTTCCAGCGACCTGATTCAGATTGAAGACACCCTGATCGTCGTCCTGCCCCAGTTTCTTCGCCAAACCACCATCCTGATCGGCGGCATCGCCCTGATCGCCGTCACTTCGCTGCAATTGACGGGCATCATGCTGGCCAGCCTTCCATTCATCATCGTGGCGGCCGTGATTTTCGGCCGCAAGACGCGCAAGATTTCCCGTGAAGCGCAGGATCGCCTCGCCGACACGGCCACGATTGTCGAGGAAACCCTGCAAGGCATCTTGAATGTGAAGGCCTTTTCCAACGAAGGCTACGAACTCAACCGCTATCATGCGGGACTGGGATCATTCCTGACCACCACCTTGCGCGGCGCCCGGCTGCGCGCGGCGTTCGTCGCCTTCATCATCTTCGCCTTGTTCGGGTTCATCGTGCTGGTGCTCTGGTCGGGGGCGCGGCTTCTGCAACAGGGTGATATCACTTTCGGCCAACTCACCCGTTTCGGCCTCTACACGACCTTTGTGGCGGGAGCGATGGGCCAGTTTGCCGAGTTATACAGCCAGCTTCAGAAGGCTATCGGCGCCACCGGGCGAGTTCGGGAACTCCTCCGGGAAACGGGTGAAGTGGAGGTTCTCCTGGGTCCCACGCCGCCCTCCACCCTGCCCCGGCTGCGGGGCGATATCGTGTTTGAGAATGTCCACTTCAGCTACCCTTCGCGGCAAGGGGTCGAAGTTCTTCACGCGGTCAACCTCGCTGCAGCTTCCGGACAGCGGATCGCGCTGGTCGGCCCGAGCGGCGCCGGCAAATCCACCCTCATCTCCCTGTTGCTTCGTCTGTATGACCCGTCGTCCGGCCGCCTGTTGATTGACGGTCGGGACGCGCGTGACTACCGGCTCACCGAGCTTCGCGGTCAAATGTCCATGGTGCCACAGGAGGTGTTGCTGTTCGGCGGGAGTATCGCGGACAACATCGCCTACGGAAAGCCGGGCGCCGGCGAGGACGAAATCGAACAGGCTGCCCGGCAGGCTAACGCGCACGAGTTTATCCAGGCCTTTCCCGAACGTTACGCCACGCTGGCGGGCGAGCGCGGCATCAAACTCTCCGGCGGCCAGCGTCAGCGCGTGGCCATTGCGCGCGCAATCCTGAAGAATCCAGCCATCCTCATTCTGGATGAAGCCACCAGCTCGCTGGATTCGGAGAGCGAACGCCTGATTCAGGAAGCGCTGGAAACTCTGATGCGGGGGCGCACTTCGTTTATCATCGCGCACCGGCTCGCCACCGTGCGGCATGCGGACCGCATCATCGTCATCGCCGGCGGACGGGTCGTGGAATCCGGCACGCACGAGGAACTGCAAGCCGTGGCCGACGGCACTTACCAGCGCCTCGCCGCCCTGCAATTCCGCGAGTGAGGTTGAAACGACGTGCTGTGGCTTATGGATGGGACCACTGACGGAGGGTCGCCGTATAACCAACGTGAGCCGCTCAAAAAATGCCATAAGAGGCCAGCCCGAGGACGTTAGGGCCGACGGACAGCCGGTGCGGGGAGACTTGGAAGCAATTTTACGAAGTCTGAAACCATGGGGTTAATTTCTGAAGTTCGATACGCAAACGTCTGATCCAGCGTGGGGGTCGCTCCTCTGACTTCCCGGAAAACAACTCCGGGATGAACCAGCCGCGAAACCGATTCCGGCAGTAAACTGATGCCTTGCTCGGCAGCAACCATGGTAAGGATGGCGGCGGCGCGCTCTGATTCCTGAACGACTTGCGGGCGCACGGCTGCATTCGCGCACAAGCGGTCGAATTGATGCCGAAACGCCGGAGCAGCCGCCCGGGACACCATCACCCAGCTTTCGTTCTGTAGCGCGGAGAGCGATACGGATTTCGCCGCCGCAAACGGATGCCGCTCCGGAAAAGCGACCAGCAACGGTTCCCGCTTCCAAATGACCGTGGAAACAGCTTTCGTCAGTTTCTGCGGCGCTGCACCAATGAAGGCCCCATCTACCTGGTCTGTCCGCAAAGCCGCCAGTTGCGCGGCCGGTGGCAGGTCAGTGAGATGGATCTGACACTTGGGATGAAGTTCTCGAAACGCCTGGAGAACTTCGACCAGATTCTCATCCAGCAATGCTCCTACGAAGGCCAGGCGAAGGCGCAAAATCTCGCCGGTTACGGCGCGGCGGGCCGAGGCTGCGGCGGCGTCGAGCCGCGTGAGAATCTGTCGTGCATCCTCAAGGTAAAGAGTGCCGGCGGAAGTCAACGCGACTGACCGGGTATTTCGATTCAGAAGGCGCACGCCAAGTTTTGACTCCAGCGATTGAATCTGCCGGGACAAAGGCGGCTGGCTCATGTGCAGACGCTTTGCGGCCCGGGAAAAATTAAGCTCCTCGGCCACGGCAACAAAACATTGCAGTTCATAAATGGCAACACTGTTCATACCAATTTTGCATCAGTATAATGCATTCATAGCATTTCCGGCAATAGGAGTGCTTGGATATTCTTCTTCCATGCAAGATAGTTTAACGGTCAAGCAAGCCGGGACGCCCTTGGCAGAAAAGTCCACGATTGACGAGATCCGCGCCCGGTTCGACAACGAAGTCGAACGGTTCAGCCGCCTGGAAACCGGGCAGCAGGCGACACTCGACGCGCCACTGGTGCTTGAGTTGGTCGCAAAAACTGCCGCGACGCATCTTCGGCCCGGCAATGTCATGCTGGATTTGGGGTGCGGCGCCGGGAACTTCACCCTCCGCGTCCTGCAGGAGGTGCATCCACTCCATTGCCACCTCGTGGATCTGAGCAATCCGATGCTGGAGCGGGCGCATGCACGCATTCAGGCTGCGGGTGTCGCCTCCGTTTTCTTGTACCAGACGGATTTGCGGAGACTGGATTTTGCTCCGGATTCCTTTGATTGCATTCTGGCCGGAACAGTTCTGCATCACCTGCGCGATGAGGCCGATTGGGAGCGCGTGTTTGCCCAACTCCATCGCTGGCTCAAGCCCCGCGGGCGGCTGTACGTCGCCGACCTTGTCGTCTTCGATGCGCCTGCGGTGCAGGAATTGATGTGGATCCGATTCGGACGATATTTGGAATCGCTCGGAGGAACCGCTTATCGGGAGAAAGTGTTCGATTACATTGACATGGAAGATTCCCCGCGCTCGCTTCCGTTCCAGCTTGAACTGCTCCGCCGTGTTGGATTTTTGCAATACGACGTTCTGCACCGCAACGGTGTCAGTGCCTGCTTTTTTGCCACCAAATCTTAGAGCAACAATAACAACAATCGTCGAATTGCGGGTCGTTCGTTGACGTGAAAACGACCGTTTCTTCGACACTCGATTGCGTCCTTGATATGGGCGGCTTTCAGTATTGTTCAGGATGCGTTCCTCCACCGTGAAGTTTGCCGCTCGCGCTGGGGTGTCCGATCAGCGCAATTTGATTTTACACTTCTTCCACGATGCAATACACCACTACCCCTTGTTGAAATGAACGAAGCGCATATTCTGAAAATTGCGGGCGAACTTAAAGTGCAACCGCGGCAAGTCACCGCCACCGCCAAACTCTTCGCGGAGGGCGCCACGGTTCCGTTCATCGCCCGTTATCGCAAGGAAGCAACCGGATCGTTGGACGAAGTTGCCATCACGAGCATTCGCGAGCGGCTCCTGAGCCTTGCGGAACTGGATCAGCGCCGGGAGGCAATTCTTAAATCTCTCACCGAGCGCAATCTCCTCACGGACGAACTCAAGGCCGCCATCGCCGGGGCCGAGACGCTCACTGCGCTGGAGGACGTTTTTCAACCTTACCGGCCGAAACGCCGCACCCGCGCAACCATTGCCAAAGAGCTTGGGCTGGAACCGCTGGCTGACCTGCTCTTCAACCAACAATCCACGGCGAACCCAAACACGGAGGCCCACGCTTATGTCAACGCGGAGAAAGGCGTGGCTGATGTGGCTGCCGCTCTGGCGGGCGCCCGCGACATTCTCGCCGAGCGCATCAGCGACGATACCCAGGCGCGCACCAAGCTGCGCGAGTTGTTCTGGAGCAAAGCCGTGGTGAAATCGAAAGTTGCGTTCGAGAAAGAGGAGGCCGCCGCGAAGTTCAAGGACTACTTCAATTGGGGCGAACCGGTCGCCAAAATCCCCAGTCATCGGATGCTGGCCATTCGCCGTGGCGAAAGCGAAGGTCTGCTCATGATGCGGATCACTCCACCGGAGGAAGAAGCATTGGCATTGATCGAACCTCTTTTTGTCATCGGCAAAGGTCCCGCCGCCGAACAGGTGCGTCTGGCGGTGCAGGACAGTTACAAGCGGTTGCTCGGCCAGGCGATTGAAGTGGAAATGCGGGTTGAATCCAAGAAACGCGCCGACACGGAAGCGATTCGGGTGTTTTCGGAAAACCTTCGCGAATTGTTGTTATCCTCGCCACTGGGCCGCAAGAACGTGCTGGCGATTGATCCGGGGTTCCGCACCGGCTGCAAAGTCGTCTGCCTGGACCGCCAAGGCAAGCTGCTGCACAACGACGTGATTTATCCGGCCGCCTCCTCGCCGGGCGAGGCCCGCGAAGCCGCGGAGGCGTTGTTCGGCATGATCCGCAAATTCCAAATCGAAGCCATTGCCATCGGCAACGGCACGGCCAGCCGCGAGACCGAGGCCTTCGTCAAGCTGCTTAAACTGCCGTCCACCATCCCCGTGGTCATGGTCAACGAGAGTGGCGCTTCCATTTACTCGGCCTCGGAGGTCGCGCGCGAAGAATTTCCGAATCACGACCTCACCGTGCGCGGCGCGGTGTCCATCGGCCGCCGGCTCATGGATCCCCTGGCGGAATTGGTGAAACTCGATCCGAAATCCATTGGCGTGGGCCAGTATCAACATGATGTGGATCAGCTTGCCCTCAAACGCACCCTTGACGATGTCGTGATGAGTTGCGTCAACGGCGTCGGCGTGGAGCTTAACACCGCCAGCAAGCAGTTGCTCGCCTATGTCTCCGGCCTCGGCCCTGCCCTTGCGGAAAACATCGTGGCCTACCGCAACGAACACGGCCCATTCAAGTCCCGCGCTGGATTAAAGAAGGTCCCGCGTTTGGGGCCAAAAGCGTTCGAGCAAGCAGCCGGGTTTTTGCGCATCTGCGACGGCGCACATCCGCTGGATGCCAGTGCGGTGCATCCCGAGAGTTATCCCATCGTGGACCAGATGGCCCAGGACGTGAGCTGTTCCGTCAATGAACTGATGCGGGACGCAGGACGACGGCAGAAAATCCAGCTCCCGAAATATGTCACCACCGACGTTGGCTTGCCGACCCTCAACGATATCCTGGCCGAACTGGCCAAGCCGGGCCGTGATCCGCGCCAGCAGTTTGAAGCGTTCGCCTTCCAGGCTGGCGTGGAGAAAATTGAGGACTTGAAACCGGGCATGAAGCTGCCGGGCATCGTCACCAACGTGACGGCATTCGGCGCCTTTGTGGACATCGGCGTCCACCAGGATGGACTGGTCCACGTCAGCCAGATCAGCGACCGTTTCGTCAAAGATCCAGCGGAGGTGGTCAAAGTGCAGCAGAAAGTCATGGTCACCGTGACAGAAGTGGACTTGCCCAGAAAACGCATTGCCCTCTCAATGAAGGCGGCGCCAATCATCGGCGCGGCTGCCACCAGCAAGACCTCACCCGGACCCCGCCGGCCCAAGCCCCCCACGCAGCAAGTAAAACCCCAAGCACCGGACTGGTTCACAGAAGCGGTGAACCGCAGTAAAAAGGCGTAAAGGAATTCCGATAGCGCCGCCAGTTGCGCTTTCTGTGGCGCAGGTTCTTCTCAACTTTCGCGGATACGGTTGCGGACGCGGCTGTGATCTTCGCCCAGGGTGAGCCCATTGGCCTGGGTTAGAATAACTCGCCCAACCCGGAAGAAGCATTGCTCTATAATGGGGCATGCGGATGATGCTTTCTTTGGAACAGCAGGAACTCATTTCCTGCATCAACGGCTATCGCCTGGGCGAAGCGCCGGCCAGCATGCTCACGCAGGCAAACCTGTGCGTGAGGACTGAGCTGCTCGGCATGACTCCTTTCCATCTGGCAGCCCAAACCGGCCAGCTCGGCCTAATACCGGGGCCGCTGCTGGGCCAAAACCTTGGCCTGGAGGACCAGTGTGGGCGTACGGTTGCGCATGTGGCGGCCACCGCCGGCTGCATCTACCAGCTGCCACAGGACATGCTCACAGAGGAGCTGATGTTCCGATACGCCGGCGGGACCGGCTACTTCCCAGTGGGCTGCGCGGCCCTGCACGGTTTCCTCAAACAGGTCCCCGCCCGGCTTCTGACGCAACAGAACTTGAGGTACGAATGTCCTTCGACAGGCTGGAACCTGCTGCACTTTTCCGCCAAGGGCAGAAGCCTCAAGCAGGTGCCGCAAGACCTGCTGACGGACTCCAATCTGCGGCAATTGAATCCAAGGTGCGGCAGCGTATTGCACGTCGCCGCCTCCGCTGGATGCCTGGACCAAGTCCCTTCGGACGTTCTCCACTACGAAAACCTGCTGCTGCCGGACGAAAAAGGAGCGACGCCAGCCAGTCTGGCCGTAGAGCACGGGAACATGGACCAGATTCCCGAAGCTGTGATCATGGAGTGCGCGCGTCGCACCAACGGCAAGCGCACACTGGCATCGGGCCTGCGGTCAATGGCGATTTGGAGATTGATCGAGCGATCCGAGCCTTACCTTGCCCAGCACATCCTTGCCCGCCAGGCATGACCCGCGACGGCTTCATCCACTTATACCGGAGCGAATATTTAGACTCTCGATTGGCGGGAGCACATCCGCTTGCGGCCGGGGATGAACATCGGGCGCCTTGGCGGCGGAACGTGCCATGATGACGGGATATTCGCACGGGCTCGCGGTCCTGTTCGCAGAGTGCTTAAGCAGGTTGCCCGGCGAAACCGCCGATGATGTCGACCGAGGTCGCCAAGGCGTTCATTAAATCTGGAAAATCCCTGGAAATAGCCCTGACACCTGATACCCTGTCAGCAACTCCGCCAAACTAACAAAAAGTGGCAACGAAAAAGAACAAGCAAGAGAAGAAAACGACGCTGGTCATCCAAACCGAGCTGCTGGTCCCTGCCGGGGCCACCCCGGTCCTGGCCGCCGACGGCGCCATCGCGGGGTTCAAGCTGCCATCAGGGAGCATCATCCGCCCGCAGGTTTCGCTGGAAGAGGAGTCGCCAAATGGAAGATTTAGGGAACTAAACACCGATTCCCGGCGCAAGCGCTTAGGCTTCGAGATTTTGGAGTACTCCGGTATCTCCTTCTCCTCCCCGGAGCCAGCAAAGTAAGCTCAAATGGCCTTTGCCGCCCCTGGAAGCTGAGGAAGACCTGTCGCACGGCCGAGTGCCCCCACGACCGCTATTTTGCGTTTGATTGGGCCCAGCGCCTGGTCCACATCCCCGGCGGGGACTCCCTCCGGCAGGATGAAATCCTCCAACTGCTTCGGATCAAACGTGTTGATGGAAGCTACCAATCGCGTCAGAAGTCGATCTACCAGCACCAGTGCCTCCTTGATCTCATGGGTTGTTTTGGACGTCTGCTTTGGCCAGTGCTTCTTGTAATACGCCAGCTCCCACCGGCTGTGAATAGCGCCATTTAGGCCCAGCAGAAGCTTGTGACCTACGGACTCGGTCTCCTGGCTGGCCGCACTCAATACTCGGAACCTGACATCCCTAACCAGCTGGTTCTTCGGGTGCTCCGGTAGCGTGTCATCGAGGATCGCCTCAAGGAGCTGAGGACTTCCCTCTGGCCGCCTTCGCTCCACCTTGGCCTCCAGAGTGACTTTCCAAATTAAAACGTTAAAGCGCACGCTTCATTTTATATCACAAAGGGGCCTGCTTCTACTTCATCACGCAAAACTCCCTATGCCCTCATAATAACTGCGCCGAACATAGTACTTCTGCGATGAGGCGCCGACAGCCGAAGGAGCGCTCAAAGAGTCTGCACGAGGCATTCGTCCCGATCTCGGACTGATGGTCAGCCGCCGAACATGAAACCATGAAAACCGGACTCATCGTCAGAGACGCAGCCGATTGGGTGAAGAACCACCTGCGCGACCTCCAGGTGGACTTGATGAGGGTGGACGCCTCCAACATTCACCACATTGAGACCTGCCCAGGCTGCCCAACCTGCGACTGCCTCATGCAGTTCTACAGCGGTTGCGAGGTGTGCGGGCGTACCGCTCACAAGGAAGCCCTGGTTTACCATCCGGCAGACGGCACCTATACCTGCCCGGATTGTTCCTGTCACGGTCAAAGGGTTTACGGTTCCGAAGCAGCACCACCAGCTGTGGGATGCCGAGGTGCGCAAAGTCAGCCAAAGTCTCACCATCCTCAGCCCTGCCCGCGGCCAGTGGGTAACCCCGCTTGGCTGCCTCCAGGTGGAGCGAATGAGCCCGGTCAGAATAATTTGCACCAAGAGGGAGATCGCGCGGATCGCAACCTTAACCTCTCGCCATTACAAGCAGGAGGCAGTGATGTACTGCGAGCTCAGGCGGCATGTGCGCATACGGCGCTACGGCCCGGATTTCGTATAATTAGGGTATGAAGGGTTCTATTATCATCGCAATAGATGGCACGAGCGCCAGCGGCAAAAGCACCAACGCCAGAATCGTTGCAAAGGAACTGGGCTTCCTGCATGTGGACACGGGCGCCATGTATCGCACTTTGGCGTGGCACTGTCTGAAGACGAAGGTGAACTTTCACAACCCGCGGTCAGTCGGCGCCATCTGCGCTCGCTGGAAGGCTGCGCTGGAGCGCATCGATAGGCAAGTGGTGCTCGTGGTGGGCGGACACTGTCCGGCTCTGGAGCTGAGATCAGCTGCGGTGAGCGCGGCGGTCTCCCATGTATCCTTTGTCCCGCAAGTGCGGGCGTGGATGAAGAAGACCCAGCGGGAGTGTGCTCGATTTGGCAACCTGGTCATGGAGGGCCGGGACATTGGATCCAACGTCTTTCCGGAAACGGACTTCAAATACTACCTCGACGCCAACCTGGAGGAGCGCTCCAAGCGCCGGGAATCGGATGGGGTGAAGGACAACTTGGCCGCGCGTGACGAGATCGACAGCCAGCGAGCTGCCTCCCCGCTAATGCTGGGCCTGGGAGCCAAGTACATTAACACATCCAACCAGACGGCAGCGCAAACCAGCAAGGCGATACTGGATGATATCCGCGCGCGCATGGCCGGAAGTCCAGCGCCACAAAATCTCATGAAAGCAAAGACCCTGCGAAAGCAGTTGGACAGGTTCCAGCAAAAGGTCAGGGATATGCGAGGCCGGCGGGTTGAGGAAGAAGGCGGGGGCTGCAGTTATCAAGTGCTCTGTGACTCAGCCAAGCAAGCCGTTCGCCAGGCGGGTGTCCACGATGCATTTTGCGACCGGCGACTGGCAGTCGCCAGCCGCATGTAATGGCGTCCGAGAAATTCGGGTTATAATGGCAACTTGCATTATAATGGGTATGAGAGAGGCCACACAGCATTTTCTCCTCCACAAGAGCACGAACTGGAATTTGACCAATGGATGCGCAACGCAAACTTGAAAGATTATTGCTGACTCTGCTGGCTTGCTGCTGCACGGTCCTGCTCATCCTAAGGTTCAACCCGTCGGAAGTCACCAACCACGACGCAGCCTACCGGCTCCAAGCGGCTTACTTCAAGCTTTGGATCAGCAACAAGCAGGATCTGACAAATGCCCTGGAAATGAATGACTTGATTCCTATCCTGATTCGCTACGGAATCGATGTCCCGCGCCACCTCGACAAGATAGTGGTGGCGCCGGGCACCTCGCTCCAGAATGGAACGGCCATTTTTCTGGCGTTGCCCAGCAAAAACCAGTACTCCATGGCCATACCACCATCGATCCAGATGATTTCCCCGGTCGACCAGCAGGATTTTGTCTTGGGACAGCAAATCAAAATGGAAGCGAGAGTGACAGATCAGAACTGCCAGATCATCAAGGTCGCGGTCAGGATCAACGGTGAAGATATAGGATCCCTTCCCTGCACGGGAGAAGCGGTCAGCGGAGGCTGGATTCCCAGGGCGGAGGGAACCAACACCATCACCCTCGTCGCCTACAACGAGTTTGGACTCACAGCGAGCGCCGCGGCCTCCAATATCACGGTTCACGTAAATTACCCGCCCACGGTCCAGCTATTGCAGCTGGAAGATGGGATGGCGTTCACCGCGGGCGTCACTTACAAGCTGCACGTCACCGCAGCCGATCCAAACAAGACGGACGTCGTGACCGATGTCATCCTGCTGGTTAATGGCAAGCCAATAAAAACCTTGAACGCAGCCCCGTACGACTTCATTCTCGGCCCCCTGGATCCCGGCATCTACACAATACACGCCCAGGCCCACAACAAGCACGGCGCCCTCGGGGAGTCGTACATATATAAGGTCTACGTGAAATAGGGGACCGGCGCCGGGTTTCAACGCCTGCGCCAAGCAGCATCCCAGCTCTTCGTCCCGACCACGTTGCCCCGACCGGAGAACGGGTTTGGATCTGTCACCGCCTGCCGGTCCACCCGCTTCACGATCAACTGGCGGATATAAACCATGGAGTGCGGCGGGATTTGGGGGACTGCGGCCAATGCGCTTCTTTGCAAGCGGGTTTCGCGGAATGACACCCTCGCTCGGCCTATAATTGATGGGATGCGAGCGTCTGCATTACTTTTCATCTGCCTTTCCTGCCATGCCCAGAACCCGAGTTTTGAGCAGGTTGGGCCTCTTATCAGCCAGGACGGCAGCAGGCTGGTAGGCTCGGCCCAGGAAACAGTCTACTTGCACAACAACCCTGCCGCACACGATCCCTCCTTTGACGAGGTCCTCACCTTTTTGCGCAGGGACGAGACCCACGAGTACCGTTATACGCCGAAGAAGTTCATGTGCACCGAGTTTGCCGTGATGCTGCACGACCATGCGGAGCAAGCCGGGCTGCGGTGCGCACTGGTCTCGATCCAATTTACCCAGGGAGAGGGTCATGCACTGGACGCGTTCAAAACTACCGATTGCGGGGTCGTCTATGTGGATTGCACGGGAACGCTATCGAAGGAGCCGCAGTTGCTGGATGTCTACAACACCATAGCCTACGTCGAGCCCGGAAAACCTTACGGACGGCTGCCGTTGAGCGTGGGCGGGATCGACCCCAACCGCTATTCTCACTACGAGAAGGTAATGCGCCTGTGGAATTGCGAGGAGGAGAGATCGAGGGATCTGGAGGAGGAACGAAAGGGTTTGGATGAGCGGAACAGGGCCCTGGAACAGGAGCAGGGCCAATTTGCCCATTTCAACGGGAGACCGGCTTCCCCAGAGCAGGCGGATCAGATCCAAAGTAACATCAGGGACTACAATGCCAGGGTAACGGCGCTCAAGAAAGCGCAGGAGGCATTCAACGCCAAGGTTGCGAGCATCAACAAGATACAGCTCGCCCTCCGTTGCAAGTACGAGATGAACCCTGCCCCGGTGAAAACCATAGAAGCCTGGTGGCCCAAGTAGACGCCTGCGCTTTCTGCTTAAACACGGCCGACCGACACCCCGCGGGACTTACAATTAGACAACTATGCAAGTAGCGGCTCCAATTAAAGGGCAACCTGCGGCGCCAAGAGTTCAGGTGCCGAGATACAAGGCGCTAGCCAAGCTGGAGAGAGAATCGCAGCAGAAGCTGGAGGATTTGGTTACCCTCTACGACAGGCGCCTTGAGATGATATCCGAGGATGTCAGGGCCGAGGCCATGCAGCTACTGCGTTCGCCGGCGCAGCGAGCCATTCTGAATGCCTTGGAAGTCCGCACCCCCGAGATCGACGAGGACTTTGGCTACGAGTGGGCAGATGCGCTGGCCGAGATGAATGCCGACCCGGCCCGAGCATCTGCCACCGACCTGTTCATGGCGCGGATGCCGGAGCTGGACGCCCTGCTGAAGGATCCCGCCGTGCGGCAGCGGAATGAGGTGGAGTGGCTGTACGATCAAACCGTCGGCCGGTTCGACAAATTCACACCTTACCTGGCATTGGAGGAGCAGGAGCTCCAAAGATGGAAGGAACAGTGTCCGGCAGCTTACGGAATCGCCGAGTTCACTGCGCGCCGGCTGGCCCAGAGGATGCAGGATAACACCAAGCCATCCCCGCAAGGGCCCGCGGCTCTCAGCGACGAAGGCCGGGAGATGTCGTTCCTCGCCCACATGATCGCGTCACGGAAGCTTTACATGGCGGCCACCGACGTCAGCGAGTTCTACGAGGGCCCGAGCACTTTCGTGGACGTCAGTGTGCCGGCCCATCTGCATCGCGTCTTTGACACGAAAATCTACGTCCGCCTAGGTACCAAGATCAAGCCGTTTGCCTACCGGGAGGCCAGCCCGGCGCAGCTGACGAACTTCAGAGAAATGATTGGGCATCAGAGCCAGATGCTCAACAATCTGCAGGAAAAGGTCATGCCGTGGACCTCCCGGAAAGGGATGGGGCAAAAGATCGACTCCAATCTGATGGCCCAGGTCTACTTTGGAGTTGTCAGGGGAGGCCATCCCACCAACGGACAGTTCCACGGACCCACGCTGCAAAAGCTAAACGGGAATCAGGATCGCTACCGTATGCTCGGCTTCCGGGAGGATTTGGCTCCGGAACAAGCGGCTGTCTTTGAAAGGAAGCTCACGACCGACAGCGGGTTGCGCGAGTTCCTGGACCGGCCCAGCGTCCAGCAGGAGTTCCGGAGGAACCGAGTGGATAAGAGCTTGGTGGAAATGAGCCTGAACGCCGAGGTTGATCAGGTGCTGCTGGACGAAGTTAGAGCATGGAACCCCGCGGTCCCTGTGGCTGGCGGCGGTCTGGCAGAGAGAGCCAGGAGTGTTCTGCCCGCTGTATTCAAAGACGTGGTGGCTTGCCACACCGCTCTGCTGGAGTCCGATTACGTCAGCGTGCGGCAAGCGCCGTTCTTCAAGTCACGCTTGGAGCAATCCTACGAGCAAGGGCTCCCTCAGAAGGAAAGGGCAAAGCGTGAAAGCTTCTACAGGCCCGTCGCCGTCGTCCTGATTGCCAAGCGGGACGGGTACGAAGGCCCCCTCCCAGAAGGCTGGAAAGCTTTGGAGAGCTACACCGACCCCGTCACCGGCGGTGAATTCACTGATTACCGCCTTGAAACTCCGGCCGGCACAGGGTTGGTGAGCCTGATCAAGGGGGGAAACCCTGAAGCCGGCAAGCAGGCCGTGGACAGCCTGCTGGACGCACACGGCGCCCCCCTCATAAACGATCCGAAGGCCCGCGTGAAAGGGGCCAGGGTCTCCGAGCTCTTCTTCAACGAGCTGAAGTCATCCTGCCTTCACACGCACAGCATCGCGCGCACCCAGTTTTACACCTCATTTTCCATGGCGGAATCCCTCAAGTTCCTCCGTGGAACCTCCGAGGAGCCAACTGTGGAGATGGTGGTCGAGGCGCTTAAGCCGTGCTCGATCTTCAGGTACAGCGACGAGTATTGCAGGGTCAAGCCCTCCGAGATGGTGAGGGTCAAGTATCGAACGCCAACGGGCGAGGCCAAGAACCCCTGCTGGGATGCCAGCGCGGCCCTGGGTGGCCTGCACGGGGACCTGATGCTGGACCGGCTCAATAATCCAAAGTGGTCGCTGGTACTCATCGAGGGGGAGAAAAAGGCCGCCATGCTCGCCCAGATGGTGCAGGATATGAAGCTCCCCTACCATGTGATCGCCATTCCTGGCGTCTGGATGGCCATGAAGGGGCCGCGGGGCAAACGGGTTCTCAGCGAGTTCTTCGACCAGTTCGTCATGCAGGATACCAGAGGCGACCGCCGGAAGTGCCTGGTTTTCTTCGACAACGACAAAGCCTACAACGTGAACGTCACGCAGGCCATGGTTGAGACCGCCGCCTGCATGCAGGCGAAGGGCGGAGACGTTTTCATACCGAACCTGCCATTCGGCAAGAAGATAAAGGGGGCCGACGACTTTGCGCAGGCACATTGCCGGAAAGAGAGCGGCATTGATTATCGGCCGCTGGTGAAAATCATCGAGGGGGCCGTGTACGTGCCCGTCAAGAGCTACCCAATCAAACATCAGACCTCCGAGCAGCAGCGGCAGGTCAGGCGATACCTGTGCGAGGCCGAGCAAATCCACGAGCTGCAGCAAGCCGTGCGGAAGTCGGCCGACCCTATCCGCTCCAAGGAACTCCGCAAGCTGGTCGTGCTCCAGGGGCCTTACGCCCTCCAGCAATCCGCGGCGCTCCGCCAGATGGTATCCCTTCAGGCCCCGGCAGCGCCTGCTGCTCCAAGAAGCATGGAACGCCAAATCCTGGAAGCCCTTGACGCGATGAGCGACAGCGACAGGAAGGCTTTGATGCAGACGGTCCTCAGGGACAACCCGGCCCTGAGGAACCTGCAGCGCAAGATGGCAGCCCACATCCCGAACTTTGACACGGGGACCACCCTCCAAGAGGTCCAGGCGGCCGGCGCCAACCTTCACCGTTCTGAAGCCTCCAAGCCGGACAAGATTCTGCTGACTCAGGACCTCTTCGCTCTAACCTGACAATTCAGACTGCGACCTTTCCAGGATGTTTCTCCAGGCGGGCAGCCTTGCGCCGGGTGTGGCGCAACCCACTGCTCAGTCCCTGATGAGATGCTCTCCGCAGGTACCTTAAAGCTCCGGCAGCGCCTGCGGCTGTTTAATGAAGGAACCGCTGAAAGCCCAAGCGATTGACCGCCAAGAACCGCGCCTAACCCAAACGACATGAAAAAGTTCACGGTCCTCCTGCTGGTTCCGGATTACCTCGCCCAGACGTACGGGCAGGATACATTCTTCACCTGCGTCCCAGCCACGGGCCCCAAGCAGGCAATCGCCAAGGCCCGGTTCGAAGCCGCCGAGAAACGCGACGTGGCAGACCTCGACGATTTCTTTCCCCTGTGTGTCATCGAAGGCGAACACCGCAACATCAAGAATGAAGTCTGATCAAGACGGCTGCAGCGCCGCCTCAGCCGCGGGCGGGGCCTCTTCAACCGCGTGCGGAGCCGCCGAGAACGGGCCGCGCTCAAAGAACTTGGCCAGCCTGGTATACAGGATCATCTGCGCCTTCCGAGGCAGGAATGTCAGCTGAGGCAAGATTGCCAAGAGTTCCCCTATGGTGCGAACGTTTTTGGCCAGAAGCGCGGAATTTATTTCCGGATGCTGATACGCCTCCTTCCCAAGATCCCAGATTTGAGCAGAGAGCTTCTCAGGGCTGATCGTCTCCGGGCCCGGTAAAATTGACTTAACCTTGTCCAGCATCTGATTGGTGACTGGCGGGAGCGATTTGAAGGATGGCACCGCCCCGGGATTCTCAACCAGCTTGGCTTCTACTGCCAGCAGCATCTTGTCGACATCCCAATCGGGCTCCTCCTTTGGCGCCGGCCGCGGGGCTCGGCGTCCAGCCTCCAGCGGCAATGAGAACTGGTCTCCCGTCTTCACCAGCTCGCCTTTCTGGGCTGCGATATAGACTTTCGATTTGAAGCTGGCCATGGGAGTCTTTCCCTTGACCTCCATTTTCTCGACATAGGGCTTGGCCGCAGCACAGGCTTCCTGTATCGTGATAGGACCCTTCGCTTCTCGCATCACCTGGAGGACGATGCCGCGGTAAGTCAATTCTGCGTGGCCGGGAGCCGCAGTGAAAGACTTCACGCGCTTTGAACCGGAGGAAGCTGCGGGCCTGAGATGGCCCGGACGCTGCTGTCGCACAGGGAGCGGCTTGCGATTCCGCGCCGCAGGAGCGGCAGGCAATCCCAAAAGAGCTGCATCGATTTCAGCAATGCGGGCCATTTGTTGCTCCCGCTCTTTGAGTAGATTGTGGGCCACCTTGACGAGCTGGCGGGCTGAGTAAGCAGATGTAGATGCATTCACAATGGCAGCTTTATAACGAAGGCGACCGCCCCAGTCAATGGAAAAGTGATTCCAAAAGCAGCGCAGGGTCAAAGCCGGGCCTGAAAATCGCCATGATAAAGGATGCCCCAAGACCTCTCTGTCCGTGGAGGAAGGCAGCGACGGCTTTATCTTTCCGGGCTTCAAGAACAAGTGCCCAAAGTCCATCTTGGGCAGGACCATGCTGGCGCAGGCGTACAGGGACATCCATGTTTTGGCATACAATCTATGATATGGCCAAGCAGCCTCGACCGGATCACCATCAAACACGAATTTCGCCGCCATTGCCGGCGGCCGAGAAATGAACAAATTGCACCATGATCCGCTGCCCTGGCGGGCTTGCTGCCGGGGAAGGAAGGCGGACATCGAATCCACCGACGCCGTGGCGCAAGTTTACCTCAACGAGTACAGGGGGAAGACAGTCGCGAGAGCCCGCCGAGGCAACGTCAAGCTCATGCTCGTTGCCTGCAACACGCATGGCGAGATGCTGGAAGTTCTCTCGGAGATCAAAGCGATGATTGAATCCGGCGCTTCAGCCCTCAAAGGCAGCGATGTGCATCAGAAGATCAAGGATGTCATGGCCAGGGTTGCCGACGAGGAGAGCAAGGCCGAAAAAGCAGTGGCCCCCGAAGGCACGCCCTGCAACGCCTTCTGGAACTCGTCGCTCGCCTGCGCGACGCAGACCGACCCAGCAAGTTCAGAATCCCCAAGCTGAAGAGTTTTAAACATGAGAAAGATCAACACCCCTCCCTACTGCCGACTGCAGACCAAGACCAAGATCAGGTATAAGACTTACGACAAGCGCCTGCAGCAGG
>Ga0326728_10014460_pt1 | contig 16752 bp, 10 predicted proteins | sample MB3enrmetagenome_FD_207602 | JGI IMG/M metagenome (GOLD analysis project Ga0326728, IMG submission 207602) | Lab enriched peat soil microbial communities from McLean, Ithaca, NY, United States - MB31MN | ecosystem: Environmental > Terrestrial > Soil > Wetlands > Peat | place: USA: New York...
GGCGTATCCCGTGAAGATGATGGAATTTGTAACGCCAATGGATACCGCGGAAAGAATGAGATTCCCGTTGACGTACATGTAATTCGGCTGATTGGTCAAGACCAAGCCCATGTCCAGGGTTTGAGCCTCAATTGTCATGGAAGCGCCGTTGGCGGTGGTAATGCCGCCGTCGTTTTCAAAGACTTCGGACTGGAGCAGGATCGTTGTCGCCTCAATTTGTCCGAAGTTGCCAATGCCGGAGATGGCATATTGGCGGCCCACCGGCGATATCTGGTTTCTGGTCGGGTCAAGCCCCAGATCGAGCACATTATCCACCGCCAAAACGCCATTGTTGCTGACCACAAGCTCTTTCAGCACAGGCACATTGGCCCCGATGAAGTTTGAGACATTCTGCGTCAAATAAACCGTCGAATTAATGGTTAAATTGGTCGTCTCGAAAAGCGCCTGGTTGATTACGGTGAGCGGATCCTCCACATCGACGGATTTTTGGCCGGTCAGAGCCAGATTGCGGACCGTCGGATTGAAACTCCCTTGCAGGCTTTGATCGACGACCAACAGGTGGAAAGCCAAATTGTTGGTCACAAGTGGGTTTGTTTGAGTAAGATACCAATTGGCCGACCAGGCAAACAAATCACCCCGAAGCCGGGTGAAAGATTGAGGAAAGATGTTGGAGATGAGCAGGGAGCCATTCGTCGCGCCAAGTGAGGCATTGGCTGTTCCCCAGTCAACGACAGTCGTTGCAAAGTTCGTAGCCAGGTTTGTTGCCGCCAGCGTGACCAGTCCCTCGGCGCGAATCCGCGCGCCCGTCAAATCCACCTGGCGGCCTTCAATATCGATCCGCGCGGGTTCCGCCGTGGGATCAGGGATATCATTAGTCAAGCCAATTGCCTCTATATACTTTGCCAGATTTGTAGAGCCAGGGTCGTTTTGAGTGAAAGGGAAAAAACCATTCAAGGTTTCCGGATCCCAGCCCACTTGCACGCCATACGCTGCCGCGGTGTAGGCCTCCCCTGGGATGGGGCTCATGCTGGTCAATATATATGTTCCATATGCCCCTGTCCCCGCAATAAGGTTGGTAAGGTTCGCCTCTTTCGCGTCCTTTGCGTCGTTTGCTGGACCCGAGTTGATCGTCCATTCAATGGGCGTCTTGGTTAGGACTTGAAAATAACCGGGCCGGGAAAAACCGCTCAGCCAGGCCGCGTTGGTGAACATGGTGACGTTGTTGGAAAAAACGGCGCCGGCGTCCATCAGGAAGATCGAACTTGACACAGGCTGCCCGGTGATCACATCCGTGCAAGGCTCGCTGAATTGGACAATGGCTTCAGCACCGTTTGGATCAAAAACTTCGGGGGTGCCTGTGGCCAGAAGAACGTCAGCGAAATAATATAAAGCACCAGTATTAGTGTAAAATTTCACCTGAGCTGAAATATTCGCATTCCCAAAGTTTGTGTTTACACAAACGATGTTATAGTGAATATTTGTCGAACTCACGGCATTGGAATATACGTAAGTCGCGTAATTAGCATTGGCAAACGACACCCCTATGTCATAAATGGTATTGACACTGACGCCGCGCAGTCTGTCAAATACGGGCGGGGTCGCCCCCCCGGCGACTGCGCCAAGATCGAGCAGGTTTGGCGCTGCGGTGACATTGGTGATCCCCCACCACAGATCAAAAAAGGTGGGGGGCGCCGTAAACAATTCCATAAAGGGCGTGGTGGCACCAGGAGCAAACCTAACATACGCAGCCTGGTCGATCGACGTGTAGTCAAACTGGTCATCACCCGTCAGGTCTCCCGCGACGAGAGCGCCGGAGTTGTTGGTAACATTCTCACCATACATCTGCAAAAGGCCGTCCGCCCCAACAGTGATGCTCCCATTCGGCCCATTAAAAATATTGGACGCCGAAATTAAAACCTGGGACGAATACGCCAGCCCGGTGCCGGGAAGGAATACATAAGTGCCCCCCTGATTAATGGACTCGGGTGCTGTTTGGGCGTCTTCAGCAATAATCACGCCTGTGTTATAAAAGGATCCGGCATTGTTGGTGCCGCCTTCCGCCACGTCTTCGAAGAGAAAGCCGGGTTGCCCAAACATTGTGCCCGGATAAATGTTCGAATAAACCAAGGTGTCATGCGTCGCGTAGGGCGTCCATGATGCGGTATCCAGAGTGTTGCCTCCAACAACTTCGGTCAGTGCCTCAAAAGTGCCGGAATTTACAAAGGTGGCCGCATCGATTACAGTCGGACTGGTGATGACGCCGGTATTATAATACACGTTTGTGGTGGATGCAGAAGCCGAAAGGCCGAAAGCCAATGCCGCAAATATCGCTGTAATATTTTTTTTCATCATCTGACTGTTCCTCGTCACGGTGTTCCAGCCGACGTTGTCGTTGTATTGGTGACAGCAGTAAGAGACACCGGGACATAAGTGCTGAGCTCCGTCTCCGGTCCCGCGCTCAAGACCTGGGCTTCGATCTCGTCAACGCTCGTTCCTGTCGGGAATGGAATCGGGGCGTTGGTGGAACCGTCAAATGAACCCCAAATAAACCCCACATTCACGGTGAGCGACGCGTCACTAAACGATGTGCCCTGGTTATAGTAAACCAATCCGGAATTGTTAAACGTGACCACCAATCCGGGGGATATGACGGCTGGAGTGACCGCGTTGGCAGTATTCACCAACCCCGGCGAAACGGCTTGGCCAGAGACGATAAAACGATTGGCAGAGCCACCTGGCGCCTCCCTCAAAAGCGTGTATTGCCACGGGACCGGGTCGGCAACTGATAAATCTCCTGCAGTGAATATAATATCGGGTGTAGTGACCGTGCGCGTCACAGACAGGGACCGCAGCACCCCGTTTGTCACCCAGGGAACCGTATAACGATAAGTGATCGGGGTAAAAGTGTCGCCCAACAGGGAATTATAGGGCGTTTTGACGAATGTGATCTTCTCCACCCCCCCGACCAATGCGGAGAAAACTCCGCCGACGCCTCCGCTGTTGGAGGCGGTTAAACTGATCGGGGTATAGGTGCCGACCGGCGATGCGTTCAGGATTGTGTTGGTCTCAAAGCCCTCGTTGACATAACGGTTGTGGCGATACAAATATCGCAGACCGCCCATGTCGTCGCGGGTGATGCGCAAATAATACCCGCCGATCTGTAGAGCCTCGCGGGTGGCCACGCAGCTAAACTGGGGCGATCCCACCACCCCTGTCTGCTCGCAGGCATCACCCACATTTTGTTCCGGGTCTAAACAGCCAATCTGGTAGGTCACCAGTGTGCCATTGACGTACTGGCTCGGACTGTAAGTAATAGGGTCGAAATTTCGCAGCAAAACTTCGAGATAAAAAGCGCAAGGATCATTAACCGCTCCCGGCACAGGGACGCGCTCCTCCAAATCGTAGGTATGGGTCTCGCCGATCAATCCCATATGCTCCATCATCAGCCACAGGACGCTGGACTTGAGGTCGAGCATTCTCATTGCTTGAGCGGAATAATTGACCTGCTGGTTGCCCTGGGTGATGAATTCAGTTAATTTCGCGCTGGCGCTGGAAACCTTGGGCAGGCCATTGAGCACGGCAAATGCCGCATCCACCGCCGCCACGCCTTGGGCGCCGAAATAGGTCAAAAAAGTGGTGTCATAGCCGTAGGTGATGATGGGAATGTTCAGCCGCGACCCTTCGCCAAGGTTTTTTGTCCCTCCGAGTTCAGTGTTGAGCGGTACAGCAAGCCCCTGAGCCTCCCCATAGAGTGTGGGGTTCGGCAGAGGAAGACATGGCAAATATCGATCGACATAATCCAAATCTGTTGTTTGCCATGTTTCGAGCGGTCCCCAGTTGGAAAACCCATAAACGTTGCCGACGGCGATTACTCCCAAAGCCAGGCAGATAAACGATTTCAAAATGCGTGTCATATAATAAGGGCTTGCCACGGTTACGGTGATGAATTCAGGACATAGGCCTGGCCATAAAGATCAAAACCGCTGGCGCCGACAAAGCTCGTCCAGACGACCAGGAAATGATCCACGCCGTTCCAAGCCACCGCCGGGTGCATTTGCTGGCTGATCCAGGTGGTGTTCACCTGAAACTCCGACCCGCATACCTGGGTGCCCCCTGCCAGGAAGCGGCCGAAGACGCCTTCGCGGGAGCCATCCTGACCGAGACTGGTCCAGACCACCAGGCTGCCGGAGGGGCCGGCGGCGATCTTTGGCGCGTACTGATCCCCGTACAAGTGGGTGTTGATAATAAAGTCGCTGACTTCCGGCGAGCCGGAAGCTGAAAAGGCGCGCCCCCAAATGTCCCAACCGTTGGTCACCACCACGGCATCCCGCTGCGCCCAGACAACGGTGAATCCTCCGTCGTTCAGCGGCGCCACCGCCGGAGAATGACAAACGCTTGTGCCGGAGTTGACCGCTATTTCGTCCGTAACGGGAACGCCGTCGGGAGTGAAAATCCGCGCGTAAATATCGACACTGTTTGAAACGACAGAGCGTTCCAGCTCGGAAACCCAGGCGATGACATAGTTTCCGCCAGCCAGGGTGGCCACGGCCGGGTTGCGCTGGTTGTAATCGGTGTATTGGGTGACGAGGAATTGTTTGGTGGAACCGCCGTTGTCGGCCGCAATGGCTTTTCCAGCCGCAGTGAGCCTGCGGGCATAAACCCCCCACATGCTGCCGCTGCCGTTCTCACCGTAACTGGCCCAGGTGATGATCGCGCTGCCATCAGGCAGGGCGGCCACGGCGGGATCAACTTGCTGGTCGGCCGTAAAAGTATTGACTTGGATGTCGGAGGTGTAAAAATTGGTGCCGTAAGTCGTGGCGTCCCTGGCCGAATTTTTGGCGAAACGCGCGTAAATATAGGGCTTTCCGCCCGCGGTCACGCTGCCTTGCCAGACAAAGATGATATTGCCATTGGCCAGCAATTGCACCTGGGGCTTGAACTGGTTTCCGGTAACGACCTTGTTGATACGGACGGGATGGCCCGCATTGAAGCTGGGATCCAGAAGGCTTGCGCCAATACCGCCTCCCTTGCGGTCAATCCAATTGTCCTGCCAGGCGATGCAGCCGCCGGAAGGGGACAAGGAAAGGGAGGGCCACACCTGATCGCCCGGCAAGCTGCCCAAAATGGAAAATTCCGGCCCCTGGCTCGCCAGGGGATTCGGCACGAAGTTGGCGACAAGAACCACATCGGTGTTGAGCGTGAAAGTGTAGTCGGGCGATGTGCTTGCCACGACGTTGTTCGACGTCCAGTCGGTGAATGCGTAGCCGTTGCTATTCGTGGCCGTGACTGTATTTGTGCTGCCCGCCGCAAACGTCCCGGCGCCGCCGACGGTGCCGTCCCCGGACGGCGAGGCGCTCAGTGAAATTGTGTAATTGGTTTGCCCGCAAAGCGCCGTCGAAAAGGCAAGGAGAGCACCCCCGACACAGAGACTTTTTGGAACGCGAAAAATTGCGAACATATTTTTAATATTCTGTATCAAAACGCTTTGCGTTTGTCCATGCCTTCTTTGATTTCCACGATGTTCATCGGCCCCGGCCTCGCGCGGAAAGGCTGGCGGCCTCACGACCCTCCCCGTCCGTTCCATTGAAGAAATCCGCCGCCTTGGGACGGGCTTGTTCCAGCTCGGACAAAAGGGTTTTAAAACCCCAGCCCGAAAAAAGCTCGCGCAACGCCCCGTCGTCACCGGGTTTGACTGTCAGAGCCTCCAAGGTCACCTCACACGGCGTCTCATCATTCAATCGAACCAGTTGCTGATTGCGGCGCACCAATTCCGCCGATGCCCGCAAATTCTCCCGCAGGCGGTCCGACCCGACTTCGGGCAGCCGGCGAAACAATTCATCAATGGAGCCAAACTGGCGTAGCAAATCTGTAGCAGTCTTCGGGCCAACTCCCGGCACGCCGGGAATGTTGTCAACGGAGTCGCCGATCAGGCTCAGCCAATCGGCTATTTGCGTGGGTTCCACGCCTGTTTTCCTTTTGACCTCTTCAACTCCGCACAAGGCGCCGGATTTATCGTTTGGATTGAGCAATTTGACTTTGGGAGAAACCAATTGCATGAAGTCCTTGTCCGAACTGGCGATGACGACCTCCAACCCCCTTTCCGCCGCCTGGCGCGCAATGGAGGCGATGCAATCATCGGCTTCGCAAGATTCCTTGCGATAGGAAAAGACGTTTGCCGCGCGCAAATACGCAACGATTGGATCGAGTTGCAGCCGCAAATCCGGCGGCATTTCGGGGCGTTGCGCTTTATACTCAGGCAGCAGCGTCATCCGCTCCGGGGCCAGGCCGCCATCCCAAATCACCAAGGCATGTGAAGGGCGCACCCGGTCCCGCGCCTTGGCCAGCATGCGGATAAAGCCATAAATCGCGTTGGTGGCCTGGCCGGTGGGAGAAGAGAGCGACCGGATGGCAAAAAAAGCGCGGTAAGCGCAGGCGTGGCCGTCTATAATGAGAAGCCGCCCCGGAGCGGCTGAGGCTTCAAATGTGGGGCCATTTTGCATGGAGGAAGGTCATTTTTTCGCGCGTCTTCGGCCCGGCGCAGTTTTCAGATGCCACATCAATGAATCCGCGCACCCCCTTTATTGTGCCGCCGCCGGCGGTTGGGGTGGAATCGAGTTGCGCGCAAACGGCATATCCTCATCGTTATGCACGCGATTCCCGGCGGGATCGATGATCGTCGGGGTGACAAAGATCAGCACATTGTCTTTCTGACTGTCGGTGGATTCACTCTGAAACAAGCGTCCGACCAGGGGCAGGTCGCCGAGAACCGGCACTTGGTCTTTAAGCTTGGTGATGGTCTCGGCAATCATTCCACCCAGGACAACCGTCTGGCCATCCCAAACATTGCAGGTTGTGACCACTTCGCGAACACGAAAACGGGGCAGAGGAAGCACCGCCGTCAGCGGGGTGGCGGCCCCGACGGCAGTCGCCGCCTGGGCTTCAGGCACAAAGAAACCGGGATTGTCGTAGCCGATGAATTCCAAGATGGTGGGCAATAAAACCATTTGGATGGAAAAACCGTCCGCCGAAACGGTTGGCATGACGTCGAGGGAGGGGCCGAGGCCGAAAGCCGTTGTGTTGTAAGTGATCGTGGGGGCAATGACGCCCGTGCCGCCGACCAAGCCGGTGGTGGTGGAACTGGTTGTCGTTATGCTGGTGCTGGTAACGATGGTCGCCAGGTCCTGGACGGCGATATGAGTTTGGCGGCCACTGAGAGTCAGGACCTTTGGCGCGGAGAGAAGGTCCGATCCGGTGCGTTGCTGTATGGCCTCGATGGCCAAGCGAAACTGCGGGTCGGTCATAATGCCGCTGATCGTGGCCACAGTCGGGATTGCGGTTAAGGAGGTGCTTTGGCCGAACTCATTGCGCAAGCCTGAAGTCAACACATTGTCCGTAGACGCCGGGGCAACGTAACCCGGCGTTTGCAAGGTGCTCGTGGATCCCGGGCCTGGAAATACTCCACTTGGATTGGCGGTGGTGCTGGGTCCCGTGTAGGAAGGAGCCGTTCCGCCCTGGACGCCAATGGCCCCGTTATTGACCAACGTATTTCCCAAATACCAGTTAAAGCCCAGGGCGCGGCTGTCTTCCTGGGTCAATTCCACGAACTTCGCCTCGATCGACAGTTGCGGGGGCGCCTGATTCAGCAGTTCAACGGCCTGTTCAATGATTTCCAAATCCTCCAGAGAGGCGCGCACCAAAAGTTCTCCCAGGCGATCGTTGAAAAAGACAATCTTCGGAGGGGACAGATCGACACCAGCCGCGGTAAAATACGCTCTGACCATTTCGTCCACCAGAACTGTATTGTCCTGTTTGGTCACGTAATCCAAGCCGATCCGCGTGTTCCGGACAATAGCGCCAGCCGCGCCGGTGGCACCGCCCTGCTGGCCGGCGCCTCCGCCGCCCTGGCCACCCTGACTGACGGCGGAGATTTGAACACTGGGAATCAGGACGCCCGTGCTGGAAGTGCCGCCCGAACTCCCGCCGCCGCCGCCGCCGCCGCCGCCGCCGCCGCCGCCACCGCCGCCGCCACCACCGGTCCCGCTGCTTTGAGTTCCCGTATTCAGGATGATCGAACTGACCTGCTGAAGGCCTTGGACAAAAGTGTTCGGATCGACTTTAAAGACTTTTGTGTAGAGCGCCACTGCTTCGGGTGCTTTGGGTGAAAAAACGATTGCGTAATCCTCAATTGTGTATTTGATCGGTTGATCGGCCACTTTGGTAATGGCATCCAGCACATCCGCCAAACGCAGATTGGTCAAAGGCGGGGCAATGTGAATGGTAATGGTGCTCATGTCCACCGCCGGCGACGCCGCGCCGCCCGTGGCGACAGCGCCGGCCGCGGCCGCCCCGCTCGTATCGGTCGGGGCGATGGCTCCGGCCGAGGTGTCGGCATGCGAATTGATCATAAAGTTAATGCCCTCTCCGTCGGGATCGCGCTTTTGGGTTTCGATCCTCAGCCGGTTGAGCACTTCGGTCAGCGGCAGATCGTAGCTGACTTCATTGAGGCGGATGCGCTCCATTTTGGAAAGGATCTTCTGGCGTCCGTCGGTGGTATAGACCAGGTTTGTGTGGGCGATCGGATTGGGAATGGGCAGGCTGGCCTGTTTAGTGGAGGGGATCCAGGCTTTTTCCACGGCGCCTATGGATGACTTGGCCACAGCCTCACGGGCACGGGCGTCGGCCGCGAACCGGGCTTCCTTGACGAGGTCCAGATAATAAGGGGCGGTTTTGTTGGATGGGTCCGTCCTGAGAATTTGATTGAGGATGGCTTCCGCCTCGTCGTATTTGCCCATCTCATACAGCAACTTGGCATTTTGGACCTTTGTGGCGACCTCGATCTTTTCCTTTTTCATTTCAGGAATGGTTTTGACCAAATCAGGGCTGGGGACCATGCCCTGCATCTGCACGGTCCGCTGATCGATCTCCGCCTTGAGGTTGCGCAGGGATTCGTTGTTCGGATCCACTTTGAGAGCCGCCTTGGCCTGCTCCAAAGCTTCCGCCATTTCCCCGCGCGCCATGTCTTGCCGGGCCAATTTCTCGCGGACGTCATCCAAACCCGCCAGGGCCTGTTTTTTCTCCAAGTCCACCGCGGGATTGCCGACCTGAACCAAAGGGCTTAGAGCCACGGCTTCCTGGTAAAGTTTGGCCGCCTCAACCAGTTGATTTCTCTTTTGGGCCGCCACGGCCTCGTCCAGCTTGATGTGCAGGCGGATGGTGGCTTCCTGGCGGCGGACTGCCTCCTCCTCGGCAATTTGAACCGGATCCTCCGTGACGGCCTGTTGGGCTTGCGATGAAATGGCCAGCAAGAAGACCAATCGTAGGGTGATTTTAGCTGCGGATGTCATAGTATCGTCTCACTTTTTTTAAAAAATAAATTCCCGTCACGGGCTTCCGTTCCATTTGATCGTTGTTATTTTGGTGTTCTTAATCGACTCCACTCTAACGGCATTGTTGGTGATTTCAACAATTTTATACTGCTCGTTGTCCAGGGTGAACGTGTCGTTGACCCGCTCTTTCAACAGGCTGCGCGATTCGGGGTCGTATTTCATGTCGGCGATATGACCATCCACTCGTTTATACGGGTTGTCCTTTGAGATCCAAACGGTTTCCTCATTTTCCGGAATCTCCAGTTGAATTTCGGATGGATCATCGGAAGCACCTTTAATGCCGCGGATGATATAAAGGCCCGATTTTGTCTTTTCGTCCTTTTTGGCATACTCGATTCTTGTCTTGCCGGAGTGTTGCTGCACAGTGAAAACATAAATCGCGCCATTGCCGCTGGGATGATCATAAGCGATCACGGTGTAAAGCGGCGCGATGTTGGTGACGCTCAGGGCGTCAGGCCCCGTCTTGAGGATTTTGAGCAATTCCCCATTGGCCTTTCTCCTCCATGTAACCGGATTGAACAGATTATGCTCGCCGGAAAGAACCACCGGCGGCGGATTGGTAACCTGGGCCAGGGCCAGCACATCGGCGGTCAGATCCAGCGGAACGGGCGGTTTGGTCTTGTGAGCAGCCTCGGGGATCGGCTGATTGACTTCTTCCTGAAGTCTGGTGATGACCTCGCCCATCCAGATTGCCGCAGCCGCCAATCCCAGCAATACCACGCACAGGATGATTTTTTCGTAATGTTTTTTCAGGAACTGCATTAGCGCTCCGATGCCTTGAGTTTCACCACGTTCAGCGAAACGGTCACCAATAAAGGGTTTTCCGACAGGATCGTGACCACCGAAGGCACGGGCGCCGCGGCAACAGGCGCCGCGGCAACGGGGACCGGGACTGGTCTCATCACGGGAGGGCCCCCCGGACGGCCGCGCATCCGCTCCAGCCCAAAGTTTGGGTTTTGATACGGATTTGGGGTTTGCGGCCGGGGGGCGTAGTTGACCGGCGGTGGTTGCGGCGACGGTTGAACCACCACTGGTTGCACCGACGTGTCGGGGCTGACTGCAACGGCCTGGATGATGAAACAATTGCTGGACCGCGCAAATCCTTCCATGACCGCGGCGATTTCTGCGCTAAAGCCGCGGAACGTTATTTTGTAAGGAGTAACAATTCCCCATTGATTGGTCACGGTGGCGGCTGCTTCCAATATATCCCCGGTTCCAGTGTCATCGGCCGCAACAGGCACCCGTTGCAAACCGGCGAGATAATTGATTTTGGCGCGAAAGAGAATGTCCAAAATGGCGTCGATTTCCTCCAGTTCCTGCATCCAAGGCCCCAAGCCGGCGGCGGGATAGGTGAGCTTTCCCGTCAGGCCGGAGAAGGCAAAGGAGTAATCGGGCGGCAATAAGACTCCCGCGTTGGTGGCTTCGCCGCGAAATCGGATAATGGTGTCTTCAAGGTAAGTCTTGAATCCCTTTTCATCCTTCACAGGCGGCGCTGGAAAGGGCGCAAACCTTTTTCTGAACTCAGCCAGAAACAGCCGCACGCGCTCCTGGTCCGCTCTGGCCGCCTGAATGTTGTTCGTGTCGGGGAAAGGGGATTTCTGCCACATCGTTTTCAGGCTGCTGTACGTTGTCTTGTAGTCCTCGCTCACCCCGGCGTTGCTGTTCAGGGAGTCGTAAAGCAGCCAGGCGCAATAGCCGGTCAAAAGCAATCCCATGGCGGCGCTGATGACGAAGAACAGGTTTCGTTTGATCCAGACCATACTCAGAGTTTGAAAGGATGCTTCAGTTCCACCGTCAGATAGAAGCTGAAAGTGTTGGAACCCGGATCGACGCTGATGTTTTGACCCAAAGCGCTTTTATCGGTAAAATAAGCGCTGTTGGTCACATTCTGCAATACGGCGTAGGCAAGATCGGAATTGGCGGAAGCGGAAAGGTCCTCGCGGTTCACCCCGCGACAGAGAAGGGACAGGCGGCTGATGACGTTTCCCAACTCCGGCGCCGGCGCCAATTGTGGAGCGGCTGCCTGCGCGGGCTTGGGTCCGCCCATGCCGGGGCGGCCGCCGCGGGCCCTCCCCGCTCCCGGGGCAAACCCTGCCACTGGCGGCCCGCCGCCTGATCCACCCATGCCGCCAAAGAGGGTTCCGTTCGGCAAGACCGGAGAAAACGACACCACCCACACCCCCACGTCAGTATTCCTGCCATTGTTCCCGGCTGTCTGCAGGCTGGCTTTTGTCGCGGCCTCGGATTTCATCAATACCGACCGCAATTCTGTCAAGAGTTTGATCCAATAAAAGCGGTTGCCCGCCAGTTCCTCCATTTGGTCGGCAGCCTTTTTGAGTTGAAGCCGCTGGCTCAGGGCCGTGTCCAGTTGCTGGCTTAATTGTTGCAATTTGGCCAGCGGCGCTTTGATTTCCTCCAACTTCTGGCCGCGTACAAGGCCGATGCGCCTTTCGGCCCAGTAAATGGCAAAGACCACCAGCGCCAAACTGAAAACCGAGGCGATAAGATAGGGCTTTTTGTGGGCAAATTCCTGCCGCTGAATCGAGCTTCTGGGCATCAAATTCAACTCCACCGGGCAGTGGGCCAAATCCCGCAAACCCAACCCGACTACCTCGCCAAAGCAATGGGCATACTTGGACAGCTCCTCCAAATCCAGGCCGGCGTCCAGCTCAATGTTGCGAAACGGATTGAAATAATCGACGGGCAAATTGAGTTTTTCCGCGAAGAATTGCGCGGTGTAGGGCATGATCGAGGCGCCGCCGGAAAGAAACAGTCGTTGCGGAGCCGACCCCCCTTGCTGGCCGCGAAAAAATTGGATCGTTTGATTAACCTGGATGTGCAGCCGGGTCATGACCTGCCGGGCAATCTTTGAAATGGCCGCGGCGTGCGGGTCCTCCGGCTCCGCGTAGGCCCCCCCCAGGCTCACGGAGCCTTTTTCAATCTTCGTTGCCTCCGCTTCCGCAAAACGCATTTTCGCCTCGTTGGCAAAATCCTGCGTGATCGAGTTGGCCCCAATGTTGATGCTGCGCGAATAGACCTTGCCCTTTTCGAAAAAAAGCAAATTGCTGGTTTTCGCCCCGATGTCCAGCAACATGGTGCAGCCCTCCAGATCCCCGTAATTGTAACGAAACGCGTTGCACAACGCGGCCGGAGACACATCGACCAGTTTCAGGCGCAACCCGGCGCCTTCAGCGGCGCGGAACAGGCCTTCGACAATTTCAGATTTAACCGCCACCAGAAGCACTTCCAGTTCGTTGGTGGCGGAGGTGCCCAGGATCTGATAATCCCACACCACCTCGTCCAGCGGAAATGGCACGTTTTGCTGCGCTTCATAACGGATGATCTGCGTCACCTTGGATGTATCCACCGGCGGCAGCCTGACAAATTTGGAGAATACGTGGAAGCCGGGCGCGCACACATTGATCTGCCGGGAGCCGAAGCTTTTCTCGGACAACAATTCCTGCAACGCCTTCAGGATGGCCGCCTCGCGGGTCTGTTCCTGCGAGCCTTCCAGGCCAAGCGCCTTGATTCCGTATTGCTTCAGCCGCAAGCCTCCGGCTTCGTTTTGTTCAAACTCCGCCAGCTTCAGACTTCCAGCCCCAAAATCGGCCGCCAAAAATGATTTCGAATTTAGCATTGAATTCGCTTATGCCACCAATGGCCGATCTATTCCGTAATTAATCGTCCTTGACTCATCTCAAAAGTCCGTGCTGGTTACAGCAAATCGGGCAAGCGGTCAATTGTTTTGATACAGAATTCTCTTATCAGCTGGTTGCGTGCCATGAGCCGGACCGTTTCCCCCTCCCACCCCATCGCAATGAAAAGTCCCCTCCCTTCCCATCGCATCCAGAGCCATCCTGTTGCGCATTAATTTCACGCAAAATGCGTGATTTTGCCGCGCCACCCCGCCCTCCCATCACGCTCATAATTTGCCCCGAATATATTCAATCGTCTTGACAAGGCCGTCGGCCAGCGGCACCCGCGGTTCCCAGCCCAACAGCCTTCTGGCCCGGGCTATGTCGGGCTGGCGCTGGCGCGGATCATCCTGCGGCAGCGGCTTGAAAACAATTTTGCTGCGCGAGCCGGTGGCGCGGATGATCGCGCGGGCAAACTCCAGCATCGTCATTTCCTCCGGATTGCCGATGTTCACGGGATCGTTCACCCCGCTCATCATCAAACGGTATATGCCCTCGATCAAATCGGACCAGTAACAAAAACTGCGCGTCTGCGTCCCCCGGCCAAAGACAGTCACCGGTTTGTTCCGCAGCGCCTGGGTGAGAAAGGCCGGCACGACGCGGCCGTCGTGCAGGCGCATGCGCGGCCCGTACGTGTTGAAGATGCGCGCGATTTTTGTGTCAATATGATGTTCGCGGTGGTACGCCATGGCCAGCGCCTCGGCAAACCGCTTGGATTCGTCATAACAGCCGCGGGGGCCGATGGTGTTGACGTTCCCCCAATAATCCTCGCTTTGCGGATGCGTCAGCGGATCGCCGTAAACCTCGCTCGTCGAGGCCAGGAGGAACCGGGCCGATTTGGTTTTCGCCAGCCCCAGCGCCTTGTGCGTGCCCAGCGAACCCACCTTCAACGTTTGGATCGGCAATTCCAAATAATCCACCGGGCTGGCCGGTGAGGCAAAATGCCAGACATAATCCACCGGCCTTTCCAGGAAAAGGAACTCCGTCACGTCCTGCTCGATGAATTTGAAATCCCGATTCCCGGCCAGATGCGCGATGTTGTCCACCGAGCCGGTGACAAAATTGTCAATCGCCACCACCTGATGGCCGCGTTGCAGCAAATAATCCACCAGATGCGACCCCAGGAATCCCGCGCCGCCCGTGACAACGGAGGTGGGCTGCACTGTGCCGGCCTTGCTTTTTGTTGACATGGTCCGAAAGGGGATCAACACGCTCCCCTGCCCAGGAGAACGACCCAGATGGTGTGCCACAGGATTTTGAAGTCCAGCCATAACGTCCAGTGATCGATGTAGTCCAAATCCAATCGCACCCATTCCTTGAAATCCTTGATGTCATTGCGGCCCGACACCTGCCACAAGCACGTCAATCCCGGCTTGACGCTCAACCGCCGGCGGTGGGCCACGTCATCGAATCGCTGCACTTCGTCCACCGGCAGCGGCCGCGGCCCGACCAGGCTCATCTCCAAGCGCAACACATTGTACAATTGGGGACACTCATCAATGCTGAATTTGCGCAGCAGCCGTCCGATCCGCGTCACGCGCGGATCGTTGGTCACCTTGAAGACCGGGCCGGACATTTCATTGAGCACCGCCAATTCTTGTTTCAACTGCTCGGCATTGCTGACCATCGTCCGAAATTTATACATGATAAACGGCTTGCCGTTCAGGCCGCTGCGCTCCTGCCGGAAGAAGACCGGCCCCTTGGAGGTCAGTTTGATGACCAGGGCGGCAATCACCATCGGAATCAAAAACACCACCAGAAGCACCAGTCCCCCGACCAGGTCGATGATCTGTTTAAGCAGCCTGGCCCACGGCATCTCCGGCCCGGAATGAAAGACGAACACGGGCTGCCCGGAAAAATCATCCAGGCTGGTGTGGGAAATCTTCGTCTTGAAAAAGTCCGCCAGCAGCAACACTTCTATCCCTTCCAGTTCGCAGGCCCGAATGGCTTCTTCCACGTGCCCCAGCAGGGTGTGGCGCGCGTTGATGATGACCCGGTTGATGGAATGTTCGTGGATGAATGACACCAAGTCTCCCACGGCGGATTTATTCAGGTCGAACTCCCCGATGATCTCCAATTCCTGCAGGCCGGAGCCGACGGAGTCCCGCAATTGCCGGGTATCCTCGGCGGTGCCGATGAGAACGATGCGCCGCTTGAATTGCGCCTGACCCAATTTGCTCTGATAAGCCCATCGCAACAATTCCCCCTTCAGCATCATCAACCCAAAACTGCACAAGCCGAAGAACACATACACGCCCCGCGCCCCGTTGAGCCGCAACATGAAATCAATCAAAATCACGCCGATGGTGGAGATGGCGCACGCCTTGGCCAGTTGCCAGGCCACCAGGCGGCGCGGCGAAAATATCCCTCTTTCATAATAACCCTGCCATTCCAGGATCAACGGCGTCATCGGAATCACCACCAGAAACAGCCAGAAATAATGCCCAAAGTCCCCGATTTCATCCACATGATCCAGCCCCGCAACGGGCCATTCCTGCCAATTATAACGAATCAGCCAGCCCAGCCATAATCCCAGGGCAAACAGTCCCCCATCAATGAATTGATAGACCTGTATTCGAATTTGCCGGTCACGATGCAACATTGGATTGGAAACGAAATTTTATTTCACCGTGCATTCAATCTCAGTCGGGCTTCCGCCGCCCAAGCCCTTCAATTCCGGGCCGCCATCGGGGCCGGCCCGCCGGTCGGCTGGCCCGCAACCAACTGAAATTCTGGAGCGGAAGCCTGAATAAATCTCTCCAAATGCTCAAATGTGGCCTGTTCATCGCCCGGAAGGCAAGTGACAAAATAACTGATGTATGCCCAGCGTTCCAGTTCCCCCTTTCGCAGCACGGTCTTCCACATCGACCACAGCCGCGAGCCTTCCTCGGCCGTGATCTTGTCCCCGGAAACAAACCAATAGACATAAATGCACTCCACCCTCTGCCTGCTGTTCGGAAACGACCGGCTGGCCGTCAGCTTGATGGCCGGAATATCGTAGGCAAACGGACGTTCCATGTGCAAGCCGATGCGCTCCGTGCTCGTCACCGTCCAGTCCTGCGCGTAGAGGCAGTACTGTGGCTGGTGGATGCTCGTATGGTCCGTCCCCATCAGGATCACGCTGACTTGGACGGCAAAATTACTCCCCGGCGAATGGTAAATTCGGCGCCCAAACGTCGTGTCCCTGGGCAGCCCCTCCACTTCCGCAGTGCTTATGCGCACCGGCCAGGACGGAATGCCCAGCACAATGGTCGGCAACACCACGCTTTGGGTGGAAACCAGGTTGTCCTTTTCATCGTAGATCGGGACCCGGTCCACCCTGACTCCGGGCGGCCCCAGAAGGTGCCGCCCTTCAAACTCCTTCAACCATCCCGCCGTGGCAGCCATCATTCCCAGCGCCGCGGCAAACACAACCCACCGGGCCGTCCTCATGGCGGCACCGCCGTCGGTTTCTCCCTCAGCCATCGCTCCAGCAGTAGAACCCCTCCAATGGCCACCCCGTATGTCACATACCCAAAATAAGTGTCCACCAACCTCCCGGCCGCCGGGGTCATAAAAGCGTTTGCCGCCAGGATAATCGTCGTTATCCGCATCACATTGCAAACCAGGGCCAGCGGGATCGTCGAGCCAATCATCACCGCCCGCTTCCACAGTTTCCTCATCGTCAACAC
>Ga0326728_10014465_pt1 | contig 16749 bp, 14 predicted proteins | sample MB3enrmetagenome_FD_207602 | JGI IMG/M metagenome (GOLD analysis project Ga0326728, IMG submission 207602) | Lab enriched peat soil microbial communities from McLean, Ithaca, NY, United States - MB31MN | ecosystem: Environmental > Terrestrial > Soil > Wetlands > Peat | place: USA: New York...
CCACCCCGAGAAGGTGATTCTGACTGGCGCCACGCAGGCCTCCACGCAGGGTAACGTGGATGTGTTACCGGGCGACACCGTGGTGGTTTCGAAAGCAGGTCTGGTATACGTGGTTGGGGACGTCAAGTTACCGGGCGGTTTCGTCATGGAAAACGGCAAAATGACGATTCTCCAGGCGGTCGCCATGGCGCAAGGGGCCAATCCTACGGCCTCGCTGAACAAGGCTAAATTGATTCGTACCACCGCCACCGGCCAGACGGAGACTCCACTGGACCTGAAGAACATTTTGGCCTCCAAAGCTCCTGATATGCCATTGCAGGCCGAAGACGTCCTTTTCGTGCCCAACAGCACGGGCAAGACCGCGGGACGAAGCGGATTGACCACCATCCTGTCAACGCTTTCGGGCATAGCTATCTATCATCCGTGAGAACGTAGTAGCCCAGCAGGATCAAATCCGTTCACCATCGATAATTCATCCCGCAGCTCACTCTGGCTTGTTCCCCCTAACTCCCATGAATTTGCCGATGCGACCACATTGGCATAACGATTGCCCTTATCTGCGGTAACGGGGATTTTCGCTGTATGTGTGGAATTTTCGGCGCAATCGCCTCCGGCTTTTTCGGACGGGCGGACTACGAGAAATTCAGGTCTGCCACCGATCTCATTCACTATCGCGGTCCGAACGATGCAGGCACGACGACCCTGAGGCTTAAGGCAGAGCTCCCCGCCGAAGATGAAGATCGCTTCGACGTCTTTCTGGGCTTTCGCCGCTTGTCGATTCTCGATCTCTCCCCGGCCGGGCACCAGCCCATGTATGACGGCAAGGGGCACTGGATTATTTTTAACGGCGAAATTTTCAACTACGTCGAGTTGCGGGAAGAACTCAAGGCCAAAGGACACCAATTTCACAGCGGCACCGACACCGAAGTCCTGCTGCACATGTATGACGAGTACGGCGAGGACGGCTTCGACAAATTGAATGGCATGTGGGCCTTCGCCATCGTCGATCTGCCGCGCCGCCGGGTGGTCTTGAGCCGCGACCGGTTTTCGATCAAGCCGCTCTACCTGCTGGAAACGGCAGACGCGCTCTACTTCGCCAGCGAAATCAAGCAGCTGCTTTCCCTGACGGCGGACTGGCAAATCGACCCGCAAGTCATGTCGATCTTTTTGGCGCAGGGTTTGTTCGACCACTCGAGCGAAACTTTCTTTCGCCGTATTCGCAAGGCGGCGCCCAAGACTAATCTTGTGGTTTCGCTCAAAGCGGACGGACTGCAACTGGAACAGAAGCCTTACTGGGACTATGTGCCAGCCGGCCCAGAGGTCAGCCTGGAAGAGGCCCGCCGCCAATTCCGCGAGTTGATGATCGATAGCGTGAAGATCCGCCTGCGCAGCGATGTTAAAGTGGGCGTCCTGCTGAGCGGCGGTCTGGACTCCTCCACGATCGCGGTGGTGGCCGATCAACTGGGGAGCGGCGAACTGGAGATGTACTCCGTAGTCTCGGCCGAAGCCGCCTACAGCGAAGAGAAGTTCATCGACGGCCTTACGGCGGCGCATCGCCTCCAGACCCGCAAACTGGTGTTCGTGCCGGACCACATCTCCGAAACGCTGGAGAAGGTGCTTTACCACAACGATGAGCCGGTGGGCGGCTTCAGCGTGCTGGCGCAGTACAAATTATTCGAGACCATCAAGCGCTCCACCAACGTAACCGTACTGCTCAGCGGCCAGGGGGGCGACGAAATCCTGCTGGGTTACCGGAAGTTCTTCTTCTTTTACTTGCGGCAGCTAATCGCCCAGGGCAAATATCCGGCGGCGTTGGGGGAAGCCTGGGCCAGTCTCCGCCAGCGGACGATTGCGGCGCAGTTCTCTCTGGGCGAAGCTCGCCGCTACCTGCCCCAACTGAACAAATTGTCGGCGATCCTTACGGCCAAGTGCGAGTTGCTGCCGATCTGGCAGGCGGCAGACATGCGCGAGCGGCAGGTGCTGGATATCGACCGCTATTCCGTCCCCGCTTTGGCCCATTACGAAGATCGTAATTCCATGGCCCACTCGCTGGAGGTGCGGCATCCTTTCCTGGACCATCGTCTGGTGAACTTCGTGGTGAATTTGCCGACCAGTTTGAAAATCAAGGACGGCTGGACCAAGTACCTGCTACGGCAGAGCTTCCCCGAACTGCCCCCAAGTATCCGTTGGCGCCGCGACAAACAGGCCTATGTTACCGCCGAAGAGCGTTGGCTGCGCAACGATTTTGGTCCGCTGCTGCGCGAGACCTTTCACCACAGCACGTTGGGCGAGATGGGAATCGTAAATGACACGGCCTTCTTGCGCTATTACGAACGCTTCCGCGGGGGCGCCCGAATCGCCCACAGCGATATTGCCCGCGTGCTGATCGCCGAGCTGTGGGCCAAGAATCTGTCCCGCAGGCTACCAAGCTGCGATCCGGCGTTAAGTGCTGCGTAGCGTTGCTTCCGATGACGCCACGCACCGGAACAGGTCGAGAATTTACCGGTGAGCCAAAGGTTGCGAACCAGGGTAGCCGATTCTCCCAATAGTGAAAAATCTTGCAGACCCAGAGGACTCCTATCGACCGGCACCGCACCGGGACGTCGGCTAGTTATTGGCCCGGCTGTATCCGGTGAAGCCCTGTCAGCTAAGTGTCTGGCAGATTATTTGCTCCAGCTCAGGCCGAGATGGAAGTTTGCCCCGCCAGGACTCAATGGGAAATACGGTTCCAATTTCGCATGTCGGCCAAGGTTCTTCCCAGGTAGTGGGCCGGGGAGCCCTTCAACCGGAAGTAGATCGCTATTTCCATGAACGGGCCGACGTTTGGAAGCAATACTACGAGGCCACCAATCTGAAGTCGCGCATTTACCAGGCGCGCAAGGACCGGGCATTGGCCTGGGTCGACGAGCTGGGACTGCCGCCGGGGAGTCCGGTGCTGGAAGTGGGCTGCGGCGCGGGCTTGACTACGCTCTCTTTGGCCCAGCGCGGTTATGAGGTAACCGCAAGCGGCAGCCGATTTCGGTTTGCAAGATCAGGTCCGGACGGCCTTGGGCGATGTGCACCGGCTCCAATTCCGGGATGGCGACTTCCAGTTGGTGATTGCCCTGGGCGTGCTGCCTTGGCTGCATTCGCCTCAAGTAGCGCTCCGGGAAATCAAACGCGTACTGAAACCTGGCGGCTATGCGCTGATGACCGTAGATAATGCCTGGCGGCTCAGCTACCTGCTGGAGCCAACGCAGTGCCCGCCACTACAAGGCTTGCGTGCCGCCGTGTCACACAGCCTGCGCGTGCTGCGTTTGCGGCGTCACCCGCCGGATGCCAACCTGTCTCGCCGCCACCATCCGCGACAATTGGACAACGCCTTACAGGCTGCGGGATTTGCCAGGATGCGTGCGGCAACCGTGGGCTTTGGCCCGTTCACTTTTCTGGACCACCCATTGCTGTCCGACGTCGGCGGAACAAGACTGCACCAGAGATTGCAAGCCTGGGCAGACCAGGGCGTTCCGCTATTGAGGTTGATGGGTTCGCATTACGTGGTGCTGGCCAGAGTGCAGCAACAACCGCAGTAAGGAGTATCGCCATGAAACTGGAATTCGAAAACGTTCCCATGGGGAAAGTGCATACCTGGGATTATCTGAAGCAAATCGGGGTTCCCGACATACCGCCCCGCACCAGCCCCTTCGATCCGGGCTATGACCCGGTCACCTTCGAGTCGCACCTGGAACAGAGCGGCCACTTGATGTCCATTATGAAGATCTCCATGGCCTGTTGGCAGGTGGCCAACGAACGGGCGACCCGGCGCAAGATCATGGCGGCCCATCGTTACCGTGTTGCTACTGTTACCGGCGGGGGCCCTTTTGAGGTAGCGGTGCAGCAGGGGCAATTGCCCCTGTATCTCGATCTGGTAGCCGATATCGGGATCACGCGGATCGAAGCCGGCGAGGGCTTTACCGACATGCCGCTGGCCCCGCGTGAAGTGGTGCACATGGCCCACCAGCGCGGTCTCCAGGTCCAGTTCGAACTGGGCAAGAAACATGATGGGGCGTTCAGCGAGGACGTGGTAACCGGCCTGATCGAACAAGGCAAACGGTGGCTTGATGCCGGCGCTCTGCAACTGGTAGTGGAGGCGCGGGAAAGCGCCCAAGGAGTCGGCCTGTTCGACGAGCGGGGCCGCTTCAATGCGGCCTTTGCCGATCGCTTCGCCAACGCTTTCGGCCATAATACGGTAATCTTCGAGGCCCCGAACAAGCCCAGCCAGTTCGCGCTGCTCAACCACTTCGGCCGGGAAGTCCACCTGTGCAACGTACGGCTGGAGGAACTCTTGCGCGTCGAAATCTACCGGCGCGGGCTGCATTCCGACGCCTTTGCCCTAGAACATCTCCGGCCGCGGGTAGCGCCGGCCCTTGAGGTTGCCTGAAAACCTATGCGCGAGTCAGTGATCATCGATTGTTTTCCTTCCAGCGTGGCCCGCTACCGGCAGGAATATGCCATCGTGGCTATCGACGTCATCCGCGCCACCACCATGGCCATAACCTCGGCGGCCAGCGGACGCCGGACCTTCTGTGCGAATTCGCTGGAGGCCGTTCGCCGGATTGCCGAACGGCTGGAATATCCTTTAGTGGCGGGCGAGTTGGGCGGCGATATGCCGGCGGGCTTCCACATGAATAACAGTCCCGCCGAGTTGCTGGAGCGCACCGACCCGCACCGGCCGCTGATCCTGCTTTCCTCTTCCGGAACCAAGCTGGTGTGGGAAGCCAGCCAGGGTGCGGAGCCGGCGTACCTGGCTTGTTTCCGCAATTACTCGGCGGTCAGCGAATACCTGGCCGGCCGGCACCGCAAGATTGCCGTCATAGGCGCCGGCAGCCGGGAAGAGTTTCGCGAAGAAGACCAGATGTGCTGTGCCTGGATTGCGGAACGGCTCATCCTGGCTGGCTATGCCGCCGAGAACCGGGCGACCCTCGACATCGTGGAACGCTGGAGCGGCGCCCCGCCGGCCGCCTGTTGGGGCAGCAACAGCGTGGGCTATCTGCGGCGCTCCGGCCAGCTTCGCGACCTGCGCTTTATCCTGGAACATATCGACGATCTCGACTGCGCTTTCACGGTCACGGCTGACGAGATTGTGATGCCCACGGGCGCCTTAACGGAGATGATGGAAGCGGCATAACAACGGGAGCGCCACACCCCCAATTCGCGTCCTATTCTGGCACGACCGAGAGTGGTCGCAAGCACCCGGTCAAAGCAAGCGAGATTAGAAGCCCGAGGCTCTTTTCGAGTCTTGGGCTTTTTTATCAACCCGGTATAGTGCCCACCAATTTCCGTGCATGTGCAAGACCTTTCCTGTCCAGCAACCGGCGATCTTTGAGAAGAGCTTCTCTGTCAATGGGTTAAGGCGTCTGGCGTGGTAGGCGACTTGCGACTGGCCAGTGTCCCGCCGGCAGGGGCCGTTGGGTTTAGGCAAGGATTGTTTACTTAAGGACATTTTTTCGAAAGACAAAAGACGAAGGGCTCAAAGATGAATCCCATTTTCGCCGCTACCAAGACCGAAACCCTCCACCCTGTACTCGACGCCATTAAGTCCCGGACTGCCCGTGTCGGGATCATAGGGATGGGCTATGTCGGGCTGCCGCTTGCCCTGCTGTTTGCGGAAGAAGGTTTTCGCGTCACCGGTTTCGACGTAGACCAGAAGAAAGTCGACACGCTCTCGGCCGGCGGCTCCTACATCTATCGCATCGTTCCCACCGAGATCCAGTCCGCCCAACGGCACGGATTCTCCGCCACCAGCGATTACTCGCGAATTGCGGATATGGATGCGGTGATCATCTGTGTTCCGACTCCGCTGAACGAATACCGGGAACCCGATCTGAGCTACATCATCGGCAGCGCGGAAGCTATTGCGCCCTACGTACACCCCGGCCAGTTGATTGTTCTGGAGAGCACCACCTACCCGGGCACTACTGAAGAAGTGGTGCTGCCCATCCTGGAAAAGAACAACCGCCTTGGCCTGAAAGCCGCGCGCCGCGACGACCCGGACAGCGACGAGTGTTTCTATCTGGCTTTCTCGCCGGAGCGGGAAGATCCAGGCAACGATTCCGTTGCGCGCCGGGACATTCCCAAAGTCGTGGGCGGACTCGAACCCACGGCCGGCGAACTGGCAGTAGCCCTTTACGGTTCAATCTTCAATCGTACCGTGCCGGTTTCCACTCCGGCGGCGGCCGAGATGACCAAGCTGTTGGAAAACATCTATCGCTGCGTGAATATCGCGCTGGTGAACGAGCTGAAGCTGTTGAGCCTGCGCATGGGAATCGATATCTGGGAAGTGATCAATGCGGCAGCGACCAAGCCGTTCGGTTTCCAGCCGTTCTATCCTGGCCCGGGCCTTGGCGGACACTGCATTCCGGTGGATCCGTACTATCTCTCCTGGAAAGCGAAGGAATTCGACTTTCACACCCGTTTCATTGAACTGGCGGGAGAGGTCAATACCAACATGCCCTACCACGTTGTCACCTCGGTAGCCACCGCGCTGAACCAGCAGAAGAAGGCGTTGAACGGTTCGCGGGTGCTGGTGCTGGGCGTAGCCTATAAGAAAGATATCGATGACCTGCGCGAGTCGCCCGCTCTGACCATTATTGAACTGCTGCAGAAGGAAGGAGCGGAGGTCAGCTATCACGATCCCTATTTTCCGCGTATCGGGAAGGGCCGCAAGTACGACCTGCAGATGGAACGCGCGTCCCTGGATAAGATCGGAGAGTACGATTGTGTTCTGATCGTGACCGACCACAGCGATTACGATTACGCGCAGATCGTGCGCGACGCGCAACTCGTGGTTGACAGCCGCAACGCCACCCGCGGCATCCAGGCGAAGAACCTGGTCCGCTGCTGATAACGTTTCCCGTTACCCGTTTTCCGTTACCCGTTCGGAAAGCACGCCGAACCTCCCACCGGAAGGCGAATAGAAGATAAAGAGGGGCCGGCATCTGCCGGCCCCTCTGGTCTAAGTGAGGCTGTTTCCTACTGCGTGGTGAAGACGAACTGCAAGTCGCCGTCGTGGGTAGCTCCGGCGCTCCAGTCCGACCATGCGCCGCCGCTTTGATATTCCGCCCAGCCGTCGCCGAACCCGGCGCTGGCCGGGAAGCCGTACTGCACGCTCCCGTCACGCAGAATCCAGGTCGTGAACGAGCCGCTGGCCGAAAATTGAATGTAGTACTGCTGGCCCGCCGTTAGCGTATGTGCACTGGCGAAGTTCGCGCTCACTACATGCGAACTGCTGCCGCTGGAACCGTTCAGGGTCACGCTTTCCACCAGCGAGGTGCCGGCATACAGGCTGGCCGTAACCGTGCCGCTGCCCCGGCCGCGGAACTGGACGCCGGTGACCGTCACGCTCGAGGAGGGCTTGAAGTTTTCCCGCACCGCCGTCGAGCTGATGTCCTTCGGCGAGGTGTTGACCTCGGACTCAATGTAGTCGAAGCCGAAACTCTGGCCATTGCTAAAATTCAGGGCCACCACCGGGGTCGCATAGTAGCCGAAATCGGATTGGGTCCAGTTGAAGGTCCCGCCCGACATGGCCGAGGTGCCGACACGGCCTTGCCAGTTGGCGACGTTGCTGCCGAACCTGGGCTGGCCGGGAGCATCGGAGCGCCCGATCCAATCGATCGAGGTGAAGTTCGTGTTGGGGCTGGGGTCCGCGTTGGTAATCACCAGATGGTAGTACGAGCCGGCGGTCAGCGCCGGCGGATTGGCGAAGGTGAACGTCGGCCAGTTGCAGGCGATGGCGCCTTCCGGATGCGAACTGGGGCAATCGCCGCCGCTATAGCCGAAATTGGAGGTGGTGATCGAGGCCAGCACGGTGCCGGTCGGATAGTGGTTGCTGCTGCCATCGTCGGACTGCAATTGGATCAGCCAGCTTCCGCCATTGCCGCCGGCATAGCCTGGGTGCTCCTGGATGTAGATCTGCACCGATTGCAGCGTGCTGCCGACGAGATTCAGGAAGCTGACGTCGGCGGCGGTGAATCCGTCGATGGGACTGCCGGAGCAAGTACCGCCGGGACTGGTAGCCGAGCAAAGCGGCCCGTTCGATAAGTCGTCGCCAAAGCCGGCCCCATAACCGCCAGTGGCAACCGCGTTGCCGCCGTTGTTTCCGCTACCGCTATTTCCGCTGCCACTGGTTCCACTAGAGCCGCTGCTTCCATTAGAGCCACTGCTGTTAGTCCCACTGCTGCCGGTGGCGCCAGTATTGCCAGCCGTTCCATTGCTGCCGGCCGGGGTCCCGGGGTCGCTCGCGCTGGTGGCGCCGGTTGGCGCCGCTGGTGTGGCCGGGCTGACGTTGCTGGCAGCGCTGGGAGTCGTTGCCCCGTTTCCACCGCAGGAAGACAACAGCAAAGCAGCCAGCAGTAGTAGGGCGAAAGTCCATATGAGCCGTGTGGTGGAGAACCAGCGAGTGCGAGGGAAGCGTGTGCGCGTTTCGATCAATCTCATGCGTAAAACCTCTCCTGATTGGGGTCGACTAAATGGCGCTGGCCGAGCCGGCATGCCTGGCCGGAAAGGGGGGACGGCACGAGTAACCCACTCGGCACGCTTTGGCCACGCACTGCATGTCTGCGTACAAAACCGACGCAGAATCTAGCTTTGTTTGCTGGTGGGAGAGTACGAGACGCAGGGGTTACGGTCGAGCCGCGAAACAACCTAGGTAATCGCAGGCACCCATCTTAGAGGGAAAGTTGAAATGGCTGGGCCGGAGCATAGGACAGCAACCTAGGGGTGGCCTTAGAAAAGCAGCATTCAGCACTCAGCACTCCGCAGTCAGCCAACAACCCGCTGGCGAATTTGTAGGTCTGCTAGGTTAGTCGCGCCGTTCCGAATCTACCTTTCGGGCAAGCGCGGCTAGCATGCGCTTAAGCTCAACCACAGCGTCGTTCAACGGTCGAAAACTGGAAGCCGTAAGGTAATTCAGATCATGAGCCAACAAGAAGTGGTATTCGAGTTCGCTCGCCGATCCTAATGCAATCTGCAGGAAGCGGTGAAATTCGTTATTTCCCTGCCGGCCACATCCCTCCGCAAGGTTGGCAGCAATCGAGGCACTGCATCGCCGAATTTGGCTGGTCAGTCCGTGAACTTCTTCTCGTGGAAATGCTGAACTCGCCTTATACACGCGGAGGGTTAGTTGATGCGCTTTTTGCCACACCTGAAGGTCTCGAAAGTTCTTCATAGATTCTCCAACAGGCGGATACGAAACTCCCATATCGTACAACTTCAGAGGGCCTGTTTGGCTGAGTGCTGACTGCTGAGTGCTGAATGCTAGGTCCTAGGTGCTGACTACGGTTCATGCTCTACAATCAACCCCATGGAGACTGAGTCCCAATGAGCACTGACTTCGAAATCGGCAGCCAGTTTCTGAACTATTGCGGTGCGCGCCTGGAAGTACTTGCTTCGTGGGCGGACGATTGCCTGAGCCGGCTTACCCAGGAGCAACTCTGGTGGCGGCCAGCCGAGGAGCAGAATGCCGCCGGCAACCTGGTGCTGCATCTGTGCGGAAATCTTCACCAGCGCATTACTTCCGCTTTGAGCGACGGCGTTCCGGATTCGCGCAACCGGGACGGTGAATTCGATGCCTGTTCCACCGCGACCGCCCAGGAGCTGCGACAATTGCTGAAAAAAAACGTGGCGGAAGCGCTCGTGGCCTTGCGGCAATTCCCGGCCGGCCGGCTGCTAGAGCGCGCCCGCATACCGCACTACGACCGTTCGGTGCTGGAGAATGTATTCTCGGTGATCGAGCACTTTGCGCAGCATACCGGGCAGATCATATTTATTACCAAGCAACTGACCAGCCAGGAGCTGGATTACTATCCGCATCTGAAGCGCAAGAAAACCGCAAGCTGAGGACCTCAGCCTTTCAGCAGCCAGCCGGCTACGGCCCCGATGGCGATCAGCCAGAACGAGCTGACGCGGAAGCGCAACAACAGGACGGCACAGCCGATGGCCAGGATCGCCGTGGGCAAGTCGAGGACGGAGGCCCGTCCCAGGTGCCAGGTGACGACCGCCATCAGCGCCAGGGCCGCGACATTCACTCCATCCAAAAACGGCCCGGCGATTTTCGATTGCCGCAACCGGGGAATGAGCGGCCCGCTGGCGGCTACCAGAATGAATCCCGGCAAAAATATTCCGACAGTGGCCAGGGCCGCTCCCGGCAATCCCGCCAGCAGATAACCAATAAAGGTGGCGGTGGTGAACACGGGACCGGGCGTGACTTGGCCCACTGCCACTGCATCCAGCAGTTGCGCGTCGGTGAGCCAGTGCCGGGCATTCACCAGATCGGCCTTCAGGAATGCCAGGAGCACGTAGCCGCTGCCGAAAACGACGGCGCCGATCTTCAGGAATACCAAGAACAGCGAAAGAAGAGAAACCGTAGCCAGCGCGGCGGCAGGCGTTACGCTCCCCGCGGCCAAGTAAACCGGTACAGCCATAAGCTGTTTCGGACTCCGCTTGTCCTTTAATACATGCAGAGCCAGCATCACGGCGCCGGCCAGGACCAGGATCGAGACGGTCCGGCCGGTCCATGCCGCGGCCAGAAGGGCGGCCACGCCTACCGCCGCATGCATGCCGGTCTTTACCGCCGCGCGGCCCAGGCTCCACAAGGCCTGAACCACGATGGCAATCACCACCGGCTTTACCCCGTACAGAATGCCGTTTACCTGAGGCAGGTGCCCGAACCGCGTGTAAGACCAGGCCAAGGCGAGCGTGATCAGCGCCGCGGGCAAAATAAAGCAGGCGCCGCCCAGCACGATGCCTGCCCAGCCAGCCTTGGTGTAACCGATATAGATGGCCATCTCGGTGGAACTGGGGCCGGGAATCAGATTGGCGGCGCCCAGCAGATCGAGGAACCGCTCCCGCGACATCCATTGCCGCCGGTGGACAACTTCCTCTTCCATCATGGCGATGTGTGCCGCCGGGCCGCCAAACGCGGTCACCCCGAGACGCAAGAAGAGCAGCGTGACTTCTCGCAGTATGCGTAAGCGAGGGGCGGTCATGATGTTTCGTCCCTTTTGTTCGCGGGCCTGGGCCCCGCTGGTCTTTCCATTATCAACCTTTTCCTCCTAGCCGCATCAAGGCAGCGTTTCCAGTTTCCAGCGGGCCGCGCTAGAAGCCTGCCTCCTGCGAGCTCGAAACCGGAAACTGGAAACGTTGTATTCCTCTGCGCCAGAGTCGCTCTAGAATTGCGTGGTGCGGATTATTGCCGGCCAATATCGCAGCCGCCGCTTGCGCAGTTTGCGGGGCATGGACACGCGCCCAACCTCGGACCGCCTGCGCGAGACATTGTTCAACGTTCTTACCGGAGGGCGGCCGGAGGCGCTGGCGGGCACTGTATGGTTCGATATGTTTGCCGGCACCGGGGCGGTAGGTCTGGAAGCGCTCAGCCGGGGCGCCAGCCGGGTGTATTTCGTGGAATCGGCGCGCCCCGGCATCGCCGTTATCCGCGAGAACCTGCGGTCTCTACGGATTACGGACGGCTATGAGCTGATTGAGAAGCAGGCCGCGCCGGCTCTGCGCCTGCTGGACTCCGCTGCCGTGGCCTGCGACGTCTGCTTTCTCGATCCGCCTTACCGCGAAGCCGGCGCTTATCGTGAGATTCTCGGCTTGCTGGCGCAATCGCGGCTGCTGCGCCCGACCGGGGTGGTCGTGGCCGAGCACGATAAACGCTTCGATCCAGGTTCACGATTTGGCTTGCTCGAACGTTACCGGACGTTAACCCAAGGCGATTCGGGGCTCAGTTTTTATCGTAAGACAATGGAATAGATCTTTCGATTGGGAGACTGACAATGGCTAATCCGATGCGAACCCTGTTGTGGGTTCCGGGCAATGTTTCGGCGAAGATTGCGCAAGCCCTGGAGTGCAAGGCAGACTGCATTGTCCTGGATTTGGAGGACACCGTACCGCTTACGGAGAAATCCCAGGCGCGGGAGATGGCCGTTCGTACCCTTTGCGGTTCCCGGCCGCGAGAGAAATTAATCGGAGTCCGGGTGAACTCCTGGCAATCGCCATTTGGAGAAGACGATTTGCGCGCTGTCGTCAGGGCCAGGCCGGATCTTGTGCGCCTCCCGAAATGCAGTACCCCGGAAGAAATGCAAGCGGCGGACAAGCTGATAGGAGCCGTCGAAACCGAGGTCGGACTTCCCGAAGGCGCCACGAAAGTCATCGTGTCCATCGAGTCCGCGTTGGGAATCATGAACGCGTTTCCGATCGCCAAATCCGCAAGACGCGTTATCGGGCTGGGTCTCGGCGTCGAGGACTACACCACCGACATGAAGACCGTACGCAGCACCAGGGGACTGGAGCTGGAGTTACTGTATGCTCGCTCCCACCTGGTTACCGCGGCAAGAGCGGCGGGCATTAAGGCTATCGATGGCGCGTTTCTCGACTTGACGGACGAAGAAGGGCTGATTGCCGAAACCCAGTTGATCAAACAATTAGGCTTCGACGGCAAAGGCATCATGCATCCCGGCCAGGCAGCAGTGGTGCATCAGGTTTTTGCGCCGTCCGATAAAGAGGTGGCATTTGCGAAAAAGGTGGTCGAGGCGTTCCGCAAGGCCGAAAAGGACGGTTCATTCTACGTCTTTGTAGATAACAAATTGGTGGACCCGCCGGTGTTTGCCAAGGCGCAGCGGATTCTGGAGTTGGCTGAGGCGTAACGCGGCCGAGGTTCTAAAATCCAACGCAGAAACACAGAATCGCAGAAAGAAATCAAGTACGGGGCTGTCTTTCCGTTGTATTCTGCCTTTCTGCGGTTCTGCGTTAGGTGTTTTTGAAAGGAGCGGCGATGCTCGTAGACATCTTTGCCGAATATGCGCGGCGTGAGGCTGCGCGTGAACTTCCGCCAGAGGTTAGTCACCACGCGAAACGTGTTTTGGTGGATTGGTTTTCGGCGCTGCTTCCCGGAACGCGCATCTCCCCGGCGATCAATCTGGTTCGCACTTATGCCGCGGAATTGGGCCATGGCAAGTCCAGCCTGCCCGGCTTTGGCACGACGGCATTTCCCGGCACCGCCGCCTGGATCAATGGCAGCGCCTCGCACTCGGTGGAGTTTGACGACATCTACCGCGAAGCCATCTATCATCCCGGCTGCCCGACTATCGGGGCCGCTTTGGCCGTCGCCGAGGATCAAGGGAAATCGGGTCTGGAGTTGCTAAAGGCCATCACCATCGGTTACGAAATCTCTACCCGGATCGGCGCCGCCATTCAGCCCTCCCACTATAAGTTTTTTCACACTACGGGAACGGTGGGTTGTTTCGGCAGCGCGGCTGCAGTCGCGGCTTTGATGGCGGCTGGGGACGTAGAGGTTATGCGTCATGCCCTGGCCACCGCCACCACGTTTGCCTCTGGGCTGCAACAGGCCTTTCGCTCCGATTCCATGACCAAGCCATTGCATGCCGGGCATGCCGCCTGGGTGGGCGTAGCGGCTGGTACCGGCGCCGCCAACGGCGTCCGCGGTGCGCTCGACGTTCTGGAAGGCGAGGCGGGGTTTGGCGCCGCCATGTCACAAGGGCCCCGCTGGGCAGAGATGACCGCGGGACTGGGCGAGCAGTACAACATCACGAAAATTACCCAGAAGAATCATGGCTGTTGCGGACACACGTTCTCGTCCCTCGATTCCGCCCAGATGATTCTGGAGCAGCAGCGGATCGAGGCGTCGCAGATCGAATCGGTGATCGTACACACTTACAAGGTCGCCATCAATGTGACCGGGAACTTTACCCCACAGGGCGCCGCCGCTTGCCGCTTCAGCCTCCCTTATGTGTTGGCGCATGCGCTGCTTTACGGCCCGGTCCGGCTGAATGCTTTCAGCCCGGAGCGGCAAGCCGATCCCGCGATTCGCAATCTGATGAAACGCATTACGGTGCAGGAAGATCCTGAGCTGACGGCGAAGTTTCCAGGCATGCGTTCGGCACGCGTAACCATCAAGCTGAAAGACGGCCGGAGCTTCGAGCAGTTTGCGCCTAATCGCAAGGGCGATCCGGAATGGCCGCTGACCGATGCCGATTTGAACGACAAGTTCCTGGAGCTGACGATTCCCGTCATCGGCGAAGCCGCCGCCCGCGGGTTATTGGAACAACTATGGAACACGGACAAACTGAAAGTGGCCGATCTGAAACTGGCGGCGTTAAAGAGTAGTGCAGCGGCTGCGCGGATATAGCCCAGTTCAGATTCCGATCCAGCGAATCCAGGGGACGCCAACCAGCAGGAAGACTCCCAGAAAGATGGCGCCGAAAATCGCCCCCAACAGCCAGAACTCGCCTGGCTTCACATATTTCGTTCCATACCAGATGGGGCTCGGGCCCGTACCGTAGGGAGTAATTATGCCCATGATGCCGAAGCTCAAACAGAGCAGCACGGCGGTCAGGTGCGCATCCACTCCGGGAGTGGCTTTGGCGGTGATCAGGAAAGCGCCCAAGAGCGCGGCGGCGTGCGCGGCGGAACTGGCAAAGAAGTAGTGCGCCAGGTAAAAGAGCACCACCAGTCCAATAGTGACGGCGAGCGGGCTGAACCCGCGCAACATGGAGACGCTGGTGCCGGCAAACCACTTGAGGAAACCTACATTGGCAAGGCCAGCCGCCAGCGCCATCAGGGGAGCGTACCAGGCGAGTACGTTCCAGGCCTGCTTGTACCCCAGAATATCGTCCCAGGTTATGACCCCGGTCAGGGTCATCAGCACCAGCACCAGCAAAGCGGTGGTGGTGGCATTGATGCCCGGAAAAGTTATGCCGAAACTGCTCTTCAACATTGCCGGCAGCATTTTGTCACCAAAGACCCAGAGCGCCAGGGCCAGCAGCGCTAACAGCGACATGACCATTTCTTTGCGGGAAAACGGGCCCAGCTTCTCCAGTTCGCCAGCGGCCCACCGGGGAATTTCTTCCGAGTGTTTCAGCGTAGGCGGATAGATTAGGTAGGTCAGAAGCGGCACGGCCAGGAACAAAATAATTCCCGTCGGGGCAAAGGCTTTAAACCATTGCACCCACTCCAGGGTGAAGCCGTTCTGCTTGAGGATGCTCACGGCAAGCAGGTTGGTGGCGAGGCCGGTAAGAAAAAGAGAAGAGGTTACGCAGGTGCTGGCCAGCGCCACCCACACCAGATAGGCTCCCAGCTTGCGTGGTTGCTGCTCGGGAAGCGAGCCGTACATGAGCGGAATATTGCGAATGATGGGATAAATGGTGCCGCCGCTGCGGGCCGTGTTCGACAGGATAAAAGGCGCCAGGATCACGTCCGAGCAGGCCACGGCATAACCCAGGCCCAATGTCCTGCGGCCAAGCAACCGGACCATCTGCAGGGCGATGCGTTTGCCCAGGCCGGTCTTTTCATAGCCCATGGCGAACATGAAGGCGGCGAAGATGAGCCAGACCGTGTCGTTGGAGAAGCCGGAAAGCGCCCACCGGATCAGGTCGCCACTGTTCGGGGCCTTGCCCTGCACCACGACCGGCCCCACCCCAAGCAGGCAGGCGACTACTACGCCAATCAGACCGACCAGCGCCGCCGGGACCGGTTCCAGGATGATGCCCACGATTACGGCCGTGAACAGCGAGAAATAAATCCAGGCCTGCGATGAAAGCCCCTGAGGAGCGGGCAGGAGATAAACGACCAGACCGACCAAAACGGGGAGAATTGCTTTCACCCACTTGCCAGTTTTCTGCTGAGCCACTCAAGGCCCTCCCTTCCACCACCCATGAGAGGTGTATGGACCTGCGGTCCACCTACAAAAAATGAAAACGCATAGCCGTGTAGCGCTAGCCTCCAGGCCGGCTGTGCTGGCGGCGTCCTCGCCGGCAGCATGCTTGTGCGCGGGTCTGGAGACCCCCGCCACAGCCGGTCTGGAGACCAGCGCTGCGTTTCGACGAAGGCGTTGGATTATAGGCATTACCTGGCGCGCAATCTACCACGCGCGGCAGCGAAAAGCAGCTACTTTCGGCGGCTGACGCGCGGAAGAAGGTTAGCGGCAGCAGGGGAGGAGGTTGCCTGCAGTTCGATGGTTCACGCCTTGCGGTTGCCCAGGCGCAAGGCATAAAACAATCCCACCAGCGTTTTGGCGTCGCGAATTTCGCGGCGGGTAATCATGGCGTCCAGTTCTGCCAGCCGGAAAGGGCGGATTTCTTCGATGATTTCGCCCACGTCAAGTTCCTGTTCGTGCTTCGCCAAGCCGCGCGCAAAGAAGAGGTGCATGAGTTCATCACTGCTGCCCGGCATGGCATAGCATTCGCAGACCTTCTCGAGTTCGGCCGCTTGATAGCCGGTTTCTTCCAGCAGCTCGCGGGCAGCGCAGAATTCCGGCGACTCGGCCGGAAGCACCCGCCCGTTCTCCGCCCGGCCGGCCAGGGTCCCGGCCGGCAACTCCCACAGGACCGTATCGGCGGCGTAGCGGTACTGGTGCATCATGACGATACGTTCCTGGTCCAGGAACGGCACGATCACGCAAATGCCGGGGTGGCGGATGGTGCCACGCGTGACGGTCACGCCGGTGGCGGTATTCAGAATGGTCTCCTGATTCACGATCCAGCGCAGCTCCTCTCCGTGTTTTGAGAGACGCGCTTCGCGGTATTCGGTTTTCACTTTCTGCCAGGCAAATTGGCAGCTCATGGTTTCGTCCTTTGCCTCATGGTGTTTGGAGTACCGGCAAGCGCTCACCAGATGGTCTCGGTCGGCCGGGTGGAAGCACCGGTCCCGCCAAGCGGGACCGGTGAATTGGGAGCATCATAAGAGCGGCTTCAGCGG
>Ga0326728_10014466_pt1 | contig 16748 bp, 14 predicted proteins | sample MB3enrmetagenome_FD_207602 | JGI IMG/M metagenome (GOLD analysis project Ga0326728, IMG submission 207602) | Lab enriched peat soil microbial communities from McLean, Ithaca, NY, United States - MB31MN | ecosystem: Environmental > Terrestrial > Soil > Wetlands > Peat | place: USA: New York...
AATGCCCAAGACGATTCACCTCGCTGTGGATTGGCACCACAGCGAAAGTCCGCGTCGCGGTCGTTCCGCTGTCGAGTGGCTGCTGGAGAGTGCGAATCACCCTCCGCTGTAAACATACGCAAGGAGTCCGAAAAGTGTAAACCGAGACGCCCGCCGCGTTAACCGCGAGTGGGCGTTCTCCGGAGAGAAGGAGAAGACAGGCTGAGGGGTGCCGCAGCGGACGCATTGGGCCAACCACAACGACTCTCCGAGGCCGGAAGGGGAGAACAGGATCGTCCGCAAATGTATGGCAGAATTGGGGATATCTGGAGAAGCTTGGGCAGGCGCCGGAGGACCGATGGCGTCAACAACAGGGGAGGCTGGGTTCGGAGAGAAAGAAATTGGCTCCTCAGGTAGGACTCGAACCTACAACCCTTCGGTTAACAGCCGAATGCTCTACCATTGAGCTACTGAGGAGCAGTGGTGTACTTCCATTTAATCAGACACTTGCGGAGAGTGTCAAATCCCGTGTCCGCGCTCGCCCTGCCCCGCTTCCGGTGCGCCGATCTTTAGTATGATGAACTGTAATGTCCCAGCGGGAATCAACCATGGCCCCGCCGGCTGGATTCTCGCCCGAAATCCTCCCCAAGCTGGCTGAACTCGAGGCCGCCCTCGGGACGGCGATTCGCGGCAAGAACGAAGTTGTCCGCCTGTCCCTCGTCTGCCTGCTGGCGCGCGGCCACCTGCTCATCGAAGACGTCCCCGGCGTCGGCAAGACCACTCTCGCCCACGCCCTCGCCCGCTCCGTTTCCGGCCGCTTCCACCGGCTGCAGTTCACCAGCGACATGCTCCCCTCCGACGTCCTCGGCGTCACCATTTACAATGTCCAGTCGGAAGCCTTCGAGTTCAAACCCGGCCCCGTCTTCACCAATTTCCTGCTGGCCGACGAAATCAATCGCACCACACCCAAAACGCAGTCCGCCTTGCTCGAAGCCATGAACGAGGCCCAGGTCACCATCGACGGGCACTCGCACACCCTGCCCCGGCCGTTCATGGTCATCGCCACGCAGAACCCGCTCGAACACCACGGCACCTATCCGCTCCCTGAATCGCAGCTCGATCGTTTTCTAATGCGCCTGCGCATCGGCTACCCGGACGGCGCCAGCGAGCGGGAGATCCTGCGCAATGTTCAGACGCTTTCGCCCCAAACCGTCCCCTCGTCCCTGGTGGCCGACGATGTCCTGCGGCTCCAGGAGATGGTTCACCGCGTCGCGGTGGAAGAGTCTCTGTTGGATTACATGCTCGCTATCGTGGAGCGCACCCGCAACCACGAATCGCTGGCCCTGGGCGTCAGCCCGCGCGGCTCCCAGGCCCTGTACCGGGCGGTGCAGGCGCTGGCTCTTCTGGAGGGCCGCGACTACGCCATCCCCGACGACATCAAACGGCTGGCCGTGCCCCTGTTCGCGCACCGCGTGGTCATCAACACCCGCACCACTCTGGTGCAGCGCCGCGCCGATATGGGCGAGCGCATCATCGCCGAAATCCTGAGCCAGGTGGAAGTGCCCCTGTAGATACCTTCGATTATGAAGACCGCCATTATCGGCTTGCCCATGGTGGGCAAGACCTCACTGTTCACGATCCTCACCGGCGCCCGCCAGGAGACGCGCATCGGCTCGACCGCGGTCCGCACCGGCGTGGCCAAGGTGCCCGACGCGCGCGTGGAAGCGCTCGGCCGCCTGTTTGAACCGCCCAAGGTGACGCACGCCACGGTCGAGTACGTGGACATGCCCGCCATCTCCAAGGAGAACCTGCGCGAAGCCAGCTACGTCGGCAGCCTGCGCGTGGTGGACGCTTTCGCCCAGGTGCTGCGGCTGTTCGCCGACGAAACCGTGCCCCATGAGAAGGGCTCGGTCGACCCGGTGCGCGATCTCGAGGATGTCGAGATCGAACTCATTCTCAGCGACCTCATGGTAGTGGAGAAGCGCCTGGAGCGGCTGGAGAAGGATCGCAAGAAGATCAAGAACCCCGAGCTCGACCGCGAATTCGACCTCCTGGTGCGCTGCAAGACGGTGCTCGAACAGAACCAGCCGCTGCGCCAGATCGAACTCGAAGGCGAGGACGAGAAGCGCCTCCGCGGCTTCCAGTTCCTCTCCCAGAAGCCCATGCTCTACGTGCTGAACCTGGGCGAGGAAGAAGCTGGCTTTCTGCGCGACCGCGAACGCGAATTCCGCGACGCGCACTTGGCCGGACACCGACACACCGCGGCCAGCGGCATCTGCGGCAAAATCGAAGCCGAGCTGGCCGAGTTGCCGCGCGAAGAGCAGCAGGACTACCTGACCAGCTACGGCCTGCGGGAATCCGGCCTAGAGCGCCTCATCTCCGCCACCTATGCCTTGCTCGGCCTGATGAGTTTCCTCACCGCCGGCGAGGACGAGTGCCGTGCCTGGACCATCCCCGCCGGCAGCCCGGCCGTGAAAGCCGCCGGCGCTATCCACTCCGATTTCGAAAAGAAGTTCATCCGCGCCGAAGTGGTCAACTGGCAGGCTCTGATCGATCACGGCGGCTACGCCGGCGTGCGCGAGAAAGGCCTGCTGCGGTTGGAAGGCAAGGAGTACGTGGTCAAGGACGGCGATGTGCTGGTGATCCGGCACGGGTGAGTGGGGCCTGAGGTAGGATTCTGCAGGCATGGATGCGCGGAACGAACACATCGAAAGGAACCCGTCGCTCTTGCGGACACTTGAAAACCTACCAGCGCGCCAGTTCTGTTGACCTGGCGGCATGGCCTTTGTATTCTCTGAGCATGACCAGCGCCCAATTCAAACGGTGGCTTGAAAAACAGGGCTGCACGTTTGAGCCTGGCAAGGGCGGCCACGTGAAAGTCTTCCTGGGCAAGAGAGCTTCCATCCTGCCGATGCATGGGTCCAGCAAGGAAATCGGCAAGGGGCTGGAAGAGGAAAGATCGTGTTGCGTTATCGCGTAAAGCTCGTAAAGGACACTAACGGCACTATCCTGGTCGATGTCCCCGGCCTTCCCGAGGCCCATACGTTCGGCGAAAATCGGGAATCGGCGCTCTTGCGCGCTCCGGACGCCATTGAATCGGCCCTCATGTGCTACATCGATCTGCGCCGCGACATCCCGATGCCTCGCACCGTAAGGAGGGGCCCGTTCGTTACCCTATCGGCCTTGACGGAAGCCAAACTGGCTCTCTACACAGCCATGCGGGCGGCCAAGGTGGGCAAGGCGGAACTCGGCCGCCGGCTCAACTGCCACCTGCCCCAGGTGGACCGGTTGCTCGATCTCCGCCACGCTTCCCGGCTCGATCAACTGGAGGCCGCTTTCCGCGCCCTCGGTAAACAGATCTCCGTCCGGATATCCGAGGCGGCCTGAGCTTAGGGAACTTACACTCTGCGAGACGCCAAAGCAGCCCAGACCAACCCACCAGAGCGGCCGTTAACCGAAGGGCTGTCGGTTCGAGTCCCCGCCGCTCCTCACTGCACCGGCGCCGCGCCCGGGCTACGAAGCCGGTCGCCAAGGCCCAGGAACACCGCCAGCCCCTCATCGATCGCCGCGATTTCTTCCCGCGCAAGTTCCCCGAACACGCGCCGGATCCTGCGCTTGTCGATCGATCGCAGATGGTCGATTAGCGCGAAGGACCTCCTGGCGAGGCCGCTCTGGCCGGGCGCCAGGGGCGGATACAGGAGCCCTTCGCCCGGAGTCCCCGTTACCGGCACTACGCACACCAGGGGAAAGCGCTGGTCGCCGATGACGTCCGGATCGCTCACCACCACGCAGGGCCTCACCCCGCGCTGCTCGCGACCGAACGTGGGATCGAGTTCCACCACGACGACCGCGCCGCGCCCCAGTTTCACTCGCGCCCCTCCACCCAGCCCTCGCCGGGGATCCACCGCACCGGCTTACCGGCGCTGCCATCGACCAGTGTCTCCGTATCTTCCTCGGGCAAGCCGCGCATCCATGCCTCAAGCCCTTCATCGGCAAGCTCGGCGCTTTCCGCGTGGGGGTTTTGCAGTGATCGACGAAGCTCCTCCCGGCGGCGGCTATCCAGTTCGTGACGGACGGCATCGGCGACGAACTTGCTTCGATTCTTCTCCCGCCGGTCAATGTCCCTGACAAGGTCCATCGGCAGGCTCACAGTTACACGTTCGACGCTGGCCATTTCATACTCCTGGTATGATCATACCACTTTCGGGTCGCTACATCGCCCGCTCCGCGATCAGAAATGCCAGCGCCACCACCGTGCACAGCAGCGGAAACCAGTCGCCGAATCGCGTGTAAATGGTGCGGTCGGCGATGTAGCTGAAGCCCGTGGTGGACGTGGCCTCGACGTACAGCGGCAGCGTCCCGCGCAGCCGGCCGGCCGGGTCGATGGTCGCGGTAATTCCGTCGTTGGTCGCCCGCAACAGCCAGCGCCGGTTCTCGGCCGCGCGCATGCGCGCAATCTGCAGATGCTGCCGGCGCGCCGCGCTCTTGCCGAACCAGCCGTCGTTGGAGACGTTGAACAGCGCCTCCGCGCCGCCGCGCGCGAATTGCCGCACGAAGTTCGGGAAGACCGATTCGTAACAGATGAACGTTCCGATGCGGTGGCCATTCACCGGCGAAACCACCACCCGCTTGCCCGCGGCGAAGTCCCCCGCCTCGGTGGAGATCTTGTTGACGAAGCCGAACGGCCACGGCACGAATTCCCCGAACGGCACCAGGTTCACTTTGTCGTACCGGCTCAGCGGGCGGCCCGACGGCGATAGCAGTTCCACCGAGTTGAGCGGCGCCCTGTCCGGGCTGTGCGCCACCACGCCCGTCAAGAGATAAGCGTGGGTGGTCCGGGTCAAGTCGGTGGTGTACTTGCGAAGTCTGGCGTCTTCGTCGTAGGAGTAGAGCGGCGCGGGCATCTCCGGCCATACCACAATCGAAGGCGCATTGGCGATGTCCGCCAGCACGCCGCGCAGCGACAGCTCCACCAGGCGCTGCTCGGTCCGATCTACGGACGATTCCGTCCACTCCTCGCTCTCCGAAATGTTGGGCTGCACCAGGAGCGCGGTTTCTTCGCCCGGCCGCGCGTCCGGCAGGCGCGGCAGCAGGATGGCGAGCGGCACCATCGCCAGCCACAGCAGTTCCCTTCTCGGACGCCGCAACGCCGCCAGCGCCAGGGCCGCGGCCATCGCCACGAACAGGAACGACAGCCCGTAGACCCCCGTGAACGGCGCCAGGCGCATCGGAATGCCCATGTCGATACCCGCGTTGCCCAGCGCGAGCCACGCAAAACCCAGCGGCCCGTGCGTCGCTTCCACGGCCACCCACAGGGCCGCCACCGCGGGAACCGCCCACCAGCGCCGCATGAGCATTCCCGCCAGCAGCGCGAACACCGCCAGGTGCAGGGCCTTCGCCACCGCGAACAACGCAAACGAGGCCCACGCCGCCGCCTGGCTCAGCCCGCCATAGACCGCCAGGTCGTACTGGATCCAATAGCAGACGCCGAACCAGTAAATCACCCCCGCGCCCCATCCGAGCAGAAAGCGGCGGAAGGGCCGGAGTTCGCGCGTCACGGCCACCAGCAGGGGAGTGAGCGCCACCGGCGCCAGCCACGCCAGGTTGGCCTGGGGAAACGTCAGGATCAGCAGCGCCGCCGAAACCAGCGCCAGCGCCCAGTTCAGCACGGCGACTGCCGCGCGGGGCCGCCGCTCACGGCCTGCTCGCGGACCTCGTCGGCCATATACGAACTGCGCACCAAAGGACCGCTGAAGACCATCTTGAAACCCAGCGATCGGCCGTAGTCGCCATAGGCGTCGAACTGCTCGGGCGTCACGTATGCCGCCACCGGAAGGTTGCGGCGCGTGGGTTGCAGGTACTGGCCGATGGTCGCCACGTCCGTCCCCGCCGCGCGCAGATCGGCCAGCAACGAGCGAACCTCTTCCGCCTCCTCGCCCAGGCCAACCATGAAGCCCGACTTGGTGAGCACCTCCGGCGCGTACCTGTGCGCAAAGGCCAGCACACCGAGCGACTGCCGGTAGTTAGCCTGCGGCCGCACCCGCCTATACAGCCGCGAAACCGTCTCCAGGTTGTGATTGAAGACGTGCGGCGCGGCGTCCAGCACTCGCGCCACGGCATTCATGTCGCCGCGGAAATCCGGGGTCAGCACTTCCACCCGCGCCTCGGGCAGCGCCCGCCGCACCTCGGCTACGGTGTCGGCGAAATGCCGCGACCCGCCGTCCGCCAAGTCGTCGCGGTTCACGCTGGTGATCACCACGTAGCGCAGTTTCATTTCGGCCGCGATGCGCGCCACGTTGGCCGGCTCGGCTGGATCGAGCCGCATGTCGTGCTTTTCGGGATGGCCCTTCGCGACCGAGCAAAAGCCGCACCCGCGCGTGCAGCGGTTCCCCAGGATCATGAAAGCCGCCGCCGACCGGTGGAAACACTCGTGGATATTCGGGCAGCGCGCCGATTCGCACACCGTGTGCAGGTTCAATTGCCGCAGTCCGCTCTTCAGCCGGTTGAGCGACTCGAAGTGGGTGCGGCCCTTGCGCGCCCATTCCGGAAGCCGCGGCCGCGCACCCGCGATCTCCACCAGAGGGTCACTCACGATTCAAGGAAATGGGTTTGAACCCCATGGCTTCCAGGTCCGATTTGCCTTGGGCCTTGGCTTCCCTATCTTTGTACGGCCCCACCAGGACCCGCGTCAGGTTGTTGGGCCCGGGCACCAAATAGGCGGAAAAGCCCCTGTCCTTGAGAATCTTGAGCGTGGCCCGCGCCGATTCCTGATTGGACTTGGCGCTCACTTGCCAGAAAAACCCGGACGGAGCCGGCGGGGCGGCTGCCGTGCTCTTGGCGGGCGCCGGAGACGGCGGTTCCGGTTTGACCGGTTCCTGCTTGGCGGGCTCCTGCTTGGCGGGCTCCGGCGAGACCGCCGGCGCCGGTTCCTTGGCCGGCTGCGTGGTGGGCTTCGGCGGCGCGTCCGAACCACCCTGCGGCTGTCCTTCGGTGGCCGGCGGAGACTGCGCCGCCGTCGCCTCTTGCGGTGGCTGCTGCTGCGCCGGTTGCGCCGGCTGCGGACGGCTGTCCGTGGCTACGCACGGCGTGGCATCCCCTTGCTGGGATTTCACGGTCTTCTCGGAATTCTGCCCGAGAATGTAGCCCATGGCGACGCCCACCGCGAACAGCAGGACCACGATAAAAAAACCGCTCACCAGTTGGCCGTTGCCGACCACCAGTTCGAACTCGCCCGTTTCCTTGTTTCTCATGCTCTACGGATTTTCCTTGCGCGGCTCGCCTGCCACCCGGTCCAGCGCGCGACCCAAAGAAGTAATTATATCCAGCGGAAGGGGAAATACGATGGTGGTGTTCTTTTCCACCCCGATTTCCGTCAGGGTCTGCAAATATCGCAGTTGGATGGCCGCCGGCTGCTTCTGAATCACTTCCGCCGCCATGGCCAGCTTCTCCGCCGCGGTGTATTCGCCCTCGGCATGGATGATCTTGGCGCGCCGTTCCCGTTCCGCCTCCGCCTGGCGCGCGATGGCCCGGATCATCTGCTCGGCCAGGTCCACCTGTTTTACTTCCACCGTCGTCACTTTCACGCCCCATGGCGACGTGTGCTGGTCGAGGATGGATTGCAGCCGCACATTCAGCTTCTCGCGCTGGCTCAGCAACTCATCCAGTTCCACTTCGCCCAGCACGCTGCGCAGCGTGGTCTGCGCCAGTTGCGACGTGGCATACAGGAAGTTCGACACCTCCACCACCGCCAGGCGCGGCTCGATCACGCGAAAGAAAATCACCGCGTTGACTTTCACCGTGACGTTGTCGCGCGTCACCACGTCCTGCGCCGGAACTTCCAGAGTGTCGATCCGGAGAGAAACGCGCACCATGCGGTCGATGGGGGCGAAAACCAGGATAATTCCCGGCCCTTTCGGCTGAGGCAGCAGCCGGCCCAGCCGGAAAATGACGCCACGTTCATACTCGCGCAGAATCTTGATCGAGCTCAGCAAATAGATCACCACGACCACGATAAAAACGGTGTAGATGTCGATCATTTCACTCTCCCGTCCGGTCTGGGACCGGTTCAACAGTTAGCTTCAGCCCTTCGATAGCCGTGACCCGCACGCGGGCCCCGGTGGCCACCGGCTGGGACGCTACCGCATCCCAGTATTCCCCGTGGACGAACACTTTTCCTCGCGGCGCGATCTCCGTCACCGCGGTCCCCGTCTCTCCCACCATGCCCTCCCGCCCGGTCCCCACCTTGTTCCGCCGCGCGCGCACCGCCAGCGTGAGGAGCAGCATGGTGATCGCCGAAAACGGCAGCGCCAGCCCGATGGCCGTGGTCCAGTGAATGCGCATCGCCGGCCATGGAGTGTCGATCAGCATCACCGCGCCCAGCACCATCGAGACCGTCCCGCCTACGGCCAGCACTCCGTGGGCGGCGAACTTGGCCTCCAGCGCGAAGAGCGTGAAGGCCAACACCAGCAGCGTCGCGCCCAGCCAACTGATGGGAAGCACCGATAGAGCCGTCAGGCCCACCAGCACCAGGATCGCGCCGATCACCCCCGGCGCAATCATACCCGGGGACGAAAACTCCAGATAGATGGCCAGCCCGCCGATCACCAGCAGCAGCAACGCGATGTTCGGATCGGCGACCGCGGAGACGATCTTCTCCCGCAGCGACCGCTCGTACGTTTCCACTTGGGCGCCTGCGGTGCGCAGCGTCGCCTGGGAGCCGTCGAAACGCGTCACCACGCGGCCGTTCAGCGTGGCCAGCAGATCTTTCTCGCCCGCCACCAGATCGATCAGGTGTTGGTCCAGCGCTTCCCGCTCGGTGAACGATTTGCTCTGGCGGACCGCCGTCTCGGCCACTTCGCTGTTGCGGCCGCGCTTGGCGCAAATGCTGCGCAGGTAGGCCGCCGCGTCGTTCTCCACTTTCTGATTCATGACAGCGTCCATCTCCACGCCCATGGCGACCGGGTGGGCCGCTCCGGTGTTGGTTCCCGGCGCCATGGCCGCCACGTCCCCGGCCTCCAAAAGGAAAAATCCCGCCGAGGCCGCGCGCCCGCCGCTGGGAGTGACGTAGGTGATGACGGGTATGGGCGAAGAGTCGAACGCCTGAATGATGGAGCGCATGGCGTCCATCAACCCGCCCGGCGTGTTCAGCCGCACCAGCAGGATTGAGGCGCCTTCCTTTTTGGCCTGGGCCAGCGCGCCATTGACGATCTCGACGGTGATGGGGTGCACCACACCATCGATGTCCACCGCAATCACCTTAGGCGCCGCGGGAACCGGTTGCGCCCAAACCGCGAGCGCCAACGCGAAGATAGCCAAACCCCGCAATCTAACCTCAAATATACACCGTTCGGACGCCGTTAGCCGCACATCGGCCAACGAAAGCATGCCCGCCAAATGGTGGTCCCGCCCGCGCAAGCGGTCGTAAAAGACCTCATGTAATGCAAACGATAGAAACTTTTAATGGGTTTGGAACCCGAAGATCGGTTAAAATAGAGCAAAGACCCTAGCAGGAAGCTGGAGACTTCCAAGTAACATGCCCAGAAAGCAACTTTCCGAAAACGAACTGATGGTGTCGGCGCGCGGCGCCGCTGTCCCGGCCCGCCGCAAGCCCGCCACAACCACGCGGACGAAACGTACAGTTTCGAAAGCGGAACCGTCCGCTGTTCTGTCTGTGCCCGCGAAGTCCGCAAACCCCGCAGCGCCATCCGTGGCCGCTGTCTCCAAGGAACCCACTCGCGAGCAGATCGCCAGCCTGGCGTATGCCCTCTGGGAAGCCCGAGGATGCCAGGGAGGTTCGCCGGAAGAGGATTGGCTCCAAGCCGAGCGGGAACTGAGCGCCCGCGGCTGAGCGCCGCCGCTACTTGTATTTCCGCAGTACCGCCAGCAGCCGGCCCTGGACTGCCACGTCCCGCGCCGGAACGAAAATAGGTTTCAGCGCGGCGTTGGCCGGTTGCAGGCGAACCGTGTCCCCTTCGCGGTAAATCCGCTTCAGCGTGGCTTCGCTCCCGCCCACCAGGGCCACCACGATGTCGCCGTCGTGTGCCTCCGCGTTGCGTTCCAGCAGGATCAGGTCGCCATCGCAGATGTGATCGCCGATCATGGAATCGCCGCGGACCTCCAGGGCAAAGGTATTCCCGCTGCCCGTGAAGTCCGCAAAGCTCAGCACTTCCTTGTGTTCCACCGCTTCCACCGGAGCGCCCGCCGCGATCCTTCCCAGCAGGGGGATCTCCATGGTTACAGGCCGCGTGCGCCGGATTTCCTGCAGGTACTTCGGCGCCAGTTCCAACGACCGGCTCTGGTTGAAGCCGCGCTTCAGGTAGTTCTTGGCCTCCAGCACCGATATGTGCTTGTGCACCGTGGCCAGTGAAGCCAGGTCCAGCCCGCGAGCGATCTCATCGAAGCTCGGGCAGTATCCGTTCTCGTCCAGAAACTGGGCGATGAAATCGAGCACCTGCTTTTGCCGCTTGGTTAGAGCCATACGACTCTATTATTGGCGAAGAAAAAGGGAAAGGCAAGGGAAAAGCCTTCAGCCGTCAGCTAAACCCGATCGAGGCGCCGGCAGACTTGGCAGACAACCCTCCGCTGCTAGTGCCGGGTACCCACAGCCGATGCGCGGGCGGGGTTAGCTGAAGGCTGACGGCTGATGGCTATCTTCACATCAGCGTCAGCGGGTCCACATCGATCACCAGCGCCGTGGGGCCCCATTTGTGCTCAATCGCGTACGTGCGCGCGCGCTGCAGCAGTTCGTTCAGCGACTTCCGGCTGGCGGCCTTGATCAGGAACTGGTAGCGGTACTCGTTCTTCAGCCGCGGCACCGGCGCCTCGGCGGGACCCATCACGCGCAGCTTCTCGGGAGGCGGCGTCAGCAGATGGCCCAGTTCCGAACTCATGCGCATGGCCATCTCTTTCTTCTCGCTCCGCACCAGCAGATTGGCCATGGCGCTGAACGGCGGGTAGTGCATCATGCGGCGGAAGTTCAGCTCCTTCTCATAAAACGCCTGATAGTCCTGCGCGGCGGCCATGCGCACGGCGTAATGATCGGGGTTGATGGTCTGAATGAGCACGATTCCCGGCACGCTGCCGCGTCCGGCGCGGCCCGCCACCTGGGTCAACAATTGAAACGTGCGCTCGGCCGCGCGGAAATCCGGCATGCCCAGGCCCATATCCGCCGATACCACCCCCACCAGGGTGACATTGGGGATGTCGTGGCCCTTGGCGATCATCTGCGTCCCCACCAGAATGTCGTAGTTGCCCTCGCGAAAATCCTGCAGGATGGTCTCGTATTGCCGCTTCCCGGTCACCGTGTCGCGGTCCAGCCGCGCGATGCGCGCCACCGGAAACGCGCGATGCAGCTCCTCTTCCACTTTCTCCGACCCCACCCCGAGGAAGTAGATGTGCTCGCTCGAGCACTTGGGGCACAGGCTCGGCACTTTTTCGGCGTACCCGCAGTAGTGGCATAACAGGCGCCGGTCGCGTTTGTGGAAGGTCAGCGTAAGCGAGCAGTTGATGCACTGCACGCGCTCGCCGCAGGCGCGGCACGCCACGAAGCTGGAGAATCCCCGCCGGTTGAGCAGGACGATGGTCTGCTCGCCGTTCTCCAGGCGCCCGCCGACGGCCTCCACCAGCTTGCGCGAAAACGTGGCCTGCTGCCGCGTCTCCAGGAACTCCTGCCGCATATCGATCAGTTCCACCGCGGGCATGGGCCGCTCTTCGATGCGGCCCGGCAATTCCAGCAGCGTGTACTTGCCGCGCTCGGCGTTGTAGCGGCTCTCCAGGCTGGGAGTGGCCGACCCCAGCACCACGCACGCCCCGGCGCCCTGCGCCCTCACGATGGCCACGTCCCGGCCGTTGTAGCGCGGCGTCTCTTCCTGCTTGTAGCTGCCGTCGTGTTCCTCGTCCACCACGATCAAGCCCAGGTTGCGCACCGGCGCGAACACCCCCGAACGCGTCCCCACTACCACCGACGCGCCGCCCGACTGGATCCGCCGCCACTGCTCGGAGCGCTCCACGTCGGTGAACGCGCTGTGCAGAATCGCCACCCGGTCGCCGAAACGCGCAAAGAACTGGCCCGCCATGGCCGGCGTGAGCGCGATCTCCGGGACCAGCAGCAGCGCGCCGCGTCCCTCGGCCAGCACCGCTTCGATGGCCGTCAGATAGACTTCCGTCTTGCCGCTGCCGGTCACCCCGTGCAGCAGAAACGTTTGGAATCGCCGGGCCTCAATGGCGGAGCGGATCTGTTCGAAGGCCGCCTGCTGCGCGGCGTTCAGCGCGTGCCTGGCGCGCACCGGTCCCAACACCGGCGGCATGGTTTCGGGTTTCAGCGATACCAGTCCCTTGCGCCCCAGCGACCGCGCCGCCAGGCTGGCGCTCTTCACCGTGGACTCCAGATCCTTGAGGTTGTGCGACCCGGGATGCAGTTCCAGAAAGGCGCGCAACTCGCGTTCCGGCTTGTTCAGCTTGTGGCCTTCGGCATCCCCCGCCAGTTCCACCCGCAACCGGTCGGCGGGCGCGCGCAGCGGATCGCGCTCGGTCTGCACCTGTTCGGACACGATGAAGCCCTTGCGCTCCAGCGACCGCACCGCTCTATCGGCCAGCGGCAGGGCCTTCGAGAGATAGGCGGCCGACAGCGGACGCCGCTCCAGCAGCCGCAGCACTTGCGCCACCGGATCGTCGGGCGCCGAATCCAGCAGCAGTTGGCGCGCGGCGTCGCGGCCGGCGTCGGTCAGCGACCAGATTTTTCCCCGCCGGATCTCCGCCCCGAGAGGCAGCATCCCGCGCAGCACGTCGCCCAGCGGCGCGCAGTAGTAGCCCGCGATCCAGCGGCCCAGGGCCAGCAGTTCGTCGCTCAGCACCGCGTCGGAATCGATCAGCCGCAGCGCCTCGCGCGTGGCCATCGCCGGTTTCTCGTCGTGGCATCGCAGAATCACGCCGGTCAGCTTGCGCGGCCCGAAAGGAACCAGCATGCGGCATCCCGGTTTCACGCGATGGCGCAGCGTCTCCGGCAAAGAGTAGGTAAACGGCTGGTCCATCGGCACCGGCAGGCTGACGTCGCAATAGAGATACGATCCCTCGGGCATGAACTGGCTCCGCAAGCTGTCAGCCATCGGCGGAACCAAGCTGATGGCCGATGGCTGCCGGCTTCTTACCGCACGAATTCCACTTGCACTTTTTTGGAAATCAGTCCCGCATCGAAGCCCAGATCGAGCAGCGTCTGCGCAGCCTTGGGGACCACTTCGCCCGCATCCAGGGTGTAGTGATTCACGTACATCCCCACGAACTTCTCGGCCAGGCGCGGATCCATGTCGCGCGCGAACTGCAGGGCGTAGGCCAGGGCTTCGGCGCGATTATCCAGCGCATACTGGATGCTCTCGCGCATCAGCCGGCAGCACTCGCCGCGGATCTCGGGGTCCAGCGACCGGCGCAGGACATTAGCGCCCAGCGGCAACGGCAGCCCATAGGTCGATTTGAACCAGCGTCCCAGGTCGACGATGCGATGAAAGCCCTCGCGGTCGAACGTCAGTTGCGCTTCGTGGATGATCAGCCCCGCGTCCACGGCGTGTTCGCGCACGGCGTCGGTGATTTTGTCGAAAGGCGTCGCCACCGGCTCAAAATCGGGCTGGAACAAGCGGCACGCCAGGTATGCGGTGGTCAGCGTACCGGGGATGGCAATGCGTTTGCCCTTCACTTCTTCCGGTTCCATGGGCCGCGTGGCGATGATCATCGGACCATAACCGTCGCCGATGCTCGAACCGCTGGCCATCAGCACGTACTTGTCGGCCACGTACGGATATGCGTGGTACGAGATCGCGCTCAGTTCATACAGCCCCTCCATGGCCTTGCGATTGAGGGTCTCGATGTCCTCCAGCACATGGCGGAACGACACGCGCGGAGAACGAACCTTCTTGGTCGCGAGCCCGTAGAACATGAACGCGTCGTCGGAATCCGGACTATGGGCGCTGACGATTTCCTGGGATAGATCCGATGTCATAAGCGGGATGGCACATTTCAGTTTACAACACAGACGCTTACGGCCCTGTAAAAAAGAAGGTGGAAACTTTGGGGATGCGCGCTTGCGCAATCGAGGTGCTCAAAAAGTCAGGGCGGTCATCTGCTGCCTGTGAACTCGGAAATCCCCGGAGCGACCGACCAATTTGCGCATTTCGCGCGATGCCCCGATATCGCCGGGGCCTTTTAAATCCGGCCGTCTGGCACTTCCGTACTGCCTGTTCACATGCCGCGGATGAGACCGCCCTCATCGTTGCCCGGCTCTATAATGCACCTCCCGCCGGCCCTGCTAGCCCGGCTCCGAACCGCTCGGAATCGATACCGGCTCGATTCCAACTACAGTGTGCGCCCGGCTGGTATTCTTGTCAATAGCCTCAACGGTTTACTTAGGATAGGTCCGAACGTGGCGTTTGGCAGGTTGTTTAAGCGCAATACCGCACCACTCACCGGCGCTCCGGCAATACGCCGGATGAAGACTTATTCCGCGCAAACCGGCTATGTATATCAGTATTATTACGAAGGCTATCGGACCTTTCGAGCAGGCGCCGAATCCGGCGTGGAATTCGTGTTTCGCGTTTCCGCCGGCCCCAAAGGCGGGAACCCGATAACCGTGCGCGTAGCCGCCGCCGCCATCTCCCGGTGGGAAGAAGCGCACTCGCGGCAGATCTCTTCCACCGAGCGGTACGCCATTGCCAAGATGGCGTTGTTTCAGGCCTTCGACGAGCGTCCCACCCCCTCGCATATGAGAGACGAAGTCAACGTCCGCTTCGCCGATCTGCAGGCCATCCTCGACAGGCTGGACTTGTAAGAGTTCGCAGTCTACAGTTCACGGTTAACAGTCAACGCACCAATTCCGGTTCGTGGCGCCGGCCCCGATTGCTTAACTGTAAACTGTCAACTGTGAACTGTTTCACTTCGTGTAAATCGTCGGCCCATTGCTGGCCACGCCGCCCACCGTCACCACCACCGCGTACGCGCCCGGCGACAGGCCGGGGACCGTCAGGTCGGCTTGCGCTACGCCGGCGGTGCCGGGAGTCAGTCCCAGGAAGTCGACCGTGGAATTCCAGCCTCCGATGGTGGCGCTATTGGGCAGCGTGGCCCTGGAGAGTGGCGATCCGGATGCGCCCGCGCCAGTCGCCACGGGATTGTCGAGCGGCCCGATACCGGTGAGGAAGACGACGATCACAGTGCCCGCCGGCGCAGGATTACTGGGCGAGTTCAGGCTGCCGTCCTGATTGAACGCCACCGCATCGCCGGTGCCGCCTTGCAGAATGTAAGGAGCGGCCTGGGAAACCTGAAACACCACCGGCTGGCTGACGCCGCACACGTTGTTCACCGTCACTACGGCAGTGCCGGGCGCTACCTCATACGGCACCTGCACGTTCATCTGGCCCGCACTGGCATATAGAATCGGCGCCGGGTTGCCGTTGATGTTTACCGTAGTGCCCGCGACATTGGTGGGCAGCGGCAGGGTGGCCGGCTGGTTCTCGGCGACGGCAAATCCGCTGCCGTAGATGGAGAGCAAGGAGCCCGGAGCCACCGGTCCGGCGCCTGGCGCCCACGACCCGATCACGCCGCCGGAGCTGATGGCGGGCGTGGCCGGGCCCGCCGCGATGCTGGTGAGAAAGGCGTTGGAATCGGCGGTGGCGCCACCGGGATACGTACTGACGAACGCCCCACTGGTGACGGGAAAGTTGGAGGACGCCGTGGCGCCCGTCACCACCAGCCCCCCTGCGCAGTTTGCGGCCACCGCATCTCCATAGTCGCCGCCGCTTCCCGGACTGCCGTTGCCGCCCAGGTAGCTCGAGAACAGCAGTTTCCCTCCCGACGAATCCACCGCCGCCACAATCGCGTTGACGGCGCCCTGATTGGAGCTTTGGAACGCGTGGAGCAGCGGAAAATCGGTGGAAGCGGTTCCGCCCGTGAGGTACACGTTATTGCCGGCGTCCAAAGCGATGCCGAATCCATAGTCTTCCCCCGACCCTCCCAGATACGTGGAGTAGGCCAGCGTCTGTCCGTTGCCATTCAGCTTGGTCAGGAACAGATCGCCGGCGCCTCCGCCGAAGCTGCTTTGTATCGCTCCCTGCGTCGGGAAGTTGGTGGAATTGGTTTCGCCGGTGACGTACATCGCGCCGCCCGTATCGATGGCGATCGCATTGCCGCTATCGAGGGTTCCGTTGCCGCCCAGGTAGGTGGAGACAACCATCGTCAGCGAGGGAGAGAGCTTGGTGACAAACGCGTTCTGGCTGCCGCCATTGGCAGACTGAAACGCGCCGCTGGTGGTGGGGAAGTTGCTGGAAGTTGTGGAGCCGGTGACGAAAACGTCGCCCGCGGAGTCCACGGCGATGGCATTGACGGAGTCGGTCCCGTTGCCGCCGAGGTAAGTGGAGTAGAGGGCCGTGCCGCTCGAATTGTATTTCATCACGAACCCGTCCGACTGCCCCCCGGCGTACCTGGTTTGCGCCGCCCCGGAGCTGACCGGGAAGTAGGGAGAGCCGGTGGCGCCGACAACGTAGAGGTTGGCGTTGGCGTCCAGCGCCACGCCGTATGCTTCGTCCCAGCCCTCGTAGTAGGGGGGCAGGGCGTACTCGTCCGGGTAGCCTTGAAAGACATACGCGCTTCCGGTAGAGTTGATCTTGCCGATCCACGCCGCGTCAAAGGTCTGTTCGTCAGTGGTCTCGCCACCGAAAAAGATATTCCCGGAGGAATCCACGGCCAAAGCATGGCCGTAGTCGTCATAGGCGGTGCCAAAGTGGATGGTGAAG
>Ga0326728_10014467_pt1 | contig 16746 bp, 13 predicted proteins | sample MB3enrmetagenome_FD_207602 | JGI IMG/M metagenome (GOLD analysis project Ga0326728, IMG submission 207602) | Lab enriched peat soil microbial communities from McLean, Ithaca, NY, United States - MB31MN | ecosystem: Environmental > Terrestrial > Soil > Wetlands > Peat | place: USA: New York...
AGACGCTTCTCCAGGGACCAAGAACGAACTTCTTTTCACCGCCGACATTCTGGTTCACGGCATTAACCCAGTTGCCGTTTTGATCCTTGGTGCTCAAGGCCACAACGATGCCCTGGTTGATTGTGCCTGTGTTTACAACGATTTTTGGATCGTACGATACGGAGAGGACAAAGGTATCGGTTTTAACGGCGCCCAGGTCCGCCATCCCCCAAAGGGTGAGAACGTCGCTCAGGGTGTCGCCAGCTTTCGGAGCCCAGCCGGTGTTGACGGCTTTTACGGTGGCCTTGCCATAGTTGGTTGCGGCGGTGCTGCTGTTGGTGCCGGACAAGATGGACATCGATGTGCCGAGGAAGCCGGATTCCATGGCGGCGGCCTTGGTGGTGTCATCGGTCATGGCATAAGAGGCGTTGCGGGCCACGAGTTTTTCCTCGCCGTTCAGGCTGTAGCCCGTGGTGGACCTCTTGACGAAGGTCAAAGCAGGAGTGACTTGCTCAGGAAAATTGACAAGGTCGTTAGATCCATAGGGATAGTTGGCGTCAGACAGCCAGCCGCCGTGGTTGTCGGCATAATAATCGATGGTTACGCGCGGGCCATCTATGGTGAATATATAGTATCCGACCCGTTGCAGGTCCTGCTCAACAGGCATGTCATTGGCCGAAACCGGGTTACCGGGGGCATAGAACTTGGAGCTGTCGGACTGGCAGATAAGCTGATGGACTTTACTCTGTTGATCGAGGCTGGTAATGACTGAGTTATAGTGGTGGTGATCGTGACCCGAGATCAAGTACTTCACGTTATTGGCCTGAAGTAATCCGAGGAAGGTATTCTCGGCGGACTCCTTGGCGGCCAGGCCGGCCTGGTCGGCGGCGGAGAGCGCACCAACGTTTACGCCGTAACCGTCGCCCGGGTCGTTGGTGTAGTTCATGCCGAACATATTGTCCTTGTGATTGCCCCCCAGAATGTTCTTGTGGGTGAAGGCGAACGCATGGGTATTGGCGGGACGGCTGTAAAGGATTTTTTTGATCCAGTTCTGCTGCTCGGGAATGATGTGGCTGGTGTAGTAGTCGGGAGACTGGAACTGATCGAGCAGCATGAATGTCACATTGTTAAACTTGAAGGAATAGGAAACGCAGTGATTGGCTGTATTGGCGGCGCTCGGGTAAGAAAAGTCGGAGCCGACGGTGAAGGGCGTGCCGGTGACCGCGGAGGGAGGATTAACCGCCAGTACGGCCGCCGGGATCAGGCTGGTAGTGATGTCAGATGGAGTGGCATTGTTCAAGCCATGAGATATCTGTGGGTAGGCATGCCAGAAATCCGCATCGGAGCCCATGTAATTATTGCTATAGGCTGCTTCGTGGTTGCCGCGGATAGGGTAAAAACCGATACCCGCGTTGTAGAGGTCCTGGACGTAGAGCGCCCGAGTGTAATCGTTGATCTGGCTCCCGACGTCAACCAGGTCGCCCATGGCAATGACAAGCTGCACACCCTTGTTAATGAACTGCTGGTTAACCTGCTTGATGATGCTCGCGGGTACGCTGTTGGGGTTCTCGTTGGCCGGATCGGAGGTGGTCCACTGGGTGTCGGATATGACGCCGAACTTCCACGACGCGGCCCTGATGATGACCGTGGGATGATTCCCTTTTGGCGCCATTGACTGCACATAATTTATTATCTTTGTCTTGCCCACAGCACACCCTGCTGCCGCTGCAGCAGCAATGGCAAGAAATGTCCGTCTTGAAATTTTTCCTTCAAAAAACTTCATGATCCCTCCACTCAATAAATTATAGATGGTTTCAAAGATTCTGAAAACCCATGATTTCGAAATAAAATCTATGAAAAGATCAAGTCATCTCTGGGTGTGACAAAAGGGCACATAACATATGATTGTTATAACTATTCTTTCTTTGTTGCCGTCTTATATTTAAAAGGGGAAGAGGCATATGAGAAGATTAAACAGCTGGTTCAAGGTGATGTTGGATTATCTGGTTATGGCCGCATGTGTATTATTGATTATTGATGGTCCTGCTGCTGGTTAGGAGACAATGCTTCTCAGGATGACATCCTGTCTCAGAATAATATTTTAACCATACCTAAATATATTTTTAACAAACCTGTAATAAGTAATCCTTTAGGGTTAGCGACCCGAATAATCATCGCGGAAGAATGCATTAACCACTCAATCATGCCTGTTAAACAGAGGAGGATCCGATGTCATATCAGGTGTATTATTGCAAAGAGCCGTCCCAGACCGATTTATCCGGGTTGATGCCTGAATCGTTCAAAACCGAGGAGTCGGCCCTTGAGTATGCATTCAAGATTTTGGAACGCCAAAGAAAGCATGTCAAGATTCATAGTTCTCACATCGTGTTGGAAATTCAAGGTCCGGATGGTTTTATGATGAAATACAAAGAGGTACAGAAGAAATACCGGGATTGGTACTGGTTGAAAACCGGTCGATTGCCGTAAATAAACAGATCTGTTGAAAATATATATACTACTATGGTCAATTTAAAGGAGGTTTGGTGAGCTGGTTTTCTGTATATAGTGCCCTCATTGACAGTACCGGCACCCATGGAAGGGTCAAAGACGTTCTCGACAGTGAGGACGATCCGATGAGGTCCTTGAAAGTTGCTTTGCATGAGATAGCCATGGTCAGGCCTGAATTGAGCCGGGCAGGGATAAAACGTGTGGCATATTGGCAAAAGAAGCTGCAGTATCAGGTCTCAAAATCATAAGCGGAAAAAGCTCCCTGAGCTGGAGCACCCCCAAAGATTTTCCGCTGCAGGAACAACCAGGCACATACCGGTAAAAAATATTCACCACTGATAAAGATCAGTTGCGATACCCTGAAAGCCGTCATATTACCGGAAGGCCGCAGAAACATCAGCACATTACAGATTCGGAAGACTATATGTAGGCCCACAATCAACACCAGACCACAGGCGGACACGATGATGCGTCTTTTGGGGGGCATATCCCGCATGGCGAGCATGAGCGATGAAAAGATCACCAGGTTAAAGGTCTGGTAATAGAATGCATGCTGGTAGTTCAGCCGCAAATGATAATCCAAAAGGCTGAAGAGCAGGAGCACGATTGTATCCGTCAGCCTGACATAATCCTTGTTCACCATAAGCCAGAATAGGAATAAGATACCGGTATAAGTCAATAAGCGGATGAGGAACGTGGTTGTGCGGCGACGAGAAATAGCGTCGGGCTCAAGCATATGCATCCAAAGTAGACAGGCTGCCATGACTAAGACTACCATAACTATCTGGCCTAGATAAACATGGGCAAGTTCAAAAAACTGCGGGTATGCCACACCCAGGGCATAGACCACGGCAATTCGCACAATATTGATGGCATGCAGGCCGGCGATGCATGCCACCAGGCCCATGAGCTTATAATAGATCCCGGCCGGGCTGGACAGGATAAAACTGGACAAGAGGATTGCCATATAGAGCACTGTGCACTCGGAGATGATCTGCACCCTGAAACCGCCCTGCCCGAGAATGGTGCCGTGTTGAACAGGGTGCATACCGCACATCCCCAGCAAACGATTCGCCATGGTGGCTGTGTGTAAGTTGAGTGGCTGCCAGGTACTCTCCGGCAGCAAAACAGCTAAACTCAGGAGAACTAGGCAGGTACCGCAGAACTTTGCCGCAAAATATGGCACTTTGGTTGTGTGGAGCCCGTGAAACCCAACATAATTATTTTCTATTTTCATATCGTGATTATGTCTAGTTTTTTTTCTTATATCCCTGTTCAAGCTTGGGAACAAAGACTAATAATATCATTGCGTTAAAAGCTTAGAAAGTTCTGCTTTCAGGCCTTTTTTGAGGTCGTCAAACTTATTATCGGGATCATTATCATGACAATGAGTAGTGTTGAAATATTCATGGCCGGAACAGGCTCCAGGTCCACATTACCCAGATTGATCAGCGGCTTCGTAATACCTGCAGCTGCATAGGTGATAGGGTCACCGGCATCGATCATCTTTGATAAGATTTGATCAGGGGTAAGGAATGAGCCCGTGATCATCATTGCTGCGCTCTGGATGCAGGCGGCAGCACCGGCTGCATAGGGGCTGGAGGCTGAAGTCCCCCCGAATGTTGCGGTATATCCACCACCAAGACTTGTCGTATACGTATTGTTTGAAGGTGCAAACATATCAAGAAAGGATGCCGTGTTGGAAAACGGAGTGACTTGACCCGCAGCGGTCGTATAGGCCCAGGCAACATCATTTGTGCTGCAGCCGGAATAGGGGGTCTGTTGATTGGGTGCACAGGATGAAGGGTCAACGCAAAATCCCACACTACCGATGTTCTCAGCGAATACGGCCCCGACGGAGATGACGTTGGAGATGCAGGCAGGAAAATCAATCTTATTGCAATACCCCTCGTTGCCTGCTGAGGCAAACAAGGTTATGCCAGCGGTTACAGCATTGGCTGCCGCCTGGGTCATGGCAGAAGAATAGGTGTTACATGAGGAAGTAAAACCTGTGCCTCCAAAGCTCGTGTTTATGACCATGATGGGATTTTGTTGATTATCGTACTGGTGGGTAATGCACCAGTCCCAGGCTGAGATCATGGCGGATGTATAGGCGCTCCCGGAAGATCCGCTGGTTATTTTGAGCGCATACAGATCGGCATTGTAGGCAACACCGCCGTCGTAGTTACCGCTTGAGCCGAGAGCTCCTGCCGCTATCCCGGCAACACTTGTACCGTGGCCGTTCTGATCCATGGGGTTGCTGTTATTATCTCCGAAATTATAACCGCCGATGACCTTGGCATTGGGAAACCCGCCTCCTCCGAGCATGGGATGTGTATAATCAATGCCTGTGTCGCAGATGGCTATGGAGACACCTTGCCCATTATAGGCGCCCCCGAAAGCCGCTGCGTTCATCAGGGCAATGCCCTGGACATCGTGAGCCTTAAGGATCTCATCCTTTTCTACGGAAACAACATCTGGTAGATTGATGAGTTGTTGGAGCCCTTTCAGGGAGACTTCTGCAGAAAACCCAGGAACATAAGAAAATTTTCTCGTGACCCGTACATGATTTACATCCAGATTTTTTATCACCTTGTCCTGAACGGATTGCATGGTGCTCCGGACATGGTAGCGACGGGACCAATCTTTCAGTTGTGCATACCCTTCAAACCCCGCTGGCACCTTCAGGAGGACAATCACCTGTGATCTTGCCTTCCCCTCCTGAAAATCCCGGAGTATGATATCGGCATGATGCATCTTCGGGCTGCGGTGAAGTGCTTGGATGCTTTCTTTGATCTGGTCCTGCGAAAAACAAAGGCAGGGTTGCATGATGAAAAAAATGACAAAAAGCAGGAAAGGCAGGATCCAATACTGTTTTGCTGGTTGAATAAACCCTCTCATATCATCTCCATCAATCCGTTTGCGTGAATATTAAAGATGCAGGGTCTTTCCATGACCCTGCCATTACTGTTGTTCAATTTCACTGTTATACCAGTTCATATGGTGGGAAGAGTGATTTTTCTTCTCATACCCAACAACCCGAGCAGACCAGGACCGAAGAGCATAAAGGCTGCGGGGATGGGGACCGGGGTGAGCGTTTCGATACTCTGCAGCTGACCAGATCCGTCGCTCACGTAAATTTTAAGTACTTGGTATTTTGATGCAAGCGAACTCAAAGTCCCAGCAGAAACCTGGTTAACCTGGTTATCAAAGTAATTCTCCATTGTAATGAGATTTTGATAACCGGCATAGGTGGGGCTACTGGTGTTGAGACTCTGCCCAATCTGGTCCCAGATAGCGAGCTGCAGGGCAACGCCTGTCTCCAACGGGGTACTTCCCGGATAGGTGTACGGTTTAGAAGCAGCATAATTATCGATAAGCCATGCTGCCTGGAGTAGACCGGTGGTATTGCCTGCTATCGATTGGGACACAGCATAATACGAACCTGGAACCGGCATGTTGGTCGACCTATCAACGCAGTAGCTGTAATACGTCGGGGAACCCGGGCCACTGCCGAAATTGTAATAGATCTCACCTGTTAAATTTATAGTCCAATCGATGTTCTGGAACGATGACAGGTAGATGTTTCCACTGTAGGCGGATGCCGTCATCGGCGACATCAGAATTGAAAAACTCAACACCAGGCCATAAAATAATAACCTCTTCATCATCAGGACCTTTTTTCCAGACTTACCTGTTGAAATCAGAGATGAGTGAATCTTGGGCACCTTTTCCATCGGATCCTCCTCACAAGATTTTTCCCGTTCTTAATGCCACGGGACATGTTTCACCCTCGTTGCACTCTATAGTCTTATGTCTTGTGAGGGCTTCCTGGTTCTTTGGTTGACTGCTTATTATTCCTGGAAAAGGATCACTTGTAAGCCAGCAAAGTACCCATTACGAATATTGTCTAACACGAATATGTTAATATCATATGAACGGAATGTTAAATCTTGATGAATGTAGGAGAATGTTCGAAAGGGGTGAGGTCTTGTTCTTCGCCTTCTGAAGCCTGAAATACGAGACGTAATGCTTGACCACTTCCCATTGAAGATGTATCCGATCATTGGTCTTAGGATTACCAATGAATAAAAAACCAATCGTTCAAGCTATTATCCTTTTTTCCATATTCATCTTCTGCACCTTTATTTTCTTTCACTATCATCTTACTATTCTTTTTACTGATATGGTTGGCTTTCAGCCTTGCCAATGCATTTGGTGAGCCGTTTGTGAAAAAGGTCGTTAAGGCAGAAACACTTAACAAGCTCAAAGGGCATGATAGATAATAAAACTGCAAGCATTATATGCTTTCATGAAATGAAGATGTTTAGGGGCAGGATTGGAAAATAATATTGTTCAATCAGAACCGGACAATCATGAAAAAGAGAAGAGCCAGTTCGGCCTTCTCGCTACCAGGAGGTTTGCCCCCTTCTTCTGGACACAGTTTCTCGGTGCCTTCAATGATAATGTCTTCAAGAATGCCCTGGTACTTTTCATTGCCTTTAAGATGGGAAATGCCCTTGCGGCAAAATCCGACATCCTGATTAATCTTGCCGCAGGCCTTCTCATCCTTCCATTTTTCCTCTTCTCTGCAACGGCAGGGCAAATTGCTGATAAATATGAAAAATCCAGATTGATCCGTTATATCAAAATAGTTGAGATTATCATCGCGGTCTTTGCCGCTTTCGCATTTTATTTTAAAGACGTTACATATCTCATGATCCTTCTTTTCCTTCTGGGGACCCAGGCTACCTTTTTCGGTCCGGTAAAGTACAGCATTTTGCCGCAGCATCTGAAAGGCAAAGAGATAGTGGGCGGCAACGCCATGGTGGAAAGCGGAACCTTTGTGGCGATACTCCTCGGCACAATCACGGGCGGATTTTTTGCCCAGGTTGAAAACGGCGAAATCTGGGTCGGCGCAGCTTTAATAGCTTTTGCCGTGATAGGGTGGTCGGCAAGCAGGATGATCCCCCATGCCCCGGCTGATTCACCGGGTTTGAAAATTGATTTTAATCCCATTACTCAGACCTGGGAGACCATCAAAATCCCCATGGAAAGAAGGTCCATATTCCTCGCAATCATGGGCATATCATGGTTCTGGGCGCTGGGACTTGCTTATTTGAGTCAGTTTCCCAACTATACCAAGAACATACTCCACGGTTCTGAAGAAGTAGTAACCCTCCTTCTTACCATGTTTTCCGTGGGGATTGGCATCGGGTCCCTGTTGTGTGAACGTTTGTCAGGGAAGAAGGTCGAACTCGGGCTGGTGCCTATCGGAACCTTTGGGTTCAGTCTTTTCGGGATCGATCTCGTTTTCGCCTCTTCTGCAATACCAGCTAGCCACCTGTCTATGGGCGTTTCGCAGTTGCTGGGTATTGCCGGAAGCAAGAGGATTCTTTTTGATCTGATTATGATTGGTGTTTCCGGAGGGATCTATATTGTTCCGCTCTATTCAATGATACAGGTGAGAACAAGGATGGAAGTACGATCACGCGTTATCGCTGCGAATAATATTATGGGCGCCCTTTGTATGGTGGCCTCCTCTGTCATTGCGGCTTTCATGCTTGGCATGCTGAAGTTGTCCATCCCTCAGTTCTTTTTGTTCCTCGCATTATTTAATCTGATTGTCGCTGGTTACATCTATTCCCGGGTTCCGGAGTTTGTAATTCGATTTTTCATGTGGGTGCTCTCCAAGATAATGTACCGGGTCACCAGGTATAATCTGGATATTATCCCGGAGGAAGGCGCTGCTGTACTTGTCTGCAACCATGTAACATTCGTTGATTCGCTCTTTATTGCCGGATCGATACAGAGGCGTATCCGATTTGTCATGGATCATTCATATTTCAAGATGCCCGTTCTGAGTTATATTTCGAGAAAAAGCGGTGTCATCCCTATCGCCCCGGAAAAGGAATATCCGGAAGTCTATGAAAAGGCATTCGATCTTATTTCTCAAGCCTTAAGAAACAAAGAACTGATTTGTATATTCCCCGAGGGCAAGCTTACCGGAGACGGGAAGATCGATGAGTTCAGGCCGGGGATCGAAAAGATAATGAGCAGAGACCCTGTCCCGGTAATTCCCCTGGCCTTACGAGGGCTCTGGGGAAGCTTTTTCAGTAGAAAACACGAAGCCGCAATGTCTCACTCGTCCGGACGTTTCAGATCGAAAATCGAAGTTATTGCCGGTGATCCTATAGAACCTCAAAAGGTAACAGCCGGGTATTTGCATGAGACTGTCTCTCATCTCCGGGGTGAATTTGCGTAAAGAGCCTGCCTTTCATGATCATGTCCTCATAGGAAGATCCTCGGAAATGATAGATTATGTGACCGTTGTCCCGCTCTGGTATGAAGTGATGGATTTCGTATGTTTCAATGCTAACTCATCGGTTTTCAAACATCTCAAGGCACTAAAAAAAACAAACTCTCCTACTGTGCTATCTTGCGAATTTCGTTGTTACCACAGGTATGCTGGAAAATGGATGTCTACCGTCCTAAGGCCTTGAAAAATGTATAGCAGAACACCCCATCATCTTCGGCGGTGCGGTAGAGATTACGTATACCTGAATCAAACACTTCGGGATCAATGATGCCTGCTGTCACAGCCCTCTCCCTGACGCCTTCGATCATCGACGTGAATGTTTTCTTCGTAAATCCTTCCACAAATTCAGGCCTGCTTGCATCAACATACACCATCCGCGGTGACACTTTGATGTCCCTGAATCCTGCACGTTTGAAAAGGGGGTAGAGCTCACGCCCGATCAGTGCATTCCCTCCTGACCTTGCCTGAAGCTCGATCTGGCAGGCGATCGCCTTTTGTGCGGCTTCACTGTGCGGATAAAAAAATGCGGAACCATGATCACCTTCGATCACAGTGAGGGTGCCGCCCGGGTTAAGGAGCTTCTTGAGATTGAAGACGGCATCTACGGGCCTGTCGAGGTGCTCAAGCAGGAAGCAGACAAAGACATGATCGAAACATGCATTGTCAAAGGGTAAATGGTACACATCCCCCTCTTGAAACACCACATTGGTCATGCCTTCCCTCTCCATCCTGGCCTCGGCCTTTTTCAAGGAATCCGGCGAAATATCTATTGCCGTGATGTGCGCTTCGGGATTGCGCTTCGCAAGGAAAACCGTCTGGGCGCCTGTACCGCACCCCGCTTCCAGAACGCTGCTTCCCGGAGGAAACACCGTATCATAGTGCAGGAGATCCGCCAGGGTTTGCGCCTGGTTGGAAAGCCTTAAGCTTTCTGCCTCCGTGTATCCATGAATATAATCGCCGCGCATTAATCTCACCTCCTGATGAGTCTTCACAGGAGGAAGATTATGCAAAATACCATCAACCGTCTTGTACGATCTTGCTGAAATATCCGGGTGTGATACCGGTAATACGTTTGAAATGCCTGGTGAGATGACTCTGGTCAGTGAAGCCGACTTCACAGGCCGCAGCCGCGACCTGCCATCCCTTCTCGATGAGCGCTTTGGCCCTTCTCACCCTGACCTGCGTGAGGTAGGCATGGGGGGTTAGTCCTGTTTCCTCGGAGAACACCCTCAGAAAATGAAATGGGCTCAGACAAGCGATGGATGCCGCCATGGACAGCGGAATATCTTCGCTGAAATGTTCCTCGATATATTCACGAACACGCCTGATCCTCAACCGCTCGCGTCCTGTTGAGCGAAGGAGAGGCGGGGCATCTGCGTGCCGCGCTATGAGTCCGGCAAGCATCCGGAGAAAGCCGGATTCCTTCTCAAGGAGTGAAGCATCTCCTTTTTCAAGGATCCTATGGAGATTAAGGATAAGTCCGGCAAGTCGTTCGTCGTAGATGACGCCGACCCGGAAGAAGGGTAGATCCTGAAGCCTCCCTGACATCTGATGAGCGGCCTTTTGCAGTACATCCACATCAAGGTAGAACATCCGGTATGTCCAGCCCGTCTCGACAGCCGCATGCCCGGTATGAGGTTCACCGGGGTTTGCGAGGTTGATGAACCCGGCGGGCGCAACAACATTTTCACCCCGGTAGAAAAAGCCCAGGGCGCCATGCTCAATGACGCCGACAGCGAAACCCTCATGGGTATGACGGGGGAATGTCTGGGTGACATAGGTGGCGCGCAGCAAATCAACCTTTCCCAATTCAGGCAGCCGCCACAGCTTCACCCTCTCATTTCCTGCCGAAGTCTTGGCCACTTACGCCTCTCTTTTCCCTCATGTATTGTAATGGAATTCATGAGCCGACTCCAGACCTTTTCGTAGATTACGTCCGCTCGGCACATTCGTCCGGCGCCTAACGATCATAGTGCAAGCGGCAAGGAGCCGGCTTTGCTGTTGCTTGTCTCCATATGACGATATATGGCTTCGATTGCTCCTGCCACCTCACCCTCAGTTCGTATCCTGTGTCCCAAATCGGCAGCGCACTGTTGGAGGCCTTCATCCTGCACAACTACATTAATAGCGTGAGTAAGAGGAGCCTGAGTAAGTGATCTCCGGGGGATTGGTTGCGGCGAGAGAACAGGAGCGACCGGGATTCTTCATCACCTTTGCTTTCCGACCGGTTTCTTCACAATGGATATTCCCCTTTCCTTGCTCTATTATATTTATTAATGAGAAAAAGGAGCCATTGATATGAAACCCATTATCAGCGAAACAGGATTCGGTTATATTATCGTTGACGGTTCAAAGATCAAAAATGATATCGTGATACGATTGTCCGGCAAGGTAAAAAAAAGGAAGAAAAAGCTGTCAAAGGCTGTATATGGCACATCCCACACCCTTTCACTGGACGAGGCAAAGGATGTCTATAAAAAGGGGGCGGAAAAGCTGATCATAGGTTCCGGGCAAGACGGCCAGGTAGGTCTCTCGGAAGAGGCTGCCGGTTATTTCAAAAAGAAGAACTGCGAGGTGATCCTGGAACCCACACCTGAGGCGCTGAAAAAATGGAACAAGGCCGAAGGTTCGGTCATAGGCCTTTTCCATGTTACCTGTTGAGCTCTCCTTCTGTATGATAGCCAAGGCCTGGGGTCTTTCAATGAACAAGGGATCTCCTGAATGCCCAACAGACGGCAGAGATGATTCATGAAGGAACTCAGGCCCGGAAGATATAACCGCCTCGAACACAGGTGGGTCGAGCATGAGCGAGCCTCATACGATTCGACTGTCCCGTCCTTGACTCTGATAACGTATAATGTCTGGTTCTCGCCTTTTGCTTTCCCAGAGCGCAGCATTGCCCTGCTGCATATCATTCATCAGTATGGCGCTGACCTCATAGGCCTTCAGGAGGTAACATCGGGGTTCCTGAAAGTAGTCCTGGGGCAGGATTGGGTGAGAGAAGGCTACTTCATATCCGATTTTCAGGGTAGCACCGTGCAGCCGCACGGCGTCCTGCTGCTTTCGCGCTTTCCCATCCACGGGCTCTTTCTCCATGAGCTGCCCAGTGCCCTGGATCGCAAGGTCCTTGTCGCAGATTTTATACTCAATGGGCAGGAGACCAAAGCAGGCATCCTTCACCTCGAGAGCAGGGAGAAGAATGCTCAGTTGCGGGCAAAGCAGCTCTCGGAAATCTTCCCTTTCCTGGAAGATGTCCCGCATGCAGTCCTGATGGGGGACTTCAACTTCGATCCTTCATTGCCGGATGAAAATTCACTGATTGACAGCCGATATCTGGACCTGTGGTCGGAGCTGGAACCCGGAAAGCCCGGGTACACGATAGATACCGATATTAATATCATGAGATTTCAACAGAAAGGTGAACCAAGGAAGGTACGTTTTGATCGCATACTCCTGGTTACCGACCCGGAAGGCTGGTGTCCGGAAGCCATTGAGTTATTGGGCACGAAACCGGTCAGATTGGAACCCCAGGCGGTCTTCCCTTCGGATCATTTCGGCTTGGCGGCACGATTGCAATGGAGTAAGTAACCCCCTGACAACAAAATCTATACAAAATCGGAATGGCTTAGTCCCTGTGGATACAATATAACTGGAATATCAGTTCCGGATGGAAGCCCATTCGCAACCGTGGAAGTAACGCGTCAGTAGAGAGAATATTGAGGAAGGAAACCTGGGCTAGGCCTTGTTAAAATGGTAGGCACGCAGGGATTTGAACCCTGGACCCCCACCGCGTCAAGGTGGTGCTCTCCCCCTGAGCTACGTGCCTGTATCAGGTGTCTTCGATAGCCTGTATCTCCTGTTCTTGTCAACTGATTTTTCACCATGAAGATGCCCTACAGAGGCTCTTATGGCGGGGATTACCGTGTTCTCTATCAGTGTATTTGCAACCCGTGATAGTCTATGATAAACAAGCCGGACATTGATACAAAAGGGGCATGACCATGAACATCCGACCGGAAGACATCGCCTTTGACTTTGACGGTGTGGTGGCCGACACATTCAGGCTCTTTGTCCGGCTTGCCAAGGAAAACTACAACTATGACATCAACTATGACGACATTACGGATTACCATTTCTTGAACGTCGTCAACATGGAAGAGAAACATGCCCTTGAGATCATCGATATCCTCACCAACGAACCCCATGAGATAGATCTTATGCCGAATGAAGGGGCCGGTGAGGTGCTGACCCGCATGACAGCCTTTTCACCCCTGCTCGTGGTGACTGCGCGGCCTGTTGCCGAACCCATCGAGTTATGGTTCGAAAGGCACATCCCTCAGGTCGGCCCAAAGTGCCTGCACGTCGAGGCAACCGGGGTGAACACGGCGAAGATTGAGATCCTGAAAGACAAAAATATAAAATACTTCATTGACGACCGGCTCGACACCTGCTTTATGCTCCAGGAGGCCGGAATCATGCCGATTATCTATACCCAGCCCTGGAACCGGCAGCCCCACCCCTTTCATGCAGTGAGTTCTTGGGCGGATATCGCTGTACTCATTGACTGGAACAAGAACAACGGAAAGAACTCATCCTGCTCCATTCCATCTTTACGGTGATATTGATATCTTCGAAGATAAACGGCTCCTGGAAAAACTCGATATTCCGTGGTAGTATCCTGTGGGTCTTAAGGGGAACAGCCATGAAGAAGGACTGGAATTACCTCTATTCCACAACCGTGTTTAAAAACCGGCTGGTAAACATACGCCAGGACAAGTATCACTTCCTGCCCAATGACATCATCAAGGACTTCACGGTCTTCGAGCTCGGCGACTGGGTGAACATCATCCCTGTCACGGAAGACGGCCGCGTGGTCACCATCCGCCAGTACCGTCACGGCATCAGGAGGGACACCATCGAGATACCGGGCGGCCTCATCTCCGAGGAAGACACGACCCCCATGGAGGCGGCTGTTCGTGAGATGACGGAAGAGACCGGCTATATCAGCACCGATGTTGTTCACATCGGCACGGTCGAGCCCAATCCGGCACTCCAGACAAACAAGTGCTATTCATTCCTGGCCAGGAACTGCATCCTGGGCTCAAACCAGATGCTGGATCCAACCGAGGCGATCAGGGTGGAGCTCGTCAAAAAGGAAGAGATCTATCAGATGATTCTCAAGCAAAAGATCACGCACGGCCTGGTGGTGGCGGCCTTTGCCCATCTCCTCATCTATGAGTCAAACGGCAAGCATCACCCTGTCTGACCCGGCAAGGTCACCCCTTGATGGTTGAGAAGTTCATATAAAAATAAAACAGCCCCCGGAATATCCGGGGACTGTCGAACCTTGCACATAAGAAAATCCGTTTTTATCTCAGGCCGTCCGCAACAACCTCGGCTATATCCTTGACCAGGACCTTGTCTGCATTCTTGTCCTTCAGACCGTCTTCGAACATGGTCATGCAGTAGGGGCAGGTCACGCACACGGTGTCCGGGCTCTTTCTGAGGGCCTCGTCTACGCGCTCCAGGTTGATACGCGTGCCCAGGTGCTCCTCCATCCACATCCTTCCGCCTCCTGCGCCGCAGCAGAAGGACTGTGAACGGCTCCGCTCCAATTCTTCAGGGCTCTTTCCCGTTGCCTTGCTGATAACACTCCGGGGCGATTCGTAGATGTCGTTATGCCGCCCGAGATAGCATGAGTCATGGAATACGACCTTGCCCAGATTAACGGGCTTTTTGAGCTTCAACTTGCCCTTCTTTATCAGTTCATCAATGAGGTCTGCATGATGGATGACCTCACCTTCAAAACCATATTGCCGGTAATCGTTCTTCAGGGTGGAGAAGCAATGGGGGCACAGGGTGATGATCTTCTTCACATCCTTTTCCTTAAATATCTTGACATTGTCTTTTGCCATCTTGTCGAACACAAACTCATTGCCGAGCCTGCGCACACTGTCGCCACAGCATAACTCTTCCTTGCCCAGGATGCCCCAAGAGATCCCGGCTGCATCGAGAACGCTTGCAAGGGCCAAGGTGACCTGCTTGTTCCTGGAGTCGAAGGCACCTGCGCACCCCACGTACAGGAGGTATTCGGTAGAGGCATCGAAGGCCTTCACATTGAGCTGTGAGCACCATTTGGTCCTCTCGGTCGGTGCGATACCCCATGGGTTGCTCCTCTGCTCCATGTTCTCAAAGAGGTTGAGGAGCTCCTCGGGGAAGTGTGCCTTCATCTCCACCAGGTAGCGCCTGAGTTGGAGGAGTTTGGGCATCTGCTCGATGAAGACCGGGCAGACCTCCATGCATGCACCGCAGGTGGTGCAGGACCAGATCTGATCTTCGGTGATGCTGCCTTCGCCGTTGCTGCCGATGAGCGGCAGCGTCGGCTTCTGACCGGCCTTTATAGCCGGGCCGTTGGTTAGGACGTTGATTTTAAGGTCATGAATGACCTGCCTCGGGTTCAGCGGCTTACCGGTGTTCGCAGCCGGGCACGCCAGCTGGCAGCGGCCGCATTCGGTGCAGGCATAGGAATCAAAAAGGTCTTTCCAGGTGAATTTCTCAATGGTATCAACGCCGAATTTGTTGCCCTTCACAAAGGCCTCCAACGGCAGCGTGTTGGCCTTGCCAAATCGCCTGAAGTAGCAGCTCGGGATTGAGGAAAGAATATGCATGTGCTTGCTGTAGGGAAGATAGTTCAGGAAGGAGAGGAATATGAGTGCATGGAGCCACCACCAGATCTCTTTTAAAGACTCGGCCTGCTCGGGTGTAATCCCGCTATAGAACATTGACCCCACTGCCGCGGAGATGGGCATGTTAAGCTGCTCCCCGAGGGCAACTATCTCCACTCCGTGCAGGTTGAAGTAGGCGATCATAAGGCCTGCTATCAAGGAGAGGATGATGTATGCATCCAAAGTGATTGCCTCGGGATATGGCGGTGCGACCACGCGCCTGATGCCGGCGATGATGACGCAGAGAAGGGCAAAGAGCGAGACGAGGTCGAAGAGAAAATAGAGCGGATTATAGATGAGCGCCGGCAGCACCTTGAAGGTGATGGCTGGATACAGCCCTTTCAACACAAACTCGGCATTGGCGAGCAGAAGGACCATGAACGACCAGAACAAAACGAAATGGTTTATGCCGAAAGGCTTCTGCAAGACCCTTTTCTGGGCAAAGGCATAGAGGAAGGTATCTCGAATCCTGGCTGCTACGTCATTGAACCGGTTTTCCGGCTTACCGATGGTTACCAGTCCGAAGCGGCGGAAACAGCTCCACACAAACAAAAGGACGGCCCCTGCAAACACAATGGTAAAAACAATCGGATTCGGTATCATGAAAATTATCCTTTTCTCTTAGTTATAACGTCTAACAGACCTTTGGTGTCCCTCTGGTGGCCTTTGTCTGCCGGATATGCTCAGTGATCGCAGGCACGATACTGAAAAGATCGCCGACGATGCCGAATGTCGCCACCTCGAAGATCGGGGCCTCGCGGTCACGGTTGATGGCAATGACAAGATCAGAGTCCTGCATGCCCACCAAGTGCTGGATGGCACCGCTGATGCCGCATGCGATGTAGATCTTGGGCCGTACGGTCTTTCCGGTCTGCCCTACCTGTCGCTCTACCGGCATCCATCCTGCATCGACCGCGCTTCTGGAGCATGCAACTACCCCGCCCAGCTCTTCCGCCAGATCCTGCAGGATCTTGAAGTTTTCCTTTGACATCATGCCTCTGCCGCCGGAAACGATGAACTCGGCACCGCCGATATCAACGCTGTCCATATGGCCGGCATCGTTGATGACTTCAAGCACCTTGGTGAGGATATCCTGTTCCTTCATCGCAATCTTCTCGCGGATGATCTCGCCTGTGGCGTTCTCGTTTTTGGTCGGCATGGGCATTACGTGAGGGCGGACAGAAGCCATCTGCGGGCGTCTCTGCTCGCAGAATA
>Ga0326728_10014469_pt1 | contig 16746 bp, 11 predicted proteins | sample MB3enrmetagenome_FD_207602 | JGI IMG/M metagenome (GOLD analysis project Ga0326728, IMG submission 207602) | Lab enriched peat soil microbial communities from McLean, Ithaca, NY, United States - MB31MN | ecosystem: Environmental > Terrestrial > Soil > Wetlands > Peat | place: USA: New York...
CGCCGTCTCCATCTACGCAGACCGTTCGTTTTCGGCCTGAAGCAAGACAGGCCCCGATAGCGGCGGGAGGCCCGAACCCCATGGAACCAAGCCCCTGTGTGTTCAGTATCCTCATGCCCTGCTTGACCCTGAACGCCTGCATGGTAACCTCGCTGCACGTTCCCGAACTGCCCGGGACAAGCAAGTCTTCGGCAGACATCTCCTCCGAGAGCACATCAACCAGAACATAGGTGCTGACGCCGTCGCGTTCGTTCCAGTAATCCTGCAGGATCACCGGGTATTTCCTCTTCCAATCCACGCACCGTCGCCACCATGAGGAGCGATCCTTGCGGGTGACGGATTTCGACCGGGCAATAAATTCGCGGATCACGACGCCGGCGTCCGCGCAGATCGGGACATCGATCTTCATATTCAATTTGGCGATTTCGGCGGGGTCGATATCGATCATCACCTTCCTGGCGGCCTTGGCAAAGTTGGGGTGGTTGTAGCCGGTTTGCCCGAGGTCAAGCCGCGCGCCGATAAGGAGTATAAAATCTGAATTCTGCTGGGCGAAATTGGCAGCGCGCTGCCCGATGGCGCCAGGTCTGCCGATATAGAAGGGATGTCTTTCGGAAACGATGTCGGCCGTTTTCCAGGTGGTCAAAACCGGTATCCGGAAACATTCGATCAGAGCGTTGAGATCATCGAGGGCGTTGGCCAGCCGGGTTCCATTTCCAACAAGCATGACCGGCCTCTCGCTGTCGTTTAGAAGCTCTATGGCGTCGCGCACGTGTATTTTGACCCGTGCTTCGTCATCGGAGCAGGAAATCTGCGGAGGCGTGTACCCCTCCAATTCAGTCTCATCGATTGCGGCGGACTGCACGTCAAGCGGAATATCGATCCAGACGGGGCCGGGCCTGCCGTTGCGCGCGAGATAAAGCGCCTTGTCGATGTGGTATCTTATGGAAAGTGGATCGGTAACGGTCACTGCGTACTTGGTGACGGATTCCACGATTCTTACGATGTCAAGCTCCTGAAAACCCATCTGCCGGACCCCGCGACCGGCCATGATGTCCGCTCTTTTGACTTGGCCCGAGATGAACAGGCAGGGTGTGGAATCGAGCCATGCTCCAGCCAGACCGGTAATGGCGTTTGTGCCCCCGGGGCCTGTAGTCACGAGCGCGACCCCGAGGCCTGTGTATTGGCCGTATGCTTCAGCGGCAATCGAGCAGGCCTGTTCGTGGAGGTTGCAGACATATTCGATCTCAGAACGCCTGCCGACAGAGTCCACCAGGTGCATGCAACCGCCGCCGGCCAACAGGAAAACGTGCCTGACCCCGGCGTCGATAATGCGCTGAGCCACATAATCGGATAGCTTAATCATCTCAGTCAAAGTCCTTGACATCCTGTTTGTCCCGGTTCGGACTTGAGAGACCGGACCGAGTTGAATTCGTCACCAGCGGAACAATTGAATCAAGTCGATTTGATTTGAGCGGGCCGTGCCGGCAATCAGCTACAATCTCACAGTCTTTCATTACGCCCCCTCGACGTATTCGGTAACGGCATGAAGCATTTCGTCCAATGCCAGGGCGGAGCGGTTCCAGGGCCGGGGGACAAGCGTTGCGCGGATGCCGAGGGCGCGAGCGTCTGCAACGTTTTCCTCATTGTCGTCCACTAGCATGTCTGCCTTTCCCCACCAGCGCAGGAATTCGAACTTGTCGGCGTGGAATTGACATGAGTTGTCTCCGGGACGCTTTGATGGAACAACGTTAAAGGATCGAATCCATCGGCCGAAATGGCGCATGACCCATTCGGCTGAGACATGGCCGGCGCATAGCGGGGCAGCGGTGAGGGCGACGTGGTGGCATTTGTCTCCGTTACTGCAAAACCAGTTGAAAACCTCTGGCGTGGGAGAGAGACGCGAAGCGTATCCGCTCAGTCGAAAATCATCCAGGGAGTCCAGGTAGTCCCGGCGGCTGATGCCCAGGACTCTATGTGGAGGGTTTTCAGTAAGCAGATCGAAAGCAATGGGAGTTCCGCGGGTCTTCAATGACCATTCGTCCAACCAGGCTTTCGTGAGGTCGTTTAGAACATCGTCTACATCCCAGATAATCGTTTTCATCTCACAAGGCCGGCGTCACAGGTTAATTGAACCAATACGTCAAAAGAGTTTTTCTGTTTCCGTTATTCATGATCGCCGGATCGAGATAGAAAGAATCATCGGTATAGTGGGTCGAGGATATCTCCTCTATGATGGCGCCGTTTTCGGCGCCGAAGTAGTGATGAACTCCGGGTTCCACCGTGATGGTTTCACCCGTTCCCAGCCGTCTCGTTGTCCCGTTCAATTCGATATCGGCATCCCCGTAAAGGACGTGGAAAGTCTCTTCCTTTTGTCTGTGGTACTGAGTGGGATGCTTCTGACCCGGGAGCAAAACCAGCAGCTTCTTGCAGTACATGCGGTTGACGATTGTCATCATGGTGAGGCCGAATTCGCGGAACCGGTCGATTCCATAGTGATGTGAGATTTCCAGGTCCACTTGGGATGGGATTGCTACGCCGCTCTTGCAAAGAAGTCCTTTGACCTCCTGCACGATTTCATAGACCTTGTCCTGAAAATTGCGAGTCTCGACGTTGGATGTCAGAAGCGGCGCATTAGCTTCTATGTCCTCACTGGCGTGAAGTTCCGTGTATTTTGAAAGGTCGTTTGCGGTAACATGTCCGTCCATCGTCGGAATGGCTGCAAACAGGTCGCGGTGAGGAATCAGGTCTCCTTTTTTGAAAGCCCGCTTTGCAAACAGGCCACGCTGAAGGGAACGCAAACTGCTCAGTTCGGCATGAGTGAATTCCGCCCGTCTGTCTGAAACTCCGCACAACTCGAAGGCGGATTGGGCCGACTCTAACCAGCGTCTTGCTTGTTCGGGATTGGCCGAATAATCGTTGAGTTTGATTTGCTCATCTGGAACGCCCACGTGCTTTTCAAAAATCGTTGCGCCTTTGGCGAGGGCAATCTTTATGCTTTCCACATTTTCAGGATCTTCATGCGTTGAATATCCTATCCTGACTTCTGGATAGCGCGCCTTTAGAAGGTCAAGCTGGTTCAACTGCATTCCGGAAGGAGGGGTGGGGTATTGAGCAACGCAATGCATGATGGCGAAGTCTTTCTTGCGGTGCGCAAAGAAACTTACCACCCTGTCGATATCTTGCAGGGGAACGCCGGCCGTGGAGGCAATTATGGGTTTTTCGGTCCTGGCTATCCTCTCCAGAAGGGGCCAGTCCGTGAAGGAACAACTCGCAACCTTGATGATGTCAAAACCATGTTTTTCGATCAGGTCGACCGATGGTTCGTCAAACGGGGTGCATACGGCAACGAAACCCTGTGCTTTCATCTCGTCTACGATCAGCTTGTACTGGGCGGGCGCAAGGCGGGTTTCAGTAAAGCGCTTGATATACTTGAAATCGGTCCTGTCGGTGTAATCCGGGTGAATGAACGTATCCAACTGTCGATACTGGAGTTTGAATCCGAACGCAAAGGGGAACTGTCTGGCGATGCCGCCGAACTCTCTGACGACCTTCAGGCCATGCTCGTGAAGTCCCATGTGGTTGTTAGCCATTTCAAACACGAAGAAAGGTTCCAAGGCTTTTAGTGTGAGCATAAGCTCCTCCTGGAGTTATTCAGCTCTTTGGGTATCCGGTGGAATACGTCCAGCATGTAAGCGATCGTCTGCCCGGTCAAGCCGGGATAGACCCCGACCCAGAATGCCCGGTTCATGACGGCGTCGGAAACCTTGAGATCCCCGGCTACCCGGTAGGGCACATCCCTGTATGCGGGCTGCCGGACCAGGTTGCCGCCAAAGAGCAGGCGCGTGGCTATTTGGTGTTCATCGAGCAGGCGCAAGAGTTCGGGGCGGCTGAACGGGGCGTCATCTCTGAGCATAAGGGGGAAGCCGAACCAACTCGGGTTGCTGCCGGGAGTCGGTTCAGGCAACAGGAAGAATTCTTCTAAATCCTGAAGGCCCGTGCGAAGCATCTCGAAATTCCGGCGGCGAGTCTCGATAAAAGCCGGCAGTTTCTTGAGCTGGGAAAAGCCCACCGCTGCCTGCATATCCGTGGCTTTGAGGTTGTAGCCTATGTGCGAGTAGGTATACTTGTGATCGTATCCGAAAGGCAGGCCCCCCAGTTTCCAGTCAAACCGCCTCATGCAGGAATTGTCCTTCCCCGGTTTGCACCAGCAGGCCCGCCCCCAGTCACGAAAAGACTCCAGAAGCGGCAGGAGTTCTTTCCGCGTACCGCATACACACCCTCCTTCACCCATGGTGATATGGTGGGCGGGATAGAAACTGAAGGTGGCGAGGTCGCCAAACGTTCCCGCCATGCGGTCCTCATAAATGGAGCCCAGTGCGTCGCAACAGTCCTCGATGAGCCACAGGCCGTGCTTTTGGGTGAACCTTAACACTTCCTTGAGATCGAAAGGATTGCCGAGGGTATGGGCCAGCATTACCGCCCTGGTTCGTCCGGTGTAAGCCTTCTCCAACGCGCTGGTATCGACGTTATAGGTTGGAAGGCTGATATCGACGAAAACCGGGACCATTCCGTTTTGTATTATTGGATTCACGGTAGTGGGGAAACCCGCTGCAACGGTGATCACTTCATCGCCGGGCTTCAACGCTCGTTCGGACAACCTGGGAGAAGTGAGGCAGGAGAGCGCAAGCAGATTGGCCGAGGAGCCTGAGTTAACCAGAATTGAATAGCCTGCGCCAAGAAAACGGGCCATTTCGAGCTCAAAATCGGCGCCGTATCGTCCTGTGGTCAGCCAAAAATCAAGTGATGCATCGACAAGTGTCTGGATATCGCGTTCGTCGAAACATCTGCCTGCAACCGGCACAGCGGTGACGCCCGGCTCAAAGGAGACCGGAGGGAAGGCTGCGCGGTAATAGTCCCCGACCATGCTAAGAATTTGGCTGCGCAGGCTTTCAGCCTCATTTCCCATTAAAATATTCCTTGTACCAGCCGATTGTTTTTTGCAAACCCTTATCCAGTCCGAAGAGAGGTTCCCATCCAAGTTCCTGCCGTGCTTTGGCCGCGCTAAGATATTGATGGCGAATCTCGTTGTTGGACTCGTTTAAGACAACCGGTTTGAGGTTGGACTCACCCGTCATGTCAAGGATCTTGCGAACCATTTCGAAAACAGTGATTTGGCTCTCGTTTGAAAAATTGAATGCCTCCCCTCGCAACCCGCGGCACTCGGCCAGTTTCTCTGCAAGAAGCATATAGGCCGCGGCGCCGTCTTCGACATACAGATAATCGCGCACAAAGGAGCCGTCGGAACGGATTACAGGATTTTGTCCAAAGGCAATCGAACGGATTGTGCCGGGGACAATTCGGTTCCAGTTGAGGTCCCCGCCGCCATAAAAGTTCCCGCACCGGGTGATCGCAACCGGCAGATCGAAGGAAACCGCGTAAGAGCGCGCAATCAGATCGGCACAGCTCTTGCTCACATCGTATGGATGGCGGCCCTGAAGGGGAGTGTCCTCTTGATAAGGAAGCTTGTCGTGGTCTCCGTAAGCCTTGTCGGAAGACGCCACTATTATCTGTTTGACCATGGGACTGCGTCTGCATGCTTCCAGGAGGCTCCATGTCCCTTGAATATTACTCACGAACGTGGAGACCGGGTTCCGGTTGGCGACGGTCACTATAGTCTGGGCCCCGAGGTGGAACACCGTGTCGATTTCGTATTCTCCCAGCAAGCGTTCCATGCAGACCTGGTCCCCCAGGTCGCCTCGAACCACCTTCATGCGTTCCAGCAAACCGGAACGGACCGCCTCACTTTGAGGCACCCAGTCACGAACGAGGCACACGATGTCGGCCCCGGATTCGAAAAGCCTGCGGATGAGCCAGCCGCCCAAAAGACCGGTAGCCCCCGTCACCAGCACAGGGCGATTCTGCCAAAATGATTGGCTCAAGCGTGCATCCTCCAGGGCACATCGCCCGACGCCCACATATTTTCGAGGTGCTGGACATCTCTCAGGGTGTCCATGCATTGCCAGAACTCATGGTGGCGATAAGCCATGAGCTGGTTCTCGCGGGTGAGACGCTCCATAGGTGTGGATTCAAAGGAGGTTTCGTCACTGTCTATGTATTTGGCTATCTCGGGCTCGAGAACAAAAAATCCGCCGTTTATCCATCCTTCGCCCGTTTGTGGTTTTTCTGCGAAGCTTGACACCTTTTCGCCCTTGAACGACAGATCGCCGAACCGGGCAGGGGGGCGAACCGCCGTGATCGTGGCGATCTTCCCATGGCTGCGGTGGAACTCGACCAGTTTCTCAATATTGACGTTGCTGACCCCGTCTCCGTAAGTCAGCAGGAAGGGTTCTCTGCCTATATATTCAGCAATCCTTTTAACCCTTCCTCCGGTCTGGGTCTTGGCGCCCGTATCCAAAAGATGAACCGTCCAGTCTTCAGTGTGTCCGTTGTGCACCAGCAAATCACCCGTGGCCAGCCGGACCGTCAGGCTGCATATTCTTTTACGGTAGTTGAGGAAGTAGTCCTTGACTAATTCCCCTTTGTATCCGAGCGCGACTACGAATTCGGTGTAGCCATAGTCGGCGAAGCTTCTCATGATGTGCCACAGAATCGGCTTTCCTCCGATTTCGACCATGGGCTTGGGCTTGACCACCGTCTCTTCGGAAAGTCGGGTTCCCAGTCCGCCTGCCAAAATTCCGACTTTCATCTTCTATCCCTCTCGTCAATTAGTTGACTTCCTGCCGCGAATCCTGCCGGCCGCTGCCTCTTGTAATGTCCAGCGTCAGCCCGCCCGGATGAAGGTTTAGGGGGCGAAATGACTATCCTCGGACGCCGGCTACGCCATTCTGAGTGCAAATGGTGTGCCCTGTGGTAAAGCGTTACGGGTTGGCGGTTTAGGGTCAGGGTAAGGGGTTGAGGGGCAGGAGTTGGAGTTGGTGAAGGTTGTTCTTCCCATTCACAGTTCAGGCGGCCTGGTGCTCGGGCCGCAGCAAATCAAAAAAGGATTTTACCGGATTGAAAGTAATTGCCGGGACTTCCACGAACACAGTTGTCCAGTTAGCCATGCCGCCGTTCCAAAGCCCTGGGAGTTCGAGCGCCCGGACGTCTGTTCCGTCAATTGACTTCCTGGTAATTATTACTGCCTTGGGATCCACGAACTTGGTGAGATCGTAAGGTTTTCCCTCAGAGTCTCGCAAACAGCATACGATATCGACCGGATTAAAATGGGTGGAGGAATTCCACAAGGCGCTCTGTTCAGGAGAATTCAAATTTACTTGCGCCATTTCAACTATCTGAACGGATAAATCTCCTTTTTCGTCTTCCACCCAAAAGGGCGCCCCTCCGGGTTCGCCGGCGTTTGGCACCACCCCGCAAACTCGAATCGGCCTGTCCAGAATATTGAACAGAAAATCCCGTTTCTTTTCTTCCGGCCATGTTTCAAATCCGGCTGGAAAATCCAGTAGAAGCTCTTGTGCTAAGAATCCGGCGGCTTCCCGGATCACTTCGCCCGAATTCGGCCCTTTCATTCTCTTCAACAACGAATGAATCTTTGTCTGAATCGAAACCAGGCAGCCGCCCAGCACGTTTTTCCATAAACAAACCGGCTCCTTGAGCCTGTCAGGAACGACGTTGTCCACATTTTTTATGTAAATGAGGTCTGCATGAAGGTCATTTAAATTCCGGATTAGTGCGCCGTGTCCGGCCGGCCTGAAATGAATCCGTCCGAGCCTGTCCCGAAAAGGAAACCCCTTCATGTCAACGGCTATTGTATTGGTCGAGGATTCCTGTAGAGAAAAGGAAACATCGAAAATAGCGCCGCATCGCTCGGCGACACGTTGACAAACACGTGCTCCGAACGCCTCGAAGCCTTTCTCATGTTCTTCCGAGATCGTGAAATGAAGCCTAAGTCTACTGCCATCGTTACAAAGGTATGCTACGGATTCCGCAAGCTGTTCTTCGAAGGCGGTCCTGCGCTCTTCAGGATAGGAGTGAAATACCAGCATAGCTTTGGGAAGGCTTCCGTAACCGAGGCCTCTGTCGGTCAACAGGTATTCAAGAAGGGTCCTGAACTGGCCGCGCTGCACCATTTCATGGAGAAGATATCCATCGCAGGCGAGGACTTCCTTCAATTCATGGACAAAAGGGAACATATCGAGTTGATCGATAAACCGCTTGAAGTCGCAGGCGATCGAAACTCCCTGGTCCAGCCGCTTTTGCAGCTCATCTTTTTCAAGATACTGAGGCAGGTAGAATATCTGGAGGAGAGACTGGAACATCCTCGTGGCCGCGCCGGACGCGGGGACGAACTTCATGAACCGACCCTGCCGGGCGGCTGCAGTATGCAGATCGACATAATATGCCAAGCCGGAATCGTCGATCCTTCGAATACCATCGCCAATGGTGCATGGCCTTTTTAGACGAACGAAAAAATCGGAGCGCCTGAACGTCTCGATCTGCTGCAGCACGGCGGCCATACTGATACCCAGGGATTTCATCTGCTGAAGATCTGCCCTGGTAAACCTCAATGCCATTAGTCGTCCGCCGATTCGATGGTTTTGAAATATGGTATAAGTTACTCGATAGCATAGCTAAAGGGAAGAAAGAAGATGAGGGATAAGGGCGTGTGAAAGGATGAATCACCCAATCACGCGCCCTTTTTTTGGAGGTGTTATTTTATCAGAATCGCTATTTTGGCTTTGGACTTTAGCGTTTCTATATACTTCGGGATCTCCTGGGATATCTTTTCGGACCTCAGGTGTTGTTCAATACGAGGTTTCACTTCATCAAAGGTCAATGTTCCCGCTTCTTTCCTGTCGGTAACTCTTATTATGTGATAACCAAACTCGGTTTCAACGATATCGCTGGTGTCCCCGGGTTTCATTGAGAAGGCGGCGTTTGCGAACGGCGGCGCCATCCGATCCTTTGTGAAAAAGTCCAGATCGCCGCCTTGTGCCTTGCTCGGGCAATCGGAGACTTCTTTTGCCACTTGGGCGAAATCTTCGCCCCCCTGGACTCTTTTCTGGATTCCCTTGATCTTTTCGAGCGCTTTGGCTTTTTCTTCCTCAGTGGCGTTCTTATCGACTTTTACGAGGATGTGGCTTGCCCGTACCATATCCGGGGTCTTAAACAGGTCAGGGTTGCCGTCGTAAAACGCCTTGACTTCTTCAGCGGTCACAACGATTTTAGGCGCCACGTCCTGTTCTATGAGTTTCCTGATGACCATCTCAGAAGCGAATAACCCCCTGAACGTAGATTCGGTCATATTCGCCTGCTTTAAGAATTTCTGAAAATTCTCAGGTGTTGTGTTCTTCTTCAGAGCTTCGAGTTGAGCATCCACCTCGGCGTCATCAGCCTTGATTCCTCTCTTCTGAGCTTCCTGTTCCAACAACACGGTGTTTATCAGCTCCTCGAGAGCTTTCTTCTTTAATGAATCCATATCCTTTTCATCGACCTGGCGTCCGGTCATCTCGACCCGCCTCTTAGTCTGATCGATCTTGGCCTTATAGTCCGACATTGTGATGGGCTTTCCATTGACAGTTGCCGCATTCTGCTGCTCCTTCTTTTTGTCGGAGGCAGCCATATCTTTCTTGGATTGCTTGTCGTCCGCGGAGAACGCATGAAAGCCGTAGCCGGCTACAAATACCAAAAGCACAAGTGCGGTGGCGATTAACCCAGTCTTTTTCATTTTTTTCCCTCATCAAAAAATTATCCGCAGAGGAAGTCTGCGGGCGCAAAACCAGTGAACAGGCCAAGAGCGCATCTTTAAAGCGCCCAAGTATAGCCACCACGCAGCCTGTGAGTCAACAACCGATTCTATGGTCGTCGATCAGGTGGGGTGTGAAAAAAGAATATGGCGGGTCCGTATTTTAGGATATAGTTTGCGAGAGCACAAGCTCAGGGGAGAGTTGAATGCTGGTCAGGGAAATCGGAGAGTTCGGTCTGATTGAGCGAATATCGGGGATGCTTCAGGAGCGGTCGGCAGGGGTGGTAAAGGGGATTGGCGACGACGTTGCCGTGCTGGCGGTCCCGGGGCCCGAATACCTGCTGGCTACCAGCGATATACAGGTTGAAGGAGTTCACTTCGCCCGCGAGGCGATTAGCCCGTATCAGTTGGGGCGCAGGGTGGTGGCCATAAATGTCAGCGATATTGCCGCGATGGGAGGTGAACCGCGCTGGGCTCTTGTCTCGCTTGCCATACCGGGCGATACGGAAGTCGGATATATCGAAGAGTTGTACCGCGGCATGCGGGAAGAGGCGGCATGGGCGGGCGCATCCATTGTAGGCGGGAATCTGAGCAGCATCAATTCCATCATGATAGCTGATTTGACGCTCCTTGGAGTGGTCTCTCCGGGACAGCTCGTATTGAGGAGCACGGCATGCGATGGTGACGCCATTCTCGTGACAGGCTGGCCCGGTGAGTCCCGGGCGGGTCTGGAACTGATCCGCCGGCCGGATCTTGAGGTGAGTTCTTCAAACAGGCGAAAGCTGATGGAGAGACATTTGTGCCCTCAACCGCGCCTTGTCGAGGGGCAGCTTTTGGCGCGCTCCGGACTGGTTACTTCCATGATAGACGTGAGTGACGGCGTGATAGGAGATCTTTTCCATATTTGCAAATCCAGCGGCAAGGGAGCAGAGATCGAGGCTGCAAGCCTTCCACTCAGCTCTGCGGTTAGTGAAGCCGCCCGTGCGGCTGGTGCGGACTCACTGGAGTGGGTCATGTCGGGGGGGGAGGACTACGAGCTGTTGTTCACGTCGAGTCCGGAGGCTGTCAGCCGTGTGAGAAGAATGTTACTCGATGAAACAGGGACTTCTTGCGCACAAATTGGGAGCATTACCGCCGGCGCCTGCGAAGTGCGGGTCAGGCTTAGCGACGGAAGGCTGATTTACCCGTCCGCCGTCGGATGGGACCATTTTTTGGTGTAAAGATGAAGATAGCGAGGGCGCTCACTATAGCAGGATCCGATCCGAGCGGCGGCGCAGGAATTCAAGCGGATTTGAAAACCTTTTCAGCCCTCGGAGTATACGCAATGACCGCGATAACGGCCCTGACCTCACAAAATACCCTCGGGATAGACGGAATAATTGAAATAGACCCCGAGTTCGTCTCATCCCAGATTCGCGCCGTTATCACGGACATTGGGGTCGATGTCGTGAAGACGGGAATGCTTTGCAGTGCTGCCGTTATATCGCGGATCTCCGTGGATCTCAAAGAGCTGGGAATCCGGAACATTGTTGTCGATCCCGTGATGGTTTCCAAAAGCGGTGAAAGGCTGCTGAAGGAAGACGCAACCGATGCTCTTGTTTCTCAACTTTTTCCAATGTCCCTCTTGATCACTCCGAATTTGCACGAGGCAGAAACGCTCGCTGGCATGCCGGTGGAAAGTGCTGAGGATATGAAACGTGCCGCAGTGAAATTGAAGATGTTGGGACCTCGATACGTGGTCATAAAAGGAGGCCACTTGGAGGGGGACCCGGTTGACCTGCTCTACGACGGTCAAAGTTTTCGTGAATACCGGGGCACGCGCCGTCAGACTGCGCACACTCATGGCACCGGTTGCACCTTTGCCTCGGCCGTTGCCGCTTACATAGCTCGGGGATTGACTGTGCAGGAGGCTGTTGGAGAGGCCAAAATTTTCATAACGGAAGCAATTGCCGGGGGGGCGCCTCTGGGCCGTGGACATGGCCCCATCCACCATTTTCACAGGTTCTACAAGTTCGAATAGCCCCGGCTATGGCTTTGGTTCGTGCCGGCCTATCCGGAGCCGCCTGCGCAAGAGTTGTAATAAGAAAACGATTCTTATATAAGATGCTGATGGAAACCTAATGAGGCTGGATTCAAGATGAAGGATCAAGTTCGCATTTTGCTGATTGACGATGATCAAGAGGACTATCTCATAGTCTCCGATATGCTGGCCGAATCGGAAAACATCAGGTTTGAACTCAGTTGGGCGCAGAGCTATGAGGCCGGACTGAAGGCGATTTCCAGGCGAGAACATGACGTATATCTTCTCGATTACTTTATGGGTTCTCATAACGGTCTGGATCTATTGAAGCAAGCCGTTGAGGGAGGCTGTAAGGCCCCTATAATCTTCCTGACGGCGCACGGCAACTATGCGGTGGATTTGAAGGCCATGGAGGCAGGCGCGTCGGATTACCTGGTGAAGGGGGAGTTTACCGCGCCCATCCTGGAGCGTTCGATTCGATACTCGATAACGAGCAAGCATATTGAGGAGGAGCTCAAACAACATAGGAGCAATCTCGAAGAGCTTGTCAGACAGAGAACCATTCAACATGCAGAGGCGCGGGCCGATGCCGAGAGGCGGGCACGGGAGGCCGAAGGAAGGCAGGCAATCCTCGAAGCCTTGCTCGAACACATTCCGATTGGGATTATCCTTGTCGATTCCCCCGGTCTCAGAGTGCAGGCTCTTAGCAGGTACGCCGTCAATATGATGGGAAAATGCGAGACGGGTGTGACCGGATGGCAGTCTCTCACCCACCTGGATTTTTCCCTTGAAGAACTGTGGCCTAAAGGTTTCGGCCTGTTCGAGCAGATTCGGGATGGCGCGCTGTCCGGAAAAGTTTCGCCGAACCAGGAGCATTTATTTAAGGCGGGCGGTGAGGAGATCTTTCCCGTATTGGCAAGTGCCGGCCCTATTAGAGATAGCCTGGGTAGAATAACGGGAGCGGTAGCCGCCTGGAGAGACATAAGCGAGTTGAAAAGAATTGAGGAAGAACTCAGGATAGCGCGTGACGGCCTCGAATTGCGCGTTCAGCAGCGAACGCTGGCGCTTGCGGAAACCCTGGAAGAACTAAAAGAATCCAGGGAGGAAATGAAACTGCTGGCCTCTCAGCTTCTTCGTGCTCAGGAAGACGAACGGAAAAGAATCGCCAGGGAAATACACGACAGCATCGGGTCATCGCTAAGCGCCGTAAAGTTTTGCGTAGAGCATGTAGCCTCGCAGCTTGGCGATAATCCTAAAGTCATCCAGTCGTTTACGGGATTGTCGACTGCACTGGGGCAGGCGATTGACGATTCGAGACGAATCATGACCGATCTACGGCCATCCATACTCGACGACGTCGGAATAATCGCCACCATCGGGTGGTTTTGCAGAGGATTTGGAGACATTTACGCAGGTATCTCGGTCCAAAGAGATATGAGGCTTGATGAGTCTGACGTGCCCGAGAATTTAAAGATCATCATATTCCGAATTATCCAGGAGGCTATGAATAATTCAGCCAAACACAGCCGGGCGGAAAAAATCCTCTTAAGACTTTCACGCGAAAAAGGATCTATTCTGTTAAACATTGCCGACAATGGCGTAGGGTTCGATTTGACTACCGTCGCGTCGTGCGGACAGAGCGCCAAATTCGGTCTTACGTCTATGCGTGAGCGTGCGGAGCTTTCCGGCGGAGAATTTGACATTGAGTCTTCCCGTGGAAAGGGGACAAGAATAAGCGCTCGCTGGAAAATTGACTAGTCAAACGCGAATGAAAAAGGGTGGCGTCCCTGCATTTTGAAAGGATGCAGGGGTGCGGGTTTATTCTCTCCACTTCATATGCTCGTGTGCCGCATTCTCAGTCCTCAGTTTTCCGCCTTCCGCGAAATACAATCCGAACCGGAGTTTTGTCCAGTCCGAAACTTTCTCTGAACTTGTTTAACAAAAAGCGTTCGTAGGAAAAATGAATGTTGTCGGGGTAGTTGCAAAACACCACGAGCGTCGGGGGGCGAATTGAAGCCTGTGTCGCGTAAAAGAATTTGAGTCTCCGCCCGCGGACCAGTGGAGGCTCATGTGCAAATACGGCTTCCCCCAAGGCCCTGTTTAGGATGCCGGTTGAGATCCGGCTGTTGTACTGCGTGAAAACGTCGCGTATGGCAGGAAGCAGCTTTGGCGCGCCCTTGCCGGTGAGGGCTGAAAGGGGCATGATTGGCGCAAAAGGCATGAAGCGAAAGCGATGCCTCAGATCATCCAGAAAATTCTTGATCTTCTTCGGGTTCGGTTCAAGGAGGTCCCATTTATTTACTCCGACGATGCATGCCCGGTACCGTTCCTGGATATAGCCCGCGATATGCAGGTCCTGATCGGCCGTGCCTTCGGAGGCGTCGATTAGAAGAATGCAGATATGTGATTTGTCAATGCTTTGAAGCGCCTTGATTATGCTTATCTTTTCGATTTTCTCGCGCGTTCTTCCCTTCTTCCTTATCCCGGCCGTATCAATCAGCAGATATTTTTGAGCGTCTCGTTCAAAGGGCGTATCGACGGCGTCGCGCGTGGTCCCTGGTATTGGGCTTACAAGGACGCGCGGAGCTCCCAGAATTTGGTTCACCAAGGTCGATTTACCTACGTTAGGACGCCCGAGGATCGATACGCGGATCTCTGAAACCTCCGCCTCTTGATCGGCTTCGGGGTCTGCCGGTTCAGCTATGAGTTTGACAATGTCCGAAAGAAGATCGCCGATTCCAAATCCGTGTGCTGAGCTGATCGGGAAAATCTCCTGGACCCCCAGGGCGTAAAAGTCGGGCAACAGTCTCTGCTGTTCGGGACCGTCTATCTTGTTGACCGAGACAAAAATGGGTTTGGAGGTTCGGCGGAGGATTTCGAAAAGCGAGGAGTCTTCCGGTTGCAACCCTGTTTTCCCATCGGCCACGAAAAGGAGAATATCGGCTTCTTCGAGGGCGTGGAAAATCTGTTCGCGCATGGCCTGTTCGAGAAGGGAATCGGTCTTGCTTATGAATCCCCCGGTGTCGACGATGGTGAATGCTTTTTCGTCCCACACCGCTCGGGAATAATTTCTGTCCCTGGTAACTCCGGGCAGGTCATCGACAAGAGCTCGCCCACTCTTGGTTATCCTGTTGAAAAGAGTAGACTTTCCTACGTTTGGTCTTCCAACTATTGCAACTATAGCCATCAATGGCCGCCTTTTTTGATGTAATTGCCGCCGATGACATACCTGTTTGGAAGGCAAAAGGCAAAAAGTAAAAATGGAGTATTGAATAGGATTTTCCCTCCTGGACCGTCCGCACTCGATCCGCTCACCCCCCTGACGTTATCGATGTATCCCCTCCTGGACCGTCCGCACTCGATCCGCTCACCCCCCTGACGTTATTGCATGTATCCCCTCCTGGACCGTCCGCACTCGATCCGCTCACCCCCCTGACGTTATTGCATGTAGTCCGTCACTCCCTGTTTGGTAATTCAGCTTACAGTTATGTAATTAGACCGCCGTAATTACCACGCCGTCAAGACCGCCCAGAGATTGTATGCATATATAAGGCATTAGAATAACACATAAAATACCACATACGCAGACCTTCCGCCGCATTGGCACGAAGCTTGCCCAAACAGAAACGCGACGGGCCAGTCAGCCCATGGGTCAGAAATCGTTTTGAGGGGTTCTGCCCACGGGCCCGAAAGGAAATCGGAAGGTGAAGGAAAAAACTGTCAGCGGATTGACGGGTTGGGTGTTGATGTCATGAACGGATCGAAAGGAAAGAGAGAATGAGAACGTTATTACGAGAATGTCCGAGATCGTCTTATTGGAAGGGAAGTTTGTGGAAAGCGCTGGCTCTTTTCACTGTAGCTGCTACGCTTAGTGTCCTAGTGTTTTCATCCTTTTCGTTCGCCCAAGCGAACTATATAACCCCCCAGGAATTTGGCGCGGCCGGCGATGGTCGTCATGATGATACTGCGGCCATACAGGCGGCTGTTAATGCAGCCGGAAGCCCCAGCGACACGGTGTATATTCCAAAGGCCACCTATATCGTAAGTGCGACGATCAACATCACACAGCCAGTTCATATCCTGGGTGATGGGCCGCTTTCCTCCATCATAAAAACAACAGCCTCGAAAGGCGACGTGCTGTCGGTATCCGCAAACGGCGTGAAAATAGAGAATCTCCAATTCTTATCTACGGTTCCAAGGACGTCAGGGAGCTTTGTCAATTTTATGCCAAACAGCAGCCAAGTCACCCTGCGGGACTTCTCCATGTATGGCGCCTACATCGGCGTGACTGACCAAGCCGGGGCCGAGAGCAGGATACAGAGCGGCACCATCTTTGGAGGCGTGTCTACGGTAGGATCTGTTGGTATTATAGTCAATGGAGGCAATGACGCATATATCACGCAAGTCACAATGGATGCCCCGGTACTGTCTCAACCGTGGGCCGGAATCCAAATTCTTTCCACTGGCTGCGTAAATATCACCGACTGCGACATCGTCCACCATACCAATGACCTCCTGATAAATCCGGTGAACAACTCAGTTGCTTCTGTATATGTGGTAAACACCTATTTTGATACCGCTGCCAATGGCATTGTTATTAACCCTTCAGGTAATGGGAGTGTCGTTCGATGCAGATTCACGGGATGCTGGACATCGAGCCATGTAAATAGCGGCGTCACTATAAGGGCTGATGGGTCATCCTTGATTGACGGAATTGAATTCATAGGCCATCACTGCTTCGTCAACGGGTTGCAGAATTCTGAGCCTGGTTTCACAGTGCTGGCAGGCACAGGAAAGACTCTGAATATCCGTGTTAATGGAGGCTCATTTTCCGGCAACGGAGGCAGCGGCATTGCAATAAGCGCAGGAATAACGGATTTTTCGATAATCGGGGCACGAATGGGATCCGGTTTCGGGGTTGCAGGTAATGCTCAATGGGGGATACAAGTTAATCCCGGAAACTCCAACAACTACGTCATAAACGGAAACGATCTTCGAGGCAACACTTTGGGTGGACTGAGCG
>Ga0326728_10014470_pt1 | contig 16743 bp, 14 predicted proteins | sample MB3enrmetagenome_FD_207602 | JGI IMG/M metagenome (GOLD analysis project Ga0326728, IMG submission 207602) | Lab enriched peat soil microbial communities from McLean, Ithaca, NY, United States - MB31MN | ecosystem: Environmental > Terrestrial > Soil > Wetlands > Peat | place: USA: New York...
GGCGGGCGTCAAGAGCTTCTGGCTTGCCCTCGCAGCAGGAATGGCAGTGGGCGGCGCGACGGCAGCCCTGTTCGGCCTTCTCGCCATGAGGGCCCAGGGCCCCTATTTCATGATCATCTCCATGGCCCTGGCCCAGGTGCTTTGGGGGGTTGCCTTCAAATGGAGGAGCCTCACGAGGGGAGACGACGGCATACCGGGAATCGGGCGGCCTTCCCTAGGGATCGGGGTGGACCTCAGGCCCGACATGCATTTCTACTATTTTGTCGTCGTCATCTCTATCATCGCGTACATGGCCATCCACGTAGTCGCGCGCTCACCCTTCGGCTATACCCTCAGGGGCATCAGGGAGAGCGAGTCGAGAATGAAGGCCCTAGGATATAATGTCTGGCTTTACAAGTACACGGCCTTCATCATCGCGGGCTGTTTCGCAGGGTTCAGCGGGATCCTCTGGGTCTTCTATTCGGGCTACGTGAATCCCACCGACTTAGGGATAGATCTGTCGGTGAGGGGCCTTCTCATGCTCATCCTCGGGGGCTCAGGGAGCCTCTTCGGGCCCGCCACCGGAGCCGCCCTCATAGTGCTTCTGCAGAATATCATCAGCGGCCTTACGCAGAGGTGGTCGCTCGTGATGGGGATCATCTACGTGGCGGCTGTCATGCTCTTTTCCGAGGGTATCCTTTCGATGTTCAAGCGAGGTAAAGAGTGAAAGCCCTGGAGACGAAAGACCTCTGTAAGAACTTCGGGGGCTTAAGAGCGACCCGTGACGTATCGATCGCCGTCGAGGAGGGCGAGAGACGGGCGATCATCGGTCCCAACGGGGCGGGAAAGACGACTCTCTTTCACCTGATCAGCGGCTTTCTCCTGCCCACCTTAGGGACCGTGAGCCTCTTTGATAGGGACGTGACCCACCTCCAGATTCATCAAAGGGCGGAGCTGGGGATTTCGCGCACCTTTCAGGTGACCAACCTGTTTCAGAAGCTCACCCTTTTTGACAACATCCTCCTCGGCGTCCAGGCTACACAGCGCTCGCACGCCTGTTTTTGGCGCCCCTTGAGCAGCTTTCGCGACACAACGACGGAGACGGAGCGGATTCTAAAAGAGTGGGCCCTCTGGGACAAGAGGGACGTCCCTCTGAAGAACCTCTCTTACGGCGAGCAGAGGCAGATCGAGGTGATCCTCGCCCTTGCCACGCATCCCCGGCTCCTCCTTCTCGACGAGCCGACGGCCGGCCTTTCCGCGGCCGAGAGCGCTTCGATGACGTCTTTCATCAAAGGCCTGTCCACGGACATCACGATCATTCTCATAGAGCACGACATGGACGTGGCCTTCGAGATCGCGGATAAGATAACCGTACTCTATTTCGGGAGCGTCCTCGCCGAGGGTCCTCCCGGGGAGATAAGGGGAAACGAGAAGGTCACCGAGGTCTACCTGGGATGACATCCATGCTCACGATAAGTGACATTCATACCTATATCGGGGAGAGCCATATCCTTCACGGAGTCTCCATGGACGTGCCGGAGGGGCGCGTGGTCGCCCTGCTCGGCAGGAACGGCGTGGGAAAGACGACCCTCATCCACTCGATCATAGGTTTCAGGCCCATACGGTCGGGGAGCCTTCGCTTCGAGGGCCAGGAGATCGGCGCCTTGCCTGCCCATCGCATCGCGCGGCTCGGCATAGGGCTCGTTCCCCAAGGCAGGAGGATATTCTCCTCCCTCACGGTGAACGAGAACCTGCATGTGCCGTACAAGTCATCCGGACCGAAGGCGGCCCGCTACGATGCAGAGCGGGTGTTCGAGCTGTTCCCCGCGCTCAAAGGGAGGAGGGAACATCGGGGCAACAAGCTTTCGGGAGGGGAGCAGCAGATGCTCGCCACAGGCCGTGCTCTCATGTCAGGGCCCAAGCTCTTGCTTATGGACGAGCCGTCCGAAGGTCTGGCGCCTTTGCTCGTCCGGGAGATGGCTGAAATCATAAAGGGATTGACGAAGGAAGGCCTCACTATCCTCCTGGTGGAGCAGAAACTATCTTTTGTCCTCGAAATCGCTGATTATGCCTATGTGATGAGCAAGGGACAGATCGTCTATCACTCGACGCCCGACGCGTTGTGGAAAAACGAAGAAGTGAAGACGAGGCACCTGGGCATATAGATCGGAATCTTCCCAAAAGCATGTGCCGACCGGTCCTGCATAGGTGCTGCGAGCGGAACCGAAAGGTGTGCAGCCGGCAGCGCCGGTCAAGGCTATCCACGGGGGACAATTCATGCACATACCCATGAGATATGGAAGGAAGGGCCTGCTCCTTGACCTTCCCGATGAAATGGACATTACCGTGATTCACGGGAGAAAGATGCCTATTTTTCAAGACCCCGTCGAGGAAGTACGGTCCGCCCTGTCGCGCCCCGTGGGATGCCGGACTCTTCTGGAGGAGGCAAGGGGCTGCAGGAGCGCCTGTATTCTCGTGTGCGACGCCACCCGGCCGGTGCCCAACCGTGTCGTCCTGCCGGTTCTCATCGAGACGCTGATCGATGCGGGAATCGGGATCGATTCCATTACCGTTCTTGTGGCGACCGGGCTCCACAGGCCCAACGAAGGAGAGGAGCTGCGGGATCTCATCGGGAGCGATTGGGTGCTCGAGAGGGTGAGGATTGTCAACCACTTCGCGAAAAACGACGCCGATCATGTGTACCTCGGGGCGACGCGCGGCGGCCTGCCGGTCAGGCTCGACAGGCGTTTCGTCGCATGCGACATGCGCATCGTCGTCGGTCTCGTGGAACCCCATTTCATGGCAGGATACTCGGGCGGAAGAAAAGTCATCGTTCCCGGCGTCGCCCATCGCGACACCATCAGGGCCCTTCATTCCACGAGGCTCCTGACCGGTGACAACGTCGCCAATTGCCGGCTCAGCGGAAACCCAGTGCACGAAGAGCAGATGCAGGCGGTGGGCATGCTCGGGAAGTGTTTTGCCGTGAACACGGTCATCGACGAGAATCGTGACCTCTCCTTTGTCAACTTCGGGGCGTTAGGGGAGAGTCATGCGGCTGCCGTAGATTTTGCCGCCCCCTATTTCGAGATTCCCATGGAGCGTAGGTTCAGAACTGTCGTCACGAGCGGCGCTGGCTATCCTCTGGATCAAAACTACTATCAAACGGTGAAAGGGATGGTGGCTGTTCTCGGGATGATCGAGCCGGAATCCGACATATTCATCGTTTCCGAGTGTTCGGACGGTCTGGGGAGTACCGAATATGCAGAGGCCCAGGCGAGACTCGTGAGTATGGGGGTCGAGCGCTTCCTGGAAGATGCCTCGATGAGGGAATACGCCTCTGTGGATGAGTGGGAGACGGTCATGCAGACGAAGGCGATGCGGACGGCGAGGATCCATCTGTTCAGCGAATGCCTTGAGCCTGAGGAAAGAAGGCTCACCGGGGTCAGGGTTGTCGATTCTCTCGCACCTGCCATAAAGGAGTGCGTAGAGAGGAAAGAAGACCGCAGGCTCGCCGTTATCCCAGAAGGGCCGTACGTCATTCCCGTGTGTAGGGGATAGTGTCGTGTCACGCCCTTAGTGTCGCATGCGTCTCATTCAGGCAAATAGAGGCTTGAGTTGCTCCCAGGCCAAAGCGTTTCGGCAGAAGATAAGGTGACGATCGCGCGTGTAGCGGGAAAGCAGGGGTTTATGGGGGGGATTCGGGGGTGGTCCCGATGCCTTCGCCGTCACTCTCTTGCTGGCGAATCACGTAGGAACGGCGACTCACGCTGCCCAGTTTAGCCTTGTTCAGGATCCTGATCTGGCCCCTCCCCGAGGCTATGACCCCCAGCTTCTTCAGCTTGCCGAGGACCCTGATGGCCGTCTCCGTGGTGGTCCCTACCATGTCGGCGAGCTCCTCTTTTGTGATGGGCACCGCATCGCCGAACTTGCCGTGGAGCATGTAGAGCACGTTGAATATGCGCTGACAGACCATTTCCCCTACGAAGTCGGTGAGCCTTTCCCAGGCGCTGTTGAGTACCCGTCCCAGGAGGGCGACGAGCTTCTCGGTGACAAGGGGGTACTTGCCGACAAAGGCCAGAAAATCGGCCCGGGCGATACGGAGGACGGTCGTTTCGTTCATTGCCTGGGCGGAGACGAAAAAGGCCGGCGACCCGTACAAGGCAACGGCGTTGAGGGTATCCCCGGACGACAGGATGGCGGTCGTGAAAGACTTGCCGGAGAGGGATTGCTTAAACTGCTTCACCTTTCCCGATGCCACTATGTAGAGGAAGCTCGCCGGATCACCCTGGTGAAAAATGAACTCATCCCTCAGGAATCTATGGAACGTGGCGCACGGAGCTATCTCCCCCACCTGCTCGGTGTCGAGACAGCGGAAGATAGTGGACCGTTTAAGTATCTCCGTCCTGAGGTCGACCCTGGTGCGGTACTCCTTGGGGTCGGCAACAATCGCCCTCTTCTCTCGTATCGGTTGGGACATGGGAAACCTTCGTGTGAGAAAGCTGATACTGTGTGAGGATGTCAAATACCTCCCGTGACATCTATGTCAAGACGATTCTCGCCCTTCTCACGAAAGGAAGGGGCAGCGCACCGTCAGGGCAGCTTTACCCCTTGGGCAACGAGTTGCGCCCTCAATTCCCCGTAGTCGACGTTCCTCGGCTGGATCCCTGCTCTAGCCGCCATGGCCGCCGCAACACCGGCCGCCTGTCCGTAGGAGAGGCAATGGGGGATGATGTTGAAATATTGGTTGATGCTGTCCGCCGAGGAGAAGGCGCGGCACGCCACGAGGAGACCGTCTATCTTCTCAGGGACGAGGCAGCGGTATGGGACGCATAGGGTGGGGTGGCGAGCCGATACCTCACCGTTGTCGTTGTTTGCGAGCACGACGATCGTATCGGGAAACACCTCGTCCGATTCCATGTCCTTTTCCGTAAGGGTATATTCGCCGACGATTCTTCTCCCTCCCTGGATGCCGAGCTGGGGCGCGGTGAGCATGATGAAGCTCCTCTCGAACCCGGGAATATGCTTCTTGAAGAACTCATAGGTGGTGAGGGCCCTCTTGCGGGCCCTCACGTCCATCATGGTCAGCTCCTCCACGTCCATGGGGTCGCACGCTTTTCCGTCGGGGTGTGATTGAAAGAAATGGAACCAGACGCAGCGCTCCTGGCTTTCCAGGACACCTTTGAAATAGTGAGGGTGACCGTCGAGGGTAACCAGCTCTTTCATGAGCCGGTTGAATTCCTCCGGATGCGTTGCCTTGAACTCGTCGCACCTGGCGATATCGACGTTGGTAAGCCAGAAGACTATGGCGAGCTTCGAGGTTCGCAAGGCCGGATCGAGGCTGCCGTCGAAGGAAGCCCCGGAGGCGATGGCGATGTCGCCGTCGCCGGTGGAATCGATGACTACATCAGCGAGTATTGCCTGCCTGCCCGACTTGCTCTCGAAGACGACGCCTTTTGCAGTGGCGCCTTCCATCAGGGCTTCCGTGCCCCAGGAGTGGAGGAGAAGGTCAACGCCCGATTCCCGCACCATGTCGTTCAGCTCGTCTTTCAGGACTTCGGGATCGACCACGGCGGTGTAAAGGACCCTCTCACGGCCGATATTCAAGTCCTTGCGGACATAGAACCAGCCGAGACCCGCATCGAGGTAATAATCGACCACCTTTCTGTCGGTTGCCCCCCAGTCCGCCTTCTTCGGATACGAGACGGCACCCCTTTTCTCGAGCCTGTCGATCAGTTCCTGGGTGATGCCGAATATGTGCTGCTTTCCGCTCCAATCACTGAGGTTCGGGATGATGTTGACGAGCCCGCCGGTCGCCATTCCCCCCAGGTGACCGTACCGCTCGATGAGGATCGTCTTGGCGCCGCTCCGGGCAGCCGAGACTGCGGCGCCGATTCCCCCGGGGCCGCCGCCGACCACGACGACGTCCGCCTCCTTCCACACACTTATCCGTTTTGCCGGGGTGGTAATCGTCTTAGCCGATGTGTGCCCTCTCACGATAAGACCTCCATAAGGGGAAGCTCCCTTGCCTTAATGCGCCTCATCGGGGGCGGCTTCCTTAGCCGCCTGAGTCACAGGGAGGGGCTTCACGGACGTATCCAGCGTCTCCGGCAGGACCACATCCTGCTCGATGAGACTCGCTTTCAAGGCTTTGATGTCGACGTTCCGCACCTTCACGCCGGCCTTTATCGAAAGGGCAGCGGCTGTGCCCGCTGCCATGCCGTAGAGGGTGCAGTGAGGGATGAGGTTATATTCGTTGTTGGCGACGCCATCAGAGGAGAAGCTGCGCCCCGCCACGAGAAGGTTGTCGACTTTTTTGGGCACGAGCGTACGGAAGGGCACGTGAAAAAGGGGAAACTCGTCTGAAATGACGTGGCGCTGCTGGGGAATGACCGCGATGGTGTCATCGTAGGTGGTGCCGGCCCGCCAGTCCTTCTCGGTAACCATGTATTCCCCGATGAGCCTTCTTGAGCCCCGCGTGCCGGTCTGCGAAGCCGTGTCGAGGATGAAGCTTTTCTCAAACCCGGGAATATTCTTCCTGAAATAGTCGTGCGTGAAGATCATCTTCTTTCTGATCTCCACCTCGGCGCGCGTCAGGTCTTCCACGTCGAGTATGTCGAGCCCGGGAATCCAGTTGCTCACCCAGAGGACGTCTTCGCGAGCGCTCCTCTGCGCGACCGGGAAGCCGCCTCCCTTTACGAGCTGGTTCATCAGCTCGCCGTAGCCCCTGGGATCGGACTTCTTGAAGGCCTGATGCTTCTTGGTATCCACATCTCCCAGCCTGAAGACCACGGCCGCCGTGGAGATCCTGAGGTTGGGGCTGATGGTCCTGTCGAATTCGGCGCCGGCGGAGGGCAACAGGTCTCCATCTCCTGTGGCGTCAATGACCACACCAGCGAGGATAGCCTGCCTGCCGGACTTGCTTTCGAAGATTACGCCTTTTGCCTCGTTGCCCTCGGCGATGGTCTTGGTGCCCCAGGAATGGAGAAAGAGCTTCACCCCGGCCTCTTCGACCATGTCGTTGAGGGCGCACTTGAGCAATTCCGGGTCGACCATTGCGGCGAGCTGCACCCGCCCTTCGACCACGAAGAACTGGTGAAAATCATTCCAATACTCGACGATGTCCTTATCGACCGAGCCTACGTCCTCGTATCTCTGATGGGCCACAGCCCCTCTTCCGTCGAGCCTGTCAAGCCATTCTTTACACTGCCCCTTGATGATCATTCTGTTGGTGCCGTCGCTCAGGTGGGGGACCATGATGACCAACCCGCCTGTTGCCATGCCTCCGAGGTGGCCGTATCTTTCTATGAGGACGGTATCGGCTCCGTTTCGCGCCGCCGATACTGCGGCCGCGTGCCCGCCGGGACCGCCGCCCACCACGACTACGTCAGCCTCCCGGATTACCCTGACCTCGCTTGCGGGTTCCATAATTGTCTTTATCGATGGCCCTTTTTCCATTTGCTCCAGCTCCTTATGGTATGAATGGTTTGTCTTTCAGCCCCGACCTTTCTTTTCCAGCAAGGAGCAACATGCGTTCGGCGAGCCTGGTTCGTTCGAGGCGGCTTAAGAACACGCTTTTGTAACAGGCATTCCCGAGAATGCCTTCCCGAGCAAATCGATGTTTTTCACCAATGATTCTACCTTTGCAGGTAAAAGGCGTCAATCATTCTTTGAGCGAGTCCTCTTCCCCATGTGGTTTTGAGCGTCATTTGTAGCCTTTTTCTGCGGTTTTTGCCCTTGACAACGACGCATCGCAGTGGGTACTATTTGCCGTCCCATGGGACGGCGGTCTTCTTCCTGGAAGGAAGGCGGCTCTTACGCCAAGGCTTGTAAGCCCAGGCAATCTGATTCCTCGAGGGGGCGGTCGTTTGAACCAGGGTGTGTCGGTGACCGTGAGGGGGGAGACGGAAAAGGGGACCAGGCTGCGTATCGATGGCCTGATGCTCAGCTTCGGAGGCGTGAGTGCCCTGACGGACGTGAGTGTCGACGTCAGGGACAACGAGATCCTCGCCGTCATTGGGCCAAATGGGGCGGGAAAGACCGCCTTGCTCAACTGTATCAACGGCTTCTACAAACCCCAGAAAGGCGAGATATACTTCGACGGGGTCAAGATCACTAGGGTGCGCCCGGACAAACTCGCCCGCCTCGGCATCGCGAGGACATTCCAGAACATCGAGTTGTACACCGGCCTATCCACCGAAGACAACATCATGGCAGCGCGCCACGTGCTCATGAAGCGCAGCTTTGTCGCCGGAGGTCTCTACTTCGGGTGGGCGAGGAGGGAGGAGATCAAACACCGGGAAACAGTGGAGGAGATCATCGATTTTCTCGAGATTGCGCCTGTGAGAAAGAAACCCGTTGGCCTTCTCCCTTACGGCATGCGGAAGAGGGTCGAATTGGCCCGGGCCCTGGCCCTGGAGCCGAAAGTCCTCATTCTCGACGAGCCCATGGCCGGAATGAACCTCGAGGAAAAGGAAGATATTGCCCGGTTCATCATCGATCTTTTCGAGGGTCAGGGCTCTACCTATCCTGATACGCCCGTCTTAAGGGATGGGATCAGATCGATTATCCTGGTCGAGCACGATATGGGCGTGGTGATGGATATCGCGGACAGGATCGTGGTCCTTGACTTCGGCCGCAAGATCGCCGATGGCGTCCCTTCCGACATAGCCGCAAATCCGGCCGTGATAGAGGCCTATCTGGGCAGGGGAGAAACAAAAGGGGGCTGACCACACATGGGAGAAAAAGGCGTCCATGCTGCAGGTCAATAATATCGAGGTCGTGTACGGGCGGGTCATCCAGGTGCTGAAGGGCGTCTCTCTGGAGGTCGGCGATCGTCAGATCGTTGCCCTTCTCGGCGCCAACGGGGCCGGGAAGACGACGACCCTGAAGGCCGTTTCGGGGATGCTCAAGACGGAAGAGGGCGAGGTGACAGAGGGAACCATCGTTTTGGATGGGAAGAGAATAGACAGATACGGACCCGAGTATATAGCCGGGATGGGCTTGAGCCAGGCCATGGAAGGGAGAAGGGTACTCGAACACCTCACCGTCGAGGAAAACCTCCTCGTAGGCGCCTATTGCCGGAAGGATAAGGCCGGGGTGAAGAAGGATCTCGAAATGGTCTTCGACTACATCCCAAAGGTCAGGCATCTCCGCCGCCGCGTGAGCGGCTATCTGTCCGGCGGGGAACAGCAGATGCTCGTCATAGGGCGTGCGCTCATGGCCCGGCCCAGACTCATGCTCCTCGACGAGCCTTCCCTCGGTCTTGCGCCCCTCCTGGTGGAAGATATCTATCGCATCATCCAGAGGATCAACGCCGAGCAAGGGACGTCGATTCTCCTTGTGGAGCAGAACGCCCGTGCCGCTCTAGGCATCGCCCATTTCGGCTACGTGATGGAGAACGGCAAGGTAGTCTTCGGCGGCCCTGCCGATGCGCTGAAAGACAACGAAGATGTCCGCGAGTCGTATCTCGGGCTTTCCTCGCAAGGACGGAGGAAGAGCTACCGTGATATTAAACACTATCGTAAAAAGAAGAAGTGGGTCGCTTAAAGGCCGGGACGAGAAGGGGGATCGGGTAGGGCATGGCGCGGCTTTATGGGGAAAAGGGGGATACGTGGCCGAAAGTACTCTCCCACAACTACAAAAGATACGGGGGCAGCCGGAGTGCCATGCGATACAAGCACTACGGCATTTGGCAGGGCTATACGTGGGAAGAGTACTACCTCAACGTGAAGTACCTCGCCTGCGGTCTTTCCTCCCTTGGCTTCGAGCAAGGGGACAGGCTTCTCATCATCGGCGACAACGCCCCCCAATGGTATATCGCAGAGCTCGCGGCCCAAGCGAACCGCGGGGTCTCCGTGGGGGCATACTCCGAATTGGCCGCCCCTGAGGTCCGATACATCGCAGAGAGCTCAGGGGCCCGGTTCGCGGTGGTCGAAGATCAGGAGCAGGTGGATAAGCTCCTCGAATTGAAAGAAGACCTGCCCCTCCTTCGGAAGATCATCTACTGGAACTACAAAGGGCTGTCCCACTACGAGGACGCCCTCATCATGGGCTACCGTGAAGCTCTTGGGCATGGCTTGGCCTATGATAAGGAGCATCCGGGGCTCTTCGAGAAGGCTCTTGCAGCGGGCGGCGTTGATGACCCGTGCGCCATTGTCTACACCTCGGGGACCACCGGGGTAAAGCCCAAGGCAGCGGTCCATACCCATGCAACCATCAGGGCCGGCGCAGAGTCCTACCTGGGCCTTGACCCATGGACAGAGTCGGACGACATAGTCCCGCACCTGCCTCCCGCCTGGATCACTGGCCAGTGGTCGCTCGTCGGTTGTCATCTGCTCTCGGGCTGCATCCTCAACTTTGCCGAGAACCCCGAAACCCGGCAGCGCGATGCGCGGGAAATAGGTCCTACCATCGTGCTGAACAGCGCCCGCGTATGGGAGAGTCAGGCCGCTGCCACTCAGGCCCGCATGCTCGATGTGGACCCTTTCAAGAGGATCATCTTCCGTCTCCTCATGCCTGCTGCATATGGGCTGGCTGATCGGAGACTTCGGAGAGAAAGGCCGGGGATGGCCGCGTCCCTGGCGGCCGCGCTTGCCAGATTCGTCCTGGGGGGTCGCATCAAGGCGAGCCTCGGCCTTTCCCGGGCACGGATCTGCTACAGCACAGAGGCCGTACTCAGCCCGGACGCGCTGAGGTTCTATCATGCCCTGGGCCTGCCCCTCAAGAGCCTCTATGGGACGACCGAAGGGGGGCCGTTGGCGGGCGCGCGGAAAGACGCCATCTACTTTGACACCGTGGGCCCTCGTTTCGATGGTACTGAGATGCGGGTTGCCGATGACGGTGAGATCGTCTATCGTACCGCGGCAGTTTTCAAAGGGTACTATAACGATCCGCAGCAGACCGCATCCGTGCTGAGAGACGGATGGTTCCACAGCGGAGATTCGTGCGATGTGGCGGGTGGCGAAGTCCGTTTCATCGACAGGATGGGGAGCCTTGTCCGGATGGCATCCGGTGACATCCTGGCCCCTCAACTCGTCGAAAGCCGGCTCAGGTCGAGCCCCTATATCAAAGACGCCTGGGTCTTGGCCGCACCGGACGGGAAGTACGCCTTCGCGATTGTCGTCATCAACTTCACCACGGTCGCAAGATGGGCGGGGAAGAGGAGCACCTCCTTCGGCACTTTCGCAGAGCTTTCCCAGAAGACGGACGTCTACGACCTCATAATGGGCGAGATCGAACGGATAAACAGCGCCTTGCCCAACGGATGCAGGGTGAAGAAATTCGTCAATTTCCACAGGGAGTTCGACGCAGATGCGGGGGAATTGACGAGGACCAGGAACGTAAGACGGCATGTGCTCGCGGAACGATACCGTACGCTCGTCGAAGCGATCCATGCCGAACTGACGGAAGCATCGGTAGACGCGCCCGTGGGGCGTCAGGACGGACGCACGGAAACGAGGGGCTTTTGCGTGGCCATCGCCTCCGTGGGGGGAGGGACGTCGTGACTTTCTTTCTGCAACTGGTGGTGACCGGCTTATCCCTGGGCATGATCTATGCCCTCGTAGCCATAGGCTTCGTCATTATCGTGAAGTGCTCGAATGCCTTCAACATCGCCCAGGGGCACTTCGTATTGATAGGCGGGTACCTGGGCTACACCTTCCTTGTCGTCTTTCATCTTCCTCTGTGGGCTGCCCTCATCCTGGCGATAGGAGCCGCTGCCCTCATGGGACTGGCAATCGAGCGCCTTGCCGTGCGCCCCCTGGTCGGCCAGTCGGAGCTGGCCGTTATCATGATGACCATAGCCCTGGCAACGGTGCTCGAAGGGCTTGCCACCCTCATCTGGGGCGGGGAGTATAAGACCTACCATGGGGTCCTTCCAACCCTCACCCTGAAGCTGGGGCAGATATCGGTGCCTCCTGAGTCGCTCATCGGGCTCATGGTTTCCGTCGTTGCCGTGGCCGTGCTCATGTTTGTCTTCCGCTATACGAAAATCGGGCTCGCCATGAGGGCGACCGCCGAAGACCTGCAGGTGGTGCAGAGTCTGGGTATCAAGGCCACGACCGTCTACGCCGTCTCATGGGTCATCGCCTCCATCGTCGGCGTGGTGGGCGGTATCCTCTTGGGCGGCGTATCGGGCGTCATGATACCGCTCGCGGAGATCGGCCTCAAAGCCTTTGCCGTTGTCCTTCTGGGAGGGGCGAACTCGGTCGGGGGGGCGATCGTGGCAGGCATCATGCTGGGCGTATTGGAGAACGTGGCAGCCGGCTATCTGGACCCCCTTCTGCCGGGCGGAGGTTTTGCGCAGATATTCCCCTTTGTCGTGATGATCATAGTCCTCATCTTCAGACCGAACGGCCTCTTCGGCCTGGCGAGGATAGAGAGGATTTAGGCGAATGGGCAGGGGTACATTCCAGGAGACTTACGCACAGGACATGGCGATCTTTCACACGCCGTCGCAGTGGGGGGCCCTCATCGCCTTCCTTGCCCTTCTTCTTGTCTGCCCTGTTTTCGTGAGCGACCGGGTGCTCACCATCCTTACCATGATCGGCATCGCTATCATAAGCGTGCACGGGCTCAACATACTCACCGGATACTGCGGTCAGATATCCATGGGCCACGTCGGCTTCATGGCGGTGGGGGCCTATGTGTCTGCGATCCTCACCGCAAAGCTCGGCTGGCCGTTCTGGTGCGCCCTGCCGTGCGCCGCCCTTGCCGCAGGCATGGCGGGCCTGGTTTTTGGCTTGCCCTCTCTGAAAATCCGCGGGTTCTACCTTATCATGGCCACTCTGGCTGCGCATTTCATCATCATCTGGATCATTCTCCAACTTCGGAGTATCACCGGGGGTCCGGATGGCATGGCCGTGCCCAAGCCGCGGATCGGCAGTCTCGTCATAGACTCCAAAGCGCGATACTACTATCTCGTCATGGTGATCGCCTGTCTTGCCACGTACATAGCTGTCAACATAACCAGGACAAGGGCCGGCAGGGCGTTCGTCGCCATCAGGGATAACGACCTCGCGGCCGAGGTCATGGGAATCAATCTTTTTATCTACAAGCTCCAGGCATTTTTCATCGGCTGTCTCTACGCGGGGGTAGCCGGCGCCCTGCTCGTCCATTATTACGGGTTCGCAAGCGTCGACCAGTTTCCGTTCATGGACTCGGTCTGGTATCTGGGCATGCTTATCGTCGGCGGCATGGGCAGCATCGCGGGGGCTGTCCTCGGGGCAGTCGCCCTGAAACTCCTCGACGAATTGGTCACCATCATGGGTCCTGTGCTGGCGGCGGCCGTGGCCGCCCAGGCGGCCGCCTCCCTGGCGCTCATGGCACGAGGAGTGGTGATCATCCTTTTCCTCATCTTCGAGCCGAGGGGGCTGGTCCATCTGTGGGGGGCAGTCAAGGCTTACGTTCGTCTCTGGCCGTTCTCGCGAGAGGAAGCGGAGTGATTCTAAAGGAAAGAAAGGAGGACATATGAAGAGAAACATCTGGTTGGGAGTGGCTGTCTGTGCACTTGTGCTCTTGTCGGGCTCGACGCTATTCGCAGCAAAGACGGTCTATATCGGTGGGACCATGTCACTCACCGGACCGTATGCGGAGGATTCGGCCGCGGTGCTTGCGGGCTTCCAGGATTACGTGAAATACGTGAACGAGACCAAGCAAATGGCCCCGTGGCGCAAGGAGAAGTGGCCGTCGGACATAACGGTCGAGCTACTCTGGCGGGATGACGAGCTTAAACCTGCAAAGGCCCTGAGCATCTACGAAGAGCTGAAGGCAAAAGGCATACTCGTTTACAGATGCTCGGGTTCGCCCGTTGCCCTTGCCCTCAAGGACAGGCTGAAACAGGACAACATGGGGGCCACGAGCATGTCAACGGGCTCCTTTCTCATGACGCCTCCCGGCACTATTTTCACATACTACCCCATCTATACGGATGACCTTGCAGCCGTCGCCGACTGGTTCAAGAAGGGCTGGAAGGAATCGAGAAAGCCGAGGGTGGCTTACCTCACCGCCGACAATTCCATGGGCAAGTCCATCGAGATACCCGAGATGGAGGCGTACCTTAAGAATGCAGGCTACGAATTCGCCGGCACGCAGTACGTGCCGCTCGTCCCCACGTCCCCACCGACCACCCAGCTCATGTGGCTCAAACAGAACAAGGTGGATCTCGCCGTCGGCATCATGGTCAACCCCGGCGCTCAGCCCACGGTAAAGGAAATGGTGAGGCTCGGCATGGGCCCGAACCAGCAGTATAAGATGGTCTTCGGCGTTGGAACCCCCTGCCATATCGTTCCCTTTGCCGATGCCATGGGGGACCTGGGCGACGGCCTTGTCGTGGCAGGCGACTATCCCCCGTGGGATGACTCCGCGCCCGGCATAAAGTGGATGGTCGAATTGCAAAAGAAATACCGTCCCGATAAGTTCGTGCGCCACACGCAATATATGGGAGGCATGGTCGAGGCAATGAGCCAGCTCGAGGCTATCAGGCTTGCCTTGCAGACGACGCCCCTCGAGAAGCTGAAGCCGGCTGACGTGCTCGACAACGGCTTTTACAAGATCAAGAACCTCGATATGGGCGGCATAACGGGCTCACCCCTCACTTACGGCCCGGGCAAGATCGAAGGGGTGGATCTGGTGCGCGTCGATCAGACGGAGAAGAGCAAGATCGTCAATCGCGGCACCTTCCCCTGCCGCCACGTATACACGCATTAGGGGCTCACTCTTTAGTCCTCTTCCTCCGGCGGCTCATACCGCCGGAGGCGCCCCATTCATGGGTTCGAAGGCGGGTACAATACCCTTTTGGCCGACTGGTAAATGACTAGAATAAAGGGCCTCACGGATGACCCGCCATTCAGGCAACACTTAAAGCGAGAGGTAGGACCGTGCCTTACATCAAGTTTGAAATGGTTGATGGTGAAAGCTCTTTTCTCGATCCCCGTTCCGGTTTTGGAGAGACGGTAGAGAAGTTCCAGGTGAGATTCGATCCCCTCACCGGAAGGACGGGCCATCTCTCCCACTTTGGCGCAATCAAGCCTCAGCGGCTCCCCCTGGACAACTACGATTTGCCTGAGGTCAAGGGGAAGTGCCCGTTCTGCCCCGATGTTCGCTCCCGGACGACTCCCAAATTCCCCGAGAGGGTCCTGCCGGGAGGCCGGGCCGAGAGAGGAGAAGCAGTCCTCATCCCTAATCTCTTTCCCTACGACGTGTACAGTTCCGTGATCATCATGACCGATGACCACGTGGTGCCCCTTGACCGGCTCTCGGAGAAGAGGGTCCACGACGCTTTTTCGTTGGGGGCTGATTTTCTCAAGAAGATAGGCTCCCTCGACCCCTCCCTTCCTTTTCATGTCATTACCTGGAACTACATGCCTCCTGCGGGAGGGGGGCTCGTCCACCCCCACCTCCAGTGCTCCGCCACCAAATATCCGGGCAACCGCTACATGGATGAGCTTTCCGCCTCGAAGAGGTTTCACGATGATCATGGGATCAACTACTGGCAGGAGTACGTCGAGGAGGAGAAACGAATCGGCACGCGCTACATTGCATCGATGGGAACCTCCCACTGGCTCTCATCCTTCCTTTCCTCGGGTGTCCTCGGGGAGGTCTGCTGCGTTTTCCCGGACGTCTTCGACGTGAATGGGTTTGGACCTGAAGACTGCGCCGACCTCAGCGCCGGGCTCGAGAGGGTGTTTGCCTATTACAGGGAACACGGCATTTGCAGCTTCAACGCCCTCCTTTGTTTCGGCCCGGTTAGCCAGAGATACTTCTCCTGTTCCTTCCGAATAATCCCCCGGACGTTCCTTAACACGCGCGACTACGCGCCGGATGCCGGCTTCTACCAGATGCTCCTTTCGGAGCCTATCTGCGCAATTTCGCCCGAGCGATTGTGCGAAGACCTGCGGCCATACTTCTAAAAAGGCATCGCTTGCCCGGGGGCTTTTTCACACTACCCCATTCGTGAGACGCGAGTTTGAGCCTGCTGGACGAATGCCTGCGTGACGATTATAAATATAGCGTTCCGCAGAATTCATTCCCGTTACTGACCGGCTCCCATTTGGCAGGACCCGTTGGGGGCGCATCTATCGAGAAAGACGGCTCCGGTTGAGCCGATAATCCCTGACAAGAGAGGTCACCATGATTCGATTTCAAAGAACCATGAAGGTCAGGCGAGGCAAGCATGCGACATTGTGGGCGCGCGAGCTCTCGGATTACATGAACACCGCCCATGGAGAGCCAAAGCTTCAGTTGTTCAGCTCCCGGTTCGGGAATGTGTCCACCCTTTACTGGGTAGCAGATTTCGAGAACCTGGCAGCCCTCGAAAAATGGCAGAAGAAGGTGGGGGCCGATGCCGGCTACAGGGGGCTGGTGAAGAAATCGTTCGAGATCGTTCTCGACGGCACCGTGGAGGACGCGGTGCTCCAGTCCGTCTAAGGTCTTAAAAAAAGCCCGACAGAAGGGCCTAAGAGAACCGTTGAGGCGGGCAGCTCACGAAGGGAGCTTCGTCCGCGGACGGCCCTGATCAATACCCGAGGTACGCCTTTGTTACGTACTCGTCTTTTGCAATGGCCGCGGCCTCTCCTTTCAACGCTATCCTGCCCACTTCGAGCACATAGGCGGCGTGGGCGAGCTTCAGGGCCATGCGGGCATTCTGTTCCACGAGCACTATGGTCACCCCGGCCGAGTTTATCTGGGTGATGATCTTGGCCACCTCGCTCACCATGAGCGGCGAGAGGCCGAGACTCGGCTCATCCATAAGCACCACTTTGGGGT
>Ga0326728_10014471_pt1 | contig 16741 bp, 14 predicted proteins | sample MB3enrmetagenome_FD_207602 | JGI IMG/M metagenome (GOLD analysis project Ga0326728, IMG submission 207602) | Lab enriched peat soil microbial communities from McLean, Ithaca, NY, United States - MB31MN | ecosystem: Environmental > Terrestrial > Soil > Wetlands > Peat | place: USA: New York...
TTTGGTATCGTAGAAAATCAGAAAAGACCGTCAATAGGGCGTCACGACTATTCTTTTGATCAACTGCCCTGATCTCTTGCAGCAACGTCCCAAGGCCCAAAAGCTGGCGGCCGTTGAACATTTCTCGAAATCGCACGTATCCCCACCGATGAAGACGCCGTGTCTCATCTCCGTCAGGTATCGGGTTATCAGGTATCGGCAGAGAGCCGCGCTTCTGTAACTCTGTCTCGGCCGCAGCCATCTTCTGCAGGTCATCCTTATCCGGTTGTTTGAAAAACCTGCCTTTGTGGTGGGCCTTGCAACTGGCGCAGTGGTACTCGATAGCCCACATTCGGTGGGACGGAGCGCCTTTGGGTGTTTGCGGAGGGTACCTGAAAGCCGATCGGCACGACTTGCAGACTACCTTATTGCGAACAGCCGTGCCTTCAATGGAAACCCCATGTCCACACTTCTGGCAGAGCCTTGGATCCGAGCTTGTCGGTTGCCTGTCAAACTCGTTGAGTGCGCCGCAGTGCCGGCACGCTATGACGTGGGCCGGATGGCGGCAGTCCTCCGCAAGAAGATATCCCGGGAAGAGATCGTTGATTGTACCGCAGTGAGGGCATTCCTGCGTCTTAACCCACATGAAATACTTGACTCGGGCCTCACCTCCGCAAAGAATGCACGTGGTGTTGTAATACCGGCCAACTTCGTGTTCCACCCTGTTGACTATTGCGTCCGCTGTCTTCCTGAACTCTGGAAGATCAAGAGGATCGAGAGCTTGCCTCACGATCCAGAATGCCATAGGATTGATATCTGCTCCTACGATACTGAAACCTAGGCGATTCGCCTCCAGCAGTGGAGTGCCCCCTCCCATGAACGGATCCGCGATGATCCCTTTCATCTGGTGCGCCCTCCAGAACGAGACCGCTATGTCTTCCTCCCCGTTGTACTCTGAAAGAAGAAGGCTACGAAATACCGTGCCCGGACGCCTTGCAAACCATTTGTGGATACCGATGAAGGGGCGATAGCTCTGCTGAATCTGCTTCTCTTTGTCGGCAAGGATGGCCGTAAAAGTGATATCAAACTTCGTTTCTAAGCTCATCTGACTGCACTAATATACCCTATGCCGTAACAAACGACAATGCTATTAGCGGTAAGCATAAGTGACAAGCGGTCTTGAGGCGACAGGAAGAATCTGAGAGAAGTCCTTAGATTCCTCGATAGCCGGACACATGCTATGGAATGCCATTTTTTTGAGATGTAAAAGGCCAGAGGGCAAGAGGACCATGCGGAGCATGAACAGGGCTGTCATCGCCTGAACAGCTCTAGGCAGAAAGCGTCGTCAGTTTCTCATAAAACGGCTTGATCTCGGTGGTCTGGCTGTCTGTACATTACAGACCCCCGTGAGGCTCAGGAAATGGTGATGCTCGCCTCTCATCTTCTCGGCATCGTTGATGCCCGACGTCCAAAGTAGATCATAGACCTCCAAAGCTTTCTCCAAACGACGCGGCCAGATGGCACAAATGCTCTGAGATAAGAGGGGGATGAGGCGAACCCGTCTCCACTTCTATTTTCTCGCCATCTGCTGACCGCAGCAGACGACGTTGTATGGTTCGACGCACCCACACGCTTCATCGACTGATACGACGATACCGCAGACCTCGCACGAATACCGGTCTCCTTGCTTCACTTTCTTCTTGCTTGTCTTGGCTGGCTTTGTCGCTTTCGCGGCTGCCGGTTTTGCGGCTGCCTTCGCCGTCTTTGGCGCTGCCGGTTTCGCCGCCTTCTTCGGAGGTGCCTTTGCCACCGTTTCTTTTCCCTTCGATGGTACCTTTGCCATAAGTCCTCCTCCCCGTCCTTGCCTTAGTGGGTTCGTCTATCCCCTCTCTCTATTTCCCGTATATTGAGTCCGGTAAGGAAACTCGATTGAACTTCATCGTGAGGACATCTATTCATAAACGCCGGAACTCCCTCTCGTCGAGGGTCTCCCCTTCGCGACCTACTTCTTCATGGGGTTGAGCTGTTCCTTCACGGCGGCAGCGGGTGAAAACTTCACGGCCGTCCTCGACGGTATGCTGATCTCCTTGCCGGTCCGGGGGTTCCTCCCGGTCCTCGCCTTTCGCTGCACACAGGAGAAAGTGCCGAGGCCCGGGAAAAGTACCCTTTCTCCCTTCGCGAGCCCCGCCCGGATGGCATCGGCAAGGGCGGACAGGCTCTTCTCGGCTTGCGTCTTCTTGATCTCGCCCCCTTTCGCCATGGCGTCTATCAGGTCTGTCTTGTTCATTACCGTCCCTCCTTATGGACATTTCTCCTATAGTGTAGTGGTAAAACGAGACGATGCAAGAGAGGAGAAGCCGTGCGCTCCCTTCAAGGATTCATAAGCGGCCCGGGGTTATCGTCAGCGCGCATCGCACATGCTCACGGATCGACGGGTCGTAAGAGAATACCGTCCTCTTTCGATGCTCGTTTCATCCCTCTGGACAGGTGCACGTCAGTAATGATAATGAATAACATTACGAAGGCATAGCGGAATCAAGCCAAGGGTCTTCATCATGGCAAGGTCGGCAAGGAGGCTTCGGATGGCAGGGAAATATGGCACTCGGGGACTGCCGTCCTTTTCATGGAGGAGGGAGGCAGAAATGTCGGCGGCCAGGCAGCGACTGCTGGGGCGAACAGAGGTTCTCCCCGTACGATCAAAAGAACGCCGCCCCGCGTGGCGGGTCCTCGGTTGGTCCATCGTGCTGGCCGTTCTCGCAGCCGCGATCTTGTGCGCCATAGCTTTCAAGCTTGGGTGGCTGGGCATCACGGAGCCTGCTTTCCGATCCGCCGGCGCAATCTCCCTTCGTGCATAGGTGCACCATGGAGGGGCCGGGGTCGAATCACTCAAGTGCCATTCACGGGAATGATCCGGGGCTTCTGAAAGTGAGGAGGAATCCGGGTTAGCTCGTTCCACCTGCAAGTCCTCACATCCGCATCGGCGTGTACCTTCCAACATTGCCACTTCAATGCATGACGCTTTCAGCAGGCAACTGAAAGAAGTAAAGAAGTCACCACAAGCTGCCCTGAATACTCGGAGGTTTCGAGATGGCTTTGCACTTGAAGACAGATTTAGCAGATCACCAGACGTCAGGGTGCAGGAAGCTTAGGACCTCGTTATAAGCTGGCAATGGTATCGCGAGCTCCATTATCTCCTTGTGTTTCATGGGGGGATTATCAACCCAGCCTATCGCGGAGACCGGGAAGAAATCATCCGGAAGATCTCTTTCCTTAAAGAAGCTGTAGGCAACAGATTCGGGATGAACCTTGCCGGCAGTGCTTATAAAAAAGCGGAAATCGCGGCCTCGTATAAACCAGGTGATAACCGAGTTCTTGGACACCACGAAGCCTGCCAACCAAGACTTCAAAAGGGCGTTCATAGCGCCCGCAGATGATCAGCTGAAAATCAAGATAGAGGACGTGAAGACGTGGATTTGCCAACAGAGGCTCGGTTATATGCTCGACCAGCATGCGGGCCCCAAAAGGTAAACCTCGCCACCTTTCTCGGGACGGCGGGACTTGATCTGTTCATAACCCCTTAGTTTTCCCCTGATATTTCCGATAATATTCTAGTACTCGCGCTTCGGCGGGTTCCCCTGGGTATGCGTGGAGGTGCCATTGAGAGGGCGGGAAACGGCAAAGGAATCTCCGGAGGCTTTGTGGTCTACGGGGTGCCCATAGCGAGGAGGGAAGCAGGAGATAGACGGAATGCGAAATGTGGAAAGCCTCAGACAACACTTGGAAAACTCCCTGCCGCCGATCGTGCCTCGCCACGGAATTGGCAAGTACGGCATACCTTATAGCGAAGGATACTTCGCAAACCTGGATTCCAGGGGAGAAGGACCGGGCGCGGTGAGGATAGGCAACAAGGTCTGTTACCCCAGGGGCGACCTGATCGACTGGCTCGTCTCACGGGCGAAATAACGGCACCCGTGACAAGTGGGAGTGCATAGATTACGCATCAACGGCCCTCCCTGGACGTACCCTCCTATCGAAACGGCGATGCTAAATCCTGATCTACGTTTCCTCCCGTTCTTTGAAGCCTCCCTACGACCACTTTGTGGCGTAATCCGCACCGCTCTCGCTCCTTGGCGACGTGTGACCTCCTTCCTGTTATCCACGGTTTCGTTTTCTCTTTCGCACAGCTATGATAGAAGTGGTAATATACGAGGACAGGGGCCAAGGAGGACAGCCAAACGCTGAGGCGGCAAAGGTTATTGAGTTATCGAAGGAGATTCCTTTTGCAAACCAAAGGTTCTAATGTTATGAATGTCCCCTTACCTCGCCGAGAGGTGATATTTCCATGTCGAACGGTATCAGCGCAATCAGGGGCTTTGATTATCAGGCGACAGTAATCTTAGACCGCTTATTCGAGCATTTCGACCGACACGGCACGGCAGCGCAGGTGCGGCCAGAAGGCATTGATGACCTCGACTTGTATTGGACCGCAGACTCCGCTGAGTATCGCCGCTACGAGCAGATCGCGGTCCGTGCTGTGAGGCATACCAACCAGCTTTCCGGCCTGTGTCGCGGTGATCTTGTCCTCTTCGTCCGCGGTCATACAGTGATCAAAAATGGAGGCCTCTTTCTCGTCCAATTCTCCGCTGGTTCTGTCCATCTTTGCCGTTGCCTTTTTCATAGTTACTCGTCCTTATTTGGTTTTGGGTGCTATCCTACATTTTCCCTTTCATCGAAAATACGTCTCGACTTTTGTCTTCACCCGTGATGGTAACAATTAAATGATCTTTTGTCAAGTAATTATCCATATTTGAAGGGTACACACAAATATTATTTATATGTTATAAGTCACTTTTCTTAACATTTTCCTCAAAAATAGTACTTGACGTTTTATCATAATATGTTATAGGGTATATGAGCACCAATTAGAAATTGCATCCGAGGAAGTGATGATGAGCCTCAAGATTCCAGAAAATGTTGAAGCGATCAGGGCCGCATTCGAGGCCTTAACCGGCGAAGAAAGGGGACGCCTTAGGGCCGCAGTAAAGGCAGATCAAGGCCTGTGGTCCCGCATAACAAACGGAAAGCAGCAAATGAGTGCGAAAATGGCTGTCATGCTCGATTGCGCCACATTAGGACTTCTCCCCGTCAGACTTTTAAGGACCGACATTTTTCACGGGCTCGTCCTTAAAGAGCTCGCTACTAAAGACCATCCAAAAATCCCAGAAGAGGTATCTCGGGAGTAGCCTTAACTCATGTTGCAAGGTTAGAGGGGTTATCCTAAAACCTCCGCCTGCGCGTGAGGGAAGGATAACACGCCCCGGCAACTACGGGCATGGTCCTAAGGGTCCCTTACACGAGTTTGTGGACGCATATTTCAGGTTCAATCCGAGTATCGGGGCAGTTATTTGGGAGATGGACATGCTCAACAATCTTATAACCATACCTATTCTCATGAAGAACCTCCCTAAGATGGTTTCCACAGAAGTGAGGGTAGCGTGATGACTCCGGCCTTCGAAGTCGATGTTGATAATGTGTTATGGGCTTTTGAAGAGCCGGCTTACGAAGAGGGCTCACGAGAGACAGAAGGATTACGACCCATTACCTGGGGCCCGGGAACTGCTCAACCTTCTTTCCGATCACGGTACCGTCATTATAGCCAGCCGCGGGGATCCAGACAGCCGCGGCGTCCTCGAGACGTGGCTTAGAAAGCACGGCCTTGTATTCGATGAGATCTACCTCGGGCAAGACAAGAATAGTCTTTTTCAGCGCGGGAACATAGAACTCGTGATTGACGTTGCCCCAATTACTCTTCTGTCGGCGCAGCAGTGGGGAATCACAGCGCTGGGATTGTCCTGGCCATGGAACAAAGGGGCCCAGTGCGACGGCCTCTTCCCGGACCTATGGGTACTGTCGGCATGGCTGAGGGAATGGTTCCGAGAGAGGGAGCCCAAGCCGGTGAGAAAGCGTGGACCTAAACCGTGGAGATATGTGGAGGTGGAGGGATGAAGACGACCCTGGAGGAGACTGGCGCCCTGGTGTCAGGCTGAGTATGGGAGTCCCGAGGACAACTTTCGTCTCGTGGCTGAGTACTGGTCAGTATACTTCGCATACCTTGCCCCAATGAACTTGGTGTTGCAATCAAAACACCGTCTGTTGGCATGGACCTCACGGACGCGTGCGTCTGTGGGATGTAATTTTGAACGTCTTCCCATCTGAGGCGGCGGAGTCCTTCTTCCTGGAAGGCTAGGTTTCCCATGCGCCGAGCAGTGTCGAAGGATACGAGTGGCAATTTCGGTCCGGCAACTCGACACACTGCTTTCCGTGACCACGCAAGTCAGTCTGTAGGCTTGAATCCAACAACTTCGCGTTCCCACTGGTGAGTTTGGCCGGAACGAATGCTCAAAAGGGGCCTACAGTGATAGTGGAGGAGCATGGCCAATACTCGGTCTGGATTGGGAGCTCCTGAGACCATCACAATGACAAGGTCGGGCCTATGCTCGGCGTCCAATTTCCCGAGAGTCCCGATGAGGTCGTCGGAGATGGTGCAGCAGATGCACCCTGTGTAGACATCTCACCAAGAAGTACTGGATAAAGGCGCACCGCCCCGCATGTCTACTGACAACACCCATCTGACAGGTCCGGCCAACCGCAAAGACAAAAGGGTGGTACTCGCCATTACTGGCGACAGCCGCTAATATTAGTGGGCACCCGCAACATCGGCCGTCCACAAACAGCAAAGAAATGTGATCAGGCCCCTGAAAACCACTGCTTTCATAATCCAGCACAAACTGGCACGCATATTGAATCACGTTGACCACTATTACACTAAGGCCCTGATGGGTTTGGTTGTCTTGGACTAAGATCAAACGGAACGTGGTTTGATAGTGCAAACGAGAGTCTTAGCAATTGGATACTGCAGAAATACGGGCAGCAGTGAGATTTTGCCGGAAGAGGCTCTGATAGCAGCGGAAAAGAAGACTTCGCGAGGGAAGCGCTGCAATCACATTTTGAAACGCCGTGTCATCGTTGAACAGAATTAGGGAGAGGACCAAACCTCAACGATGGGGAAGTCAACTTGTTTCGGACGGTGACTACGTCACGGCGGGTAACGCACAACAGACTATATAACGAACATCCCGCAAAAATGGACCATCATCCGATGGAGGGGGAGGAGCGAAAAGACTTTAGGTTGAAAAGACGCAGGCGAGTAGGAATTCCTGACAAAGACCAGGGAAGACCGGATGAACAAAATCGTAGCGTCATTTATCACGAAAGGAGTGCTATCACATGAGCAAATATCCTAATCTCTTCAGCCCGATCACGATCCGCAATCATACGTACCGTAACCGCATTATTACCGGCCCCACCATGTTTGCCGCCGCAGCCTTCAACCCAATGTTTGGGGAAGGCGTGTTCCGGATGGTGGAGCGCAGGGCGCAAGGCGGGGCCGGTGCGGTAACGACCGGCGAGATGCCAGTCAATAACGAAGAGGGCGACTGCCTGATGAACGTGCCGATCGATTATGCAAAACACGAAGGACCGTACTTCGAGGGCTTCAAGGAATACGCGAACCGCATCAAGAGGCACGGTGCGATCGCCATGGTAGAGTTCGGACACGACGTCTCGTATGCCGAGGTCAAGCCGCCTTATCGCCCTTACGGTCCCGTGGCCTTTACGAGGGAAGACGGGGTGCAGGTCCTCGCGATGGATGAAGCGATCATGGAGAAGATCACGAACGACATCGCGCGGGCCACAAAATTTATGATGGCCGCAGGGTTCGACGGCATTCTCCTGCATGGCGGGCACGGTTTTCTCTTCCAGTGCTTCGTTTCGCCGCTCTTCAACACGAGAACCGACGAATACGGCGGGAGCATGGAGAACCGGGCCCGCTTTCCTGTCAGAGTGCTCAAAGCCGTGCGGGAGGCTGGCGGAGAGAGTATGATCCTGGAACTCCGCTTCAGCGCCGAGGACGGGCTGCCCGGCGGCATGACTATCGACGATTGCGTGGAGTTTTGCAAGATCATCGACGGCAAAGTTGATATCATCCACATATCCAACGGTCTCAAATGGATGGGCAACAGGACGCATATGGCTACGAGCATGTACGACACTCACGCGTACAATGCGCCCTTTGCGGAAAGAGTCAAGAAAGCCGTCACGAAATCGAAGGTCGCGGTCGTCGGGGGCATCAATAGCCCCGAGCTGGCTGAAGAGATCATCGCAACGGGGAAAGCCGATTTTATTGTTCTTGCCCGCCAGGCGTTTGCTGATCCCGAGTTTCCCAATAAAGCGGCTGACGGCCGGGAAGATCTCATTAGGCGGTGCGTCCGCTGTTACCATTGCTATCCCGGGGGGTACAGGGAGCATGATACTGAGGTTCCGTTGTCTGAATTCCTTCCATTTATTGGGCCCAAGATGCTCTCCGTGGTCGGGCAATGTGCCATCAACCCGCTCTCCAATTTCCATATCTATCCGGAGCAGTTTCCCGTTCCGCAAGCAGCGCGCAAGGTGCTTGTGGTGGGCGGCGGCGTGGCCGGCATGCAGGCGGCGATCACAGCAAGCGAACGGGGGCATCGGGTGACGCTTGCAGAGCGATCCGGAAGACTAGGCGGCATCCTGAATTTCAGCGAATGCGACGTCTACAAAGTTGACCTGAGGAACTTCAAAGATGTCCTCGTCCGGGAAATTAAAAACAAAGGGATCGAAGTTCTGGTCAATACGAAAGTCACCGAAGATTTTGTCAGGAATTTCAGTCCCGATGCAATCATCCTCGCCGTCGGTTCCCTTCCACTGGTTCTCGATATTCCGGGCATCGTACACGCGGTTGACGCCCTTGAACTTTACAGGAATCTGGACAAAGTCGGGAAGAAGGTCGTGATGGTAGGCGGAGGTCTGGTGGGCTGTGAAACAGGTCTCCATCTTGCGGCCACCGGCCATGACGTGACGATCGTCGAGATGCTGGACAGGATCGCTTCCGAGACGTTCTCCATGCCTCGCACAGCGCTTCTCGACGAAATGGACAGGCGAGGTATTCGCCAGATGTTAGGCCACAAATGCACGGAGATCCTAAAGAACGGCATCAAAATATTGAACGGCAAGGGAGAAGAGACGTTCCTTGAAGCAGACACGGTCTGTTACAGTGTGGGGATGAAGCCTGACAGCGAGACCGTCGCGTCTTTGAAGCGTTCGGCAGGGAGCGTTCCGGTCTTCGAGATAGGAGACTGCTGCTCAGTCGGCAAAATCGCAAACGCAATGGAATCCGCTTACAAGGCGGCCATGGAGATCGTCTGAGCGAGATGGGTCCTGGGTACGCTAAACGTAGCCCGGCTACGATAAGTTCTTTGGGGCCTCTCCTCGATGAAGAGGTCGTCCGGATAATCAGAGAAACTGGCGTAGGCATCGAGGAGAGATACGAGATGGAGGCAGAGACGATCGGAATGGACAAGAATCATATTCACCTTCTCTGCGGAGCCCATCCAAAACTCTTCCTGTGCCGCATCGTCCAGATATTCAAGAGCGTCACCGCGCCGTGAGATATTCATCAGAAAACCCTCGGTCAAGAAGCACCTGTGGGGCGGGAGTTCTGGACGGATGCCTATTACGTAGCGACCGTCGGCGAAAGGGCCGATTGGAAAACAGTCGAAAGGTACGTCGAGAAACAGGGGTCGGCAAAACAGGACCTCAAATAACTACCGCTTTTCGACTTCTAGCACCCTGTGGCTTGCTTGAGGGCGGTTTATTGGGAGGGTTTGGTCGTCCTCAAACGAACGTGGGGCGACGACAAAGAAAAGAGTCCTGGTAATTGGTTTCGTTAGAAAGAAGGGCGTCGTTTCTGAGGGTTGTTGCGCTGGAGAGCATAATGCGGTGCAGAACAACACCGACGAACGTTCCAGAAAGCAAAGCCATCGGCTGAAGGAAAAGAGGCGGCGCGAAGTGCGGGTGCGAAACGGTGCGGGAGAGTGAGGACCCCTGACAAAACCGAGGAGGGCGGGATGAACAAAATTGAAACGGATGTAGCAGTAATCGCCGGTGGACCGGCAGGCTTGTGCGCGGCCCTAACGGCGGGCCAGGCGGGCGCGAAGGCAGTAGTTCTTGAGAAGGGATCGACGACGGGCGGCGCCGCCAATATGGGCATGGGACTCTTAGGCGTTGAAAGCAGACTGCAGAGATTAAAGCAGCACGGACCCAACCGGGACGAGGCATTCAAAGCCTTCATGGACTACACGCATTGGCGGGTGGATGCACAGTTGGTAAGAGCCTACATCGACAAGGCAGCCACTTCGATCGATTGGCTGGAGGGCTTAGGCGTGAAGTTTGTGGAACCTGCCGCCTACTTCCCCGGCGGCAACTTCACGTGGCACATCGTAGACTCCGGTGCGAGCCAGCCAGGGCCGACCGCGGCGGGGGCCATGATCAGGATCCTGACCGAGAGAGCGAAAGAACTGGGGGTGAAAATCCTTCTCCAGACGCCAGCCCGGCGAATCCTCAAGGACGGGGACCGCGTGGTGGGAGTGGTGGCCGAAGATCAGTCGGGAGAACCTTTCGAAGTGCGCGCCAAAGCCGTAGTCGTCTGTACGGGCGGCTTCGGCAATAATCCTGAAATGATCAAGAAGTTCACCGGCTTTGAATGGGGCAAAGACCTTTCCTCCTTCAGAATTCCGGGCGTGGATGGCGATGGGCTGAGGATGGCCTGGGAAGTGGGCGCTGCTTCCACGGATATGACCATGGAGCTTATTTACATGATGCCTGGGGAGTTCGACCCTGCCCTAGGTGAAGTTTTCCGGCAGCCGCACCTCATGGTCAACCTCCTCGGTGAGCGGTTCACTAACGAGGAGATCATGCCAAACACCACCTTCACGGGAAACGCCATTGCCCGGCAGATGAACAGAACCGCCTTCCTCATTTTCGACGAGAACATTAAAACGCACATGGAGACGGTCGGCTTCGACGAAATAAGCGTCGTCTTCCCGTTCACCAAAGCCGTGAACTTCGACGCCCTCCTCACCGGGCACTTGAACATTGGTTTCAAGGGGATTTTCGTCGCCGGATCAATAGAGGAACTGGCCGAGAAGACCGGGATCGACAGGGAGGGACTCAAGGCCACAGTCAAGCAGTACAACGGTTTTTGCGACAAGGGCCACGATGACACCTTTAACAAGAGCTATAGGCTCCTCCGACCCATTAGGACGCCCAAGTTCTATGCGGGACGGTTCCTGCCCGGCGCCTACGGAAGCCTTGGGGGCATCAAGATCAACCACAGAACCGAGGTCTTGAACAAGCAATGGAAGAAGATACCCGGTCTCTACGCCGCGGGGACCGACGCCTGCTCGATCTTCGGCGACAGCTATGTCTTCGTCCTGCCGGGCAACACGATGGGATTTGCCGTAAACAGCGGCCGAATAGCAGGTGAAAATGCAGCAGCACACGCGAGGACCGGTGAGGGTCTCTGACGGGGAGCCAATGAAGAAAGTGGAGCATGACTTCGCCGTCGCACGCCCAATTTCCCAAGATCGCGGGATTTGATGGTGTTTTCTGCCAGGTGACAAGACAGAGCGCATGCGTTGAAAAATATGTCGAAAGGATAGCAGTGAACCCATGTCAGATGGTATAAAACGGAAAAAAGAAGTATTCAACGGCGTGGAGATTGAGACGATCTACAGGGAACCGAGGAAAGAGAAACCGAGCATAGAGGAACGACCGGACATGGCCTCCTTTTCCTTTTGTCCACCACTCAACCCTCGCACTTATGTTGCTGAGCCGGGCATCATATGCGAACAGGACATTCCCGTGAAGATGCGGGACGGTATCGTCATCTATACGGACATCTATCGCCCCGTAAACAAAACAGATATCCCCGTCATCGTTTCCTGGGGCCCTTTCGGCAAACGCCCCGGCGACATACCGACCGAATGGCAACTCATGGGAGTTCCGCCTGGAACGTGCTCCCGTATGGGCAAGTTCGAGTCTGCCGATCCTGGCTATTGGTGCCGTCATGGTTATGCGGTTGCCAATGTCGATCCCCGCGGAGCGAGCAACTCAGAAGGGGATATCAATATGTTGGGCACTCAGGACGGCCGTGATGGTTATGACTTTATTGAGTGGGTAGCAGTCCAGCATTGGTGCAACGGCAGGGTCACGCTTTTTGGAAATTCAGGGGTCGCCATGGTTCAATGGCGCATCGCCGCGGAACAGCCTCCGCACCTTGCCTGTATTGCCCCCTGGGAAGGGACAGGCGATTTCTACCGGGAATCGATGTTTGAAGGCGGCATTCCCCAGATCTTCGGCGACAGCATTCTGAACGCCCTGGCAGGCAAGAACTACGTGGATGACTATATCGCCATGGCGAAAGAATATCCCTTCATGAATGCATATTGGGAGGATAAAATTCCCAAATGGGAGAAGATTAAGGTCCCAACGTACGTGACGGCCTGTTGGAACCACTTCCATCTTCGGGGCTCTCTGGAAGGCTTCAGGAAGATCCGGTCTACAAAAAAATGGCTCCGCACCCACAGGGAGTTCGAGTGGCCCGACACGTACAACCCAGTCAATCTCGAAGACCTGAAGCGTTTCTATGATCGTTACTGCAAGGATATCCGAAACGGCTGGGAGCTGACCCCCAGAATCCGTCTCGAAGTCATGGATGCTTACGAGTATGACTATCAGACGAACCGCCCTGAAAAACAATGGCCTCTCGCCCGAACGCAATACAGAAAACTCTATCTCGATGCCGCTAAAGGCACTATGTCCGTAAAGCCCGTGGCGGCCGAATCGAAGGCCAGCTATGAGAGCGAAGAAGGTACTACGACCTTCGATATCAAGTTTCATGAAGATACGGAGATTACCGGGCACATGAAGCTCCGGTTATGGGTTGAGGCCGACGGTCATGACGACATGGACCTCTTCATTCAGATCAGGAAGCTCGACGAAGCAGGAAACTGGCTGCCCGTGCACGTCCTCGGTCAGAACCATCCGGGTTCGTGGGGAAGGATGCGGGTCTCCCGCCGCGCCCTTGATGAGAAGCTCTCTACCGATTATCAACCTGTCCAGGCCCATATGAAGGCCGAAAAACTGAAACCTGGCGAAATTGTGCCAGTCGATATCGAGATATGGCCGACAAGCTGGATCTGGCATAAGGGCCAACAGCTCCGCGTCCTCGTCTCAGGCCGCTATAGGGCCGAGGATTGGTGGCTTCCGGTGGTCTATATTACCGACAACAAGGGCAACCATGTGATCCATACCGGCGGCAAGTACGATTCATACTTACAGATACCGGCGGTCCCGCCAAGGTATCAGGCCGGGGAGTATGTCTACCGTTAAAAGCCGCATATTCCGGTCGGTTTATCATTCGCGAGCGGCCGGGAAGGTTTTCTTGGCCGCTCGTCCCAGTTCAAACAGTCTCGCGGCGGATGGAGATGTTGACGCGAGACGACGAAGCTCTGTTGACAGAAGCCATGGGCGATGATAGAATCAGCCGCGACACATCATGCGCCCCCAAGGAAAGGCCAAGATAGCCACGTCAGGCAGCCAAAGCAGGTCTGTCGAGAAACTCCGGAAGATAGATAAAGAACGAGAAAAGCTGAATCAGCTTGAGAAAATGGAGTCCTTCAGGAATTTGCTGCTCGAATTGTCTACCCGGCTTATCGGCGTTCTGCCTTCCAGACTCGACACTGAAATCAACGAGGCCCTGGAGCAGATTGCTCAATTCTGGCGTCTTGACAGGATAATTCTTGCGGAATTGGTCGACGGGGACAAAGAGCTTGCATGTACTCATTCCTACTCCGCACCTGATTTTCCGCAATCCCCGCCCGTGGCTTCTCTCGGCTCGACGCGCTGGTTCAGGGAGCGTCTCTTCCACAAAGAAACGATCTACGTCGCCAACGTGCCTGACGAGATTCCCGAAGACGAACTGGCAGACAGGGAATACTGCATGAGAGAGGGTTTCAAGTCGTCCTTGGTACTTCCTCTTGTTTTCGAAGAATCTGTCCGTGGCGCCTTTTGCATACTCTCTCTCACCAGGGAGTATCGCTGGACGGAGGAGCTTGTAAAGGAGCTTCGCCTCGCGGGCGAGATCATGGCAAGTGCTCTGGAGCGGAGGAAGATCATAGCCGATAATCGGGGGCATATGGTTTACGAGCAGCTCCTGTCGGAAGTTTCGGGGACCTATGTCAATCTTCCTATAGACGAGATCGAACAGCACGTCAAGGACGATTTGGGCCGTCTTATCACACTTCTTGGAGCGAGCAGGTGCGTGCTTTACCTTGCCCTGAATGACCGGGAATCCTTTAGCTACGAGTTACCGTACATCTGGTGGCCGGCGGAAGACGATGGTTTTTTCAAGGCCGACAATGACTTTTGGCGTGCCATGGGTAAGGAAAAGGACAGAAAGCCTGCTTTCTTTGAGAATCTTGACTATATATTCCGAAAATGGTCGAAGGGCGAAGTCTTTCGGTTTTCGAGCATAGAAGAGCTGCCCGCTGAAGCGGAGAGGGTAAAACGATTCTATGCCAGATTCGGGGTAAAATCTTACCTCTCCATACCCATACTGTTCGGTGGCGCCGCTGCGGGCGCACTCGTCGTAGCCACTACAAAAGAACACAGGACGTGGCCGGATGACCTTATTCCCCGCATACGCCTTCTTGGAGAGGTATTCGTTAACGCTTTGGCGCGCAAACGCTCAGAAGAGTCCCTTCGGAAGGCCTATGTGGAAGTCCGGGAGTTAAAAGAGCGTATTGAAAAAGATTACAGTTACCTCGCGGAAGAGATCAATTTTGAACACGATTTTGCAGGAATCGTCGGGCAAAGCAGTGCCCTAAAGAAAATACTTTGCGCGGTGAGACAGGTCGCGCCCACAAAGGCAACAGTCCTTCTTCTCGGGGAAACGGGAACGGGCAAAGGGATGATGGCGCGGGCGATCCACAATGCGAGCAGCCTGACGGACCGGCCCCTTGTGCAGGTCAATTGCCCTGCCCTGACTCCGTCTCTCATTGAAAGCGAGTTTTTTGGTCACGAAAAAGGCGCCTTTACGGGAGCCCTCACAAGAAGAATGGGGCGCTTCGAGTTTGCTCACGGCACGACCCTTTTTCTCGACGAAATTGGCGACCTGCCCGCAGAGCTACAGGCGAAACTGCTTCGTGTTCTCCAAGACGGCGAGTTCGAGCGGGTCGGAGGTACCACGACGATCAAGACCGATGTCCGGATTATCGTGGCCACCAACAAGGATCTTGCCAAGGAGGTCACCGAGGGCCGCTTTCGCCAGGATCTCTGGTATCGCTTGAATGTTTTTCCTATTCATATTCCGCCGCTTAGGGAACGCCTCGAGGACATCCCTCTTTTCGTGAGTTTCTTCGTTGACAAGTACGCGAAGTGGGCGGGCAAGAGGTTCGACAGAATACCCCAAAAGACCATTGACGCGCTTCAACGCTACACGTGGCCTGGCAACATACGGGAGTTGGAAAATGTTATCGAGCGCGCCGCCATTACCAGTCCGAACGGAAGACTGAATATCGAGTTGCCCCGTCAGGCGGATGCGAGAGGCGATATTTTGATGGCGAAGGAAAACATCGACGACATAAAACGCGACCATATCCGCAAAATACTCGAAAGTTCCCACTGGGTCATAGAAGGCCCGAACGGAGCGGCCCGCCGCCTCAACCTCACTCCCAGCACTTTGCGGTACCAGGCAAAGAAATTGGGTATCGAGAGGCCACACTAAACATCGGCGATATCGGCGATTGAAGTGAAATGCTCAAAACAAACGGGGGATCGGGGTTCGAATCGGCAGCCCGAGGGGCTGAAACCTGGCGCCTTTGGCCTCCGGGCAAAGAAACTCGACATGCAACGTCCCCGCACGTAAAGCGACCCTTTCGGCCCAGACCACTTCTCCATCCTTCCTTTCCACAGCATGATATGGATTCCCACTATTTTTAGTGGCAGATCTGTATCGGCCGACGAGACCTTCCGTATGCGGAGACTCACCGTAATCCTTTGACGGGTAACGCTCTTCCATATTTTCAAGGCATCCATCCGCTCAGGCACGACACTTGAATGTCTGGAGGCGGTTGACACCAAACAATCTGCCGTTCGACGCCAAGGGTCGCGAAAGGTGCACGAAAGAAGCCTATCTGAAACATCTCCGTTGCAGCAGAACGGAGTTGAAAACCTATGAGACGGCCGGAACGCACCTCTGTTGTCGTCGGATCGATGGGATACCGAATAGACGATATCTTCGTCACAAAAGGAAACGAGGGACTTACCGAGGAAGTTCCTTTGAACTAGTGGGGGCTAAGTATTTGAAATGAAAATGCTGAAGAAGTACGAAAACGGATAAGAATATAGGGGGGAAATGAAAATGGTCGAAACTATGTACTTGAGATTTCGATGGTTTGTCTTGTTTGCATTTGTCGTAATTGTTGCTTCAACGACAGTGGTTTTGATTTCAGCGGCACCGTTGATTCCGACTATCTTCAAATCATTGGGGGCGGACCCGGGGTCAGTTGTGGCCGCTACGATGATGTCCTTTCAGTTTTCGGTAGTGGTTTCCGCTTTTCTGGGAGGGTTGTGGTTGACAAATTTGGAACGGTAAAGGTGTGGATTACCTGCATGATTCTTGTAGTTGCCGGATGCGCTTTGATCCCGGTATTGGGGTTCTCAATTCCAGGGTTGATTGTTTGCCGGGTAATTTGCGGGATCGGTGGAGGGCCTATCATGTCCACCGTCGCTACCATCAGCGCAGAGTGGTTTAAACCCCATGAACGGACCTATG
>Ga0326728_10014472_pt1 | contig 16741 bp, 16 predicted proteins | sample MB3enrmetagenome_FD_207602 | JGI IMG/M metagenome (GOLD analysis project Ga0326728, IMG submission 207602) | Lab enriched peat soil microbial communities from McLean, Ithaca, NY, United States - MB31MN | ecosystem: Environmental > Terrestrial > Soil > Wetlands > Peat | place: USA: New York...
GCGCTTTCGCGGGCTGGCCGGACTTCGACAAGCTGGTGGGGGGAACTTGGCGTGAGACCGCCGGGCACGGCCCGTACCACCCCTACACCGTGACCATCGTTGACCGCGAGCATCCCATCACCAAGGGACTGCCTGCTACCTTTGCAGAGAACGACGAACTTTATCACCAGCTTACACTCCAGCCCAACATCCACGTCCTGGCTTCGGCGTTCGATGACCCTAACAATTGCCGCAAGCCCGGCGAGGGGTGCGGCACGGGAAAAGACGAACCGCTGATCTGGACGCTTTCCTATGGCGCAGGCCGTGTGTTCCAAACCGCGCTGGGGCATGACGTGAAGGCGATGCACAGCCCGGGCTTCATCTTGACCCTGCAACGCGGCACGGAATGGGCTGCCACAGGGCAAGTTACGATTCCCGTGCCTGACGACATGAAGTAGCGGCGTGTAACAGGCTGCGGTAAGATCCTTCGCGGGTGTCATCCTGAGCGCAGCGAAGGATCTCTGCAGTTCGCACGGGCTCGTGAAATCCACCCACTGCAGAGATCCTTCCTTCGCTCCGCTCAGGACCGCCTGCGGTTCCTCAGGATGACAGGTCTTCGGGGTTTTTCCGTAGCCTGTGTAAGGTAAAATCATCCTATGCGGCACTTCGCAATTCCTGCCCTCTCCGTTTCCACTTTGATGGGCCTGCTATTCTTTTCTGCTCATGCGGGCCTGGGGCAGCACGAACCGGCGCCCTTCGAAATCCGCCTTCCTTCCGAAGTGCGCTCGGAGCAGGTCCAGGTCCGTTATTATCTAACGGGGCCTTTTGGGGCCAATGGTGGGTTTCTGAAAGCCGAGCCGGAGAGGAACTCCTACCTGATCGAAACCTCCGTCAATCATCAAGCCGCGGACTCGCTCCGGGTGATAGTGTATGCGCCCGGATGCCAAATCGTGACCCTTTCAATGGAGTCAATATCGGAGGCCGAGAAGGGCGCGGACTTCAACTGCGAAGACCTCCCACCGATGACCTTCAACGGAAGGGTCGACTTGCCGGAAGCCCTTCGCAGCCGGCCTTACGAGGTCGAAATCATCTACATGGCTTACTGGGCGCACCGTTTCTTTCGCATCGAGGACGGGCCGGTGACGAGTTTTGTCCTGGCGCGAGTGGCGCCGGACGAAAGCGGGGCATTCCACGTCGAGCTACCGAATTTCAACAAGGATGCCGTGACGGTGTCTTATCGTCGTGATGCAGGGCTTCAATTCATCGCCCGGGAACTCGATACCGGTAACATTGTGGCTTTTCTCGCGCCCGCCAATGTGCACGATAATGGCTCGCGCGACCTTGCGATCAAGCCTAAGTACCCGGCCGAGGTGATGTTTAAGCCGGCTGCGCAGTCGCCTCAGGACCGGAATGCTGGGCCGGCGGGGAAGGATGCGCACTAACTGGGCGCAGGAACGCGCTCCCGCATGGTGTCATTCCGAGCGCAGCGAGGAATCTCGCTCTAATTCTTCTGCCAGTAAGCAGGGCGAGATTCCTCGCTGCGCTCGGAATGACATGGCAACCAGGCCATGCAGGGTGATCCATGCCTCCAAACTTCGCGGACCATTACGACGCAGTGATTAATTGGGAGAAGCGCTTGGCGCGCGAACTCCCGCTGCTGGCAGAACTTGCCCGCACCGCCGGGCGGCGGGTTTTGATTCCAGCTTGCGGCACGGGAGTGCACGTCGTGGCGCTGGCCCGACAGGGTTTCAGTGTGTTTGGCTTCGACGCGGACGAAGAGATGGTGGCATTGACGCGGCGACGAATCGACCTTGAGGCGACTGCTATCTCCGCCGCCGGCGGCGAAGGTAAGGCATGCCTCCTCAGGATGGAGGACGCAGGACAACTCGGCCCCACCCACGATGTTGCCTATTGCTTGGGAAACGCCCTGCCCGGAATCGCCGGCGAGGGGCTGTTGGCACTGGCGCTTAAGGGAGTCGCCGGAGCCTTGCGCACCGGAGGCTTATTCTTGACACAAAACCTCAACTACGATCTGCGCTGGAAAGAAAAGGCCCATTGGTTCCCGCTACTTTCCGGAGAGACCGCCAAAGAAGAAGTCTTGCTGGTGAAGTTCGCCGACTATGATCCGCACGCGATCAACTTTCATGCCATGTTCCTGACGCGCCAAAAAGCGGGAGGAAAGTGGCAATCCGAGGTCAGAAGCTCGCGGCAGATCCCTCTTTTACGAGACGGGCTTGCCGAGCTTCTGACGAACGCCGGCTTTGGGAAGTTGCAGTTTTGGGGCGATTACGCTAAGGCTCCATTTGATCCGGCCAAATCGACCGACCTTTTGGTGCTGGGAGAGAGACTTGTGGTGCGGGCGTCTCGCCCGCTGTAGCGCGGGCATTCCTTCGCAGTGCTCAGGACAGGCTCTGCCCGCACCGGTTGCGCGAGCGAGACGCTCCCGCGACAGCGGGCGAGACGCCCGCACCACGCCAACGATGAGAGGAGTGAAACGAAATGACAAATTCGATCCCGAGAAGAAAATTCCTGCAAAACGCTGGAGTGGGGCTGGCTGCTCTCGCCTTGAGCCGGAACGCGCAAGTTCTGGCCAATCCCTACGGCATGCCCATCGGCTTGCAGCTTTACACCGTCCGCGACCACATCGAGAAAGACCTCGAAGGAACCATCAAGCGGGTGGCCGAAATCGGCTACAAAGAAATTGAAGTAGGCGGTTTCAACTACTATGGGAAGAAGCCCGCGGAGCTGCGTCGAATTCTTTCTGACAACGGCCTTAAAGCCGTGAGCACGCATTTCGAGGAGTATCAGCTTAAGCATGACGTCGAGAAGAACATTGCGGGCGCCAAGGAATGCGGCGTCAGTTACATCGGGCTGGCGAGTCTGGAAGATCGCGACCGGAAAACGCTCGAGGCCATCAAGCGGGACGCGGAATGGTTCAATCAAGTCGGCAAGACCATCAGCGATGCGGGCTGCCATTTCTTTTATCACGGCCACAACTTCGATTACGCCAACGTGGATGGCGCCGTCATCTACGACGAACTGATCCGCGGGACGGACCCCAAGTTCGTCAATTTCGAGCTGGATTGCTATTGGTGTGTGCGCGCGGGTAAAGATCCGGGAGATTACTTCCACCGTTTCCCGGGGCGCTTCCCGCAGCTTCACATTAAGGACTTGAAACCCGGCTTCCCCCCCACCACCGGCGAAGGCCCCGCAGCCTTCACAGAAGTCGGCCAGGGAATTATCGACTGGAAGAAGATTTTCCAAGCTGCAAAGGAAGGCGGGCTGAAGCACTTTTACGTCGAGCAGGATGAGTGCGACCGCGACTCACTGGAAAGCGCCAAGATGAGTTACGAGTACCTGCACAACCTGAACGTCTGACGCGAAGGGGCGGCCCTTGTGGACGCCCTCGGACCCAAGGCTTACCCCTCGTGCCACTCCAGGCTTGGTTGGTTCATTATCCTTTTTCGGCGGTCTACCGTCCTGCCCGAGTCGAAAATCGACGTCGATCGTTGTGACTACCCCAACGGGCTTGCCATGCAAGATAGAGGGGTGGTAGATCCATTTCCGGGCAGCCTCTCGGGCGGCTCGAACCAGCAAGGGATGCCCGCTGATCAAACGCAAGTGCGTGACATGCCCATCTTCACCTATTCGAGCTTCGAACCGGACCGTGCCCTGTATGCCCTGTCGCAGTGCTACGGGGGGATACTCAGGATCGACCCTGTATAGAGGCTCCATTGAGCGCGCCCGGAGCAGTGGTTCTCCCTGGGATTGAACGACCGCGACTGCACAGAACCTCATGCTTATACCGGAGTTTAGGGGAGGTTTCGACAGCAGTTGAAATTGTTGGGGGCTCGAGTTAAGTGCCCCGGCGGACGCGAGGACGAACAGGTACAAGAGGCCGAATCTCTCCATGGGGGCAGACCTCCTTCCTACGATGATACCCCTCTGATCCCGAGTAGGGTAGCGCAGACCAACTTCACAACGTCTGCGGCTCTTCTCACCGCTCGATCCAAGAGGTGCCGTTTAACCGATCCGGGGTAACCAGTACTGGGGCCTACGGCAATGGTGTGCAACGGCCAGGATGAGCACGCAGTCATTTTCGATTGAATAGACGAGAGAGAATCGGAACTTGCGCAGGGTATGTTTCCTAATTCCTGGCATGGTCTCAGGAGAGGACTGAGGAAACTGCGCGATGAGACGCTCAGCCCGTTGGACCTCTCTATAGAAACGTCTTCCCAGTCCAGGGACGCGGAGTTCGAGATAGCCAATTTCACTGAGCAGTTCGTCTTCAGCGGCCCGATGGTACCTGATCGCATTCATCGGAAGAGTCGTTCTGCTTTCTGCGCGAGTTCCTGAGCGGTCACAGACCCAGCCCGGCCTTCCCGGTAGGCCTTCAGCCGCTTTTGTGCCTCCTCCGCCCAGAGACGATCAGCCTCTTCCTCGTCCAACTCATCAAGGCTGGCCAGAAGCTTCTCCGCCAGCGCCGCGCGGTCGTCCAATTCCAGGCTCAGCGCGCCTTTCAGGATTTCACCCAGGTCTGGCATGCTAACCTCCGGGAACTATTCTACTTGAGATTGTTGGTTGTTTCAGCCACCAATTGAATCGGCCCACGTACGGGAGTTCCAACGAGCGTGTGCGGGTAACACGATTTCCGGAAATATCATACGATAGAATAGGAGTGTGTTATGCTTGCGAGCGGGATCTTATGCATATCCCCGATGGCTATCTTAGTCCGAGCACGTGCGCGGTGTTGTACGCGGGCTCGGCGCCTTTCTGGTACGTGGCGCTGCGACGCTTGAAGCGCCGGCTGAGCACCCGGCTGATTCCGCTGCTGTCTGTCTTCGCGGCGTTCTCTTTCTTGGTGATGATGTTCAATCTGCCGCTTCCCGGCGGCACCACCGGGCACGCCGTGGGCGTCGGCATTGCCGCCATAATCCTCGGTCCGTGGGCTTCCATTCTGGCTGTTTCGATTGCGCTGCTGATCCAGGCTCTTTTCTTTGGAGACGGTGGGATCACCACGTTGGGGGCCAACTGTTTTAACATGGCGATTGTCGGCTCCCTGGTGGCGTACCTTGTTTACCGGCTCTTGGCCGGCCGGGCGGCCATCACGTCCTCGCGGCGAGTCGTGGCGGCGGGTCTGGCGGGCTACGCAGCGATCAACGCTTCGGCGTTTTGTGCGGCGATCGAGTTCGGCATTCAGCCTCTGCTCTTCAAGGATGCGAGTGGCGCGCCCTTGTATGCACCCTACCCCTTGCGCATCGCCATTCCCGCCATGATGATTGGGCACCTGACCTTTGCCGGCCTTGCGGAGTTGGTCTTGACGGGCGGAGTAGTGGCCTATTTCCAGCGCTCCAATCCTTCCCTGCTGGAGCACACCGCCCCGGGCGCAGTTCGCCGGATTGATGAATCCCGCCCAGTGGCGAGTCAAGGCGCTTGGGGCGCCCTGCGCCCACTTTGGACTGCTCTAGCCTTGCTGTTGGCCTTGACCCCTCTGGGCGTCCTGGCGGGCGGCGCCGCCTGGGGCGAGTGGGGTGTCCGCGACTTCTCCGAGGCAGAGGCGCGGCAGAGGATTGCGGCAGCTTCCAGTCACCTGATTCCGCCTCCCCGTGCACCTCAAGGCCTGGAGCGCCTTTGCTCCGTATGGACTGCGCCGTTTCCTCAGTACGCTCCTGGGTTTGTCCGGCAACCGGCTTTCGGCTACCTGCTATCCGCCATGTTTGGATCCGGTATCATCATCCTGGCGTTCCTCATTCTCCGCGCGGTATTGGAGCGCGGAAGCCGGCGGACTGTCTCCACAGCGGGGTTAGATGACTCCCCTCCTCTGACGAGGAGGGGGTAGGGGGTGGTGAGTACGGGGGATGTGACGTTCGACCACCCCTAACCCCTCCTTAGAAAGGAGGGGAGTCATCCCAGTTCTTGGGCAAACGTAAAAAGGTCGCGAATGAGTTTTATCGAACGCACACTTTGGAGTCTTGTGAATGCCATGGAGCGGGCGCTTTACGCGGAAGAACTCGCCAAAGGCGACGGCTTGCTGCAGCGTCTGGATCCGCGCATCAAGGTGGTTGGTATGCTGGCCTTGGTGGTGGCTGCCGCGATGGCTCACAAGCTGTGGGTTATCGGCGCGCTTTTCGCAATCGCGGTGACGGTGGCCCTGATGTCTCGCGTTTCTTTGGGAAACCTGGCCAGGCGAGTGTGGCTTGCCATCTTTTTGTTCACCGGGGTCATCGCGCTGCCCGCGCCGTTTATTATCCCCGGCCGCGAGATCTGGCGGCTTCCAGGAGTGGGTTGGCCCGTCACGGCGCAGGGGTTGGCCAGCGCGTGCTATTTGATGGCGCGGGTGGAAACTGCCGCGACGCTCTCTGTCCTGCTCATCCTTTGCACGCCCTGGAGCCACGTGCTCAAGGCACTGCGCGTCCTGCGCATGCCGGTGGTCTTCGTCGTTATCCTGGGAATGACGTACCGCTACATTCTCTTGCTGCTTCAATCCGCCCATGACATGTTCGAGTCGAGGCGGAGCCGCATGGTGGGGAGACTCGAGGGAGCGGAACGCCGTCGCGTGGCGGCCTCCAGCGCTGGAGTTTTGATGTCGAAGAGCCTGCAGCTCAGCGGCGATGTTTACAGCGCCATGCTGTCCCGAGGTTTTCGTGGAGAAGTCTTCGTCCTGGACGATTTCCGGACCTCGGCTCTGGATTGGTTGATGCTGGCCGTCTTCGGGGTGCTGGCCATAGGCGGATTCTATTTTGGTCGGTAGAACCGGAATGCTCTCATTCCGAGCGAATCGAGGAATCCCGCCTTGCTGCGTCGGGGAGATAATCAGAGCGAGATTCCTCGCTGTGCTCGGAATGACACCCTCGGACAAGGGACGAACACACGAAGGGCGTCAGGGAGATCTGAATGTCGGTTCGAGTTTTTGAGGTTCGAGACGTCACTTTCCGCTATCACAAGGTGACCGCCTTGAACGGTCTGAGTCTCAGCATCAATCCGGGCAAGCGGGTGGCTCTGCTGGGCGCCAACGGGTCGGGCAAGTCTACTCTGTTGCGAATCCTGGATGGGCTGGCTTATCCGGAGAGCGGCAGCGTTCGGTTCTATGGCGAACCGCTCACCGAAGCCCGTTTACAGAACCTCGAGTTCAGCTACCAGTTCCGCCGCCGCGTGGGAATGGTATTTCAAAACCCTGATGTCCAGCTCTTTTCCACGACTGTTTTTGATGAGGTGGCCTTTGGCCCCTTGCAGCTTGGCTGGCCCAAGGAGGATGTCCGCCGGCAGGTCGACCGGATTCTCGAGGTCATGAACATAGCCCCACTCAAGGATCGCGCGCCGCATCAGTTGTCGACGGGCGAGAAGAAACGGGTCACGCTGGCGTCGGTGCTGGTGCTTGACCCTGAGGTGCTGCTGCTCGACGAGCCCACGGCGGCGCTGGATCCGAAGAGCGCCAGCCAGATGGTCGATTTCCTGGTGGCCTGGCGCGGCGGGACCAAGACCGTAATAACGACCACACACCAACTGGATATCGTCGAGGATATAGCGGATTATTGTTATGTCTTCGAGACCGGCCGCGTGGTGGGGGAAGGCACACCCGCGGAGCTCCTGCGCGACACGGCATTGCTGGAGCGGACAAACCTTATTCACGTCCACCGGCACGTTCATGCCTCCGGCGAAATCCACTCGCATGCACACGTTCATCCGCACAAACATTCCGCGCTCTCGTCCTGAGCGGTGCTGGGCCTGCGGCCTACCTATCGAATTGAAAGCAAGCCCTCGTCACCCCCGCGCAAGCGGGGGTCCATTATCAGTCCATCAGCCGATGGATTCCCGCTTTCGCGGGAATGACGAGTCTTCGCTTGGAAACTGCAGGGGCCTTTCGCCGCGCTTAGTCTGCCCGCTTAGAAAAGGCGCAGTAAATCCAGCTTTTCTTTTTCCGAGAGAAAGGACGCGCGGACGGCGTTCTGCGCTATATGAAGAATCTGCGCGCGCGTTAGTTGGAAGGTTTTTGCCGCCACCAGATATTCGTTGACCAAATCTGTCCCGAACATAGCCGGGTCATCGCTGTTCAACGTCACCGCCACGCCGGCGTCCAGGAAGTGCAGCAAAGGGTGGTCTTCGATGCGCTCCAGCACGCCGGTGGCGAGATTGCTGGTGAGGCAGACTTCGAGTGGAACCTGGCGCTGGCGGAGCAAGGCTAGCAAGGCAGGGTCGCGCACCGCTGTGAGCCCGTGCCCGATGCGCTCGGCGCCCAGCGCCTCGAGCGCCTGGCGGACGCTCTCCGGCCCACAGGCTTCTCCCGCATGGGCAACAACATGCAGGCCCATGGCGCGCGCCTCACTGAAAACCTCCCGGAAAAGCTCTGCCGGACCGCGCGCTTCATCGCCTCCGATTCCCAACGCCACTACGCCCAGCGGCCGGAGACGCTCGGCCCAGTGCGACACCTCGCGCGTGTGTTCCACGCCGAAATGGCGTATCGCATCAAAGATCCACTGCACCCGCACGCCATAGACTTGCTGCGCCGCCCGCGCCGCTGAAGATGCTGCCTCGAAAATAGCCTCGAGCGGCTGTTTCTTCCAGAGCACGACTCCGGCGGCAAAGATGATCTCGGCATACTTCACATTCTGGTTCGCCAGTCTCTCAATCAGCCGGGTTGTGGCCAGAGCGTAATCGTGTGGAGTTTCCAGGAGCAAGGTCACCAACTTGAAGGCGTGGAGAAAATCCTGAAAGTCCTTGTAGCGGTATCCACGCTCTGCGCGTTCAGAGATCCAATCCTGCGTTTCCTTCTCCAGACGTCCCTTGGAACGCGAAAGTTCTTGCAGGGTTTCAGGCCGGACACTTCCCTCCAGGTGGAGGTGCAATTCCGCCTTGGGAAGGTGTCGGATGAATGATTCCAGGTCCTGCATGTCGCTCTGGTATGTGGTATGTGGCAGGTCGTAGGTGGGGAAAAACGGCTCCGCTAGCTGGTATATCACACGTGCCGAGGCTGGAATCGCTCACTACCGCCTCACACGTCCTGCGCCCTCCCGCGTTTTATGCCCCACTACCCTCCGGCTCAGATCGCTTTCCCCTCCGCCCCACCTACGACCTGCCACCTACCACATACCGTTCTTCACCGTGCCGGCAGCGGTGGCTTCCCGGCGTTGAGCCAGGCCGTGTACCAGTAGGACCCCGCATCGTGCGCGGATTCGTTGATGGCCCTCATCACGGTGTCGCCAATCTGCGAATAAAAGCGATCGAAGTACTCGTCGGTATAATCGGGCTGGCCCTCGCGAGCGCGCATGTCCGCGAGGATGACGGAATCGAGCGAAGTATAAGCCTCGAGGCAGGCCTGGAAAGCATATTCGGTGGGATCATCGATCTTCGCCGCATCTCCGGGATGGAGGATAAAGAACCTCGAGTAGCGGTCCAAGAGGCGCACCTCAAAGCGGTCCTCTAAACCGGTCTGTCGAGTCAATTGTCCGTCGTAGTTCCTGGTGAGGTGCAGCGGATCGTGGGCGTCAGCGACGTAGTGGGCCAGTACCGCCGCCTGCAGTTTCACCTGATCCCAGTTGCGAGACCTGAACGCCTCCGTCAACCGCAGGCTGGATTCTCCCACCTGCCAGGGAAGCACGCCATCTCGATTGATGCGCCCGGATCCGTAGTTCTGGACGGCCTGCTTGAAGGAATGCGGCAGCTCCAGGAATGGAAAGATGCCGTACTTATCCAGATAAACATAGTGGCGTTTGCGTTCGTAACGGTCCTTCTTCATCCAGAGGTCGGGATCGTTGGCGTGTTGAACCAGATACTGGCGGTTCGATTCAAAGAAGGCGCGCATCTCGGAAGGCAGGGTTTGGACGGCCCAATTGTTCACAAGTTCGTGGCCCGTCGGGCCCCAAGCCGTCACGGGATGGACAACCAACAGCCAGAGCGCGGGCAGGGCGGCTAGCCGAACCAGGGACCTGGCAGGCTTCAAATGCTTGCGGCTCCCCGCGTTGGACATAAGGGCGTCGTTCCTCTTCGTTTGGCGGAACTCAGAACGGAGTCGTTCAGTCCGATTCTACCCTATTTCACAAGGATCTGTCGTTGGCAAGTAGCCGGCCCGGTACACGAACCGAAAGGCGCATGAACTCGCATCAACCACCCCGTGCCCCTCGTTACCTAAGGAGGGGAATCACGAACTCCCCTCCTCAGATGAGGAGGGATTGGGGGTGGTGGATCTCCGCTGGGGCAAGAACGGCGCTCCGCTCCCGCCGCGTTCAGGCGACGCGTTTCCGCGCTTCCTGGCGGGTGTGGATGATGCGGTGAATCACCGTCACGTTGGAGAGCACGGCAATCAGCCAGAGCACAGGGGCCATACGGTCAAATAAGGCGCCGATGATGATCAACACCACGCGTTCAGGCCGCTCCAGAAAGCCCACTTTGCAAGACGGAATGACGTTTTCGGCCCGCGCCCGGCTGTAACTCACCATGACGGAGCCGATCATGGCCACCGCGACGAGGGATACATATTGGAACCGATTGATGCGCCCGTAGTAGATCACCAGACCAATCAGCAAGCACAAGTCGGAATAACGATCCATCACGGAGTCGTAGAAGCCGCCGAAGGGCGTGACGCGGCCCTCGAGGCGCGCCACACGGCCGTCCGTCATGTCGAAGACTCCGGCCAAAATGATGGTAAGGCCGGCCCAGCGAAAATAGCCGTAGGCAAACAGATACGCAGCCATCAGATTAATGCCAAACCCTATAAAGGTGAGGAAATTTGGGTTAACGCCGCTGGCGGCAAAGCCGCGAACAATGGAGTCGAGTACACGACCTAGGGTGTCGCCTATTTTCTCACTGACCACGAGGGTACGCCAACCTTCTACGCTTCGGACTGTTCATAGATGGTCTGAACGGCCCGGATTTCGAACTCCCGGGCCCCGTTGGGCGTTGCAATCCTGACCGCATCGCCGGTCTTCTTACCCATCAAGCCACGGCCAATGGGCGAGGTAGTGGAGATCAAACCCTTGCTGACGTCCGCCTCTTCGCTCGTCACCAATTTGTACTCGATCTGAGCGTCCCGGTCAACATCATAGAGGACCACTTTCGAGCCAAAAGCGATCTTGTCCTTGGGGATGTTGCCGAGATTGACCATCGAGAGCTCCGCCAACCTCCGCTTAAGCTGGGCGAGCCGCGCCCCAACATAGTCCTGGCGCTGCTTGGCCATGTGGAATTCGGCGTTCTCACTCAAGTCGCCGAGAGCGCGGGCGCGCTTCAACTCCTTGGGGAGTTCGTGATTCAATTCGTGCTCCAACGCCAGAATTTCTTCCTGAAGCTTTTGCACAATGGGTGTGGGCATAAGAAAAACCCTGCCTCCAGAGGCGAGACTTCATTATAGGCGAAAGGCCTCGGACGCGCAATTGGCGCGATCAAATCAACTCCGCGAATTCGTCCTCACGCAAGCCCGCCTGCTTGAGGATCCGGCGCAGGAGCGAAGGTGGGATGTCTTTCGAATGGATCGGAATGGTCACACGGAGATCAGCCTTGGTGCGATGCAGCAGCCGCGCATGGCTGCCAGCCTGATGGTGAATATAGAAGCCTGCGCGCTCGAGAGCACGAACTACTTCTTTGGCTTTGAGGACTGGAAGTTTCTCGCGCATGCACCTTATGCTAGGGAGACTGCTATGTGTTCGGTAGCGGGTTCTAAATCCTCGGGGATGGGCTCGCCGGTTTTGAGGGCGCTCTCCAGGAAGCAGCGAAGAGCATCCTTCGCCATGCGCCGCGCCTCGGACAGCGTCCCGCCAAACGTGCAGATCTCGGGAATGGCAGGAACGACAACGTTGTAACCACCTTCGGGCATGCGCTGATAAATGACGGTGTACCCATACTCCTTCGTGTCGCACTTGCCCCGTGCTGGTGCACTACCCCGGGAACGCATATGCCAAGTATATCACCTCTACGAATTGGCCGCCGTCTCCAGTCCGATTGAGTTGGACAGCTTGAACTCCGGCGGCCTGCCGCGGTTAATCCCCCGCACTCGAAGTCAGGCGTCGGCCAGGGTAGAAGAGCGCTCCCTGCGCGACGGTCACTCGCCGCTCTGCTGGATCAGCTTCGCCACCAGCCCCGTCCAGCCGGTTTGGTGGCCGGCCCCTAGGCCAGCTCCGTTGTCCCCATGAAAATACTCGTGGAAGAGGAGCAAGTTCCGCCAGTGCGGGTCCGTCTGGAAGAGTTCGTTTTCGCCGAAGACGGGCCTCCGTCCCTCCGGTCCCCGCAAGAAGAGGTGAGTGAGTCGCCGGGAGAGTTCCGCCGCCACATCCCAAAGCGCCATGAACCGGCCAGAGCCCGCCGGACATTCCACCTTCAATTCCTGCTGGTAGTAATAATGGAATTTCTGCAGCGTCTCGATCAGCAGGAAGTTCAGAGGGAACCACACCGGCCCTCGCCAATTCGAGTTCCCGCCGAAGAGGCCGGTTTGGGATTCGCCGGGCTCGTAATCGACGCGGTAGCTCTGCCCGTTAAAGTTCAACACGTAGGGATGATCGCAGTGGAACTTTGACACTCCGCGCACACCATACGGCGACAGGAACTCCGCTTCATCCAGCATGTAGCGCAAAACCCGAACCATCTGCTCACAGCTCACAATCGACAGTAACCGCCGCACGCCGCCGCGGGCGTTCCGCTGCGTCTGGGCGATGTGCGTGGGAACGCCAGGGACCTTTTCCAGAAACCATTGCATCCGCCGCTTAAAGCCGGGGAGTTTGTCCACCACTTCCGGCTCCAGTGCCTCCACCGCGAACAGCGGAATCAGCCCGACCATGGATCGCACCTTCAGAAAGTCATGCTTCCCCTCCGGCAGGTGCAGCACATCGTAGTAAAAGCCGTCTTCGTCATCCCACAATGCAAAGCCGTGTCCGCCCAGGTTGTTCATCGCCTGGGTGATGTACACAAAGTGCTCGAAAAACTTGCTGGCCACGTCTTCGTACGCGGGGTCCTGGCGCGCCAATTCCATGGCCATAGCCAGCATATTCAGGCAATACATCGCCATCCAGCTTGTGCCGTCTGATTGCTCGATGTGGCCCCCGGTCGGCAAGGGCTTGGAGCGATCGAACACGCCAATGTTGTCCAAGCCGAGGAATCCGCCTTCGAAGACGTTCATCCCATCCGGGTCCTTGCGGTTGACCCACCAGGTGAAGTTCAGCAGCAGCTTGTGGAAGATCTTCTCCAGGAACTCGCGATCGGCCTTGCCCCGCCGGTGTTTTTCCATCTTGTAAACACGCCAGGCGGCCCAGGCGTGCACGGGCGGGTTAACGTCGCTGAACTCCCACTCGTAAGCGGGGAGCTGGCCGTTCGGATGCATAAACCACTCGCGCAAGAGGAGGGTGAGTTGTTCCTTGGCGTAGTCAGGGTCCATCAGAGCCAGTGCCACGCAATGAAAGGCCAGGTCCCAGGAGGCATACCAAGGGTACTCCCACTTGTCGGGCATGGAGATAACGTCGGCGTTGTAAAGGTGTTCCCATCGGCCGTTCCGGCCTTGCTTCCGCTCCGGCGGAGGCGGCGGCAGCGCCGGGTCGCCTTTCATCCAGAGGCGCACATCGTAGTGATAGAACTGCTTCGACCAGAGCATCCCCGCCAGGGCCTGGCGCTGCACGTTGCGCGCATCCGGGGAAAGGCGCTGAGGGATGATCTTCGCAAAGAACTCATCGGCCTCCGCAATCCGCTGATTGAAGGTCGTCTCAAACTGCTTGTTCAAAAAATCCGCGGCGGGCTGCTGCGGTGTAAAGCGCAGGCGGAGCACCGCCCTCTCGCCCGGCGCAATACTCAGCCGATAATACGCGGCGGCCTTGGTGCCAGTTTCTGCCGGATTCACCGCGCCGGCTTGGCCGTTAACCAGATATTCGTTGATCCCATCCTTTACAAAAGGCGTTCGACTCGGCGTGCCGTAGAGCCGCTCGCAATTGGTCTCATTCTCAGTGAAAAGCAGTTGCGGCGCGCCCTCGCAGACCAGCCATCGCTTGCCGTAGTAATCGTGAACCGCCTGGATGGCCGTCACCTCCGTAAGCCCGCTCTGACGCACCAGTGCGGGGCGCGGGGTGCCCCCGGTCCATGTCCAGGTGTTGCGGAACCAGAGTGTCGGCAACAAGTGCAGCTCCGCGCTTTCCGGACCGCGATTATAGGCAGTGATACGAATCAGAATATCTTCAGGAGCGGCCTTGGCATAGGCAACGAAAACATCGAAGTATCTGCTCTCGTTGAAGACGCCCGTATCTGCCAGTTCGAATTCTGAATCCTTCTTTCCCCGCCGCTGGTTCTCTTCCACGAGTTGCTGGTAGGGAAAAGCGGCCTGAGGATATTTGTAGAGGAACTTCATGTAGGAATGGGTGGGCGTGGAATCCAGATAGAAGTAGTATTCCTTCACGTCCTCGCCGTGATTACCTTCGTCGCCGGTGAGTCCGAAGAGCCGTTCCTTCAAGAAGGGGTCACGGCCGTTCCACAACGCCAGGGCGAAGCAGATCAGTTGATGCCGATCGCAAAGCCCCGCAACCCCGTCCTCGCCCCAGCGATAGGCTCGCGAGCGCGCATGATCGTGCGGAAAGTACTTCCAGGGCTTGCCGTCCGGGCTGTAGTCCTCGCGAACCGTACCCCACTGGCGCTCGCTCAGGTACGGACCCCAGCGCTTCCAGTGGGCCGTCCGCTGGCGGGACTCCTCGAGCCTTTGCTCTTCGCGTGTCATGGTCTAGCCTTCAGCTATCAGCCGTCAGTTGTCAGCAAGCCGCTCATTCAACGGCGACTGCAGCCGCCTGGCTCCTTTGGCCTGTCGTCCGGAGACCTCCCGGAATTCACCCCCGGCCGTCGTTCTGAGGCGTCCCGGAATCACCCCCAGGCCTGTCATTCTGAGGAGTTCCCGGAATCGCCCCTCCGGCTGTCGTTCTCAGGCGGCCCAGAATCCCCCCCGTCTGTCGTCCGGAGGCGTCCCGGAATTTCCCCTGTCTGTCGTTCGGAGGCGTCCCGGAATTCGCCCCGTCTGTCGTCCGGAGGCGTCCCGGAATTCCCCCCGTCTGTCGTCCGGAGACGTCCTGGAATTCCCCCCGTCTGTCGTCCGGAGGCGTCCCGGAATTCCCCCCAGGCCTGTCATCCTGAGGAGTCCCGATCTGATCGGGACGACGAAGGATCTCCGCAGTTCCCGCTTTGAAAGTGCCCCTATTCCCCAGTCCCCATCTTCGTTGATGGCCCGGAAGTTGTCAAACCGTGCGCGATGATGCAGGCCCAGCGCAGCCCAGGCGTGCTGACATTTTGTCATTTCTCTTTGTTTTCATAGACATTCTCGCTTTGTTCCCCGAATTCCGTGTGGCCGACGTAGGGGCGGTTCGCGAACCGCCCCTACCACTGCATTGGTCGAGAAGTCGAGAGATGGAGTCGAAGGTTGGTCTCGACTCCCCAACTCCTCGGCCTTGGACTTTTTGTCTTTTCCCTTTGTTTTCATAGACATTCTCGCTTTGTTCCCTGAATTCACGGCTGGCGCCGACATCCGGTTTTTGATCTCTCCGAGGTTCGCCGCAGCGAACCTTGATTGTGCATCCGCCATCGCCCCCAAAAGCTTCGCCTCGCGAAAGCGCAGACCCCACAGAGCAGGGTCTGAGTCGTGCCCGCAATTACGCCGTGTAGATTCGGCATTTGGGTTTGATTCGTGCATTTTGCACTCAAAATTGCGTTCGTTTTAGCTTTGTTTTCAACATGCATTCCTGTGTTTTCAATAACATATTGGCTTCGATCGTATTCTTTTGAATTTCTCTCTCGTTGCTCGCGGTTCGCGAGAGGGCTGAAAATGATCGTCGTAACGGCCCTCGCCCCTGGGGAGAGGTGGCGAGCGTAGCGATCCGGGTGAGGGGCGTCTTCCAATCACGTCCGGCAACTTCCAAGTTTGGGCCTAATCCTCGCATCTTGCATTCAAAGTTGGATTCATTTTAGCTTCGTTTTCAGCGTCCCTTCCTTTGTTTTCAGGGACTTCTTAGCTTCGTTCCCACTGTTTTCATGTATTCTCGATTGCCGTGCCCTGCAAGGGCATGAGTTAGTAGCCGGGGGCATCGCCCCCGGAAATGGTGAGCCGGAAGGCGGCCGACCCTGAAAGGGTCGTACAAACTGCGATTCTGGCATCCTCAGCCGCGAAGACACATTATTCGACCCATGCAGGGTCGGACGCACGCCCTCTCCGATTCCGGGGGCGCTGCCCCCGGCTACTCTATGAATCCCCTTCGGGGATTTGGAGCTCATCAGTCACCTCTGGTGCTTGATCTTCAATTCCTCGACTTCTTGATTCATCGACTTCTGGACTTTTTGACCGTAATTGAAGGCAGAAATCACAGGCAGGGACTACAGAGGAAAACAGCGGAACACTTCCCAGCATAACCTATCCGGCAGGCCCTGGCCGCCTGCCCAACCCCACCAGACAACTCTAGCCTATACCACCGTTTTTGTCAAGAGAAAAATGCGCAGCGACACAAAGTCCAGTGCGCTCATCAGGCCGGCGGCTGGCGCAGACATCCGGTTTTTGATGCCTGCGAGGTTCGCGCCAGCGAACCCGGATTGTGCATCTGCCATCGCCCCCAAAAAAACTTCGCCTCGCGAAACTGCAGACCTTACAGGGCAGAGATCTGCGCCCGCCGGCGAGGGTCTTCGCTGCTCATAAAGTTTGTCATACCTAAATCCGGCGTGAATTTGGCTCGTCATCGTCAAATATGGCCGGAAAATGGCCATTAGGCCCCTACGTTTTTGCAGCAGTCGATAGATTTGCGGGGAGCGCAGCTCAGCTCTCCAGAGGTTT
>Ga0326728_10014473_pt1 | contig 16740 bp, 16 predicted proteins | sample MB3enrmetagenome_FD_207602 | JGI IMG/M metagenome (GOLD analysis project Ga0326728, IMG submission 207602) | Lab enriched peat soil microbial communities from McLean, Ithaca, NY, United States - MB31MN | ecosystem: Environmental > Terrestrial > Soil > Wetlands > Peat | place: USA: New York...
TCCCGATGACCGGCTGCGCTTCCTCTGCGCTCAAATCCGGAACACCTTGGCAGCGTTCTTCCAGAGAATGCTCTCCACGTCGTCGGCGTCGATGCTGAGCCGCCCCACCAGTTCCAGCGCCAGGGTGGGCGTGGAGACAGGGTAGTCGGTCCCGAAGATGACCTTCTCGGCCCCGCCTGCGAAGTAGATGGCCCGCATGAGCTGCTCCGCCAGGGCGTCGACGTAGCCCGTCTCGTACTTGCCGCCGCCGACCACCAGGCCGGAGGTGTCGGCGTACACGTTGGGGTGCTTGTAGATCAGCTCGCCGACGTCTTGGACCCAGGGGTTGCCGAAGTGGCAGGCGACAATCTTCAGTCCGGTCCTCAGGTTCGCCAGACGGTCGAGGGTCAGCGGGTGCGAGTGGGCCAGGCTTCCGGCAGAGGTTGCCGTGTCGCCGGTGTGGAACATGACCGGCAGGTCCTCCGACTCGGCATAGGTGAAGAGGGGGTCGTAGACCGGGTCATCGGCGAAGACCTTGAAGTATCCTAGGCGAATCTTGAATCCCTTCACCTCGGCGCGGCTCCGCTTCGCAAGGCCAACGGCCTCGGCGACGGACTCCGCCGAGGGCTCCACGGTGATCACCGGGGAGAGCCTTCCGCCGCTCCTGCGGCAGAGCTCGAGAATCCGCTCGTTCGGGAGAGGGCCTCCCCCTCCGACTGGCGGGCTCAGGAGAAGCCCCCCGGTGATCCCGCTCTCGCCCATCAGGCGCAGCAGCTCGTCCAGGTTGTACTGCAGGCCGTTCAGCCTGGCGTAGGGGATGAGCTCATCCAGAGGATCCTCCGAGAGGTGCAGGTGGGCGTCGATGATCCGAGACAACCTCGGTCAGCGCCCGCGGATTTCGGATAAACCTTTGCAGACGCCGTCGGTCAGAGGGGCAGGACGGGCCCGGGGCGGACGCGGTATCTCGTCCAGAGCATCCTGAAGAAGAGAACCATCAGGAGATCGCCGAGAAGCTCGAGCGGGAAAGCGATGGTCGCAATCAGCCCTATGGCGGCGATGGGCACTATGAGGCCGAACGACAGCGCGATCAGCTGCGGTTCGTTGTCCGAGGAACCGGCGACGCGGAGCACGTAGAGCAGGAAGACGACCTGGGCAAGGACGACCAGCGGGAAGTCGACCGAGGCGGGCGCGCCAAGCCCCATCCCCAGCGACTCCACGAGGAGCAGACTGGGGTAGTAGATCAGCCCGACCAGGGCCATCTTCCTCGGGCTCGCTCTGGGCAGGGAGGTCGACGCCAGAGACCCGGCCGGAGGAACCTTCGTGGCCAGGAAGACCAGGGCGCCGATGGCCGTGAGGCTCAGGATGAAGACCGGGTCGCCCATCCAGAAGTGCTCGCTGAAATGCACCAGCAGGGAGAGGAACGCGACGTCGGCGATCAGGACCGCGAAGGCCACGGCGACTCCCCTCCGGGAGAGGAGGCTAGTCCCCCGCGTGGCGGGGAGCGCCAGACCGAGCAGGAGTATCGGGATGGAGATGCTGAAGAGCATGTGCACCGGGACTATAACCGCGGACCAGATCCAGTTCACGCCCAACCAGTGCCCGAAGTAGCCCAGACGCCCCACAGGGCCAGCCTTCGGGTCGAAGAGGGTGCTGAGGGCCACCCCTTCTTCCAGTATCCCGTAGGCGGCGCCGAGGACCAGCACGGCGGCCCATCCTTTCTTCCACCTAATCATCGCCTCACGGATGAGCAGGACCCCCGGGCCGTAGAGCCCCAGGTTCGCCACCAGCTGGAAGACGAACTGTGGGGGGTTGAGTATGATGGCGCCCAGCGGGCTCGAGCCGGAGAGGTACTCCGGGATCCCCGGAGTGAGGAGGAGCAGACAGAGAATCGGATGGCGCTTCAGGAAGGAAAGGGCGCTTCCGAAGACACCCCGCTTGGAGCCATGAGGGGACTCGTCGGCAGGGGCGGAGGCCGACCTGGCCGATTCCGGAGGGTCTGGAACGCCCGATTGCGCCGGGATTGGCAGGCCCTCTTCGCCCGGTCGGTTACTTAGCGGCCGCGCGCAGGGCCGATTCCAGGGCGTCCAGAGCCGAGTCAAGCTCTTCCTTCGATATCACCAGCGGAGGCTCGAGCCTCAGGACGTTCTTGTACAGTCCTCCGACCCCCAGGAGGAATCCTCGGCGGACCAGCTCGTCCTTGACCTTCGTGGCTGCCACGTCGGCGGGGGTCTTCTTCTGGTCCTTGACCAGCTCGACGCCTATCATCAGCCCCCGGCCCCGCACTTCTCCCACCAGGCTCGACCTAGCTGCCATCTCCTCCAACCGCTTGAGGGCGTACCCTCCCATCTTCTTCGACCTGGCGACGAGGCCCTCCTCCTCCATCACCTGCAGGACCGCCAGCGCGGCGGCGCAGCAGACCGGGTTGCCGCCGAAGGTCGAGAAGTGGTCCCCCTGCTCGAAGGAGGAGGCGACCTGGTCGGTGGCGATGAAGCCCCCGATGGGGAGACCCCCGCCGATGCCCTTGGCGAAGGCCATTATGTCTGGCTGGATGTTCCAGAGCTGCGACGCGAACATCGCCCCGCACCTCCCCACGCCCGATTGCACCTCGTCGGCGATGAGCGGAATCTGTCTCGACCTGCATATCTGCTGGACCCGGGGCAGGTACGTGTCAGGGGGGACGATTATCCCTCCCTCTCCGAGGACAGGCTCGACGATGACGGCGCAGATGTCGCCCTCGGAGTACTCGTCGATTATCTCCCTCATGTCCTCCGCGCAGGACAGCCCGAACTCGTCCGGAGATTGGTCCCCGCCGTACCGATAGTGGTAGGGGGCTGGCGCGTAGAACACCCCTGGGAAGGATGCGTAGTGTCCCAGCTTCGACTTGTACTTCTTCTGGCCCGTCAGGGACAGGGTCAGCGAGAGCCTCCCGTGGAAGGAGCCCTGCAGAGAGACGATACCCATCCCGTTCTTGCCGTTCACGTAGGCGTACTTCTTGGCCAGCTTAACTGAACCGTCAATCGCCTCGGAGCCGCTGTTGGCGAAGAAGCTCCTGTGCAGACCGCTGGGAGAGACCTCCGCCAGCTTCTGCGCCAGCGCGGGGAGCACCTCGTTATGGTAGTAGTTCGAGACGTGCATGAACCGCCCCGCCTGCTCCCGAATCGCCGCCACCACCTTCGGGTGGCAGTGCCCCACGTTGTTCACGGCGATGCCTGCGAAGAGGTCGAGGTACTTCTTGCCGCCGGTGTCGGTTATCCAGGTCCCCTTGGCGTCCTTGACCGTTATGTCCTCCTGGTGCGGAAAGCAGTTGATCAGGTACTCGGAGTCATGCGACAGCTTTGACTTCAACTCGCGATGATTCGGAGGCTGGGACTATTAACCTGTCGTCTGTCTCGCGGCCTTCCCGGGCGAATCAGATTCTCCTCCCAGGTTTGTGCCGCCGGGATGGTTTCGCAGACTCTGGCGGCTCGCCCGCGACCATCGACCGGGGAAGTTGCGCGCCGCGCTCCGTAGGCAATCGACCGGCGGAGGCGAGTCCTCGCCCCGCGACTACCACTTCGAGATTGTGACCTTCTTGTCGGTGAAGAACTCCACCGTGTCGATCTGGGCGTGGAGCACGCCATAGAAGGAGTCCCTGCGTCCTCCGAACGGATAGTAGGCCGAGGGGGCGGCCACCCCTATGTTCACGCCGACGTTGCCCGCGTCGACCCGCCGCCTGAATTCCCTGGCGCTCCTGCCGCTGGACGTGTAGATGCAGGCCATGTTGCCGAAGTTGGTGGAGCCGTTTATCATCTCGATGGCCTGGTCGAGGCTCTCTGCGCCGATGACGCTCGCGATGGGACCGAAGACCTCCTCCTTCGCAACCCGCATCTCGGGCGTCACGCCGTCGAGGACGGTCGGACCGAGATAGAACCCGTCCGGGTACTCGAGGACCTTGAGTGTTCTTCCGTCCGAGACGGGCTTCGCTCCCTCGGCGACCCCAGACTCCACGTACATCGAGACTCTCGTCCGCGCCTTCTCTGAGACGAGCGGCCCCATCTCGACGCCGGGGTCCAGACCGTACCCGACCTTCAGGGAAAGGGCGGCCGCCGTGAACCTGGCGAGCAGGGCATCGTGGACGCCGCCCACGGGGATGAGGTTCGCCCCTGCCAGGCAGCGCTGACCAGAGTTCCCGAAGAAGGAAGAGACCATGTTGGACATCGAACCGGCGAGGTCGGCGTCGGGCATGACCAGCACGCTGTTCTTCGCTCCCCCGTTTGCTATGGCCCGCTTCCCGTTCTCTCCGGCCAGCCGGTAAATCTGGCGCGCGACCGGGGTTGAGCCGACGAAGGTGACACCTCTCACGTCCCTGTTGGCGATGAGTCTCTCGACGACCTGCCTTCCTCCGTGGACGAGGTTCAGCACCCCGGGCGGGAACACCCCGCTCTCCTGGACCAGTTCGACAAGCCTCTGCATAGGCACCGGAGTGAGCTCGCTAGGCTTGACGATGAGGGTGTCGCCCAGGACCAGCGCGTACGGAAGGAACCAGAAGGCGACCATCAGCGGGAAGTTGAAGGGACACACTATCGAGAAGACGCCGAGGGGCTCCTTCGTCATGCTGACGTCTATCCCATCCGCGATCTGGTCCAGAGTGTCGCCCTTGGCCAGAGTGTACGCGACGGCGATCGCAACGTCGACGTTCTCTATGCAGCGCTTCAGCTCGCCCTGGCTCTCCTCGAGGGTCTTGCCATGGTTCTGCGTGTTGATCGTGACGAGCCCGTCGGCGTTGCGCTCGAGGACGTCCTTCAGCCTGTGGAGGTGCTTGACGCGCTCGAGTATGGGTACCTCACGCCACTCCTCGAAGGCCCTCTGAGCCGACTCCACCGCCCTGTCTGCTTCCTCCGGCAACGCGAACGGGACTTGCGCAATCCTGGCTCCCCGGCCCGGGTCAAAGACGGCGCCGAGCTCTGGAGACTCCGACTCGACCCAACCGCCGTCAATTAGGAGCTTGAGCTTCCCGTAGTCTGTGCGGACGTCAATCGACAAGTTGGCATTGCATATCAGCCCTGGGGGTCTTAATTACTTGCTCCTCGCGCAACACCAACGAGAGGTCGGCCAAGACTTTAACTAGCGGGGGAGGCGATTGAACCCTAGGCGATTGAGATGGCAGCGGGATCGATCGCTCGAAACGCCCCCGTGATCATCGTAGTCTTGTTGCTACTGGGCGCGGGCCTATTGGTCTTCGCGATGGGCGCCTCCACGGTGACCCTGCCGCCATCCACGAGCACAACCGCCTCTGGAACGGCGGCGCCAAGCTATGCCACGACCAGCTCAGCGACCACCGGATCGATAACATTCTCGACCCCGCAGGCCGGCTCAGAGTTCACTGCGGGTCAGAACTGCACCATCTCTGGGACCGTCAATGGGATGAGTTCGTCGCCAGACTTCGTTTTCATCCAGGTGAGCCAGCAGGGCTCGATCCTATCGCTCGTAGCTGCGACTGTCGCAGCGCGTTCGGGTGGCGCATTCTCGTTCTCGACACTGGTGGGCGCATCCTGGCCAATCGGGACATATGTCATCACGGCCACAGATGTCACCGGAGCGACGGGGTCCGAGACCTTCATCGTGACGAACGGGGACATATGGATCGGCTAGCTGACCAGCGGATTGACCTCAGGGGTGCACTTCCAACCTGCTCACCTGCTCATCAGAGACCAACGACCGGACGGCTCTCATGCCGGTAGATTGTTTCTTCTTCGCGGAGATAAGCGCCGGGAGTGGAATTCTAGCGTCTAATTGGACGCCCGCACTATCAGATTCGAAGGGTTTCGGGTTGGCGTCATCCGGCTAGGGCCCCCATCCCTAGATGAAAGAGCCGTGAGGGAGCCAAATCTCCCAGGAATTGGCAGTTGGAGGTACGCCCTAGCCAGGTGTGGTGCACCCTTCTTGTCGCCATGTCATGGTGATGGACCTCCTCCAACCAGATTGCTTGATCTTTGGGCGGACATTGACTTGGCTCGGTGATTCAGTCCAAATCCGGTGAGATTCGACCAGTATGCTTTCGTTCAATGGATTTGAAGCATTAAATATGCGTGACGAACCAGCGGTGCATATTCTTCTTGATCCCCGGCTCCGTGGACAGGGACAAAGAGCTCCGCAAGTCGAGGAGACGCTACTCAATCGCCCTCACCGGGGTGGTCCTGTACCTCGTCCTGGACATCATAGCCCAGCTCCTTCCTCCGCACTACAGTCTGGTCAGCCAGGCGGAGAGCGACCTTGCCGTGGGGCCGTATGGGTTCATAATGGCGGTCAATTTCCTCAACCGCGGCGCCCTATCGCTGGAGTTCCTGTTCGCGCTCCTGGGTACGGCCCGCATCGCCGACGCGGAGGTTTCGAGGATGCGGACCGGGAAGTTCCTGTTCGGTGCCTGGTCGGTCGGTGCTATCCTCCTTGCCTTCTTCCCGACCGACGTCCCATCGACGCCGGTCTCGTGGCACGGCGCGATACACCTCGTCGTCGCGATAATCGCCTTCCTCGGAGGGGCGTTCGGTGCCGTTGCCCTCTCCCTTCGCATGCGCGGCAGCCCGAAGCTCGAGGCGCTCCGGAGGTTCGCGCTGCCCATCTCCCTGATCTCGGTTGTCCTCTGCCTGGTCGACCTGCTGCTTCCGCACCATCTCGCTGCAGACTACGGCGGCCTCTTCGAGCGGCTCTTCCTCGGTTCGGTGCTAGTCTGGATCGCCGCGATTTCGGCCTACATGCTGAGGTCGGAGCCGGAAACCGCGCCTACGGCGGCCACGTCCTCCAGAGGCACGTGAACCTCTCGAACGGGGACCCCATGGTTTTCTGCCACGGCATACCGACGACCGGTATACTTTCGTTCTATGGATTCGAGTTACTCATTTGGAATGAATCTCCATGGTCGCTGGTTACTTCATATCGGTGACGCGGCGATTGGTCAACCCAACCGATATCACAGCAATACAATTATATATTGATTAAAGATTTAATCAATAATGAGAGGGTTTAGCCTGCCCCGAACAGAACAAGTCAATAGGCGGATTCGGGAAGAGACCACAGAGAAGATCCTAGCCGCGGCGAGGGAGGTATTTGCCCGCGAGGGGATGGCTGCCAAGATGGCGGACGTGGCCTCCCAGGCTGGTGTCAGCCCGGGACTCGCATACCATTACTTTCCGAGCAAGGAGGCGATCTTCTTGGCCTTGGTAAGGCAGTTGACTCGACCCGCAGACGAGTTGCTTGCAATAGTCCAGCGAATACCGGGCACACCAAGGGACCGCTTGAAGCGAATCGTGACTGCGATGCTTGAGCGCAGGCGGAAAGACCCCGATTTCTACCAGTTCTTCTATCAAGCTGTAGCAAGTGACAGTCTTCCAGCGGATCTTCGCGAGCAGGTTAAGGAGCAGAGCCAGTCCATGCGCGAAACCGTGCGAGGGCTCATCGTCGAGGGGCAGGCAATGGGCGAGATTGCGAATGACGATCCCGACAAGCTAGCGAGTGCGCTTCTGGCATGCGTCGACGGACTGTCGAGAATGGTGCAACTTTCTCCAGAGGACGTGGAGAAGAAGATGCCGGATGCGCACATGATCCTGCGTATCCTAGGACCTGAGCCGAGGTGAGTCCGGGTTGAGACTCAAGGGCGTCTGCTACGATGTCGGCGCGGTCATGGGCTTCAACTGGCGTCCGGTCTTCGACCCGAAGATCGTGCGCCGGGAGCTGGAAATCATCAAGAGCGACCTGCACTGCAACGCGGTCAGCATCAGCGCCCTGGACGTCGGTCGGATCAAGACCGCGGCAACGGCCGCGCTCGAGGAAGGGCTCGAGGTCTGGCTCTCGCCTTGCCTATGGGACAAGAGCGAGGACGAGACGGTCGCGTACCTGGCCAAGGCGGCCGGACCTCTGGAGGCTCTCCGCAAGCAGTGGCCCGACAAGGTGGTGCTGAGCGTCGGCGGCGAGTCCACCCTCTTCATGCAGGGGATACTCCCGGGGAAGAACATCGTCCAGCGGGTCAGAAGCCCGAAGTTCAGGGCGAGCATCATGTCTGGCGAGCACAACGCGCCGCTCAACGCCTTCCTGGCCAGGGCCGTGGCCGCCGTCAGGAAGGAGTTCAAGGGCAAGCTGACCTACCACTCCCTCATCTGGGAGAAGGTCGATTGGAGCCTCTTCGACCATGTCGGCGTGGACCACTACCGGGCCAAGGACATCGAGGACAAGTATGTCGAGATGCTAAAGCCGCTCTTCGACGCCGGCAAACCCGTGGTCACCGAGTTCGGGAACAACACATACCAGAGCGACGGGAAGCTCCTCAACGTCATGTTGGGAGGAGGGGACAGCGACTTCTTTTCGCAGTTCTTCCACAGCTTCCCGGTCGTGGGAAGGTTCGTCCGTCCCAAGGTGAGGGTCGTCCATCCGCGCGACGAGGCCTGGCAGGCGCGCGAGGTCGTCGAGACCCTGGAGATCCTCGACGCCGCGGGCGTGGACGGGGCCTTCGTGTCGCAGTTCGAGTCCCAGACCAACCCCTTCGACGAGGACCCGAAGTACGACCTGGACACGACTAACCAGAGCCTGGTGAGATACTACGAGGGCGGGAAGCACGGGACGACCTACCCCGACATGCCGTGGGAGCCCAAGGAGTCGTTCAGGGCCGTCGCCGACTATTACGCAAAACACTAGGAGAGAAGCAAAGCGTCGACAGATTCACTCCCCAGCGACAACACTGCGGGCGCCCCGGCCCGTCTACCTCGCATGACTCTATGATGGCTCGATTCGCGAGGTGGGCATTCCGAAGGAGGAACCCGCATTGACGCCGAGCCCTTCAGGCGATTGTCATTCGGGCGGAGCGCAACCTGCCCTGCCCCATTTCAGATTCGGAGACATAGGTGGGGGCGGCGGGACTTTCACCCGCCCTTCTCGTAACCACCCCCGCGCCGGGAGTGGGATTTGAACCCACGACCCCACTAAAGGAGACAGGCTCACTAGCGTGAAGGCTTCCAGGCTTACGCACAGGCGGATCTGCGCCCTTCCAGGCTAGGCGACCCCGGCGGTCGCGCCCTCGTCGGCTGATGAATATAGTCTTGCCGTCCCCCCTGATAGAGCATTTAGCAATCCCGCAGCGCTTCGATGAGACCTGACGGAGTGGCGAGAAGCTTAATTATGAGTAGGGGTATTGAACTACAAGCGATTGGTGTGTCGCAGCGATCGATCGCCCGGAGGTTTCTGTTGCTCGTAGCTGTGCTGCTAGTGGGGGTGACCTTGGCCATCTTCGCGGTGTATACCTCAGTCACTACTCCCCCAATTTCCCCGACTAGCACAACAGCGCAACTGCCGCAGTCCACCACGACCAGTGCGACGACCCCAACCGCCAGCACTACGAGCGTGGACTCGATAACATTCTCGAGCCCGGACCCAAGCTTGACGCTTTTCCCGGACCAGAACTTGACCATCTCGGGAACCATCAGGCCAGCGCCAACGCTTCCAGCCGCCGTCTTCATCCAAGTGGGGCCGCAGGGCTCTCAGATTCCGCTTCTTGCGGTGAGTGTGGCCGTAGGAACGAACGGGACGTTCTGGTACACGGCACCGGTAGGTTTCACCTGGGAGATGGCCGGCACCTACGCAGTGACGTTCGTCGTAACGGCCACCGACTCAAACGGCTCGACGGGGGTTGATACGTTCATAGTCGCACTGCCGACGTGCTGAATCCCAGCGTCAGAAAATGCCGAAGCACCGACAGCGCACCGGACAATCCCAAGGGCGACCCTGCTCGAGTCAGCGCCGATGCTCCCCCAGCACTTGCTACCGCATGTTGACGTAGCCTTTCTTCACGTCGACGGTGAGCTTGCAGTTGGCCAAGAAGGTACGTCCAAGTACGAAGTCGAAGGTATGGAATCGTGGATGCTGGAGCTCGAGAACGACTGCATCTACCTCACTCGCGACGACGGGACCGACGGTAACCTTGTTCAGCCTCACCACGATGCCTCGCTGTATGCCCTGCCAGCTGGTAAATACGGGTACCCTGTCTGGGCGGGTCCTCTCCTCGTCCGGGTGCCTGTTGGCTGCGTGAGGGTACCCCAGGTCAATGGCGTCCTGCCGGAGTATGACACAATAGGGAGCGTTGAAATCGATGAGGGAAGCGACCTCCCTGACGATACCATACTGCCCCTCCAGGCGGGCGCTCACCAGAAGGGGGTTACCCAGACGTATCTTCAATGTTTCAACTCCCCGGTCCGTTCCTCGATTCTCAGTGTCGCTCTGGGATAGTCGAATTCAAGTTTCATGAACTGCAAAAGACTCCTCCCGAGGATGACGTCGAAACCTGTCACTTGGGGAATGTCGAGTGCTAGGAACTCGACTTTCTTGAAGGACATTCTTCCAAGCTCCACTTGGGCCATCACGATCGATATCGCCTTGCCGTAGCCGTTGTAGGTTGCGAATGTAAGATTGTTGCTGGCCTGCCCCGTTGGGTCGTCGTTCGCAATCTCTGAGAACCCCAAGAAGAACGCATCCACCTTCGGGATTACGCAGTATTCCGCGCCGGGGTCAATCAACGCCCTGAACTCCCTGACACCACCTCCGCGGCCGGTCATCCGCACGAAGACCGTGGGGAACATCCCGAGGGCCACCTCCTCCAAGGGGGCTTGTGAGGAGACTAGAGGAGTGGAAGATAAATTGGATCACCAGCGTAGAAGATGCAGATGTCGCGGTAGGCACCGAGCTTGGTCCTGAGCAGGAATCTGTCCAAATCCTCGGCGACCACCTTGCCCTTGACAGGCTGGAGGTTCCTGTCCCTCTTGGTCACGACGACGGCGACCCATCTGTCCTTGTGTCGCCTCCGGATCTCGGAGATTGACAGCTCCACCGGTACGCCTTCCTCCTCTGAAGAGAGGCCGTTCGTCGAGCTCATAGGAGGAATTCTCCATATGAGCTCGAGCTATTTCAAGTTGTGGCTTCTACAGTGTGCTTGTGGCAGTTGAGGCTAGGACTCCTGGCGAGGCGCCGGGCAACATCCTCAGCGCGTTGGTCACAACGCCGGAGAGGATGTACTGACGGAACGCATTGCCTTGGCCCACCCCGGCAGCTCCGATGGACTGGTGCGTCAGCGGCGTTGAACCGTCGAGGGCCTTCTGAGCCGCTGTCGCGATTACAGCCTCTGTCAGCTGCTGGCCGTTGATTGCCGATTCTGCGGAGTGCGCCCTGATTGGATGCGTGGCGACGTGTCCAAGTACTATCTTCGAGCTGGAGACCGTGCTGCCGTTGAAGGACGCGACCACCGCACAGCTTGCCAGCGGGAAGTCGATGGCGGTCCTGTCGGCGAGTCTGAAGTAGGACTGCTGCGTTCCTGAAGCTGGCGTTGGGATGTTGATCTGGGTTACGATCTCGTTGTACCGTAGGCTGTTCTCCTTCACTCTGCCGTCCACGATGCTGACTCCTGGGAGGAACTGCTCCATTGTGAGCGTATGTGTCCCTCCGGGTCCCTGAACTGTCAGGGTCGCGTCCAGCGCCGTCAGCGCGCCTGATAGGTCGGATGCATGGACCGCGTAGCAGAGGTTCCCTCCGAAGAGGCTGTGGTAGTAGCGGTTGTCTCCAACCGCAGCGTAGCAGACGTTGCCTCCGTTCCTCCAGCAGTCGAAGTTGTTGCGGAGGTACCAGCACCAGACCTCCTGGTTGATGCTTCCCCCTATGGTAGCCAGGTTGGCTAGCTGCATCGGGTGTCCTGTGGCCGCCTGGGCGAGCGCCGGGAAGTACTGGTTGACGTTGGGGTCTGCCTGGACAGTGCTCACCGGCGTGGTAGCGCCGATTGTGAGACCACCGCTCGAGCTGTAGGTAACGCCGCTCAGGCCGAGCCCCGTGACGTCCACCAGGTACAGCGGGGTGAGGTTCTCGATGTGCTGCTTCATCTGGTTCAGGATGTCGGTGCCTCCGGCGTAGAGCTTTGCCTGTCCGCCCCACTTGGTCAGGAGCGAGACCGCGTCACTGACTGACGTTGGCTGCAGGTATCCCCATTGGTTGAGTTCGTTTCTCATTCTCTTTCGCCTCCTATAGTTTCCCGTTCGCCTTCATCCATTGCAGTGCGGTAACGACGTCCTCTTTTCTGATGGGGCACTTGGTGAACCTGTAGCCTCCCATCGCGTTGGAGAGTGCGTTCAGGATGGCTGGCATGATGCCCATGAGCGTGTTCTCGCCGATGCCGACAGCGCCGAACGGGCCGTAGGGGTCCACGTACTCCTCCCAGACCGCCATGTTGCGGTTGGGCGTCTGGTATATGCTCGGGACTTTGTTGTCGAGGTAGTTGGCGCTCAGGTTAGCTCCGGAGTACTTGAGGCCGGTCGAGGAGTCGTTGATATAGTCGGTGAAGAGCGTCTCGCCGACGCCGAAGAGCAGGGCGCCCTGTTGCTGTGCCTCCGCTCCCAGCGGGAATATGACCCGCCCGATGCCCAGCCCTCCGACGAAGTCGATCACGCGCACGTCTGCCGTCTCGGTGTCGACCTCCACTTCGACGAACCTAGTGCCTCCGACGCGGTATGCTGTGTGCGTGGGTGGTACGTAGTTCCCCAGGCCTTTGAGCCCGGCGGGTGGTAGCAGTGCCGCAGCTGCCTTCCAAGTCATCTGGTTTGAGGGGTTGGTCGTGTCGAAGATGATGCCCGAAGGCTGGCCCGAGGTGCCTCCTCCGAACGCTAGGTTGGCGGCCTTGGTGCCTGCCGCCAGTTTCGCCGCGACGAGCGGGAACCACTGGGTGCCGAGGTTCTGTGCCGCAGAAATCATGCCGAGGCCCATGTTGCGAGTCCCCGCGCTGCCTGCGGTGATGCCCGAGTCCGTGGTTTGGGTCGTGTCTGACAGAACTGCCGTCAGTCCGCTGCCAGGGGTAGTGACGCTGGTCCCGTATTGCGCCAGAGTCATTCCTATCGCCTCCGCGGCGATCATGGGGATGGTCGTGGGACCGCCGCCTCCGTGGTCCATGATTCCGCTGTAGACCGTGACGGCACCCGAGGGCATGACCAGGATCTGGCCCGTGTCCGGGGCCCGCAACGACCCCTTGGCACCCGACGTTAGTGCCACGCCGACGCCTCTCAGCTTCTTCCCGGTACCTTGCGTCTCACCAGAGTTCGAGACAACGGCGCTCGGTGTCGCCCAGCCCTGCCACCTGCTGCTCCAGTTGAAGGTCGCCTTGGTCTGGAGAAGGTGCGCAGGTTGTCCGAAGCCGCTGAATGGGTACCCGGTCGTCGGGTCGAACGCTGTGTCGTTGTAGACGGTGGGGGGCGTAGTCGTGTTGTCGACGTAGTACGCGGTCTTCATGTTGTTGAGCCTGAACTGGACGGGGTCCATGTTGTACTTCTCCGCGAGCATGTCAATGGCCGTCTCCATGAACCAGGTGTTCTGGGTCTCGCCGACGTTGCGCATTGCGCCCGCCGTTCCGTAGACGTTGGTATTCGCCGAGTAGCTCACGACGTTGAGGTTGGGGACGTTGTAGATCGCGTAGAACTCGCCGAGGTCGGAGTTAGAGCCCCCTAGGGCGCCCACGTTCGTGTACATCTCACCCTGGACCGCAGTGATTAGTCCGTTCTTCGCCGCGACGGTGAGGTAGGAACGCTCGCACCAGCGTGCAATCCCGGCTTGGAAGTTGTTGGTCTTTGTGTACTCCAACTTGGCGGCGAGCCCCGACTTCTTGGACATGGCCGCCCCGATCATGATGCCCTCCCACGGAGGAATCTTGTTCCCGAACGACCCGCCGGTCGACCCATTCTCGCTGCCTCCGAGAGAGAGCCTCACCTGCACGTTGGTCGTCGGCACAGCGAACCAGCTTGCGAGGTCGTTCTGGTCTGTGACCACGTATTCCGTGGCGTCCCAGGCGTTGATTAGGGCACCCGTTCCGCTGGTGGTGACCCCGGATGTGGATGACTGGCTGGCGTTGGTGCCAGTCCCCTCCGTGTATTGAATGATCGAGACGCGGGGCTCAAGCTCGGCGTGTTGGTAGACGTCGGTGTCCAGCCTTAAGGTGACGACCTGGTCCGCTTCGGCTATTGCTGCAGCGGCGTCGCCGTACGCGTCCTGGGCCGAGGAAGCATAGGTCAGTTCTTCGACGGTGGTTATCGTGGTGCCGGCCGGCGCGTTCCCGTTCGGCCAGATCTGAGGAGAGCCCGATTTGAGCGCGGCCTCTGCGTCGAAGACGTAGGGCAGCGGCTCGTACTCGACCTTGACCATCTGGATGTAGTCGTTCGTGAGGTAGGGCGTAGGCCCGCCGACCGCGACGACAGGCATCCCACAGTAGCGCGCCTGTGTGGTGGGTAGGCACCCCCGGGACCTGAGCCCCGAGGTCGAGTAGTAGTCGTACTCTGGGAGGAAGTCGTAGTCGTAGCCCGTGAGGGTTATGGCGCCGGCAGCCTCGGCCTCGCTCACGTCGATGCTCTTGATTCGGGCGTTGGGGTAGGGACACGTGACGAACCCCACCCAGAGGAAGCCTGTGGCGGAGGCTATGCCGATGTCTGTGGGCTGGATGTCGGAGGTGAACTTCTTCTTCCCGATCAGCTTGTTGTAGGTGTCACGCCTGCCTAGGGTGGGGTTACCGACGATGGAGAACGATGAACCAGGTTGGCCGTAGGAATTCGATGCGCTCATCTCTAGGCACCTCCGAGGTTAGTCGCAGCCAGTTGCACTGCGGTGATTATGTGGGTGTAGTTCCCGCATCGACACAGGTTCCCGCTGAGCGCCGCCTTGATCTGCGGTATCGTCGGGTTCGGGTTCGCCTTGAGCAGTGCCGCGGCGGCCATCACAAATCCTGGTCCGCAGTAGGTGCACTGCCCCCCGTCGGCCGTGACAAAAGCCTGCTGGAGCGCGTTAACGACCGGGTCTCCCGTGCCAACCTCTCCGGTCAAGATTGTGTGACCCACCGCCCGAATGGCAGGGATGGTGCACGCTTCGAATGCCTTCCCGTCAATCAGGACCGTGCATCCGCCACACATAGACCTGTTGCACGGCCTCTTGGTCGCGATGAGGCCGAGGCCCTCCCTAAGAGCGTCGACTAGCATCGTCCTAGGGTATGCGTTAACGAGGACGCTCTTGCCGTTGATGTTGAGGGTTAGAGTCTGCTCGCCAAACGGGTCAGTCGTCACCAGTGGGGGGACAACGGGGGCCGTGGCGGTGTTGGTCTCGGTGTACTGGCCGTAGGTGAAGGTTGATGTAACGGAGGACGTCTGCTCCCTTGGTGCCATCCTCATTGTGGCGGCAGAAACGCCTACCACTGCTGCGGCGGTGGCGGTGCCTTTCAGCAGGGTTCTCCTGCTAACTCTTGTGCTGGCGATATCGGGTATCGCGCTCCCTGTCGAAGCGACAGGCTTCACACCAGATTTCGAACCAGCCTTCTCTTTTTGAAGGAGGGAAGGCTGCCTTCGCGCCTTCTTCTGAGTCATTAGATGCTTATGAGCAAGCGTATGGTTTCGCGAATTTGATATTTGCATTTGCCCGAACCTGTTCGGTTACGCTACAAGATAGTCCATTCTTGGCGGCCTTGGCTTCACAAATGGTCTTGCAGGAGTGAAGACGATTCCGTACGGCAGCTCCTCCGCGGCCCGCTGTGGCCCACGGGTATCACCATGCAATCAGAGAGCGTCCTCTTCGTCCGTCTCTGATTCCTCCTTGCGGTCGGAGGCCTTTCTCCAGAGCTTGGGATAGGTGCCCTGCTCCATCACCACCCGTTTCACCGGGAAGGCTATGCCCTTCTTGGTCGCGAGCACCTCGTCCGTGCCCATCCTCGCCTCGGCGATGGCGACAAGCTCGCCCTTGGCCGAGAGCAGGACCACGGTCTCCCCCTTCTCGATGCCTGGGGAGATGGAGAGAATCCCGGGGACAGCCAGCATCGCCCCGTGGCAGATGGCGTCGATGGCCGCGTCCTTCATGACGACCCTCTTGATGCCGCCGATGGCGTCCTCGATGGGCATCACCAGGGTCCTTATCCTGGACTCGTCGCCGTTCTTCAGCCTGAAGACCGCATCGTAGAGGTCGTGGAGCGAGACGAAGCCCTTCTCCTCCGTGAGGGCCCCGACCTTGGTGCGACGGAGCTCCACCATCGTCGCCCCCACGGCGAGGACCTCTCCCAGGTCGTAGATCAGCTTCCGGACATAGGTCCCCGACTGGCACAGGATGCGCATCAGGTAGAGGTTGCCCTGCTGCTCGAGTATCTCGATCTCGTGGATCCTCCTGCTCCGGACCTGCCGTTTCACGGCGGAACGCTGCGGCGGCTTCTGGAATATCTCGTCGGTGAACTCACGGACGACCCGGTCCACCTCCTCCCTCGGCACGGACGAGTGTATCCTCATCACCGCCACGTACTCCTTTGGGAAGAGGAGGAGCAGGGAGAGGGCCTTGGTGGCGTGACCCAGCCCTATGGGCAGCAGACCCGAGACTCCCGGGTCCAGCGTCCCGCTGTGCCCCGCCTTCTCGATTCCCATCATCCTCCTCACCCAGGCGACGACCTCGTGGCTGGTGGGGCCCCGGGTCTTGTCGAGCGGGATCAGACCGAAGTCAAGGTATACAGAGATGGGCCTCTTCGCCGGCTCGAAGCCGCGGCTGCGATCCGCAGACTCATCGGCTACCGTGATCAGTTCGCTTTGGGTCAAGGGCGTATCGCTGAAACGTAGTCCAGTATTTCCTTTGCAACCTTCTCCGCTTCGATCCCGTCCGTGCCCACCACCAGCTGGAACGGCGAGAGGTCCTGCCCGAACTCGATCTTGTAGAGCTTCTTGTAGAGAAGGTAGTTCTCCTCGTCCCTCCTAGATATGA
>Ga0326728_10014474_pt1 | contig 16739 bp, 17 predicted proteins | sample MB3enrmetagenome_FD_207602 | JGI IMG/M metagenome (GOLD analysis project Ga0326728, IMG submission 207602) | Lab enriched peat soil microbial communities from McLean, Ithaca, NY, United States - MB31MN | ecosystem: Environmental > Terrestrial > Soil > Wetlands > Peat | place: USA: New York...
TCCAGACCGCTGAGCTTAGTGCTTACAGGGACGCCGATCACTGGGGCGGTCGTCTTTGAGGCGATAATGCCTGGAAGAGCTGCAGAGAGGCCTGCGATAGCAATATAAACCTTAGCTTGAGCTTTTCTAAGATATTCATCGAGGCGCGTTGGCTCTCGATGCGCGGAGATAACCTCCAGATCATACGCAACGCCCGCGTCCTCGAGTATCTCTACCGCTTTTTCGGCGACGTACATATCAGAGGTGGAGCCCACCAGTATTGCCACATCGGGGTTATTCATCGCGGTGTAGTTGTCCCAGGACTGTAAAACTCTTTCTGAACGGGGCAGAGTACTTACGCGAGCCGCTCGTTTGTCGTGCGCGCATTCGCACCTACATTCTGCTCGTATTGACCCCATCTTATTTTGCAAGCTGACTGCTACCGTGTGTTAACGGTCTGTCAGAATATCAAATTTCGAATCATTTGCCTTGAGACCACTCCGCTGAACGTTATCAACATTCTTGCCTGCGGCTCTGCAAATGAATCGGCTATTCTTTTAGAGCGTGTTTCTGGCTAACTGCGTCGTCGCACAAACATATTCATTGCTAGTTTGGGGTCCCCCCCATAAAGCCGCTTATTTGCGAGAGAAGTTCGACTGTGAATGCTAGCAACGATTCTCGGTTCATGGCTGTTTGATTGCGATACTTTTTTAGAAGTGCAGTCTTGGCTATTTCAAGCGCTGTGCCTCTCAAAGCGAGAAAGCATCTCGTTGCAGAAGTCGGATCATTATTTATAGTTGCTGGGTCTACCCATCTCACAAAACCGGCCAACATTTGGTCAAAGATCAGCACGAGAAATCCCTCTCGCCCTAAGGCGAATGCGTGCAGGTTATTTTGAGATATTGGTAAGTCGACGAAGCCTGAGACAACGCCGGCACATTTCTTGAATGATTGTTCGAGTTCGCGGCATATTTGCACGACCTCTGCAGTGTGAAGCAGAATCCTCAAGTGTCGCTGCATTGATTCGGGCACGACCAGTATAGGCTCCATCATTTCCAGTAGTTTGTCTCTTGAAATGCTAAAATCAAAGCTCTGGCTGATCTTTTTTCGGTGTAGGACATCCCATGAATACTCTTTTTTTATGTCCGGCCCCTTGTAATCGTCATTTAGTAAAACGAGATATTTCACGGCGCTGAAAAGTTCTATAAGCGAGTAGAGTATTGCATTTTTATGATCACCTTTAACAAGAACTCTGTGGACGACTTCATCAAAAACTTCAGGGAGGTCATCTTCGGTCTTTTCAAGATAGCAGAAAGAAACTCGATGCGAGTCCCGACCTCCCCTGATGCACGGAATAAGGTGTGCAATTTGAGAGCGATCACCCACTTCAAGCATCCAAAAATTCACAGCTATCTTAAGTATAGAGCGGGACGCTTCGTTGCCGCCTAGGGTCCTCCAGGCGAGAGACTCAATTACGAATTGCTGCTTCCTAGTAACGTCACTTACTTTTGTTGCACCTGGAATTTGTTCTACGCTTCGAACGATACGCTGAAGCTCTTTACTGCCGGCACTGCCTATTATATTGTAAATCCGATGTCCATCTCTCTCAACGCAACTGACCGTATTTGACCTTCTTGGTTTCTGTCCAGCTTCCCAAACAAAGGGCGAGTCATCAGACGCGGTGCCTCGGATCGGAGGCGGAGTCCCCCTCCTCCGGCCGATGTTGAGTCTATTTGCGAAGAAGTTCAGTTGCTCACATAGTTCCTTATCTATATCGTGCCCAAAGCGGCTGTTACAATCACGACAAATCAGCTTAGTCGACTTTAAGCGGCCTCCTACGCAATTCGGCAGTATATGTTCAGAAGATTTGTTTTCGTGCGTAATCGCTGCTCCGCACACATAGCATTTTGAAGTCGCCATTTGCTTCAATAGTCGCCCCCTGTAGGTTCCCGAGCTTAAGATTAAAAGCGCAGCACTACTATATTGTTGCATCATGTTAACAGCTACTGCTTATCAGAAAAACTTCGATAATCAATGTGCGAAAATCGCGCTCACACAGATCCATCGAAGCCGGATTTCGCTCCACCGTGCACGCTATTAGACATTTGCTCCCTATCTCGAACTTCCCAAAGTGGTCAAGGAGCGTAAGCGCATCACTTCGCGAATCGTTACGAAAGAAGATATTAGCGGCGTTCTTAAACACATTGAGCAGGCACAACGACAAGGGGAGATCGATCTTGAGCGATCAGCGCAATATTCGGCACTCGTTTTGTTTGGGGCACATACGGGCCAACGTAGTGAAGCGACGCTATCGAAGCTAACGGTGGGACAGTTCCGGGAAGCATTAGCTGTTGATAAGCCTGTGCTTAAAGTTGATTCGTCACAAGACGAGGTCCGAATGAGTCACACGTTCCCTTGCACTCTCGCGTTGTGGAAGCCCTTAAACCGCTACTTGTTGGGCGAAGTGACGGCGAACTGATGTTCACCTACAACTCCTTTTTAGTATGGATAAAGCGCCAGAAAATACCGATGTTGCGGTTCAAATGACTACACTAGGTGATCTTCGCAAGTTTGCCGAGCAGCATGGCGACGTGATTGGAGGGGATCAGTCAAACCGAGCTTATATCCTAACGCACGGCGTTTCAGGTGTGGATTGGGCTCATTACAAGCATCCGCTGCCTGGGTACATGTATGATGTCTATATGCGGTATTGGGGAGACGTGGCTTTCAAGTAACGGCTCACTCAGCCATCTAAGGGAGCGTCGCGGTAAACGTTGTTCGTTATTTTAGTTTTTTCCTCTCTTCCACTATCAACGTTTTACTTTTCTCAAACGCTACGTTGTTCGAGCCGCCTGGACAACCGTTTGATCCTGTTGGATCTTCACCGCCAAAGAAAAGAACCGACCCAGCACTGCCATGGACCACTATCGCAACGCGATGCCCATCGCTATAAGGATAATTCCGAGGTAGTACGTCCAGCTCGGCAACATAGCGACCCCAGCATTGGCGAAGGCGGTGACAACAATGAGCGATACGACAAGGCCGAGGAATACCAATATGATCGAACCTCGGTCCTCCCGTCCTAGCACTGCCACGACGTATGAGCGGTATGATCACCCCGCCAACGATCTCGCTGACTGCCCACAGATACAGCAGGACGCTAAATGCGAAAGCTGCGGCGCTTGATGGGAACATCTGGGGAGTCAAAGTGGTGGGAGATAGCTGTAGCATAGGAGCTTTTTTGACAGTTAAAGGGGCAGCCCTTTTGTAAGCGTTCTGGTTCGTGAACACGATGATTTCTTTGCTTGCATTCGATTTGCAACACCAGCGTTAACATCGTCAACAGAGACCTAAGAACGTTTTGCGAGCAACACGGCGACGTAATTCAATGGGATCAATCAAACGAGAACCTACATTCTCACTCCTGGCATTTCTGGAGTGGCCAGGGGGTTTTACAGAGTCCGAGGCTAGGGCCGCGATTTGGTGCTTATATGTGCAGATTGGAGCGATGCTGAACTCGCGGAGGAATTACCAGCGAGAAATGAGCCGCAGACGCTACGGATCGAGAATGCACAAAGAACCCTCGGCCATTTATTTCGGCAAGTGCGAAGCTCTGTTTGCATGGCAGTAGCCGAGAACGCAGATTGTCAGCCGGATCAGTTTTATGAAGAACTAGACGAAATGGAAACTATGGATGTTTATGTCAATGGACCGCATCTCAAAACTTGGAGCTATTATATTCAACAGTGCAATAAAGATAGGCGATTAACAGAGTCAGAAAGAGGCAAGGCAATATCGGCCCTTAAATTTTTGGAAAAAGAGCTTGGCCAAGATTTTTTGGAGTACGCATATGAGAGGCGGCAGGAGCTGCAGCATGAGTTGTTCTATTGTCTAGTTTCAAAGCAGTGGGCTTACATCGCTTGGCTTGCCGAAGCATTGCTCCAACTAAAAAATCAAGATCCAACTCACAATAATTACGAAAGCCTGCTTCGACCTATAAAACTTCACAGGAATTTCTTTAGCGCCGTCGACGTTCTGGAAAATGCTTACAAGTTCTATCGAGCGGGATTTAGGATTACTATCGAACCGCCAGTTGTGGTTCGAAATACCGAAAAACATCCAGATCTGAAATTAATAGACAACACTTCTAATACGGGGTTAATTGTCGAGATCTCTACTGTTGGGAGCAGCCAACGCTTCAATAACCGCGCAGCATATATTAATGAGAGGCTAGCAAGAATCGAGCTGCCGTTGTCGATCGAAGAGCAAAAACGCAATATACATTATAGTGGCCACATTTACCAGCATGAATCGTTTACAGACACTGACTTAGACAAAATTGTAGATGAGGTCGAGAAAAAGATCGATCAAGTCAAACAAGGTGGCTTATTACAGGAACTGATAAAGAAGGATGTTTTAGAAGATAAAGCAATAGAAATTGCCATCGCCTCTCAAAAAGACTACGGAAGCCTTGAAAAGTGGGCTTCTAGGAGAGGTTTCACAATAGGGCCAATAACCGGTCCACCGATGTTTGATGAAGACGAATTCAAAAGAGAAATCAGACGAACCAGAGGTACAATCCGCAAAAAGTTAACGCAATTGTCGAGCAATTATCCCTGCGGCTTGGTCGTGAAAAACAGCAGCTTATTCTGGCTTCCACACACCGACCAAGTAAAGCGCGAACTACTAGAGGTTTTGGATAACAATGATCATTTGGTATTCTTAGTGCTTGAAGGCAGGCTTGAGTTTATTCCAGATACTCTGGATGCAAAAGATTGCGATATTCATGAGCGCCCAGATAAGAAGTTTGATTGTTCACTAGTTCTTCTGAATCAAAACTGCAAATTCAAGATCAATGAAAATACAGTCAGTAAAATCAAAAAGGCGTTTTCTTACAGCTGGTGGTTTGTTTAGTTAGCCTTCAGAACTGATTTGAAAACGATTCAACCAAGCGGGTTGAAGCTCAAGATGCAAAATCTCCGTGACTGCTCACAAGGTGCGTTATAAACCTAGAGCTGTGTTCTGCGCAAAAATCTGTACACGTGTTTTTTGTTTCGCTGAAAGAGAACGATCGCCTTTTTGCCAAAAAAAATGTCTACTTATCCGGTAGTTTAACAATGTCGAAAAAAGAATAGCATGCGAAGGCCTGTTGATCGAAAAGCAGCAATTTCCGGTCTATAAATTACTAAAGGCATTTTCTTCCCTATTGTCTGAGGAACTTCTGTTAACTAATGAGTAACTTGCCGCAGTAGGATCAGTCACCTTAAAAGGATTTAGAACGCGTTACACAGATGACAGCAAGGGTAGTAGTGTCCTTCTTCACAAAGTCACTTCCCGTTGTGTCATCTTTGATCGCCTCGCTTCGCTCGGCGCAATATAAGGATCGATAGATAGTGCGCGATAGTGCGCGGCAATTGGCGATATAGATAGATTTGAAAATCCCGCTAAAACGGCCAGTTGAAGATTGGAGTTGGAGTAGGCCCCCATCGCTGCGCGTCATCAATGGCGCTTTTCACCGTGTTGATGCCAGTATTTGCGCCAGTGAAATTTGCGACAGCGCCATCGCGACGTATTATTAGTATTGTTGGCACCCCCGTAATCCCGTAGTTTCTGGTTACGTTCCTCGACGATGCATTATCATCGCGGATGTTGATGTGTGCGAAAGTCACATCCGAGCCGTTGTATTGAGACTGCAGGTCTGTCATTTTTGGCGCCATTTTTTTGCAAAATGGGCAGTTATCCTCATAGAAGTAGAGCACAACGGTACCATTCTTTAACAAATCTTTGATCTCTTGGGGGTGATTTACTCCGGTGTTGAACTCATATGCGGGCGATGCGGGCGGTGCGTGCAACTCTTGTTGTGCGAGCGGAAAAAGTGCGACCAATAATAAACACAGAGCGACGAGTGCCAAAATCAACAGGGCACCTTTTGTGTATGTCGTGCAATGCTTTTGGTCGGACGTATATCCTCCCGTAACCAGTCGCGCAAAAGAGTTGAGCGACACGCTATTCGTTCGTGAATCACGTAAGAAAGATCTTACAAGTAGCTTAAAAGTTGGGTTTTAGTCGACTGAGGGACACTGGGTACCATCTGGATAACAACCATAATATGTTTCTGGACAATAGTGTTCGCCTGTGGGGCACGCCGGGTCCTGCGCCTGTTTTGGGGTTTTAGTCGCCTGCGCTTGTTGTGGAGTAAACAACACCCCCAAGCTGAAGATACATAACATGGCAACTGCCACGACTATACTTACTTTCGTTAATTTATCCATATTTCTCACCTCCTGTAGAATTTTACGCTGAACGTCTAAAAAGCCGTTCGTCGTATATATTGCGCCTAAAAATGGGAAGTTATGCGCTTTAAGCGTTTACATTTTAATCTCGAATTATTGTGCTCAAAAATAGCCCGCGAATAACACGGTAATAAGAAAGATAGCTACAGAAAATGAGACGATTTTGTAGGCGCGCACGGTTGCCTCTTGCAATGTTCTTGGGTGCTAAACGCCTAAGAACGTGATGGAAGATAGGATAAAGGTTTTGGTCTGAAAGTGACGGCGAAAGAGACGGCGCTGCCTATCCACGCAGAAAACGTTGAACGTAGCATTGTTAGGAACAGGTCAATCGGGAACGTGCTGAAAATAAAGGAAAAAAGAAGGGGGGGGCGGCAAAACGTTGATGGTTCACGTATGATTAGTCGAGGAGGGCTAATCATAACAGCTAAATGGCAGCGCTGAAGTTGCACCTATTATGCTAGCTATTGCCATCGAACATTATCCATATTTCCATCACTTAGCCCAGCCGTTAGAAGTGCATCGTAACAAAATCTCTCTCACCCGGGCCAAGACAGGATATGACTACCCGACGATACGCCTTCCCTTCTCGTTCTCGCGGCTCATAGGGCTGTCGACGCGTATCTACCAGACGGGACGACGGGGCGCTTGCATTTCTCGTTGGTGTCTCGTCCACTTCAGAGAGCAGCGCACATAAGCACGAAAACTCTTTTTCAAGCACCGATGCTCCTCGCCTTCACACGGCGGAGGTCGCCGGTTCGAATCCGGCCGAGCCCATCTGTTTTCTGGGTGCTTTTGGTCGATTCGGCTGCATTTTGACGGCGAATTAATTCGATCAGCATCGCCGATCTTTTTGTCTAATTTAGCAAAATTAGCTAAATGTGGAACAATAAAAAATCCACGAACCCCATCGATCTCTGCATGGTAGATATTTACGATTCTACCTGCGAGTTCTTTGAGTTCACGCGGCTAAAAATCGGAGCGAGCGTCGTAATTGGTGAGCAGGTTGGCCAAGATAGCATGCAATCCCTTGGAATGGGCCTCTATGAGGATATGAGGATGAAAGCGACAGCTAGGATGCGAGCGACGGCCTAAACTGGGAACAGCGGCGCGAAATGCTTTTTATAGATTTCAAGTAAATGCTTACAATTTGCAGATTCTACCGCTTTGAAATCGAAGGCCTGTCGTCTTCCAGTTTGATTGATAGTTCGAGCCTCGGCTTCGGGAGTTCTTTTTGTCGTCCAGATTGGGTTTGGAGGAGGCTGTAGTTCTGTTTCGTAATATGAACAAAGTTAACCTCTCTTTTCAGTGACCTCAGCTCAATCATCTCCGGTTCTTCGGCCACCCTTGAGAAGTCTTTTACTTTCACACAATAGCCCTCACAAAACATCCATAAATCTGCAGGCACGGTCTCGTCATCTTGTGGATAATTTGTAATGAGGATGTCATGAACGTCTTTAAGAGGGGGGCAATGTGGCTCCGCGAAAAAAATAATCGACGTCCTCGTAATACTGCCAAGCACCTATGTCAGTTAGGTAATCCTTGAATTTTTGTTAAATTTCATCCATGACGTCTTCCAAAATTACATCGTACTTAAGTCCGCGTGACATTTTTTCTGTCATACTGCGCATGAAGGCAAGTTAGAAAAAGACGCAGGGATTGCACAGCGTGTTTCTTTCCTCGCCCCTTTCTTCATCCGATGCTTGGCTGAGGAAGCGGTGTTCACTTGGGCCCATCCATTGATGGTATGTTGCGGGGAGCCCCGGTTTCTGCGAAGTATACGCCTGACAGTCCGGTGCGCGGACGCGTCTATGGCTATGGCTTACCTTTTGAAATCCTAGTCCGGTCTATGGCTTCCGCTGCCGCTGACAGGGCGGCCTGCCTCGCCTCTGCTTCCGACTTATACTGGTTTTCTGCGCCTTGTGCGACAGGTACTCGCTGCACTGAATCCAGAAACGCCGTTTGCGACGTCCAGTCGCCCTCGGCTTGCTTCACAGTAGTCACGATGATTCGCCGCCCGTGATAGGTCTCTTCTATTCCATAATGCTCACAACAGCATTCTGCTAAGCGAGGGTAAAGGCGCCCGATCTCTTCAAGGATATGACTTTTGGCCCCGAGCAAGCCGAAATTGCGGAGACTTTTTGGGATTTCAATTTGCGATTTCTGTGCCTGTGCGTTGAACGTTCTGTCCCCACAAAGCCTTTCTTCAGGCCTTTTCTAACAACGATCTAGCAGGCCTCCGGGACCCCCGTACCAGAGCGTCTCCAACCAAGGGCCATCCATCACGACTAGCGCCGTGTAGCACCTCGGCCAGGACTGTACCGCGGTCAAGCTCGCATTTGCCATGGCTCCGCCTTGTGGTTGGTAATAGCCAATAGTGCGCTGGTACGCTGCTTTCTGCCACCCTTCGTTTGCAAAGCGGCCGCTGCCCATAGGCGGAAAACTTGCGGTGCCTACTACTTCGCCGCCATAATTGATCTCAGATGCACTCCCCGCAAGAGCCCCGCCCTTGTATATAGTGTCAGGGTAGTACCCGATCGCGTTACTCCTTGCGGTCCCGTTGACGTACAGCCACCACCGACCGCCAGTGTGCTGATAGGTTAGTTCAATGTTACACTGTGCTCCGCCGATCACGCTAGTTGGACCGAGGGCCATGCCTGGAGCGAACGTCGAACTGGTCTGCACAAATGCAGGGCAAGTGAGGTTGTAACAGCCAGTTGTTTGGTAATTGTCTGCTGTCCAGTACGTGAACAAATGCGGCTTCGTGTCACCATAGAATGCCGGGGAAACCTGCCATCCGCATTCGAGGGTCTGACGGTTCGCCTCGCTCCCACCGATATACCAGTGCTGAGAGAGCGAGAAGAATTGATCACCGCCGATCGGAGGATCCCAAATGCTTAGGACGCTGTGTCCGCCCCCATTCTGCACGGTCTGAACTGCGATAGCCCACCGGTGGGTTTCCGGAACAGTCGGCGGCTCAATCGCCAGCGGGGGACGACCGGCGCCCCGCGGCCCCTTTCGAAAAAAATCCTGCAGTGTCTCAAAGCGGCTCAGGTCTTCCAGTGTGACGCGGCGCATAGGAATGGTCCCCGCGGGGCATTGCATGGCGTTGCCGTGCCGATCTTTGCGGGCAGGACCAAGCGGCGACCCCAATAAAGACTCCTTGCGTGCTTCATACTGGCCGCCAGCAGCGGGAGGGGCGTCCGGCGCCTCCGGCGGGCTTTTTCCTTTGAGACTAGGCTGTTGCTCGACGGGGATGCAGTCGTAAATCGCCCCGGTTTCGTCCATGAAACTGTGTGCGACCTCTATCTTATCGTAGAGCTTGAGAATATGAGCTTTCATCTCCTCAAGGGCATCTTCGTGAGCGACTTTGCTTTCTGCTCTCGCCGAAAGCGCTTTGTAAGCTGTGGGACTCACCGAATCGAGAAACGCTTTCAGAGAAGGAAATCCTTTAGGATCTGACATATTTGAAACCCCTCTTTTTAACTAACTTCATTGACTGATTTTCTGGTGCTTTTCGCACTCGCCTTGGCCTTATCTCCATTTTTCTTTTGCTACTAGGGCTAATAATCATCGCAATCGTGGTCTTGCTGCTGTGGTTTGTTTTTTTTTGAAATTGTCAGTGCAGCCGAGCGGTCTCCTCCGTGTTTATTTTTTCAAAATGCACTAAGGCGCTCCCACGAAAAGCCGATTCATAGGAGCCTCGAGCACCCGCGACGGTGTTGTAGCGCGTTTTTGCAACGTGTAACTTTTTTTTCTTATGTAACTCTGTATGACACTTGAATGTCACTGATCCTCGAGCACCCTTACGCGTTATGGCGCGTTTTTGGAATGTACAGCATTCTTGTCCTATGTAACTCTTTGTAACACTTGAGTGTCACTCAAGCTTTTATAGGATTTAGATCAAAAAAAAATAGCCTTTAGTCTAGACATTGAGGTGGAATGTATGATAAGTAAACCGCCAGTACCTCGAATACCACCATTTGGAAAAGTACCTGGAAAGTTACCTGGAATGGAAATCGAAACATTGATCAGTCAGGTAAAGCAGGCAATCGTTGAAGCTGAAACACAGGTCAAGGATCCAGCTATGTTGCCGATCGCATCGTTAACTCTTACGCTCGAAACGATGGCAGAGTTTGACGAAGGTGCGGAACTCAAGATAACAGTCCCCTATGTAAACACGGGATTAGATTTTAGCTTCGGCCTAAAACAGCAGGCAACGCACACGATAGAAATAACGCTTGCGCCGCCAAAGCTTGCGCCGCCAAAGGCCTCGATCGCGCCTGAGGCTGCTCCCGAACCAGTGGATCCAATCCGATTGGCTTTAGTGAACGCCATTGTTACGATCCAAGATGCAGTTCAAGCTGCTTCAATGGGTGAACCGAAGTTGGAGGTTGATCAGGCCACAGTGGGGATTAAGTTTGTGGTCGGGATGACTGGTTCAATCGAGATTGTGTTGAAAGGATCGGCTAATATTGATGTAACTCACACCCTAGAACTTAAGCTAGGCAAACCTAACGGATCGAAACCGAACAGCGGATCGCCATCATAAGCGCGAGCAGGGGCTACTGCTCGTAGACGGTAGAAACTCTTCAAAGTGTGTGATTAAAGGAGTGATAAAAAATGACAGATAAATACGTCTATAGAATTTCAGGAACCGACTACAGCGGCCTTGCTAATTGCAAAGGCGCGGGGTTTATCGATGCTACATATGTAAGCAAGGGTGGTGCACCTGGCGGAGTTGCATTCGTCAATGCTTGTAAAGCAGTTGGGATGAGCCCTATCGCCAATTGTGGTAACGACGGCGTTCGCTGTCCGGCCGGGGCAGATCCAGCAACGTTCTACAAAAACCTGGCAGACATGGGCTACCAAGCAGCTGGGGGGGAAAGTTGCACCGTTGAAGATGTTACGATTTGCCAACAGCACCTTACCTTCATAAACTATGGTGGTGAAGGCCTCGCACCCAACCAAGACAGTTATGGCAACTTAGGTTTTCCGCCGTCTTCAGCTAAAGGTACAATCAGTTATATCGAAAGCTACAACGCTCCCGACATTTTCGTGCGTGACGATCTTTTCAATGCAATGAAAAGTGCGCGGGATAAAGGGCGTTGTCCTGAAGTTGGTATTATGATTGGTGGCTGGATGCCTGTGAGATCTGATATCTACATCGAAGTTGCCAAAGCATATATCAAGGCTGGCTATAAATTTGCAGGCTTCGATCTTTGGTGGGGCATTGGAACGAGCATGTGGGGAACTGTACAAAAATGGTTGCCTGCAATAAAAGAGATGCAAGCAGTATTCCCGCCAATCGACGTTCAACTGAAAGACCGGCTTCACAAGTAAACAAAGAATTTAGCTTAAAAGATAAGTGATATCGCTGTAAAAATGAGCAAACCGAAAAAGTTAAGCATTCGACAGCAAACCTGCTTTTTTAAGCTGGAATCGGAGTATGAACCTTTCCACGCATTTTGTGGCGGCATTCGCCATCGGGATTGCTTTTCTTCATAACGCCGAGCTGGCGCTCATCGTAAGCATAGGGGCGCTGCTCCCTGATTTAGACCGGGAGTATTTTTATGTCGCCCGAAGCTTCATGGGCAAGTATCAGATACATCGGGCGTTGCTTCATAACTTTGTGGTGGCAGCGCTGCTGTATATCGTCAGCCCTTTTCTGGCCCTCGGCGCCCTGAGCCATTATTTTCTCGACATTTTCACATCGGCTTCGGACAGAGGGGCTGAACTCTTGTTTCCTTTTACGAGATTTGTCCGCAGGACTCGGTGGCTCTACGATATTGAGGGGAATAAAGAACCAAATGAATCTGCGAAGTCAAAGTGGTGGGTGGAAGACCCATATCGGTTGCTGCAGCACACGACCGATCCTGATATGCGAGAACCTGAAGAACAAGCGTGGAAACGTAATTACGGGCCATTTAAAAATGGGCGGATTGTAGATTGGAGCATATTTTCCGCTAGCTTGATATTCCTATTTTTTGTATACATACTGCATCGGGACTTGTTCGCATTTGCTGGATTCAGTTCTCTTGCGCTTGGAGGATTTTTCGCATTTTTCGTGGGCATTTTTTGGTTCTTCGGGCTGGGAGAATGGTACAAAAGACGACCCAGCGAAAAAAAGAAAGACACTGATCGATGGCTCACGATTCTTCTCATCGTAGGGCTCGTCCTGCTCGTAGTCGCAAGCATCTTGGAATGGCAAGGAAACGCGTATTCGCCGAGGTGGCCTAGCGGATTAGCTGATGTTTTGCTTGTTATAGGACTGGTTGCAACAGTGATCGGGTTAGGTATATCGTATGTGGCCAACAGGATCGCAACAGACCGGAGCCTTTAGAACCGACGCGTACTGATCAGATACGGCCCTTGACTATAGTCAGATCGAATGCAGATACTTGCGGTTCGAGTATCACAGCTATTACCAATGCGAACTTGCGCGAGCATAGTGGGATCAGTCTAACAAGAACTAATACTCACACAAGGCGTTTCTGGGGTCGATTGGCGATTTTAAAGCATCAACTACCTGAGCACGTTGGAATGTAAGTGACGTCAACGATATCATTTTTGGTCAGCAATCCTGAACAGCTGTGACTTGAAAACTGCCGGATCATTTTAGGATTTGCACAACTTGATGGTGACTACACTGGCTGGTGAATGACTCGAGTTTCTGAAATCCAAAACAAGAAATCTTAATTACTAATAGTGACAAGTTTTTTTTTTGAAAAAGGAGGTGGTATAATAGCTGCGAATGAGCCAACCGTTCAACTTCAGGCCACAAACGTCCAGTCGCCCGATCCGGCAATCCAAGCTAATCAAAAGAACATCCAGACATTTCAGATAGCTGTCATTCTGCTAGGTCTAACTGCTCTAGCAGTGGTACTTGGCGGCGTATGGCTTCTGTACACGGGCGGAAATCCAGCTTCGCTGATCCCCATAGCTACAGCAGCAGTCGCGGGTCTAGCAGGCCTACTCACGCAACCTGGAAAAACGCAGGGATAAGTTACCTGTCAGAAAGCCTGGAACAATCGCTTTGTCGTGGGGTCTGAAACACTTTAGAGTGCTGAGTACGCCCCTGCTGGATTAGTACCTTGTCTGCTCGGTTTCGACTGCGTTTACATATTGTGTGTACTTTGGGTGCTCCACCGCAGCGGTAGGCCTCGAAGTGACACAAAAATCGTAGATCGAGTGAAATGTCTCGTACAACGCCCGCAGCCGTTTAACGCGGAAATTGAAAGATATAAGAACACTCGCGCATCTTTGAATTCGGTGTTTGCTTTGGTCTTCAAAAAAAAGTACACAAGAACAGAATAATCAAAAGAATTTTTCGAATAATCCTATGGATCCTATAACCAATCTTTATGACATCGCTTCGCACAGCCCACGAATATGGTGCTCTAAATCCTGTCAATTCGAAAGAGCAGCAAGTCTTGTTCTTCTCCAAATCGATAAAGATGAAGAAGATAGGAGGAGAGTCGATCAAAAGCCGATATCTCTCGATAGTGTGTATCTATACATTATGAGTGTGGCAATTGAGAATCTGCTTAAAGGCATCTTGATTGTACGTAAGGAATCATTTGAAAAAGTAGTCAGCTTCGATCACAGCCTCGTGGAATTATACAACGAATGTAATCGCAGTTGCGGATTAACGGCAAAAAAAAGAAGAGCAGAGTGCTAGAGGTCCTTACGCATTTTGACACATGGGCGGGCAGGTTCAACCTGCCAAAGAGAAAAGAAGATCTTTTAAATTCTTTTAAAAAACACGGGATTAATCTGGAATATGGTGGGATTATAACCTCCCTCTTATCGGGGAGCCCATCTAAAGAGAGCCTATCATTGCCATCAGAACGAAAGAAGATAGAAGCCATATATCAACGAGTTCTTAACCATCTGGAAGGGATCGTAGCTGCAAGCGATAATTCAAATCTGTTCCCGTGCGAGTGAATGCAATAGTATGAGAGAGAACTAAAAAGCAATTGCATTGTCGTTTAGCTGAGACACTGTTTTTAACACACTGAGGTGAACGAATTAGCCGCTTGCGCGGCTCTTTCCTCGAAGCGTGTTATCGATGTCAATTGCTGCAGTTTGTGGGCTGCTTTCACGAGCTCTCTGTCGACCTGTTGTGTCGGTAGTGGTTGCGAATGCTGCCGCCGTGGTTGTACAATGCGGCGATCGCGTCACAAGTGGTGTGGCGCAGTGGTAGCGCCTTCGGTGACCTTGCGTAGCCTGGCTCTACTCCTTCGGATAAACTGGGCCCTTGGATGCCAAGTCGCTACACGTCTTTGGTCAACACAATTTAAGTCGTAGATAGCTTCTTCACTGTTGCATCAACTTGGCGCAGTTCAAACTCTCAACATAGTCAACGCCAAACGACGTGATTCTCACTGCCAAGACAGGATTGCCCATAGCACTTTCCACGTGCAGAAAGTTTTTGCCGGCGAAGTAATTAGCATACCTCTCGACTTCGTCGTCGCTGTAACCCCACCCGTTAGCAGCAATGTTTACACCGGTAACTAGCTTGCCTACAGTGTGATCCACAAAGTCATACAGTTTACAGAGAAACGCATCTCGTCGCTCCTTTTCGCTCGGAATGTCAACCAAGTATTCTGTCCAAGCTAGATCCATAGTACCATCTGGAAGCCGCTTTAGTTTGAAGTCTAGCTTTCCATTAGGGGCTCTCTCGGTCGCGAAATCCGCCACAAGTTTCTTGTTTGAGAGATTATTTTTCACATATCTTGCGCCTTCGGAAGTGATCCTTATGTGCCTACCGTCCTCTTCAATGATAACGAGGCCGAGGGCTGCTGGAGACCGAGCGATAACCAGCCCCCCCACATCTCCGAGTGATAACATGTCAAGATATAAGTTTGGATCGGGTCTATGGAGATATTTGGAAGCCTCTCGATTTAACTTAAACAGAAATGCTTGCTGCTCATCACTTAGATCTGTTCCTTGCCTTTTTTCTGGCGTTCGAGAAGGCTTAGTTTTGCCTTCAAACAACTTGTTTGCATCGATGTCATATCCACATTCCCTAAGTTCGCGTATCAGATCGAATTGCCACTGTTGCGATGCATCATATGGCACGAACAAGACACCACTGTAATCTGTCAGCATTTCAAATCATGGGGCCTCGCGATAAATTGCGGTGACTTTATCTCGTCCAAGTGCTCCTAGGAAAAATCCAAGCTCGAAAATTACGTTTTGCCTGGCCACTCGGCTAAAACCTTTTTTCGTTTAACGCACTAACGCTATCACTGCCGTCAGAATCGGGATAACCGTAACAAGAATAGGGAGCCACGTCACTGTAAACAAGTTGTCAACCGTAACTTCATGTTTATCAACAAGAATTAGATGTTCACGGCTGCCGCTGATGGCATTTAAAACAATATTTATTGTCTGTACCCCCGAAGCGGGAAAACAACAGTTCCACGCTGAGGTTGTATTGTGTGATCTGTCCCGCACCGTAAGCGCAAAGGTCATACAACCGATTCAGACGCTGACATCGAAAAAACGAGCCTTTACACGGCGGAGGTCGCCGGTTCGAATCCGGCCGAGCCCATTGGTTTTCAGTCAATCAGATACACTGAAATCGTCCGTTTTGACTTTGTCGGCTTTAAACGCGACGATATCTGGTCACGCTCACTTGTAACGACTATCCAGTGGAGCTTAACCTTTATACTAGCGTAACGGTAAAGCTCTAGGAGCCATATGAGTGAGAATGAAGTTCTATACTTAAGAATGTTATATGCAGCTCAATAACAGCCGTCGCGATATGAGCGAAACACAGGACGTTCGACATCAGGCAAAGGTCTCCGAACTATTGGCCGACTACATCCCACCACAAGATACGTGGAATCCCGCCGATGAAGCGCTTTATCAACCAGCTGACCCGTACCGGGTGTCCCTGGAAGAGGCGCAGGACATGCAACTGAAGGCGATCAAGTTCACGTTCACCCGCCACTATCGCAACAACGACTTCTACCACAGGTACTGCGAGATGCGGGATATAACCCCTGACGATATCAAGACCAACAACAACCTGGACAAGATCCCCCTCATCCCAGACATCGTTTTCAAACAGCACCCATCAGGGAAGGACTTAGCGTACTGGATTGTAGGCATCTTCACTGGCGACCTGCCCAAAATTGTCGTCGAGGGTGCCAACCCTACCTTCGACGACATCGTCAACGCCTTTAACACGAAGGGCTTGGCTGTTATGTATACTAGCGGAACCAGCGGGCGGTTTTCGGTTATACCCAGGGATATGAAAACGTTTAGAGCGGCTGAGTATGCGCTCGCAAAGTCGCGCGCCAGCATGGTCGCCCAGACCGATGATCATGTCCTTTTGTTATTCCCGAATCCAGCGAGGACAAACCTGTTTATTGGTAGGGTAAGTAGTCTGAGCTACGATCTGTTTGGTGATGTGCACTATGCTGTAGACTCCGCGATAACCGCTGAGGTAACCCAAAA
>Ga0326728_10014475_pt1 | contig 16739 bp, 18 predicted proteins | sample MB3enrmetagenome_FD_207602 | JGI IMG/M metagenome (GOLD analysis project Ga0326728, IMG submission 207602) | Lab enriched peat soil microbial communities from McLean, Ithaca, NY, United States - MB31MN | ecosystem: Environmental > Terrestrial > Soil > Wetlands > Peat | place: USA: New York...
CCTGCGGGCCGGCCGGGAGGGAGAGGTACCTGCTCGTGAAAGCGAGCGCTTCCTGAGACCGCGCAACCCTCGAGCTACCCCGCCAGAACATCCTCGAAGCCGCAGTCAGCGCTATGGACGGCTACTACATAGGTAACATCCCGCATTTTTTTGTTTGTAAATGAGTCTACAGTTGCGTATTGTGTTTCACAGGCAGGTGGTAGATTCCTGAAAAATCGTCGACTTAGGCACATTTGGGATCAAACCACTTATGCGTACGCACCAGGAGGAACCGTGGGAGTTTCAGAGATACTGACACAGCTCGATCAGGAGATCGCCCAACTTCAGCAGGCACGCGCCCTGCTGGCCGGCAAAGCCATTCCGGCTCCCAAGAAGGCTGCGGCAGCCCCTGCCGCCAAGAAAGCCGCCAAGAAGAGGAAGAAGAAGAGAAATCTCACTCCTGAAGGGCGGAAGCGCATTGCCGAAGCCGTCAAGCGGCGCTGGGCGGAACAGAAGAAAGCAGCCTCCGGAAAGTAACTAGGACCGCGGAAAGGCCGCGGGCTGGGCAGGATCTTTCCCTGTTTGGTGTATTGTGGGCCGCGATTGTCAGAGGGCTTTCTCCTCTGCTGGGATTCTCTGCCACAGGTCGATGTCGATGGGGTGACATCGAAGGCTGGCTATCATCAATCCCGTTGCCAAATTGTGTCTTTGGGAAAGTCACTTATGGCCGGTCCGCCTTCCGTCTCGTCCAGTTGGCATTCAGTATCAATGGCTAAATCGTTTGTCCTGGCGTCCAATGCACAACCTCAACGCTTGCATCCACCAGCGCAGCCAGCTCCTGGGGTGTGCCCTTCAATGGAGGAAACGTGCCGAAGTGCAACGGAAGAACCACTGCCGTCCCCAAGTAGCTTGCTGCCAGGGCTGCTTCTTTTGGCCCCATGGTAAAGTGTCCGCCGATGGGAAGCATGGCCACCTGCGGCCGGTACAACTCGCCGATCAGCCTCATATCGCCAAAAAGAGCGGTATCTCCGGCATGGTAGAGCACCGGGCCTTCGGCAATGGCTAATATGTATCCCGCCGCCACTCCCACATAGTGGGTACCATGCTCATCCTGCGCCCCCGCAGAGTGTTTGGCCTCGACCATGGTGGCAGCCACATCGTTCAGTTGCACGGTTCCACCCAGATTCATCCCGATCGTTCTGGCCACTCCCTTGCCCGCGACATAGTCCGCCAACTCATAGATGGCCACCACGGTCGAATCGTGGCGGGCGGCCATCGGCGCCACATCCGAGATATGATCCCCATGACCATGGGTCAGCAGGATGTAATCGATTTTCTCCGGCAGAATATAGTCCTTGGGGTACTTCGGATTCTGCGCAATGAAAGGGTCGATGAGGATGTTTGTGCTCTTGGCCGTCCGGACCAGGACGGTCGCGTGGCCGAGCCAGGTGATGCGCGTTCCCCCCAATGAAATCATGATTCCTCCACCATCGAAGTCTGTCCCGCTCCCAATCTAAAGCGTAATGAGCGCCTCGGAGACGCTGTCCTTTGCCAGGAACTGGCGGTGGCCCGACCAGCCGGCAAAAAGGCGTTCGATGCTGCGGTTGGTGAATGCGCGCTGGATGGGGAACGGCTCGGCCAACTGCACTTCCACATCGTCGCCTGGGGTGACATGAAAGCGGCAGTGCACCGTCTCCTCGCCCTGGATTCGGGTATGGAAGAAGGCCAATACCTGCGCGCCGGGGTTCATGGCCGAAAACAGGCGCCCCACTACGGGCGCTACCAGCGGCTCGGGCAGATAGTCGAGCGCCGTCCACAGCAGCACCACATCGAACGTCCTCCCCGAGAACTTGAGCGACTGTTCCAGGAGGCCTTCTATGTTCCAAACCGCTTTGCCCTCGTCGTCCGTGCCGATCTGCCAATTGCCGGCGCAGGCATCGTGGACAAGATCGGCCAGAAAAACGCTGTGGCCCAGCCCGGTGAGGTAGTTGATGTTGGAGGGTGAAGTGTACCCGATGTCGATAATGCGCAGGCCGGACTCTGCCTGGAGCCGCTTGCGCAGCACCGCCCACCCGCCGGAGTGGCGCGGCACCTTGGGGCCGGCCAAGCCCGGCGCGGGTGTGGAGGAACCGCCGTCTTGCTTCTTCTCAAACCAACGGCTCATCATCCAGGAATCCCCTTGCAGTTAGGGCCTGTTCAAGGAACTGGCGGACGGAGGCGTAGCGTTCAATCAGAAGATACCGCCCGAATGGGGAGCGTTGACGCCGTCCGGTCCCTTGGCAACCGCCTGTGTCAGGTCGACTTTGCCACGAAATACGGCGTTATCCTCGACGGCCAGGCGGAGGGCGCGGATATCGCCTTCCACGGTGCAGCCGGCGCGCAGTTCCACCCGGCCGCTGGCCACCACGTTGCCCTGAACCTGGCCCAGGATCAGCACGTCCCGGGCAGAAAGGTCGGCCGCTACGTTTGCATTGGGTCCGATCGTCAGCCGGGCCTCTGAGAGGCTGACGGTCCCCTCCACGCGGCCATCCACAATCAGGTCTTCGCTACCCTTCACTTCGCCGCAGATCACGACGGTCTTGCCGATGCGCGCGGGAGCATTCTCCACTGCCATGTTCATCTTCCTTCCATGAGCCCCAAACAGGCCCTTAGGGCACTATACGCAACCCGGCCTCGGTGCTTCAATCAAGGGCTGTTCACCCCACAGTTCCTGGACAACCGGATCGGCCTCACAGCGTCTAATTATGCATGACTTCCGGCTCCTTCCTCCCGGTATTCGATGTCCGCTAAACTAAACCCTGTGTGCAGCCTCCTGCCGCCTCTGCTGTTGTTGTGGGCCATGACTTCCCGGAGCCAGACTGCTCCCGCCGCCACGCCAGCCCTCACGACGCCTCAGGCGCAGGCGCTGGTCGAGCGGGCGCTGGCCACTGAAGTGCGCGCCGCCGGGGACACCAGCCACCCCATGCGCTATCGGCTGCGCAAGGCGAGCCCGCGGCTGACCTCGACCAAGGAGATTGTGGAAACCCGCGACGGCGATGTGGCCCGGCTCCTCTCCTTCTTCGATAAGCCGCTGAACCAGGACGATGAGCAGAAGGAGGAGGCCCGGCTGGATGCGCTGCTGAGCGATCCCGCCCGGCAGGGGCACCGCAGGCAAAGCGAGGAGCGGGACACCGCCATCGTCATGAAACTGTTGCGCATGCTGCCCCAGGCATTCCTCTATGAATACGCGGGGGCCTCGGGGAATGTTGAGAAGTTCACCTTCAAGCCAAAACCCGGATTCAGTCCGCCCGACCTGGAGACGCAGGCGCTGACCAACATGAGCGGCGAACTTTGGATCGACGCCACCGGGGAGCGTGTGACGCGCCTGGAGGGCCATCTGCAGCAGGACACGGATTATGGCTGGGGAATCCTGGGCCGCCTGGACAAGGGAGGATGGATCGTCATCGAGCAGGCGGGCGTCGGCGCGGGCGCGTGGCGCATCGTGCGCTTCCAGATGAAGATGAACCTGCGTGTGCTGTTCAAGACCAGGAGCTTCGACACCGTGGAGGAAATGACCGAGTACGCGCCGGTCAGCGCCGGGCTGGACTACCGCCAGGCGATTCAGATGCTGCGCGGCGACGCGCAAAACAGCCGGTAGGCCCGTCGCCTTACGGGGTACAGGTCCACCAGCCGCTTTGCGGGCTTTGAATTGAACGAAGAAGAAGGCTATGATACCAACCAGGAGGCGAATCGTGGCTGCCATTTCCTATGAAAACGCGCTTGCGATGGCTGAATCGCTTAGCCGCGACGAGCAACTGCGTTTGATTCGGGAGCTGACGGACCGTGCCGGCGAGGACGTTTCTGAGGAACCGGAGCACAGCGTCATGGAGCTGTGCGGTCTTGGGAACGAAATCTGGGAAGGGATCGACGCGCAGGAATACGTGAATCGCGAACGCGCCTCATGGAATGGATAGGAGAGCTGCGCGGAACGATTGTCGGCCTCGACACGGCGCCGCTGATCTACTTTATTGAAAAGCATCCGGTCTACCTTCCCTTTGTTCGTCCCTTCTTTCAAGGCGTGGAGCGTGGGGAGATTCAGGTGGTCACCTCGACCCTCACGCTGACAGAGGTTCTTGTTCACCCCTTTTCGCCATGGCAATCGAAGTTTGGGCCAGCAGTTTTCCCGCATATTGCTGCGTACCCGCAATCTGAAGACACTCCCCGTATCCGCCGAGATCGCCGCCGAAGCCGCCCGGCTTCGCGCCGCTTATGGTTTGAAGACCCCCGATGCCATTCAACTTGCCACTGCGAGACTGAACAGCGCCACCGCCTTTCTCTCGAACGATGCACAACTCGCTCCGATTCCCGGTCTTGAACTGATCCTTCTGGATCGGCTTTTGACACTTCTGTAGGCGGCGCGGAGCGAAAAAACAAAAGCGGCCCCAACCGTTTCCGGGCGAGGCCGCATTGTTGTTTTGATTCTGGTCCTGGTTAGACCTTGATCAGGATGATGACCAAGGTGAACAGGGTGAGAGACTCGATGAGGGCAAGACCGAGGACCAGGAAGATCATCAGTCCGCCGCGGGCCCCGGGGTTGCGAGCCAGCGCTTCGCAAGCCGAGGCCACGGCCTTGCCCTGACCGAGGCCGCAAAGACCGGCGGCCAGGGCCATGCCGACGCCGGCGCCGATGGGCGCTAGGTTGATGGCCGTCGAGCCGCCATCCGCGAAGGCCGGAATGGCGAAGCAAAGAACCGCCAGGGCCATGAATACATATTGAAGTTTCCGCATAATTCTCCTGCTTCTCTTGGAATTGGCCGCCAGTGGGTGGTTGAGGCTCACCGTGCTCGGCATTTTCGGAAAGTGCGTGTCCTTCTTGCGTCCTGCAAGGTCACCGCTCCCTGGTGGTCGCGCCGACTTTACAGTAGTGCTTTCGGGATGAAGCGTTTCCGAAATTGCGTTTGGCCCCCTCACGCTTGCGGCCGTTCGTTTGCCCGGAGCGGAAGCGCTCTCCGGCGAATTCTTTCCCTCGTTTTGGACGAGGGCTGCGGCACCAAGACTCTAGTGCTCCTGCGCAACCGCCAGCGACAGATAGATCATCGTCAGCAGCATGAAAACGAAGGCCTGGATGATGGAGACAAAGACGTGCAGGCCCAGGAAGATGGCTGGAATGCCCACCGGTATCAGGGAGAAGAAGCCTAGTGTCACCATGTCGCTGGCAAACATGTTGGCATAAAGACGAATGGTGAGCGATAGCATGCGCGCCAGGTGAGAAATGAGCTCGATGGGTAAGATCAGCCACGCAATCCACCAGATGGGCCCGCAAAAGTGCTTTGCGTAGCCGACCGGTCCCTGTGCGCGGATGCCCTGGTAGTTGTAGTAAAGGAAGACGGGCACCGCGAGGCCCAACGGCACCCAGGGCGATGTGGTGGGGGCCGGGACGCCGGGAATCAGCCCCAGCAGATTGTTGGTCAGCACGAACAAAAAGATGCAGATCACGAAGGCTTGGAAGCGCTCGTACCCGTGGCCGATGATCTGGCCGGCCAAGCCGCCGAGACCCTCGTGGACGATCTCGGCGATCTGCTGCGCCGGTTTCGGTTTCTCCACCGACAGGGTCATCCGCACGATCGCAAAGAAGAGAATGAGACCGGCAACGACAAGCAATTCCAAAGCGAACGCTTGATTGACCTTGACGGCCTGTTGTGCGGCCTCGGCGGGGAGAAGGCCTATCGATCGAAAAGCCCTGGCCTCAACGCCCAGGAAGAGACCGTTCACCAAACGGACAAGCGCAAACGATTCCGGCATGAAAACTCGAGTCCTTCCGCCCCAGAGGCTGGTTCTCGGCCTGCGAAGCTCGGCCCTTCAGTCGCGGAGCAATCGCATCGTTTCCCAGAGAATAGCGAGTGCAGCCAAACCCAGTCCGCAGAGAAGCGCCACAACCGAGCCATGGAAACACTTCAGGCTACCATAAATGACCCCGGCGAAGACGGTGAGCCTGAGCACAAAGAAGACCAGGACCAGCGCCGTGCTCCTGGGGCTCTTCCGGTTGTCCAATTTGGCGCCGACAATGCGCACCAGCCGCTGCCACTCCAGGATGCTGGCCGCCGAGATCAGCGCGCCGGTCAGCAACATGGCCCCGCTCCGCCAGCCAGCGCCGATTAGCACCGCGAGGGCGGAGAGCACGCCCAGAATCAGCGTGTTGCGCAAGGCCCGTTTGAAGAACGCTTCAAGCTCCTCATGGGTGATGTCAAGGATAGGGTGGGCTGCTTCCGTCATGGTCGATCGCCGCTGTCGGTTCCGTTTCCGTTTCCGGTCCTGTCCCCAGGACGGGACTTCTTCTCGGCATTGATCGCCATCCGGATCACATAGACCAGCCCGGAGATCGCTCCAAAAACGACTCCGGCAATGGCGATCCAGGATTGGTGCAGGCGGCTGTCGAGCCAGGCGCCGGCCAGCCAGCCTATAAATGCCGACGAAGGCAGCAGAATCGCGATCTGCATCAGCTTTTCAGCCTCGACCCACGCTTCGATTCCTTTAGGGGGCTTTGGCCGCGGCGTCGATTCCGGGATGGGGCGGTTGAAGGGCACTCATCGTGGTTATACACGATGAGCGCCGCCCGGCGCGAAAGCCTGCGTTCCCCTATCTTGGTTTTGAGGCGCTGAGCTTCCAGGCCTTGACCCGGTACTTGCCCTCATCTTCGTTCAGTTGCGAAAGGAAGAAATCGTAGGTCGCGTTGTTGTCGCCTGCGGGAATCACCTTGACATTGGCCGCGAAGTAGTAAATCTTGCCCGGTTCGGCGGCGAAGGACGCCACATCGATGCTCTTCTTCAGCATGGGAATGGCGGATTGCCAACTCACGCAAAGGTGATGAACGCCTGGGTCCACCGTCACCGCGAAATAGGAGTTGTTGTTGTTGGCGCCCACCCAGGCCCCATCCATGCCAAAGCGGACCGTGGCATACATGAATGGGCCAATCATACGGTTTTCGTTTTCGATCAAGACGAGCTGCGCCTTGCCTGGATCGGGGGCGGTGAGGGCCGGCTGTCCCTTTTGCGTGGCTACGTCGAATTTCACCTTGTCGTCGCCGCAGGCATCCGGCAACGTGGTGGCCCGGGCTTCGACCGCACAGAGAAGAGACAGGGAAATCAACAATGCGCTTAGTCTTGGTTTCATGGAGGTCCTCCTGGCAATAAGACCGTGCTTTGGCAATCCGGTTAGGCAGAATCGACGGCGGCATCGATTGCCCGGCGGCATGCGAATCGCCTGCCTTCACCGGCAGCTATACTGGCATTTGCAGCTTACATCGGGTTCGGCAAAAAGGAAATATCGTGTTCGAATCGGAGTTTGAGCGCAGCCTTTTCGAGCTGCGCAAATCGAAACTCGAAGAAATCGAGAAGCTCGGCCAGGCGGCTTATCCCAACCAGTTCCCTGCCTCGCATACCGTCGCCGAAGTACGCGCGGAATGGGGCGAGAAACAGGCCGAGCAACTCGAAGCCACTCGCGTTACCGTGGCCGTGGCGGGGCGCATCATGGCCATCCGCGCCCAGGGCAAGGCCGGCTTCGCCACCCTCCAGCAGAATGGAGAACGGCTGCAGATCTATGTGCGCCTGGACGCCGTCGGCGAGCAGGGGTTTGCGCTCTACAAGCTGCTCGATCTGGGCGACCACATCGGCGTCACTGGGTACCTCTTTCGCACCCGGACCGGCGAGTTGACGGTGCACGTGGAGCGGCTGACCTTTTTGGCCAAGGCCATGCTGGCGCTGCCGGAAAAGTTTCACGGCCTGGCCGATGTGGAACTGCGCTACCGGCAGCGCTATGTGGACCTGTTCGCCAATCTCGACAGCCGGGAAGTTTTCGTCAAGCGGGCTAAGGCGCTGAAGGCTATCCGCCGCTTCTTCGACGACCGCGATTACCTGGAAGTGGAAACGCCGATGATGCAGCAGATCGCAGGCGGAGCGGCGGCGCGGCCCTTCAGAACGCACCACAACGCGCTGGATATGGACCTCTTCCTGCGCATCGCCCCGGAACTCTATTTGAAGCGGCTGGTGGTCGGCGGCCTGGACCGCGTCTACGAGATCAATCGCAACTTCCGCAACGAGGGGGTGAGCACCCAGCACAATCCCGAGTTCACCATGCTGGAGTTCTACCAGGCCTATGCCAACTACCACGACCTGATGCGGATCACCGAGGAGTTGATCGAGTTTGTCGCGCGTCAGGTGAATGGAACCAGCGTGACCGAATTCAATGGCGTTGAGATCGATCTGAGCAAGTGGTCGAGGCTCACCATGCGCGAGGCCATCCGCGCGTTCTGGCCGCATGAGGCCGGAGCCAAGCCCGCGCTGACGGCCTTCGATTCCGCACCGATCCTGCAGGCCCGGCTTCATGCCGCCATCGACTCGCTGGAGTCGGCTGCCGGGGAAACCACGCGGCTCACCCCGGAGCGGATCGCGGAACTGAAGACCATACACGGCGCTGTCAGCGGAGTGTACTACGACTCGATGAAGGGCGCGCCGCTGGGCAAGTCCGTCTACAACCTCTTTGAAGCGGTTGTTGAGCCCTTCCTGATCCAACCGACCATCATCTACAACTACCCCGTCGAGGTCTCGCCGCTCTCCAAGGCCAAGCCGGACGATCCGACCCACGTGGAGCGCTTCGAGTTCTTTGCCGGCGGCTTTGAGCTGGGCAACGCCTTCAGCGAGTTGAACGATCCGGTCGAGCAGGAGAAGCGATTCCGCCAGCAGTTGGCAGAGCGCGATCGCGGCGACGACGAAGCCCACCGCATGGACAAAGACTACGTGCGCGCGCTGGCCTACGGGCTGCCGCCCACCGGCGGCGAAGGGCTGGGCGTCGATCGCCTGGTCATGCTGCTCACCGGCTCTAAGTCCATCCGCGATGTAATTCTGTTTCCCCTCATGAGGCCGGAAAAGCAGCCTCCAGCTTCTAGCTCCTAGCTTCTAGCTGTTAAAAACCGAGCGTAGCCTCGCGCACGATTAAGCTAATAGCTAGGAGCTGTCTTTTGAACATTCTCTTCGTCGGCGACATCTTCGGCAGCGCGGGACGCAGGATTGTGCGCGAGCACATCGGCCACATCCGTGAGGCCCACGCCGTGGAACTGGTGGTCATCAACGCCGAGAACGCGGCGGGCGGTTTCGGGGTGACGCCGCAGCTTGCCGAGGACCTCTTTGACCTGAGCGCGGACGTTCTTACCACCGGCAACCACATCTGGGACAAGAAGGAACTCATCGACTACTTGAAGTCCGTCCCCGCCGATAGCTCGGATCGCGCCCGGCGCGTGCTGCGTCCAGTCAATTACCAGCCAGGGCTTCCCGGCTATGGCGTCTTTGAAGGAACCACCGCGAGCGGCGTGGACTATGCCGTGGTCGATCTGATGGGCCGCGTCTTCATGGCCGGGACCAACGACCCTTTCCACGCCATCAACGACGTTCTGGCCGGGGTCGAGGCCAAGGTGATCGTGGTGGACTTCCACGCCGAGGCCACCAGCGAGAAGGTCGCCATGGGCTGGCATCTGGATGGCCGCGTCACTGCCGTGCTCGGCACGCACACACACATTCCCACCGCCGACGCGCGCGTGTTGCCCGGCGGAACCGCCTACCAGACCGATGTGGGCATGAGCGGCCCCTACGACAGCGTCATCGGCGTCGAAACCGGCTTGGTGCTGCGCAAGTTCCTTACCGGCATGCCGGCCAAGTTCGAGGCCGCCAAGGGCAACCCCAAGATGTGCGCGGCGCTGGTCACCTGCGATCCGCTTACCGGACGCGCCTCGGCCATTCAGCACATCGTGCTTGGGGAGTGACGAGAAAACAGTGGTCAGTTGTCAGTAGTCAGTTGCCCGCCTCGGCGATCGCATAGTTTTACAGTTAAGAAGCACCCGAAAGAAGATTGTAATAAATACTCGACAACCGCTGAAATACTCAACAATCTTCACCACAACTGACAACTGATCACCGATCACTGACGACTGTTTTCGGCAACGGGTCGCCGTTGACTTCCTGGAGCGATGGCGGGACGTGGTTCACGGTCATGAGCCCCACGGGTACATGGGTGGCCTTCACCAGCCGTCCTTTCCGGTCGAAGGTCATGGTCCACTCCATGGGCCGTGAGGCTTTTGCCTCATCCGTGAAGCGGATGACAGCGCCGCCGCGGAGGGGAATCTCCAGCACCGCCGGGATCCCCCTGGGAAACCGCTGGCTCTCGGGCGCCGCGGCCGGAATCGAGGTCTGCGGGCGTCCTCCCGCCAGGGCCGCGTAGCACAGACCGGTATCGAGCCAGTTGACGGCATCTTCCTGTCCCCCCTGGGCGCCCTCTTCGGCGCGGATGTGATTGAAGGCCGAGATGGTGAGTGCGTTCACCGGGGTGGGCGAGAAAAGCGAATAGCCCCGCAGCAGGATGGGAATGATCCGGACTCGGCCCTCAGAGCCGCGCGGAATCGATGCCGAGAAGATGCTCACATCGCCGCTCCCGTTGTTGCGCGCGAACTTGAGAAACAGGTGGTTGGGCAGCGCTGGGCAAACCAACTGCTCGTAACTCCACCGGCCCTGCTTGAATTCGAGCCCGATGCGCCCGGCATGTTCGGCGATCGAAGCCTCGGCGTCTGCCGCCAGATCGCGATCCCGCGGAGTCATCCGATCCATGGCGCGGAACTCGATGGAATCGGCGCGCCGCGCGCCAGTATCGGGAGGAAACGGCATGGGGCGCGAATCCCCCGGCACGGACCTGACTTGGAGAGGGGCTGCATCCTCCGGCGTTTGGGCCGTGACAGGCACGTAGACTAACGCGACAAAACCAATCGCCGCGGCCATCGCCGGGATTCTAAGCCGCTCCAAACCGCCCTCCTGCTCCCACTGTGTGCAGTGGACCTTTCGACAAAGGTTGTGGGAGAAAAAAAGGGCAGCCCAATCGCGGGCTGCCCTCGATGTCCCAGGAATTACAACTTCGTGCGTTCGAGCGGCGGATCAGTGCGCCGCATGGGCCGCGGGCCTGTGTCCGGCAGCCGGCTTGTGCACCGGAGCGGCCTTCTTCTTCTCCGCCTGGATGAATCCCTCACGAAGCACAATCTCGGCTGCCTGCGGCGCGGTGGATGTGGCTGCAACCTGCCTGTAGGTGTCGTAGGTTCCATCGAGCTCGGTCTCACCCTTGCTCTGCATTCCGAAATCGGAGCCTACCGCCGGAACTTCCTTGCAGGGTGCTGGCTCCTTCAGATTGACGATGAAGTCGGGGGTCTTGGCATCCTTGGCGTCCCCAGAGACGGCAAGCTTGATCAGCGAAACCGTGCCTTCCACCGTGATCTTGGTAATCGGCTTCTTATTGTCCGGCGAGATGGCCTCGATCTTGTCGGTATCGTCCTTCACGCCGTTGGTCAGGATGAAATTCTTGAGCGCCGCGACGGTTGTCGCCGATCCAGGAACGTCGCCGCAAGCCATGGGCGTCCTCAGGCTCACCAGAAAATCGCTGGCTTTGGCGGCTTGAGTGATGACGACCTTCATCCCGGTTACGTTGGCCTCCATCACGAGTCCAGGAACCGGGGTCTGCTGATCCTTCATTACCCCCCAGAGCTTATCGGCGTCTTCCTTGGCGCCGTAGGCCAGAACCAATTCCTTGTCGCCGAGGTTGAGCGTTCTCAGATCCGGCGTATTTACCAGGATCGTGTGAATCCTTTCGGCCGGGGTGGGCGCGGGGGTCATAACCTCTCCCGAGGGGAAGACGGTGGCCGCGGCCTTGCCCTTCACCTCTTCGAGGCCGTCCAATTTGCCGTGGTACTTGTTGTACCAGTAATCGAGCTTCTTTTCGATGGCGGGCTTGAAGCTCGGCGGCGCAAAGTTCCAGGCCCGGGCGTAGAACCAGACAGCGTTGACCGGGTCCGGTGGGGTTGCCGTGGCATAGGATTCTGCAAGCTGAAGGGTGTCTACCAGCCCGGTGCCGCTGGTAGTTTGTTCGGGCGGGAAGAGCATCAGTTCCTGGCGAAACTCCTCAATGCCGGCCTTGATGTCCTTTTTCGAAAAGACTTGGTCCCAGGCAATGGCCGAGTGGAAGATCGGATAGATTTGGCCGGTCTGCTTCTTCCAGTCGGCGTTCGATGTGCCTGTCGGCTGAGGAGTCCCGAGACCCTTGCGGGCGAGCGCGGCGCCGTCGTCGCACGTTTGCGCATCGTGGCTCCTGGTGCACTGCTTCCTCTTGATCAATACCGAGACAAGAATGGCCTTCATGTTGTTGGGATCGACCTGGAGCAGGCGGGTGGCTGCGCCAAGCGCCCTGTCATCGTCAACCACAGCCTGGTAGGCATCGATCAGACCGTCGAGAACCGCCGACTTGACCACGCTTTGGGGATACGCCGTGAGAAAGCTCTCCCCGGCCGCGGCTTTGGTCTTGGGATCGCTTTGAGTGTTAAACATTTGGTAGGCGTTGAACTCGGCCGGATCCTTGATGGTGATCGAATCCTGCTGTGCACGCAGAGTGGGCGCGGAAACGAGGCTTACGCTCGCCAATGCCATCACAGATGCAAAGACTAACTTCTTCATTCAGTGCTCCTGGGAATTGCCGAAATGGAGATCGATATTCAAGCACTCGCTCTAGGAAGGCGCAACCGTTCAGATCGACGGTTGAGGGCCGGGGCGACGAGTAAACGATACCACGGCTTCCAAATGCGGTGTTGCATGGATTATAGAAAGCCCAGCCTCCCCTGACAAGCAAAGTTATGGGGGAAGAACAGAATACCAGCGGCAAACGCTCCCGCGATCGTCTGCAAGCCCACCTGTGTCCAGATTCGATACACCCGCGCGCCCAGTGGAAAGGGGCATTTGGGGCAAATTTCCCCCTCCGGATCGAAAAACGGCCACCCACCGTTCCCGCGCTCCGGCCCCCCGCCCGTTCGACGCCTACAGGCTTAGACACCGAAGCGGGGAAAACTGTTCCTGGAAGTTCTATTGGTCTGAGAATACGTTTCCTTGGGCCCGAACGGCGCATTATTGGAGCAGCCGCACCAGTTCCGCCTGCTCGGCCAGAAACGCGTCGTGTCCATGGGCGCTGGCCATCTCCCGGTAGTCGGCCAGAACGCCGGCCGCCCGGATGGTCGCGGCAAAGTCGCGCACCGACTCCGGCGGAAACAGCCAATCCGAGCTGATGCCGACAAAACTGAGCCGGGCGCGGATGCGGCCAAATGCTCCCGCGGCCGAGGAATAGCCGTGCAGCGGATCCCAGGTATCCATGGTCCGCAGGATGGCCAGATAGGTATTGGCGTCGAAGCGGCCGATGAATCGCTGACCCTGGAGGTCCAGATAGCCGGCGATGTCGAAACGCCCGCCAATGAGGCCGCCGCCCTGGTCGTCCAATCCCCAGGGGTCCTCCCCGTTGCGGTTGGGATTGCGCCCGAACCGCTCCTCCAGCAGCGCCGCGGACTTGTAGCTAAGCATGGCGATCTGGCGGGCCAGCGCCAGCCCGCGCCGCGGAGGCCGCTGCGGCAGATAGTGGCCGCCGGCCCACTCCGGGTCGTGCTGGATGGCCTGGCGCTGCAGGTGGTTGAGCGCCAGCCCCATGGCCGAAAGCGGCGCCACGGCGATAACCAGCCCCCGTTCCACGCGTTCCGGATGGACCATGGCCCATTCCAGGGCCTGCATGCCGCCGATCGAGCCTCCCAGAACCAGCCGCAGCCGGCGGATCCCCATCGAATCCAGCAGCCGCGCTTGCGCCCGCACATTGTCGCGGATGGATACCAGCGGAAAGTCCGGACCGTACACCGCGCCCGTCTCCGGGTCCACCGAACCCGGCCCGGTAGACCCATAACAGGAGCCCAGCATGTTCACGCAGATCACAAAATCGTGCTCCAGCGAAAGCACCGCTCCGGGCGCAAAGATCTCCGGCCACCATTCGCCCACCAGCGCCGAACCGGAGAGTGCATGGCAAACCAGCACTGCATTGTCCCGCGCCGCATTCAGCCGTCCGTACACCGCATAGTGCAGCGTCACATTGGCCAACGTGCGCCCGCACTCCAGCAACAGGTGCTCGTCGAGCACAAAGTCGCCTTCGTAGGTGGGCGCCGGAACCGGCGTCTTGGCCCCCTGCGTTGCAGGCGCGGCGGCCGCGGTTCCGGTCGCGGTGCTAGGTTCGGTCATTACACTTATTGTGCCGCATGAACTGCCCCCGCGGCCTGGCCCGCCGGCGTTTGACCCCTCGCCGCCCTGTTTGCCGCCCCGTTCGCTTTAAGGATCGCTTGGTCCAGATCGGCCAGAATGTCGCGGATATCCTCGATGCCCACGCTCAGCCGCACCAGCTCCGGAGTGACGCCGGTCGTCGCCTGTTCCTCAACCGAAAGCTGGGCGTGAGTCGTGGAAGCCGGATGGATGACCAGCGACTTGGCATCGCCGATGTTCGCCACCAGCGAGAAAAGCTCCAGCGCGTCGATCAGCTTCTTGCCGGCTTCGTAGCCGCCCCCCTCGGAGCCGGATTTGATGCCGAAGGTGATCAGCGCGCCCTTGCCTGCCGGCAGATATTTCTGCGCGCGCGCGTAATAGGGGCTCGACTCCAAGCCGGGGTAGTTGACCCACTCCACGCCCGGATGCTGCTCCAGGTGCCGGGCTACGGCCAGCCCGTTCTGGGAGTGCCGCTCCAGCCTCAGGTGCAGCGTCTCGATGCCCTGGAGAATCAGGAACGCATTGAAGGGCGAGAGCGCCGCGCCGGTGTCGCGCAACCGCTGCACGCGAGCTTTCAAGATGAACGCCAGCGGCCCGAATGCCTCGGTATAGACAAGACCGTGGTAGGAGGGATCGGGCGCGGTGAATTCTTTGAACCGCCCCGACGCCGCCCAGTCGAATTTACCCGCATCCACAATTACGCCGCCGATCGCGGTGCCGTGCCCACCCAGAAACTTGGTGGCCGAATTGACCACGATGTCCGCGCCCCACTCGATGGGCCGCACCAGCGCCGCCGAGGCCGAGGTGTTGTCGATCACCAGCGGGAGATTGTGCGCATGGGCAATGGCGGCGATCTTTTCGATGTCCACTACGTCCAGCTTGGGATTCCCCAGGGTCTCCGTGTACACGGCGCGCGTCTTATCGTTGATGGCCGCGCGCAGCCCGTCGAAGTCGTCGGCATCCACAAACTGCACCGTGATGCCCAGCTTGGGCAGCGTGTAGTGGAACAGGTTGTAGGTGCCGCCGTAGAGCGAGGTCGTCGAAACAATTTCATCGCCGGCCGAGGCCAGGGTGGTCAAGGTCAGCGTCTCCGCCGCCTGGCCGGAGGCCGTCGCCAGCCCCGCCGCGCCGCCTTCCAGGGCCGCCACGCGCTTCTCCAGCACATCGGTGGTGGGGTTCATAATGCGCGTATAGATGTTGCCGAACTCCTTCAGCGCAAACAGCCGCCCGGCGTGGTCCGCATCCTGAAACAGATACGAGGTGGTCTGGTAGATGGGCACGGCGCGGGAACCCGTGGCTGGGTCGGGCGACTGGCCGGCGTGGACGGCGAGGGTGGCTAACTGGTGCTGCTTCGGATCGAGCATGTGAAGCTCCTTTTTCCTGTGGGTTGAGACCATTTTCATCGTTACTGAAATCTGGAGACTGGGTGCGAATCTGGCGACTGGTGTGAATCTGGAATCCGGGTGCCCCACCTGGGTGCCCTCTGGGCACGACGTTCTTGTTTTTGTCGCTAGGGTGGGAACTGGGCTCCATAAAGCAGAAACGGCCCGAATCCTATTTGGACCCGGGCCGCCTGGTTTCTTCAGATCGTTTGCGCTTAGCGCATTCGCCGATCCGGAGCCACGCGGAGGGGTCCGCAACCCATGCACATACACATGGCCATGACCGCAATTCCGAAGAGGCTCAGGTTCAGCATGATTGGAGTATCCATGGAATTGCGGATGCCTGTCAAATAGGAATCGAAGCTGCCTCGGCCCGGTGACCGCATCTGGGAAAAGGAGCGGATGCAAGGGTGCGACGGCTCTGATCCCTGATCCCTGTTCTTCACTCCTCAGGCTTCCACACATACGCGCCCGGCTGCGGCAGGCCGATGTGAGCCAGTACGCGGAAAACGAATTGGCGCGCCATTTCGGTAGAGTCGATGGGCTTGTTATAGAAGGTCGGAATACAGGGGAAGATGACCGCCCCTGCTTCGGCGGCCAGCGTCATATTCCGCAGATGAATCCGATTGAACGGCGTCTCCCGCACGCAAAGAATCAGCGGCCGCCGCTCCTTGAGCGTAACGTCCGCCGCGCGCGCAACCAGCGAGTTAGCCAGCCCCTGCGCAATCGCCGCCAGCGTCCCCATCGAGCAGGGCAGAACGATCATTCCATTCGAAGGATGGCTCCCGCTGGCAATCGCCGCCCCAATATCCTCATCCGAGTGCTGCACCGTCTTCTTCGGCTTCGCCCCCAGCAGCTTTTCCACCAGATCGTTCCGCCCCGCAACCCCTAGTTCCTCAGCCAAAACCCGCAGCGAATTCTCCGAAGCCACAAAGTGAACCCGCGCCACCCGCTCATCCGCCTCCAGCGCACGCAGCATCTCCCGTCCAAAGACCGCGCCCGATGCACCGGTGAGTGCGATAGTGAGATTCATAGCTTCCAAGTTACAATCTCCTTTGCCGGACGAATTAAGGTTTGAGGTATCCCAAGCTCTCAGAATCGCGACATAGAGCCCCCAGATTATTGAATCGTCAAGTATGAGTCGCCTGCCTACCAATTGCGGTACGGGATATTGGAGGGAACGACTTCTACGCCATCCGGAAAATCTTTCCTCTTGAGCCGTATGCCCTTGCCTTCAAGTAGCATTTCCACCCCCTTT
>Ga0326728_10014476_pt1 | contig 16737 bp, 12 predicted proteins | sample MB3enrmetagenome_FD_207602 | JGI IMG/M metagenome (GOLD analysis project Ga0326728, IMG submission 207602) | Lab enriched peat soil microbial communities from McLean, Ithaca, NY, United States - MB31MN | ecosystem: Environmental > Terrestrial > Soil > Wetlands > Peat | place: USA: New York...
GTCCGCCGGTCAAACCGCCGACAGCACGCCGACCGTGCTCAAAGGCGTGGGCGTTGAGCAGCATCTGAACACGCAGTTGCCGCTGAACCTGACTTTCACTGACGACACCGGCAAGGTGGTGCCGCTCTCAAGCTATTTCGGCAAGCGTCCGGCCATTCTTGCGCTGGTCTACTACCAGTGCCCCATGCTGTGCAGCGAAGAGCTGAACGGCCTCACGAGCGCCCTTGAGATGGTGAAGTACGTTCCCGGCAAGGACTTCGACATTATCGTGATCAGCATCGATCCCAGCGAGGGAACCGACCTGGCCGCGGCCAAGAAGCGCAGCTACGTCAAGCGCTACGGTCATCCTGAGACGGCCTCGGGCTGGCACTTCATGACCGGGGCGCAGGCCAATATCGACGCGCTCACCAGCGCCGTGGGCTTTAAATATGTCAGGATCCCCGGCCCCGACGGCAAGCTTACCCAGTTTGCGCACGCCAGCGCGATTCAGATTGTTACCCCCTCCGGCAAGCTGGCGCAGTATTACATGGGCGTCGAATACAGCCCCAAGGATCTGCTGCTCGGCCTGGACGAGGCTTCGTCGAATCGCATCGGATCGCCGGTCGACAACATTTTGACCTACTGCTACCACTACGATCCCAAGACCAACACGCATTCGCTGATTGTCGCGCGGGTGGTGCAGCTCGGCGGGGTAGTCACGTTGGGTATGCTGGGCGGCTTCATGTTCCTCATGTTCCGCCGCGACTACGTGCAGGCTCATCAAGGGAATTCAGAGCATGGGAATTCAGAGCAACATGGGACAGGAAAAAGGTGAACGGATAAAGGAATGAGCCACATCAGCCCGGTACTCTGGCAATTTCTCGTCAAGTGGATGACGAACTTCGCGCTGTTCCCGCCGGAAGCGTCGAAGATCGCGCCGCAGATGGACGCATTGTTTTTCTTCATGGTCCTGGTGAGCCTGATCGGGCTGACGCTGGTGATTCTGCTGGTGGTGAGCTTTTCGATTCTGTACAACAAAAAGCGCCACCCGGTCGCTATCCAGATCGAGGGCTCGACGCTGCTTGAGGCCACCTGGACGATCATCCCTCTCGGACTTTTTCTGGTGATGTTTGTGTGGGGCGCGCTGATTTACTTCCGGGTCTACACTCCGCCGGCCAACGCCATGAACATCTACGTGGTGGGCAAACAGTGGATGTGGAAGGCCGAGCATCCCGGCGGCCAGCACGAGATCAACTCGCTGCACGTTCCCATCAACCAGCCGGTGCAGCTCACCATCATCTCACAGGACGTCTTCCACAGCTTCTCGATTCCCGCCTTCCGCGTAAAGCGCGAGGCGATTCCCGGACGCTACACGACGGTCTGGTTCGAGGCCACCGCTACCGGCACGTATCACTTGTTTTGCACGCAGTACTGCGGCACCAATCACTCGCAGATGATCGGCGACGTGGTGGTGATGACACCCGACGAATTCAAGCAGTGGCTGGCCAGCTCCACCAGCGGCAATTCGCTGGCGCAGAATGGCGAGCGGCTCTTCGCCAGCTTGAGCTGCACGGCCTGCCACAATACGCGGCCCGACGCACGCGGCCCGAATCTGGCCGGAGTTTACGGGTCTCACCTCACGCTCTCAAGCGGCCAGACCATCACTGCCGACGACGAGTATCTGCGCTCGGCAATCCTCAATCCTTCGCAGCACATCACCCAGGGCTACGCGCCGATCATGCCCACCTACCAGGGCCAGATCAGTGAGGACGGCGTGATTGCGCTGGTTGAGTACCTGAAGCATCTCGACACCGACTACCGTGTGCAGCAAACCACCAACACCACCGAACTCGTCCCTGAAAAAGAGGGCGGAACCGCGCCGGCCGGCAAAGCTACTGCCGCGGCAGGGGAGGTAAAGCAATGAGCGCGGCCACCATCGTCAGTCTTCCCGACCAGTCGACGGCCAGGGTTCCGAAGATGAACTTCCTGACCAAGGAGAACGGCTTGCTGAGCTGGCTGCTCACGGGCGACCACAAGCGCATTGCCACGCTCTACCTGATCTCGATCACGTTCTTCTTTTTCATCGGCGGCGCGCTCGCCGGGCTCATCCGGCTTGAGCTGCTCACGCCGCAAACCAGCCTGATGGCGACCGACACCTACAACAAGGTGTTCACCATGCACGGCGTCATCATGATCTTCTTCTTCCTGGTGCCGTCGGTGCCGGCGACGCTGGGCAATTTCCTCATCCCGATGATGGTGGGGGCCAAGGACCTGGCCTTGCCCAAGGTCAACCTGCTGAGCTGGTACCTGTATGTCATCGGCGGCTGCATGGGCATCTACGTGATGGCCGCGGGCGGCGTGGACACGGGCTGGACCTTCACCACGCCGCTCTCTACGCACTACCTGAACACGCATGTCATCTCAACGGCGATGGCGGCGTTCATCGCCGGCTTCAGCTCGGTGTTCACCGGGCTGAACTTCATTGTGACCATTCACAAGATGCGCTGCCCGGGCATGACCTGGTTCCGGCTGCCGCTGTTTGTGTGGTCGAATTATGCGGCCAGCGTGCTGATGGTGCTGGCCACGCCGGTTCTGGCCATCACGCTGGTGCTTATCATGCTTGAGCGCACGGTCAACATCGGCGTCTTCGACCCGGCCAAGGGCGGTGACCCGCTCCTCTTCCAGCACCTGTTCTGGTTCTACTCGCACCCCGCAGTCTACATCATGATTCTGCCCGGCATGGGCGTCATCAGCGAGGTGGTGTCGACCTTCAGCCGCAAGCGCGTCTTTGGATACACGGCTGTTGCGTTCTCATCGGTGGCTATCGCGGTCTTCGGCTTCTTTGTGTGGGCCCACCACATGTTCATCATGGGCATTTCAAACTACGCGGCGCTGGTCTTCTCGCTGCTGACGATGCTGGTTGCGGTGCCCTCGGCCATCAAGATTTTCAACTGGGCCTTCACGCTCTACAAGGGATCGATCACCTTCGAGACGCCGATGCTCTACGCCTTCGGCTTCATGGGCCTGTTCACCATCGGCGGGCTTACCGGCGTCTTCCTGGGCGCGACAGGCACCGACATCCACCTGACCGAGACCTACTTCATCGTGGCTCACTTCCACTTTGTGATGGTGGGTGGCATGTTGATGGCCTTCCTCTCGGGCATCCACTTCTGGTGGCCCAAGTGGACCGGGCGCATGTATCCGGAAAAGATCTCGCAGCTGGCCGCGGTGGTCACCTTTATCGGCTTCAACTTCACGTTCTTCCCGCAGTTCATCCTGGGAATGCTGGGCATGCCGCGACGCTACGCCGCTTACCCGCCTGAGTTCCAGATACTGAACGTGTTTTCGACCGCCGGTGCGTCGATCCTGGGCGTGGGGTATCTGCTGCCTATCCTCTACCTGACTTGGTCGCTCAAGTACGGCGAAGTGGCGGGCAACAATCCCTGGCAGGCGACCGGTCTCGAATGGACCACGCAATCGCCGCCGCTTACCGAGAATTTCACCGAGATTCCCGTGATGGACCACGAGGCCTACGACTACGAGTGGCTGGAAGCCCAGCAACGGAAAGAGGTAGCCAGTGTCTGATAGCACTGCCATCGCGCACCAGGCGGCCGGCTCCGCCCATTCTCATCATGGGGAGCATCCGCCGTATCAGCGCCATCACTTCGAATCCGTCGAGCAGCAGGCCGACACCACCAACTTTGCCATGTGGCTGTTCCTGCTTACTGAAGTCATGTTCTTCGGCGGGCTCTTCATGTCGTACCTGCTCATGCGCAACTGGTACTATCCGGCCTTCGTGGCCGCTTCGCACCAGCTCGATGTGCGCTGGGGCACGGCCAATACGGTGACGCTGATTCTTTCCAGCTTCACCATGGCCATGGGCGTTTGGTCTGCCGAGACCCGCCGCAAAGGCCTGCTGGTTCTCTTCCTCTCGCTTACCTTCGCGCTCGGTCTTGTGTTTTTGGGAATCAAGAGCATCGAGTACCACGAGAAGTGGGAAAAGCACCACATCCCCGGCATCCGCTACAGCACCGAGAGCTTTACAAACCCGGCGTCCGATCCCGAGGTCTACAAGGAGTATCACGACCAGGCTCTGCACGGTGACATGGCGGACAAGACCGAAATGTACTTCTTTCTCTACTTCGCCATGACCGGCATGCACGCGCTGCACATGATCATCGGCATCGCGATTCTGGGATACATGATCGCGCGAGCCCGGGCCGGGGCCTACACCACGGGACACGTCACATATGTCGAGAACTTTGGCTTGTACTGGCACTTTGTCGACATCATCTGGATCTATCTCTTCGCCCTGCTGTATCTGATCAGCAGGCATTGAGGAATGAAGGCATGAGCGAAGCAAACGCGCAACACGAACAAGAGCATCACATCGTAAGCCCGATGACCTACGTCATTATCCTGCTGGTGCTGCTGGCAGGCACGGCGCTGACGGTGCTGGCATCCTATTTTGATCTGGGCGAAACGCGCCTTGCCCTGGGCAGCCTCGACACGGGCTTCACTCTCTACTGGAACCCGGTGGTGGCGCTGGCCATCGCCACCACCAAGATGCTCTGCGTTGTGCTCTTCTTCATGCACGTAAAGTACTCGACCAAGCTCACCAAGCTCACCGTTCTCTCGGGATTGTTCACCTTCCTGGCGCTGATTGCGATGACGCTGTCAGACTACGTGAGCCGCGCGTGGGGGCGGTGGTAGAGAGACAGGGATCAGGGGTCAGAGATCAGTTGGGGCCGCCTGAGGGCGGCCCGAAGTGCGTTTATCCGACTCTTGTCTGAGTACAGACGGCGTTACGACGGAATCGTTGCAGAGTGGCCGAGCTTCCTTGCGTGACCGTAGAGAGCGTGATCGAAAGTGACGAGAGTTGCCTGGATATCCGCCGCGAAGGCCAGCAGCCAGCAATCCCCGATCGCTTTTGAGGCTGGTTGCGCCGCCAGGGGTCTGGTCATTTTGCGGAAGGTCGAATCGACGCCGCGTGGTTCAAGGTAGAATTCCACACGCGGATCATCGAGCCAGCGGTCGTAAATCTGCCATGCTCCCTTAAGCGTCTGGACCTGATCTGCCATGACGGCCGGGTTGCTGAGCAGACGGAGCAACCCGATCTGAGTGTAGCGAGAGAAGATGAGCTTATCGCTCCCGGCGAGCTGAGCGATCCAATTCCGGGCGACGGCGTGATGGATATGCGCCCCGTCGGATAAGGCCAACCAGACGTTCAGATCAGGAAATAACAAGGTCATGCGGGTTCTCGTCTGTCGGAAAGAGCGGACCGCGTTTTCCGGTCGCAGGAATCAGTGGCCCGGTCACAGGCCTCCTTTTGCGGGGCTCGGCGTAGGTCTGTTCGAGCGCCTGGACGATCAGCATTCGCATGGAAGTACCCGTAACCTCGGCCCGCTTGCGCAGACGGTCGTGGAGCGGCTCGGGAATATCGACAGTGGTACGGACAGCCATGACATAATTATGTCACTTATGGCTGCGGAGTGCTACTGGCAAACCAAAATCAGACTTAACGCGGAATAAATGCTTTGAATTTCGACATTCCCGACTCGCAGCTTCCCCAGGACCTCGCGACACTCGCTGCCGATCCTCGCATCCTCGTTCGCCGCGAAGGCGCGCCGCGGAAGGACGGCACTTGCGTCGTCTACTGGATGCAGCGCGCGGTGCGCATCGTCGACAATCCAGCGCTCAACGTAGCCATTGAAGCCGCCAACATTCTCGGGCTGCCGCCGGTCATCTATTTTGGCGTGACTCCCAACTACCCCAACGCTAACCTCCGGCACTACCACTTTCTCGAGCAGGGATTGCGCGACGCGGCCGAAGATGCGGCCGAGCGCGAAATCGCCTTCGTCGTCCGCCGCGCGCCCGACACGCTTGAGGCGTTTCTAGAAGAGGTTGGCGCAGCAATGCTCATCGGCGACGAAAATCCATGCCGCGAGCCCGAGCGCTGGCGCCAGGTGCTCGCCAAGCGCCTCAAAATCCCCTATTGGACGGTCGATGCCGACGTCGTTGTGCCGTCGCGCGTCTTCAATCGCAGCTTTGCGCTGCTGCACCACTTCAGACCGCATCTGAAGGCCGAGTTGCCGAAGTTCCTCGTCGAACCCGTGACCGCCAAACCCCTCCACACCTGGAATTCCGCAAAACCGCACAGCTTCGACCTCTCCGACGACATCACAGCCGGTTTTAAGACTCTCGACCGCACCGTTAAGCCCGTTGACACCTTCACGGGCGGAACGCACGCCGCGCTCAAGCTGCTCGACGAATTCGTCCGGCACAAACTCGCCGCATACGACGAAGCCCGCAACCATCCCGAGACCGAAGGCACGAGCCGGCTCTCGCCGTATCTGCACTTCGGCAACATCGGGCCGCTCACCATCGCCTCGGCCGTGAAAAGGGCCGCAGATCAGCAAAAAATCCCCGCGGCAACCACCGACAGCTATCTCGAGCAGCTCATCGGCTGGCGCGAGCTGGCAGTGCTCTTTGTGCGCCATGAGCCCAACTACGACAACTGGGAGTGCGCCGTACCCTGGGCGCGCAAGACGCTGATCGAGCATGCAGCGGACCCGCGTCCGCACCGCTATAGTTTTGAACAGTTGGAGCGCGCCGAGACTCACGACGAACTGTGGAACGCAGCCCAGACGCAGATGACCACCACCGGCTGGATGCACAACTACATGCGCATGTACTGGGCGAAGAAGATCCTGGAGTGGGCGCCCGACCCGGCCACGGCCTTTGACTGGGCGGTGATTCTGAACGACCGGTACGAGCTCGACGGCCGCGACCCCAACGGCTACGCCGGCATTGCGTGGGCAATCGTAGGCCGGTTTGACCGCCCCTGGTTTAACCGTCCCGTGTACGGGCTGGTGCGCCCCATGACCGGCGGCTCAATCGCGAAGAAGTTCGACGCCGGCGCATATATCTCCCGGTTCAAGCGTTCCTGATCGCGCGCCTTGCTCAAAAAAACAAGCAAATCGTGCCTTTTTAATGCGTGTGATGAATCACACTTCGGCGTGAGATCCCCGTTCCTATAATGGGCAGCAATTTCATTCCCGGAATCTGAGCGTCGGTTTGAGCGCAATCCCATGGAATCCCCGTGGACCTTCATTGGAAGATTTTCACGAAGGTGGAGGCCGCAAGCGGAAATTCGGATGCGGGCGACTATTGTGATGGCAAGACAGACTTCAGGCGGGCCAGATTCCAGGGCCACCGAGAAAACTCGATCAGCATCTCGATCATTGCGTCGATGGGTGCGGTCGTTTGCGTTGGTTGCGGCGTGTGTGACGGCGATGATGTGCATTCGGGCAGCCGCCCAGTCCGACGCCGGAGGAGCGGCCCCGGCGTTGCGCGCGTCCCAGGCTCGCGCAGGCGAGGCTTTGCCGCCCCGCGTGGCGCAGGCCGAGAGATTTCTGGCCCGGCGCGGCCTCAAGCCCGGCCAGCGACTTTTACCGCCAACCCGCCGCAGCCGCCCTGGCGCCGGGGCACAGCCAGGTTTTGCGCCCCTGGCTGGCTCCTCCTCGCCGACCGCGACCTGGCAGCCCCTCGGCCCCACTGCTGTCCTCACGCCCGGCTATGGTCTGGTCACTGGCCGAATCTCATCCATCGCGCTCGACCCCAGCGACCCCACCGGGAACCACGTCTACGTGGGAACCACCGGCGGAGGTGTGTGGGTGACGGCCAACGCCGCCGCATTGAACCCGTCTCTCATCTCCTTTACCCCGCTCACTGACTCTGTGAGCGCCCTCGCCTACGCTGACGACGCTTCCATCAGCATCGGCGCAGTTGCGGTGCAGCCCGGAAGCACAGGCGTGATCCTGGCCGGCACGGGCGACCCCAACGACGTGCTCGACTCGTACTACGGCGCCGGAATCCTGCGCTCCACCGACGGAGGAACGACGTGGACGCTGATCCAGCAGACCCAGGACCTGGAAGACGGCCTGGGCCTGCAGGACTACGAGTTCGTTGGCGAGGGCTTTGCCGGCTTCGCATGGAGCACAACCAACGCGCAGCTGGTTGTGGCCGCAGTCTCACAGGCTTACGAAGGCACGCTGGTCAACGCCGATCAACCCTCCTCGAGTTACGAGGGCCTCTATTACTCGCAGGATGCGGGCGCTACGTGGCACCTGGCCACGATTACCGATGGGCCGGGGCAGGATGTGCAGGGCCCGCTCGACGCTTTCGATTCGCCCGACGGCAACGCCGCCACGGCCGTGGTGTGGAACCCGGCGAGGCAACTGTTCATTGCCGCGGTGCGCTACCACGGCTTTTATCAGTCGGCTGACGGAGTGAAGTGGACCCGGCTTGCCAATCAACCCTCAGCGGGAATCAATACACTCCTTTGCCCGAACAACGCCGGCCAGACAGGATCGGTCGACTGCCCGATCTACCGTGCCGCGCTGGCCGTGAATCCGGCCTCGGGCGACACCTTTGCATGGAGCGCGGACGCGAACAACCAGGACCAGGGGCTGTGGCAGGACCAGTGCCAAATCAGCGGGACCTCCTGCAGCAACTCGACCCTGACGTTCGCAACGCAGTGGAACACCGCGCTGCTTGAGACCGGCAACGCCGAGGGCGCCGCGACCATCGTCAACGGCAATTACGACCTGGCGCTTGCGGCCGTGCCGTCGCAGCAGGACACGCTGGTGCTGGCCGGCGACGGCGACCTGTGGAAGTGCAGCCTGGCGATGGGCTGCCAGTGGCGCAATACCACCAACTCCACCACCTGCATGAGCGCGCAGGTGGCCGGATTTCAGCACGCGCTGGCCTGGAATACAAGTAATCCCGATGAGATTCTGGTTGGCAACGATGGCGGCCTATGGCGTTCGATGGATGCGATTGGCGAAACCGGCGCGGCCTGCAGCGCGTCTGACGCAAACCACTTCCAGAATCTGAACGGCGGCCTCGGCTCGCTCGCCGAGGTGGAGAGCATGTCCCAGATCGGCAGCTCTCCTTACACAATGATGGCGGGCCTCGGCGTAAATGGAACCGCCGGAGTGAAAGGCAGTTCCGCAGTCGCTGACTGGCCGCAGATTCTCTCCGGTTACGGTGGTCCTGTCGCCATCGACCCAACCAATCCCGAGAACTCGTATGTGAATGCCGGTTCCGGCGTCGACATCTATCTCTGTTCGCAATCGGCGGCTTGTATGCCTGCGGATTTTGGCGCGAGCCCGGTGATCGACGACGCCGACGTGAGCCAGGACGGCGAAGCCATGAGCTCGCCAGCTCCGTTCCTCGTCGATCCGCTCGATTCAACGCAACTGCTCATCGCCACTTGCCGCTTGTGGCGCGGCCCGGCTTCCGGCGCCGGCTGGAGCGCATCGAACGCCGTCACTCCCATCCTGGACAGCGGGGCCAGCACTTTTCCCTGCTCCGGCGACGCGCTCATTCGCTCGGTGGCGGCGATGGCTCTCGCCGGCGGCGGCGAGATTGTCTACCTGGGCATGTACGGCTCAGCCAACGGCGGCTCCAACCTGCCCGGCCACGTTTTGAGCGTTGCGATCAATCCATCGTCGAGCTCACCCGCGGTCCTTACCGACCTCACCCTCAACCCGGTCGTGAACGACATTAATTCACTCAATAAGTTCGGTTACGACATCTCGAGCCTCTTCATCGATCCCCACGACGCGACCGGCAACACCGTCTACGTCACGGTTGCGGCCTTCCAATCCACCGGCGAGCCGGTGCAGACCGTCTATCGCTCGACCGACGGCGGAGCCCACTGGAGCGACCTGACGTCGAACCTGCCGGATGTGCCCGTCAACGGTCTCGTCGTCGATCCCAACGGCGCCAATACGGTCTACCTCGCCACGGACCAGGGTGTCTTTTTCACCGCAGCGGTAGCCGGCTGCGCGCAGGCCCCCTCGGTCTGCTGGTCGCCCTTCGGATCGGGGCTTCCCGGCGCGCCGGTTGTGGCCTTGTCCGCCGCGCCGCTGGGCAGCACCGCGCCGGCTCTGGCGGCGGCTACTTACGGCCGCGGAATCTTCGCCACCAATCTCTATTCGGCGAGCACCGGAATCACCAGCGTGAGCGTCGCGCCCATCAGTCTGACCTTCGGCAGCCTGCCGGTGGGCACATCCAGTGCGGCGCAAACGGTGACGATCGAGAACACCGGCGTTTTTGCTCTCGCGCCCACCTCGATCGACGTGACCGGCGACTTTACCGAGACCGACAACTGCGTCAATCAGTCGATTCCCGCCGGCAGCAGCTGCGCCATCCAGGTGCAGTTCATTCCATCGGCGATTGGCGCGCGCAGCGGCATACTGACTTTCTACGCCAATATTCAGGGCGGCCAGGTGCAGGTCGACCTGAGCGGAACCGGGACAGCGAGCGGCGCAGTCACACTCTCGCCCAACCCGCTCAGCTTCGGCCAGGTCGAGGCCGGCTCCTCCGCTCAGCTCTCTGTCACCGTTGCCAACGCCTCTTCCACCTCCATTCCCATCACCAGCCTCACTATTACCGGTCCCTTCGCGATCGCCACCAACTCGTGCGGCACAACGGCGCTGGCCGCCGACGCCGACTGCCAGATCCAGGTTTCCTTCAATCCCACCTCGGCCGGCCCGGCCACGGGCACGCTCACCCTCGTCGACGGCGCGGGAACGCAAAGCATTCAGCTTGTCGGAACCGGTCTCAGCGGACCCACCGACGCGCTCAGCCCCACTTCACTCGCCTTCTCCGCCACGCAGGTTGGCCAGGCATCCAGCCCGCAAACCGTTACGCTCACCAACTCGGGCGGCGTTGCACTCACCTCGATCTCGGTTTCGGCTTCGAGCGGTTTTGAAGTCTCGAACGGTTGCACCACGCAGCTCGCGGCAAGCTCCTCCTGCGCGCTCCAGGTGCAATTCATCCCCGCCGTGGCGGGCAGCCAGAGCGGCGCCCTTACCGTCTCCGACGCGCTCCGCACGCAGACCGTCGCGCTCTCGGGCACCGGCCTCGCGCCGGGAGTCATCAGCGTCTCTCCCGCGAGCCTCACCTTCCTGAACCAGCAGCCCGGCGTGGCCAGCGCGCCCCAAACTCTCAACGTCACCAACTCCGGCGGCGCGCCCATCGCCAATCTCGACTTCGCATTCACCGGCGCGGCCGCGGCCAGCTACTCGCTCGGCACGGTCACCTGCGGCGCAACACTCGCCGCCGGCGCAGGCTGCACCGCGCAGGTCGTCTTCACGCCCTCCGGCATCGGTTCGGTCACGGCAGCGCTCAACATCTCCTCTTCCACGCTCGGCGTCCAGGCGGTTTCGGTTCCGCTCAATGGCTCCGGCGCAATCTCCAGCGGTCTCACCGTCAGCCCTTCGACGGTCGCCTTTGGCGTGGCCGGCGTGGGCCAGTCAAGCACCGCGCAAACCGTCACCCTTACCAACTCAACCACCAGCACCATCCCCTCGGTCTCGCTTGCTGTTGCCGGACCCTTTTCGCTGGCTGCCAACGCCTGCACGGGCAGCCTCGCACTCGGCGCCAACTGCGCGGCGTCGGTCATCTTTTCTCCCACTGCCACCGGCCCCGCTTCAGGCACTCTCACCATCACCTCCTCGGCGCTGGCCTCGCCCATCGCGGTTGCGCTTACCGGAACCGGCTTTAGCTTTACCGTCACCGCAACCGCCACTTCAAGCCAGACCGTATCGGCTGGCCAGACCGCCAGCTTCAGCCTTGCGTTTACTCCCGCGGGCGCGCCGGCGACGTTCAGTTTTGCCTGCGGCCTGTTGCCTCAATACGCTTCGTGCTCGTTCAGCCCCGCCACCGAGACGCTCAACTCAGGCGTTACCGGCAATGTGATCCTGAATCTATCAACCAGTGAGTCTGCCATTGCGCGGGTCGAGCCGGCTGCGGGCTGGGGCGCAGCGCCGCTCCTCTGCGGACTGGTTCTGCTCCCATTCGCGCTCGCGCGGCGGCGCAGGGATCTCCTGTTCGCCGTTCTCGCCTGCGTGCTTGCCGCCGGCGTTACAGCCTGCACCAGCTCAGGCGGTGGAACCGGCGGTTCTCCTCCGGGCCAGAAGCAAACCACAACCACCCCGCCCGGAACCTACACCATCCCGGTGACCGCGACGGCAGACGGAATCTCGCAGCCGGTAAATCTGACGCTCACGGTGGACTGAGGGCGCGCCCCCGGTGTTAGTCTGTCCCACATCGAACTGGGAGGATCTGTGAAGCACAAGCAATCAAAGCTTCAAAGGGCGGCCGTCCTGCGCAACAGGGCAATCCTTATTTCGAATAGGGGAAACCAAAGAAAAGCATTGCGCTGGTATCTAGCCGCAGCTCGGTTGGGTGACGAGCAGGCCCAGGTAAAGGTTGGATACGACTATGCCTATGGAATCTCTGGCGAGGCAGACTACGGCGAAGCGATCAGATGGTGGAAGCGCGCGGATCGCCAGGGTTCCTGGGACGCGGCATTCAATCTCGGAATGTATTTTCGCGACCACAGAGAATGGAACAAGGCCTTGAGTTGGTTCGAACGGGCACTGCAACTCGGAGACAGGGACGCGCTGGTAGAAATTGCAAAAATTCATTTTCGCTATCACGGCGATCGGGATGCGGGTCTTCGATACTTGAAGGCTGCAGCCGCTGAGATGTCGAGTCTCACAAAACCTGCCCAACTGGCGGTCAGGCAATTGTTAAAGAAGCAAAAAGCGGTCTCAAAAGGCGAGGCCCTCTACTTGAGGGCTGAAATCCTCGATGATCGCGGCCGCTTTCCCGAGGCCTATCCATTGCTTGTGAAGGGGGCAAAGGCGGGTGACGATTCCTCGCAAGTGATGCTGGGAAATTACCTCTCTGATGGTCGCAAGGGCGTTCCAAAGAATCCGGATCGCGCGGTTTATTGGTACAAGCGCGCTTTTGCGCAAGGCAGCGCTTTAGGTGCCTATAACCTGGCCATGCATTACCGTAATCTGGGCGACGTTGACGAGGCGTCCCAATGGTTCGAGCGCGCCGCGGGATCGGGCGATTACAGCGCGCACTTGGATCTCGCCAAAATCTGGCTTCATGAACGCGGAAACAAGGCGAAGGCGAAGAAGCACCTCAACGCTCTATTTGAGGGTGGAACAGGAGGAGCGAGCGAACAGGACTGGGATGAGGCGAGGGCTATGCTCCGACGACTCGAAGTGGAAGATAGAGAGGCGAAGTAGCCATACGCTCTATTGATTGATGTAGGCTGCAGCGGTGCTCAAGCCGGTCGTGCGCAGGCTTGGCTCAATTCCTGAACAGCTATACTTGACCTTCGGGAATTCATTTGTGATCGGCGCTGCCCTTCTCGGCCGCGGCCGGGACAGGAAAGCCAAAGCATGACCGCAAAGGTAACCGTGGAAGACGTGGAACGCGTAGCTGAGCTGGCTCATCTCGAGCTCAAGCCCGAAGAGGCCGCGCGCATGCTCACCGATCTGAACGCAATTCTGGATTACGTGGCTGAGCTCAACGAACTCGACACCTCAGGCGTTGAGCCGCTGGCCCAGGTCAGCGAACTGGAAGGCTTCGTCAGCCAGCCCCGGCCCGACACGCATGAGCCGTCGCTCCCGCGCGCGGTGGTGATGCCCGAAGCGCCCGAAACCGATGGCGTCTTCTTTAAGGTGCCGAAGGTGATTGAAAGGTAGGGAACGAGGGAACAAGGGAACAGGGAACAGCGACATTAGAGGAGAAGCGATTGGCAAGCGTGGAGAAGATGGCCGGAAGTTTTGTTGAGAAGCCGAAAAGCATCGCGTCACTGCGCGGCCGGATTGCCGCGGGCCAACTGAAGGCCGCCGATCTTGCCTCCGAATACTACGCCCGCATCGAGCAGAAGAATCCGCACCTCAACGTCTACCTGAGCTTCACAAGGGAACGCGCGATGGCGCAGGCTGCGCGCATCGACGATCTTGCTTCGAAAGGCGACCCGCTGCCCGCGCTGGCCGGCATTCCCGTGGGCATCAAAGACGTGCTGGTGGTGAAGGGCGCGCCGGCGACCGCCGGTTCAAAGATTCTTGAGGGCTACCATCCGCCCTACGACGCAACCGTGGTCTCGAAGCTCGACGCCGCCGGCGCGGTGTTGCTCGGCAAGCTCAACTGCGACGAGTTCGCCATGGGCTCCTCAAACGAGAACTCGGCCTACGGCCCGGTTCGCAATCCCGTCGATACGCAGCGGGTCCCGGGCGGATCGAGCGGCGGATCGGCCGCGGCAGTTGCGGCCAACATGGCGGTCGCCACGCTCGGCAGTGACACCGGCGGTTCCATTCGCCAGCCGGCCAGCTTTTGCGGCGTCGTTGGCGTTCTGCCCACCTACGGGCGCGTCTCGCGCTACGGGCTCATCGCTTTTGCTTCTTCGCTCGACCGCGTCGGCTCTTTTGCCGCAAACGTGCGCGATGCGGCGGCGATGCTCGGCGTGATCGCCGGCCACGACGCGCACGACGCCACCAGCTCGCCCGCGCCGGTTGAGGATTACGCCGTCGAGAGCGACAAGCCGGTGGAGGGAACGCGCATTGGCGTGCCCGCCGAGTACTTTGGCGAAGGTCTCGACCCCGAGGTGCGGGTAGCCATCGAGAAGGGAATTGATGCGCTCCGCGCAGCCGGCTGCACTGTGAAGCCGGTCAGCCTGCCGCACACAAAGTACGCCGTGCCGGTCTACTATCTCATCGCCACGGCCGAGGCCAGCGCCAACCTGGCGCGCTTCGACGGCGTGCGCTACGGTTACCGCTCGCCTGCGTCGGCCACGCTCTCCGACATGTACTCGCACTCGCGCGACGAGGGCTTCGGCGCCGAGGTCAAGCGGAGAATTCTGCTGGGCACCTACGCGCTCTCGGCCGGCTACTACGACGCCTACTACCGCAAAGCGCAGCAGGTGCGCCGCATCCTGGCCGAGGAGTTCCTGCGCGCCTTCGCCGAAGTCGACGCCATCGTGACTCCGACCTCGCCGTTTCCGGCCTTCAGGATTGGCGAAAAGGCCGACGATCCGCTGGCCATGTATCTGGCCGATATCTACACGGTGACGGCCTCGTTAGCAGGCATCTGCGGCGTCACGGTCCCATGCGGAAAGACCAGCGCAGGACTGCCGGTTGGGATGCAGGTGCTGGCGACGCACTTCGGCGAGAGTAAGGCGTTGCGCGTTGCCCGCGCCGTTGAAGCTGCGAACATCTGACCGTGAGCCACGTACCGCCGGTTTTCAAGACGGCTTAGGCAGGGGCGAGGCACAGCTGCCGGGGAGACGTTGCGCGCTCCAGCGACTATTTTTCCGGAGCGGGAGCGTTCTGAGGCGATGGCCTGGGCCCAAGTGCCGCGGCGTGATCGGCGATGGCCATTATCCGTTCCCGTACAGTGTCGTAGCTGGGCGCGCCGTCGAAGAATTGGATGAGGGCGTGCCGGTCTTCGCTCGTGTTGCCGGGCAGAGCCTTGTCCAGGAAGGCATCGAGGGAATAGCGGCGATCGCCTTTGGCTGCGAGATCGGGATGGATTTCTTTGAAATACACCTGGTCGGGATCATCGCTGTCGAGTTCAATGTGCAGCATCAGGCTGCCGGAAGCGTCGAAAATCTGCGCAAGGAGATGCGTATTGTGAGGAGCCGCGGGCCGCAGAAAGTATGCGATGGTGACCGCCCAGCCGCCTTTCAGGTCATGTTGCTCCAGCAGAAAGGCGTCGAGTTTCCCGATGGGCGATTCAGGAGCCTGCTTGTGAAGTTGAGTAAGAGCGCCGATCTCCGCATCGCGCTCCGCGGACTTCCCCTGCTCCGCATAGGCCCGGGCCAGAAGCGTTCTGGCCGGACAGTCGCTGCCGTCGCGTGCTTCGATGGGTTTCAGGAGCGATATGGCGTAGGTTTGATCTCCCGCATAGATCGCCGCCTCCGCCGTTCTCTCCGCCATCGCGCTCTGTGCTGGCGTGTCCGGCGGGAGCTGTGCCAGCAGACTGCGCAGCTCTCCAAGCGCATCGGCATAGCGGTTGGCGATGAACGTATTCTGCGATTCCATGAATGCGTTTTTCTGGGCGCGAGTCAAACTGGAGAGCGAACCGGCGGGCGGATCGCAGCGCATCGTGGGCTCCTGTGCGGCCAGCCGCACATGGATGGTGAGCGTAGACGCCGCCAGCCCTGTTGCGAGGAGGATTCTTCCGGCGACTTGCATTTACATTACCCCCTTCCCGTTGTATCACCGACTCACCGAAATTCAGCGTCAGCAGATTAGTTGGATCGGCTTTACATAGCAGCCCGGGCTCTTCGATCCCTGTGACCGATCTCACAGCACCCCATCTCGCCTCAATTTCAAATGGAGCCTCGGGAGCGGGTGATGAAGCTGCGCGCGGGATTATTGATTTTTCTGGGCTTTTTAACGTTAATCTCGTTGCCGGCCCTCGCCGCCCCGCCCAAGCAACACACCGTCATTCTCGGCGCGGCGCGCCGGGCCAACTATTCCAAAGCGGGCGATCCCGCAGGCGCCGCGCGGGGCGAGACCGAGCTCAGAATTCGCGCGCTGCTCGTCGACGGCGCGCTCAAGGAGTGGACCACCGGCGACCCGCACGACGTGACCGATCGCAGCTTCGTTGTGCGCCGCGCCATCCGGCTCAACGACGCGCTCCCCGGCGACCAGCCCGCCCCGGAAAAACACTGGGTCTGGCAGCGCGGTCCGTGGATCATGGTCGATCGCGCCACCGGCCGCATCACCGCTCTCAAGCTGCCCGATTATGATCCCGGCGTGAGCCAGGTAAGCTGGTTCCGGGACTACGGCGCCTACTGCGGCGTAACGCCCAGCGGCAAGAGCCTCTACGCGGTGGTTGCGCAGATCGCCGCGCGCAAGCCGGTGCTGGCCAAAA
>Ga0326728_10014477_pt1 | contig 16737 bp, 10 predicted proteins | sample MB3enrmetagenome_FD_207602 | JGI IMG/M metagenome (GOLD analysis project Ga0326728, IMG submission 207602) | Lab enriched peat soil microbial communities from McLean, Ithaca, NY, United States - MB31MN | ecosystem: Environmental > Terrestrial > Soil > Wetlands > Peat | place: USA: New York...
AGATATTCCCGGCAGGCTGCCTCTGTAGAAAAGCGGCCCTCAAATTCGGTCAGATTTCGGGGGTAATCCTCCACGGCAGGCCATACTACATCTTGGGGTTACCTGAGTCAAGTAGATACCCCATTTTGGGCGATTCCGTTCGACCGGGCGTTTAGAAGCCTGCCCAGCCGCCTGACGCAAGGCTGGAATATGACGGGCATTACCCGGCTTTCCACTGGCCTTCCCGTTTCTCTGAGCCAGGGCGGCGACTATTCTCTGGTCGGAAGCGGGTCTACGGACGTACCGGACGTGGTTGCGCCGGTAGTGATCCAGAACGCCAGGAATTCGGGCCCGACCGGTCCGAATACCTACTTCCTGCCAACGTCTTTCACGTCCGGTCCGCTCGGAACCTTCGGCGATGCCAACCGCCAGTTCTTCCACGGCCCCGGAATCGTGAATACGGATTTTGCTTTGATGAAGACTGTCCACATTCGGGAATCTATGTCGATCCTGATCCGTGGGGAGTTCTTCAATATCTTCAACCATACGCAATTCAACAACCCGGTGGGCAACTTCAGCAGCAGCCAGTTCGGAGAGGTGACAAGCGCACGCCCCCCGCGCATAGGACAGTTGAGCGCGAAGTTCTTCTTCTAGATTTACGGAAACAGTATCCGGACACGGGGCACCCAGGAAGCGCTGTGTGCTCCGGCGTTTCGCGCGGACATAATCGAGCGCACAATCCACCACTAATTATTTGGGTAAGTAGAGCGTATTCGTCCATATTAAATCGAGGGTATGAATCTACTTGATTGGTGGTAGCATTCGTGACATCCTAGTCTCAATCTGTTCACATTTTCAGGAGGTCGAAATGCGACACTCGAGCCGTTTTACGTTTGTTCTCTTGCTTGTATTGATACTTGTGACGCCTGCCCTAGTTCACGCAGACGTGACGGGATCGATCCTAGGCGTGGTACGGGACAAGACTCAGGCTGTGGTAGCTGGGGCGCGGGTTGTCGCAACGAACGTGGAAACGAACCTCACGAGGGAAACCACGTCCGCACCAGACGGGGCCTATCGTTTTCTGGCGCTGCCGGCGGGAACGTACAAGGTCACGGCGACGGCCTCGGGGTTCCAACAGTACGTCACCATCGACATCGACGTGAAGGTGAACGACCAGTTGCGTATCGATATCACGCTCGAAGTGGGCGGCGTGCAACAGGAGGTGAACGTCACCGCGAATGCGGTTCAAGTAGAGACTGCCAGCACGCAATTAGGCGACGTGATTGAGTCGAAGAAAATGCTGGCGCTGCCGCTCAACGGCCGCAGCTACATCGATCTGCTGGGCTTGCAGGCGGGCGTGGCGCCCGCGGGGCAGCAAACGATCGGCGGTGACCGGCCGGTTTCCGGCATGTTAGGCGCGGGCAACGTCTCCGTCAACGGCCAGCGAGAAACCGCGAACGCGTTTCTCGTGAATGGCGGCGATGTGAGCGAGGGCCGCAACCTGGGGGCCGGGCTGATCCCGAACCTGGACTCTATTGAAGAATTCCGCCTCATCACCAACAGCTTTGACGCTGAATATGGGAAGTTCAGCGGCGCCGTGATGAACGCCATCACGAAATCGGGAACCAATGGCTTTCACGGTGATGCCTTCGAGTTCCTGCGCAACGACACGATGGATGCGCGCAACTTCTTTACCCCCGAGAAGTCTGAACTGCGCCGGAACCAGTTCGGCTACGCCATTGGCGGGCCGTTCTGGAAAAACAAGCTGTTCTGGTTCACGGACTATCAGGGCACGCGACAAACGCAAGGCGCCGAGACGGGCGTCGTTTACGTCCCTACCGATGCTGAGCGGCAGGGCATCTTCAGTCCTTCGGCCTTAACAGGTAGTATTGATGGCACTTACTGGGCCCAGGTGCTGAGTCAGCGGCTGGGCTACGGCGTGACGAACGGCGAGCCATACAGCTTTGCCGGCTGCACTCTGACTTCGGACTGCGTTTTTCCCGGTGGTGTGATCCCGCAACGGGCTTGGTCCGCGCCGGCCATTGGAATTCTGCCGTACATTCCCGTGCCGAACGTCGATCCGGTTGCAGGAACGTATTCCAACAACAGTCAAAAGAGCACGGTTCGGGACGACAAAGCCGGCCAACGGGTGGACCTCAACACCCAGAGCACCGGCAACTGGTCCTGGTATTACCACTTCGATGACTCTACTTCCCTCAATGCGCTTCCCTACGCCAGCGTGCCAGGATTCCCTGCGACTAGTCCCACGCGCGCGCAGCAGATTGTCATGAGCAACACCAAGACCCTGGGACCCACCGCGGTGAACGAGGCGCGCGTGAGCTTCTTCCGCACCTCCACGCATTTGGACAACCCCGAAGGCGGCTTCGCCAGCCTTTCAAGTCTCGGTTTCGTCACGGGTCCCGGCACGCTTGGCATCATCCCGGACGGGACACCGGGATATCCGCAGTTCGTGCCGACGGTTTCCTTCGCCCAGCTTGGATTGAATCTCGGCGAACCCACACTGAACACAGACCAGCCCAACAATACCTGGCAGCTTTCCGATGGATTTTCGAAAGTAGTCGGCAGCCACACGCTGAAGTTCGGGGGTGAATTCCGCTACCTTCAGATCAATGAACGAAATTTTGCAAACGTGAACGGCGGCTTCACTTTTGATGGCAGCGTGACGGGCGTCGATTTTGCCGACTACCTGCTCGGCGCTCCCACGGCCTCAGGTGGCTATATCCAGGCTGCCTTGCAGGTTTTGGACTCTCGTACTCGTTACGGCGGAGCCTACGTGCAGGATTCCTGGAAGGTGAAACCCAATCTCACGCTAAATCTTGGCCTGAGGTGGGAAGCGAGCATGCCTTGGTACGACACTCAGGGCAAGATTCAGGCGATTGTTCCCGGGGAGCAATCTACGGTCTTCCCGAACTCTCCCACGGGTTGGGTATTTCCGGGCGACCCGGGCATCCCCAAGACGCTGGCGCCAACGCGATACGATAATTTCGCTCCACGCGTCGGAATCGCCTATTCACCCAGCTTCACCGACGGCATCCTGCACAAAGTCTTCGGGGGACCCGGCAAGACCAGCGTTCGCGCCTCTTACGGCATCTACTACACTTCCATTGAAGATTTGAACCTGTTTTACGAGGTGGCTGACGCTCCCTTCGGCCTGTACTGGTACAGCGCCCAGCCAGTTATGTTTAATGAACCGTTCTTAACGCGCACGGACGGGCAATCACAAGGACAGCGCTTCCCGTTCACCATACCGGTTCCGGGAAGTCCCTCCAACAAGACTTTGAGCTTCGCGCGGTTCGAGCCGATTACCTCTTCGCCCGGATATGACATTCACAATAAGCTCCCTTACGCCGAGCACTTCAATTTCTCGATCCAGCGCGAGCTATCGAGATCAACGGTGCTGACGCTGGCGTACGTCGGGACGGAAGGCCACAACCTGATTACGTCGATGGAAGCCAATCCGGGCGATCCGGCTCTGTGCGCGCAGCTCAACGCCGAAGGCGCTGTCGACTTGTCTACAGGCCTTTCCCACCCGGCCTGCGGACCGCATACCGAGCAAGACTTCTATAAGCTTCCCAATGGCTCGATGGTGTATGGAACCCGGGACAAACTCCTCAACCCCAATTACTGCCCGGCTGCGGGGACACTATGTTTTGCGGGCGGCAACACCTTCACGCGCACCATCGCCAATTCGATCTACAACGCCGGGGAGGTCACGGTGGAGCGCAAGGCCTCGGACGTGACGTTCCTTGCGGCCTATACATTTTCCAAAGGGCTGGATGATTCCTCATCTTTTGGCGACCTAATCAATTTCACGAATTACCGGCTGAGCCGCGGCCTGTCCTCGACCGACGTCACCCATAATTTCGTAGCCAGCTACATTTGGTCCATCCCGTTCGATCGAGCTTTCGGAGGCTTGCCGAAACGGTTGACTCAAGGCTGGCAAATGCAGGGTATCACCCGCTTCGCGACCGGTTTCCCCGTGCAGATGGGCCAATCAAACGACGATATGTCACTTGTCGGCAGTGGCGGTACCGATACGCCGGACTGGGTAGGACCGGTGGTGACCGAAAACCCGCGCAACACGAGTTCGCACACCTATTTTGTGCAAAGCGCCTTCGCCCCTAACACCATCCTTGGGACGTTTGGCACCGCCAATCGCCGAATCTTCCATGGCCCGGGAATCAACAACACCGACTTTGGAATGTCGAAAAGGATCCCAATTACGGAGTCGATGGCGCTTGAGTTCCGTGGGGAGTTTTTCAACATCTTCAACCATACGCAGTTCTCCAACCCGAGCGGGAATATCGACAGTGCGAGTTTCGGCGATGTAACCGGTGCGGCCGCTCCCCGTATTGGGCAGGTGAGCGCAAAGTTCTTCTTCTAGATTTGCAGAAACAGTATCCGGAGACGGGGCACCCAGGAAACGCTGGGTGCTCCGGCGTTTCGCGTGGACACAATCGAGCGTATGGCGAAGCTGCACTATAGCGCCGAGCGCCGGTAGTGGCTTGATAAGGATCGGGCAGGCCGCCAGCTAAGTTGTACTCCGCTAATGAGTGGTGTAAGTGGAGCACATTCGTCCACAATCAAGTGGGGGGGATAAACCCCCTTGATTGCTGGTAGCATTCGTGACATCCTATACCAAACTGTTTATATTTTCAGGAGGTCAGATGAAACGCTGTAGCCGCATAACGTCTGTTCTTTTGCTCTTGTTGGCATTTATCAGTCCTGCCTTGATCCGGGCGGACGTAACGGGATCGATTCTGGGTGTGGTGCGGGACAAAACTCAGGCTGTAGTAGCCGGAGCGCGGGTTGTGGCTACGAACGCCGAGACCAATCTGACGCGGGAAACGGTCTCGGAGCCTGACGGGTCGTACCGTTTGATGGCGCTGCCCGCCGGACCGTACAAACTCACGGTCACGGCCGCGGGTTTTCAGCAGTTCACGACGTCGGATATCGACGTGAAGGTTAACGACCAGTTGCGCATTGACGCGACGCTCGAAGTTGGCAGCGTACAGCAGGAGGTCAATGTCACCGCCAATGCCGTGCAGGTGGAAACGGCCAGCACACAACTCGGCGACGTGATTGAGTCGAAAAAGATGCTAGCTCTGCCGCTGAATGGCCGCAGCTACATCGACCTTCTTGGTTTGCAAGCCGGTGTCGCGCCGGCTACCGCGGGCACCATTGGCGGAGACCGTCCGGTCTCCGGTGGCCTCAGCGCGGGCAACATCTCGGTCAATGGGCAACGCGAGACGGGAAACGCTTTTCTGGTGAACGGCGGCGACGTGAGCGAGGGCCGTAATCTGGGTGCGGGCTTGATTCCGAATCTGGATTCCATTGAGGAATTCCGCCTCATCACCAACAGCTTCGATGCCGAGTACGGGAAGTTCAGCGGCGCAGTGATGAACGCCATCACCAAATCCGGCGCCAACGCCATTCACGGCGATGCCTTCGAGTTTCTGCGTAACGACACGATGGATGCGCGCAATTTCTTTGTGGCCAGCAAGTCGGAGCTACGCCGCAATCAATTTGGTTACGCGGTGGGCGGGCCCTTCTGGAAAAACAAGCTCTTTTGGTTCACCGACTATCAGGGAACGAAGGAAGTTTCGGGGGCGGAGACGGGAATTGTCGACGTGTTTACTCAAGCCGAGCGCCAGGGGCAATTCGGCTCGGCTTTGACGGGTTCGATTGATGGGCCCTATTGGGCACAAGTGCTCACGCAACGTCTGGGTTACGGCGTGACCAATGGAGAACCGTACAGCTTCGCCGGCTGCACCCTGACATCAGATTGTGTTTTCCCCGGGGGCGTGATCCCGCAACGAGCGTGGTCGAAGCCGGCCATCAATATACTGCCATACATTCCAGTTGGCAATGTTGACCCCGTCAACGGGATCTTTTCAGACAACACTCAGAAAAACAGGACAGACGACAGCAAGGCCGGCCAGCGCGTGGACTTCAACAACGAAAAGACCGGTAACTGGTCATGGTATTACCACTACGACGACTCCAGCGTAACCAACGCGCTTCCCGCAGCCAGCGTGCCCGGCTTCCCATCGTTTACCCCCACACGTGCCCAGCAGATCGTCATGAGCAATACGAAAACGCTGGGGCCAGGCACGGTAAACGAGGCACGCGTGAGTTTCTTCCGCACTTCCACGCACAAGGACGAACCCGAAGGCAGCTTCGCCAGCCTGGCCTCCCTCGGGTTTGTCACAGGGCTAGGCACGCTGGGCATCAATCCTTCCGGTCCGCCGGGATTCCCGCAGACCGTGCCCTATATCTATTTCAACAATTTCAGCATCGGCGTGCCGACGCTGACCACGGGCCAGCCCAACAACACCTGGATGTTGACCGACGGCCTTTCGAAGGTCGTGGGCAGTCATACGCTTAAGTTCGGAGGCGAATTCCGGTACCTGCAAATCAACGAGCGGAATGTCGCGTCGCCCAACGGACAATTCACGTTCGACGGCAGCGTAAGTGGCGTAGACGCCGCAGACTTTCTGCTCGGCGCTGTCAGCGCCAACGGTTTCCAGCAATACAGCATGCAGTTCCTGGATTCGCGCACGCGCTATGGCGGAGCATATGCTCAGGATTCCTGGAAGGTGAGGCCGAACCTCACGCTGAACCTCGGTTTGCGCTGGGAAGTCAGCATGCCGTGGTATGACACGCAAGGCAAGATTGAGACCATCGTTCCGGGCGAGCAATCCACGCAATTTCCAACCGCTCCCCGGGGCTGGCTGGTGCCTGGAGATCCCGGCATCCCGTCCACTCTGGCTCCGACGCATTACAACAACTGGGCTCCGCGCCTGGGCCTCGCCTACTCGCCCGACTTCAATGACGGCATTCTGCGAAAAGTCTTCGGAGGTGCTGGAAAGACCAGCATCCGCGCGGCCTACGGTATCTATTACACGTCCATCGAGGATTTGAACCTGTTCTACGAGGTGGGCGACCCGCCGTTCGGCAATAACTGGCAGAGCCCCACTGGCGTGTTGTTCGAAGAACCGTACCTCACTCGTACCGACGGAGTCTCGCAAGGACAGAAATTCCCGTTCACTTTCCCGACTCCGGGCAGCCCGGCGAACGCGACCCTGAATTTCGCCCAGTATCTGCCGATCTCTTATGCACCGGGTTATGACATTCACAATCGGATGCCGTACGCCGAGCACTACAACTTCTCGATCCAGCGCGAACTATCCAAGTCCACGGTTCTGACGCTCGCCTATGTCGGCACTCAGGGCCATAAGCTGATCTCGCAGACCGAAGCCAACCCGGGGAATGTGGCCCTTTGCATGCAGCTTAACGCCGAGGGCGCGGTCGACCTGAATACGGGCCTATCCAACCCAGCCTGCGGCCCGTACACCGAGGAGGATACATTTCAATTGCCGAATGGTACCAAGGTAAATGGGACGAGGACTGCCCTTGGACCCGCATTTGGCTACGGCAATACCTACACGCGCAACAGCGCGAACTCGAACTACAACTCCTTCCAAGCTTCGGTGGAGCGCAAAGCTGCGGACATGACGTTCCTGGCCGCCTACACGTTTGGCAAGGCGATGGATGATGCCTCGACTTTCGGCGACGAGATGAATTTCACAAATTACCGGCTGAGCCGCTCGCTATCGTCTTTCGACGTCACCCACAACTTTGTTGCCAGCTATAACTGGGCTTTGCCGTTCGACCGGACTTTCGGTAACCTGCCAAAGCGCCTCACACAGGGTTGGAACATCAGCGGAATTACCCGCTTCTCGACGGGCTTCCCGATCCGCATCCAGCAAAGCCGCGGCGATTTGTCGCTCGTTGGCAGTCCCTCTACTGACGAGCCGAACCTGGTGGGTCCGGTGGTCACCCAAAATCCGCGAAATTCCGGGCCCAACGGCGCGAACACCTACTTCCTGCCAGGCGCCTTCACGTCTGACGTCCTGGGATATTTTGGAGACGCCAACCGGCAGTTTTTCCACGGCCCCGGCATCATCAACACCGACTTTGGAATGTCAAAGAGAATCGCGATTACGGAGTCCATTGCCGTGGAACTCCGCGGGGAATTCTTTAACATCTTCAATCACACGAATTTCAGTCTTCCAAATGGTAACTTCAGCAGTAGTTTGTTTGGGGTAATCACTAGCGCAAATGCCCCGCGCATCGGGCAGGTGAGCGCGAAGTTCTACTGGTAGATTCTAGATTTGCGACTATGGGTAGGACAGGCAAGAGTGCCTGTCCTACCTCTCAATGAATCAATTCCCTCAATTTGAACTGACTGGCCAAGTGGCCTTGGTGACGGGCGCGGCTCGCGGGTTGGGCCGCGACATTTCGTTAGCTCTGGCGCATGCTGGGGCGGATATTGCTCTCGGGTTGCGCGATGTGAATACCGGCGGCGGTCTGGCGCGCGAGATTGAGGCCATGGGACGCCGCGCGCTGCCGCTACAGATGGACATGCTGCGCCTCGAGCAGGTCTCCCGCGCCGTGGATGACACTGTGGCGCGATTCGGGCGGCTGGATATTCTGGTCAACAATGCGGGCGGCGGCGCCTCCGGCCTCGCGGAGGACGTGACCGAAGCCGAGTTCGATTTCACCGTCGATTTGAATGTGAAGGCGGTGTTTTTCGCGAGCCAGGCGGCGGGGCGCGTGATGATGCGGCAGAAGGGCGGGCGCATTATCAATCTGAGCTCGCAGGCGGGCTTCGCGGCGCTGCCGACGGAATCAGTGTACTGCGCGAGCAAAGCGGCGGTTTCGCACTTGACTAAATGCCTGGCGGTCGAGTGGGGCAAGTACAACATCACGGTGAATGCCGTGGCTCCGACATTCATCCGGACACCGGGCACCGAGGAAGCGCTGGGCGACCCGGCATTTCGCGCGGACGTGATCGAGCGCATCGCGGGGCTGCACCGCATCGGCGAGCCGGTGGAGGTTTCAGGCGCCGTGGTGTTCCTGGCGTCGCCAGCGGCATCGCTCATCACGGGCCACACGATCCTCATTGACGGCGGGTGGACGGCACGGTAGGTCACAATAGAAGCTGCATGCGGTTTCTACTGGTCCTGGGGCTTGTTATCGCCGCGCCGTCGTTCGCACAGACTGCGGAGAGTTATCGCCAGCACGCTGTGGAACTCGCACGCGGTAAATCGTGGGACGAGGCAATCGCGGCGTACCGGAAGGCGCTCGAGATTGAGCCGAACGACGCGGAGACGCATTACGATCTCGCGCTCACGCTGAAGTACAAAGGCGATTCCAGAGCGGCGGCAGAAGAGTTCGAAACGGCTGTGCGGCTGCGGCCGAAGTGGGCGGACGCGCACTACGGGCTGGGCGCGGCGTGGTACGACTTGCACGACTTGCCGGCGGCGATGAAAGAGCTGCGGGCGGCGGTACAGCTCGATCCGGCGAACGCGGGAGCGCGACGCTACCTGGCGCGCGTTTATCTCGAGCAGAATAATCCGACAGCGGCGACGGCGGAGTTGCGGCGCGCGATCCAGGCCAAGCCTTCGGCGGAGGCGCACTTCGAGCTGGGGCTGGCCGAGGGGCAGCTTGGGAATCTGGTGGCGGCGGCGGCCGAGTTCCGGCGCGCGATTCAGATGAATCCACGGCTGGCGGCGGCGCATTCCCGGCTGGGCGTCACGCTGCGCCGGCAGGGCGATCACGCGGGCGCGCTCGCGGAATTTCGGAAGGCCTGCGATCTCGATGCGAAGAATCCAGACATGCAATATGAGCTGGGCATGGAGATGAAGGCCGATGGGGACCTGGCAGGCGCGGTCGCGGCGTTTCAACGGGCCATCGATTTGAGGCCGGATTTTGAGCAGGCACACTACAATCTGGGAATTGCGTTGCGGGCGCAGGGCAAAACGGGCGCGGCACAGAAGGAACTGACCGAGCTAAGAGGGCTGCACGAGTTTCGCACGAGGCTCGCGGAATCGAAAAGCTTGATCTTGCAAGGTGTGGAAGCGCTGAAGCAGGAGAAGCTGGACGACGCCCTGGCGCTGTTTCAGAAATCGGTCGAGGAAAGTCCAGAGCTGGCGACGGGGCACTACTATCTAGGCGTCACATGGGGCCGGAAAGGCGATGCGGCGCGGGCGCTGGCAGCTTATCAGAAGGCGCTGGAGTTGAAACCGGACTACGCGCAGGCGCATGCGGGAGTGGGACTGGTCTACTGGCGGCAAAACGATCCGGCGCACGCGCTCGAGGAATTCCGGCAAGCGGTAATGTCGGATCCAGACTTGGCGGAGGCGCATTACAACCTGGGTCTGGCTTTGGCACAAACGGGGCGCCTCGATGAAGCGGTGGGCGAATTGAACGAAGCCATCAGCCTCGATCCCAAATACACCGACGCCCGGATACAATTGGGATTGGTTCTGAGCCAGCGCAACGATATGGCTGGCGCCGCGAGCGTGTTTCGCGATCTGGTGCGGCGGGAGCCGAATTTCGCGGAAGCGCATAACAATTTGGGGCTGGTGCTGCTGCAAGCTGGCGATGCACGAGGGGCGCAGGTGGAGTTTCGTGAGGCGGCGCGTCTGAAGCCGCGCTACGCCGAGGCGCATTATAATCTAGCACTGGCGCTTCATCAAGAAGGAAAGGAGACGGAGTCGCGCGCGGAACTGGAAAAGGCGTATGAGATCGCGCCGGAACTGAAGAACGCGGCGAGCCGTCAATAGGAACTCAATGAAATCTCAGGCAGGAATATATCTCTCAGGGCTGTTGTTGTGTGCGGCGAAGATTTTCGCGGCGGATGCGGTTTGCGAAGTGGCGACGCCCACGGCGAGCTTTTCGGTCCCGCATGTGAGTCAAGCGCCCGAGTTAAACACGGACCCGCACTCAGCCACATGGGCGCACGCGGCATCGGCATGGATCACGAAAGACTGCACGCACAAGATTGACTATCCGAAACTCAAGACCGAAGTGCGGGGATTCTGGACGGATACGGATCTCTATCTGCTGTTCATCTGCCCGTACTCGGAACTGAATCTGTGGCTGCCCGCCGACAACAGCAAAGACCGGATGAACCTTTGGGATCGCGACGTGGTGGAGTTCTTTCTGGGTGACGACTGGAAAGACATCAAGCGCTATCGCGAGTTCGAGATTGCGCCGACGGGCGATTGGGTGGATCTGGCGATCGACTTGAACAAGGAAAGCTACGATGCGAAATGGAATTCCGGCTACCAGAAGCTGGGTCGGATCGACGAAAAAACTCATGTCTGGTATGCGGCGACGCGCGTGCCGTTGAAATCGGTGAGTGAGCAGACGGTGAAGGCAGGAACCAAGTGGCGGGCTAATCTGTACCGCATTGACGGGCTGGGCGCGGACCCGCAGCGCCACTTCATGTGCTGGCAGCCGACATGCGTGGTGAATCGCGACCCGAATCACGTGCCGGAGCATTTCGGGACCCTTGTCTTCACCAAGTAAACCCGTGCAAAATTCCGTTCGCATTCTCAGTGTGGCGTGTCTCGTGGCGGCGTGTCTCCATGGCCAGAACGCGAGCTCGGGCAAGAAGCGCTTCGCAACACTGTGCGCGTCGTGTCACGGCGCGGATGGCACGGGCGGCGAGCGCGGACCGGCGCTTGTTGGGCGGGAGGATTCGCGCATACACTCCGCCGAGGATATCCGCAACATGATCCGCAACGGCTCACCCGCTGCGGGCATGCCTCCGTTTCGAATGCCGCCGGGGCAACTGGAAGATCTGGTGGCGTATGTGAATGAGTTGCGCTCGCCGGCGGCGGAAAATCCCGCGCCGGGCGACGCTGGCGCTGGGGAGCAGTTTTTCTTCGGCGGAGGCAACTGTGCCTCGTGCCATACCGTGCGCGGGCGCGGCGGCTGGATCGGGCCAGACCTTTCCGATCTCGGCCGGCGCCGCAGCCTTTCGGAGATTGAGAAGGCGCTGAAAGATCCTGGGCGCCGCGTGTCGCCGGGATTTGCAGTGGTGACCGTACGGCTGAGTAACGGCGACTCAATCAGAGGGCTCTTAAAGAACGAGAGCACGTTCGATGCGCAATTGCAGGGCCTGGACGGCCGCATGCACCTGCTGGCGCGAAACGAAATCTCGGCAATTGATCGCGAAAAGACTCGGCTGATGCCAGCGCTTGTGGCCACCACGCCGGAGTTCCCGGATCTGGTTGCTTATTTGAGCCGGCTGTCCGGCGGAACCCCGGAGGCTGGCACTTCCGCTCCGGCCGCACTTCCGGGTGCGGTGTCGTTTGCGCAGATCGCCGATCCGGCGCCTGGCGACTGGCCCACATATCACGGCTTGCTGACTGGCAACCGCCACAGCCGGCTCGATCAGATCAACGCCTCCAACGTTGCTGGTCTCGCCGCGCGCTGGACCTTTACGATCGGTAGCTCGCGCAAGCTGGAAGTGACGCCGATCGTAGTCGATGGCGTCATGTACGTAACGGCAGTCAACGAAGCGCACGCGCTCGATGCACGCACCGGCCGCGAGATCTGGCAGTTTTCGCGTCCACGCTCGAAGGGTTTGTCCGGTGACGCTGCCGGCGGAATCAATCGAGGTGTTGCGATTCTCGGCGACCGCGTGTTCATGGTCACCGATAATGCGCACCTGCTCGCGCTGCACCGGCTCACGGGCAGTTTGCTTTGGGAGGTGGAGATAGCGGACTCACGCCAGAATTACGGCGCCACCTCCGCGCCGCTCGTGGTGAACGATCTGGTCATCTCCGGCACGTCTGGCGGCGACGAAGGCGTGCGCGGATTTGTGGCGGCGTACAAAGCCTCCACCGGCGAGCGCGTGTGGCGCTTCTGGACGGTTCCTGCGCCCGGCGAGCCATTGGCCGACACGTGGAAGGGAAAAGCAATCAACCACCCCTGCGCATCCGCCTGGCTCACCGGAACGTACGACGTCGAGACGAATCTGCTGTTCTGGACAACGGGCAATCCATGTCCCGACTATAACGGGGACGAGCGTATTGGCGACAACCTGTACGCTAATTCGGTCGTGGCGCTCGAACCTGAAACCGGAAAGCTGCGCTGGTATTTCCAATACACGCCGCACGATTTGCACGACTGGGACTCCACGCAGACCGCCATGGTGGTGGATGCCGAGTTTGAAGGCAAGCCCCGCAAGTTGCTGCTGCACGCCAATCGCAGCGGTTATTTCTATGTTCTGGACCGCACCAACGGCGAGTTTTTACGTGCCACGCCGTTTGTGCAGAAGCTCACATGGGCGAAAGGCATCGGAGCGAACGGCCGTCCCATCGTGAATTCCGACGCCGTGCCAACTCCGCAGGGAACCAAAGCTTGCCCCTCCGTCGATGGCGCCACGAATTGGTTTTCGAACGCCTATAACCCGGCCACCGGCCTCTTTTATTTGATGGCGCTCGAAAAATGCAACATCTACACCAAGGCGGAGGCGGTCTGGACGCCCGGCGAATCGTATTACGGCGGAGACACGCGCAACGTTCCCGACGAGCAGGGCCAGAAGTTTCTGCGCGCAATCGATTTGCAAACGGGCAAGATCGCGTGGGAGGTTCCGCAAACCGGTGAAGCCAATTCGTGGGGCGGCGTGCTATCCACGGCGGGCGGCGTGGTGTTTTTCTGCGAGGATAGCGGCGCATTCGCCGCGGCAGATGCGAAAACCGGGAAGCCGCTCTGGCACTTCCAGACCAGCGAACTATGGAAGGCGTCGCCGATGACGTACCTCGCGGGCGGGAAACAGTACATAGCGGTCGCCGCCGGCTCGGACGTGCTGGCGTTCGCGCTGCCGTGAGGGGAGCGGGACGGCGCACAGTCGTCTCAATCAACGCTGATGATAATTCCCTTGAAGTTACCTTGCACGGTGCCCTGCGCCGTTCCAAAGGTGACTGTACCGGACACAGCACTACCCGCGGCGAGCGCGCCGAAGTCAATGGTTAAGGACGCAGAAGACATGGTACTGCCGGCGGTCGTAGAATCCGGCTGATACATACTCGAGGTTAAACCGCCATTCGCGGTATCGCTGTTGAACGTGACGTTTGACCCAGTGCTAACTGGGTCTGCAGACAGTCCGACTTGAAACTGAGGATACGCAGGAAGCGCAGACTGGTCGTCGATCCCTACCGAGTAGACACTGCCACCTATCGCAAGCGCTCCGATCGCAATCGGCAGGATCTGGTTTCCGATGGTTACGATCGCATTGATATTGACCGAATGGCCTCCCAGCGAAAACACAGCGCTGTTAACGGTGAAGTTTGTCGACATGGAGCTACCGCCCGGATTCGTAACAACCACAGTATAAGTCCCGGCTTTCGCCAACTCCGCCGCACTAAGTGTGACTGTGAGTTCGGTTCCGCTCACAAAGGTCACCGATTGTTTGGTCCCGTTGAACGTGACCGAGGAGGTCTTAGTGAATCCTGTGCCATAGATGGTGACGTCGATCGGGCCAGACCCAGCAGTGGCCGAAGACGGTAAGAGTCCCTGCACCGCCATCGTCACAGTGTTCGAGATCGCGTCGCCAATGGAGATCACAACCGGAATCGCGGTTCCAGCGGGTGCCGCCGCTGGTAACATGGCGTTCACTTCGTATAAACCCACATAGCCTGGCGCAAGGCCCGAGAAGCGAACGACGGCGGGCAATCCTGCTACAGTCACCGTCGGTGTTGTCGTGGTTTCAGCAGGAGGACTGGCCAATGCCGGTGAACCGCTCGCCGGTTGATTAGTCACTGCTCCAAGGCCAGTGCAAAAGATCTGCACGACGGTGGTTCCTGGTACGGCCGGGTTGAGGTCATCGACCACGCGATTGGAGACGCTGTCCAGGATTACGCCTTGGCCCGTTCCTTGAGCGTTCAAAGTGAAGATACCAGGAGAGAAAGGCGCCAATGGCACCGTCTGACCCGCGCCAGCCTGACCATTTAGGGAAACCGAGAGTGGGCTTGTGGTTTCTGCCGCCAATTCCCACGGCACCTGGAGGTTCACCTGCCCGCTCGATGCGTAAAAGAGCGGTGCCGACACTGTGCCGAATTGCACGGACAGGCCAGAGAGGTTCGTGGGCAGGGGCAAGGCAGAGTACAGAGATGGCCCACCGAGAAGGAAATTCCCGAAGATTGCCGCGATGCTACCTGGCGCCAAAGGCGCTCCTGCCGCATAGCTGGCGGCGTTAACAGCGCCCCCGGTGTTGATTGAGGGTGCCAGAACCTGCCCCGCGGGTGCTTGCGCCTTCGACGAGACGCAAAACAGAGAGGTAAGGAGCACGCTTGACAGCAAAGCGCGTCTGTATCGGAAGACCCAGTACATACGGCCCGCCTCCTCGCAGAACCGAGACCCGATTCTCAATCAGTATATACCCAACCTCGAATTGGTCATGCGCATCCGTCATGCTCTTGCCGATTGAGCTTGACAAAATTTGTCGCGGGAGCCAACCATAAGCCTATCGCAGCCATTCGCGGCCGGGAGTCATCTAACCGCCAGGGGCTTCATGTTGCGGGCCATTCGAGAGCAGGTTGACACCATTTTCCGGGAAGATCCGGCGGCCAAGAGTGTTCTCGAAATCCTTTTGTGTTACCCCGGACTTCACGCCATCCTGCTGCACCGGCTGGCGCACAAGCTGTACCAAGCACGCGTTCCGCTGATTCCGCGGGTTATCTCGCAATTCTCCCGATTCCTCACGGGCGTTGAAATCCATCCGGGCGCGAAGATCGGCCGGCGGTTCTTCATCGATCATGGCGCGGGCGTGGTGATCGGCGAAACTGCGGAGATAGGCGACGATTGCTTGCTTTACCAGGGTGTCACGTTGGGTGGGACCGGCAACGAAAAAGGCAAGCGGCATCCCACGCTTGGCAACCACGTGGTGGTGGGCACGGGCGCCAAGGTGCTCGGAAGCATTCGGATCGGGGATGACGTCAAGATCGGCGCGGGCTCGGTGGTGGTGCATCCCGTGCCCGAGGGATCGACGGTCGTGGGCATCCCTGGGCGCGTGGTCAGAACGCGGCGGGAAGCCCAGGGTTTGCTCGAGCACGGCAACTTGCCGGATCCGGAAGGCCAGGAAATCGACGAGTTGAAACAGCGCGTCGCCGAGTTGGAGGCCCAGATTCACCGGCTCGCCGAACGCCTGGAACTTGAAGCAACCCGCAAGCCGTGAGACCTCTGTTCCTGTTGGCGGCCGCCGCGGCCTCTTTGTGGGCGGAAGACTTCACTCACTGGATCGCGCCTTGCTCGGCGGAAATCGCACAAGAGTCCCGGTGTGATTCCGGTGACCCGGAGCTGGCCGAGTGGGCGCTGGCCGCCTGGCAGCGAACGGCGCGGCCGAATCTGGCGTTCTCGGCTGCCGCGGAAGAACACGCGCGAATCCGCCTTTACTGGGCCTCGCGTCACACGCGGCTCTACGGGGAGACGCACCCGATCATGGTCGAGGGCAAGCCCGGTGCGGCGATCTACGTGAATCCAGACGTCTCGCAATTAGGTGACGAGATCTACGCCGCCGCAAAACGCGACCCTCTGCTGCGGGACGCCATCGTTTATCTCACCTGTCTGCACGAAAGCGGCCACGCCCTCGGACTCTCGCACACCGGCAAATTCGAGGACATCATGTATAGCTTCGGCTATGGTGGCGACATTCTGGAGTATTTCGAACGCTACCGCCGCCGGCTCACCGAGAGGCTGGATATCCGCGGCCACTCCGCCATCTCCGCGTATGATCGCCAGCGTCTCCGCGTGCTGTTAGCCGAACCTTCGCAGTTCGGCACATCTGATGCTGGAAAACCCTTTGCTTTCAGTAAACGTAGTCTGAAGGTCTCCACTACATTTTGAGGTGGGGGAAAGGAGCTGACGAGGCAGCAG
>Ga0326728_10014478_pt1 | contig 16737 bp, 14 predicted proteins | sample MB3enrmetagenome_FD_207602 | JGI IMG/M metagenome (GOLD analysis project Ga0326728, IMG submission 207602) | Lab enriched peat soil microbial communities from McLean, Ithaca, NY, United States - MB31MN | ecosystem: Environmental > Terrestrial > Soil > Wetlands > Peat | place: USA: New York...
CGCTATGGAGCCGAGCTCGTCTATCGAGGATATCGAGATGCGCTTGGTCAGGTCTTTCTCCGCCGAAGAGAGATGGTCGAGCTGGGTGATGACTGATTTGTAGATGAGGGCGGTGGTCGATGTCCACATCGCTACGAGCCACGCCATGATCGCGAGAAATATGACTGAGGTTATCGCGGCGGCGAGGCATGCCCTGGAAGAGAGCGCGGGGTCGCCTTTGAGGCAATCAGTCGTGAGGAAGGCGGACGCTGTTGCCGCGTACATGAAGGCCATGAGAGTCATGAAGATCGGGATGATGATGTTTTTGCTCTGCTGGCGCCGCACTCTAAGGTCATGTGGATACCGGATAAGAGTCTCGGCGAGAAGGATCCTAACTCCTAGCCGGTCTGACAGTACGTAGATGATAGCCCCGGCGAGCAAGGCAGCGGACATAATATAAAAGAAAAGCAAAAGGGTGTTGATCGGCCTGAGCCCGAGGTTTGGGGCGACAAACATAAACACAGCGTCGAAGCAGATGGCGATAGGCACGAAAACAACCATTGAGCGGAGCGGGGCGGCGCCGACTTTTTCAAGGCCGAGCTTGAGCTCCTCTTGCTTCCCCTGGAAACCGATGAAAGCGACCTTGTAGGCCTTACCTATTCTATAGCTGAGGACAAAGGTCAAGAGCAGCATCGCCGCCCCGAAGCTCGCGATGAAGGGGAGTTGCTTGCTAAAGGACGATTCATCTGCGCCGAAGTAGGTTAAAATGATAGAAGTCAACACGATATAAAAAATGCTTACCGATGCGACCGTGACCTGGTACCGTCTTACGTTGTTCTTCATTCTTCAACTCCGAATCTCTATCATTAAAAACGTTTACTCTGCCACTGCGCCGCAGACAGTTTTTATCATATACCGAGCTAGTTGAAAATACCATGAGATGCGTACGCCTAAAGAAGGACTAGCCCCGATTCCCTCAGTATGTCGATCGCCTCGCCCTGGCTTCCGATCGCTGCTTCCAAAGTTTCTATCGCGCCTTGGCCAGTTGTGGTACCGAGCCTTATGAGGGCTTCGTGGGCCATCTCCGCCTGCGCGCGGGGCAGCCTGAGTTCCCGAGCCTCCCCGCGGTAGGTCCAGGCAAGCCGGCAGAGCCCTGTCGACTTCTCGCGCAGGAGGGGAAGCCCTGCGATCCAAGCCGCGCGGCCCGAAAGGTTTTTCTTCTCCTCGCTTAAACTACCCTCGGCGAGTTCGATGAGCTTTTCGATTCGCGCAGGTTCGGGACTGTCGAGGCCCTCTCCCGCCATCCATGCTTCGAGGCTGGAAGCCAAGGGCCCGTCGAATTCGTCGTACGCTTTCTCGCCTCTGAAGCGCAGATCGTTGTTCGCGAAGTCCCACGGCCTATCTATCGGCTCGAGAGCGGGTCTCCTGCCCGCGAGATATTCCGCGCGCATGCGTGAGTGGCGGGTGAGGACGAAGCGATGCCAGAAGGCCGAATCGATGAGGCCTGTGGCGAAGAGCTGGCGGCAGACCTCGGCTGAGTCGACGATGTCCTGTCTGCTTTGGCCCGGGAAACCGTAGATGAGGTAGGCATGGACGAGAAGCCCCGCGCTCTTCATGGCGACGAGCGTGCGCACGAGGCCCGCAAGGTCGAAACCCTTGTCCGTCATCGCGAGGCCCGCCTCGGTCGCGATTTCGATGCCGCCGGAGACTGCGACGAGGCCCGAGGCCGCGAGGAACGCGCAGCGGTCGGCGGTCCAGCTCGCGTCGAAGCGTACATTGCCCCAGTAATGGTAGGGACGCGCTCCCGAGCGGGCTCGCTCTCGGTTGGCCCCCGCAAAGGCGAGGAGTGCGGCCATGGGCATCGCCTCGTCGACGAAGTGCAGGCCGTAGAGCCCCGTTCGGCCCGAGGCTGCGTCCGCCCCGGCGAGCAGGCTCTCGAGCTTAACGGGGGCGAAGCGGGCGACGTACTCGAGCTCTGTGTCGCAGAACTCGCAGCGATGCCAGTAGCAGCCCTGCGCGAGGCGATACTTGAGCCATGGCGAATCGGACCAGAGCCTGTGCATCGGGTTGTCCGAGTCGACGACCTGCAGGTAGGAGCCGAAGTCCGCGTCGGCGTAGTCGGGCTCGATCGAGGCTATCGCCTCGTCCTCTAGTCGGCGCAACGCGCCTTCTCCGGATGCGTCTTTGTTGGACGCACCCTCGAGGCCCGAGACCAAGGCTCCGTCCGCGCCTCGGTACATGGTCTTATACAACGGCTCGAAGGGTCCGCCCTTCCCGAGGTCGAATATCGCGGCCAAGGAGCCGAAACCTGAGTCGAAGGATAGATAGTCGCAGAAGTCGAATATCCCGCCGTCTCGTACGTTCCGCAGTTCGGTCGAGACGTATCCGCCGCCGAAAACGATGCGCGGCGCAACGCCACGAGTGCGCCCGAAGAAGTCTCGGCACGACCTCGCGCAGGCCAATGCGCCGAGGAGGCAGCCGGGGAAGGGAATGGAGACGAGAAGGTGATCGAATGATGCTCGCTCCCATTCCGCGGCGAGCAGGGGAGCGTAGGCACCCTCGAGGAGGGGCGAGTGGTCGAGGGCGGCCCGCACCGGGGCGAAGGAGGAGGCGCTCGACGCGATGCGCTCGCCGTAGCGCACGGTGGCGAAGCTCGGGTCGAGCGCATAGGAGACGAGGTCGCCCATGTCCTCGAGAAGGGCGGTAGCGAGGCCGCGCGCGTCGTTCGGCTCGACAACGCCGCCGCGGGCCTCGAGGTACGCTTCGGCGCGCATGCCGACGGGCATCTCGGCCGAGCGCGAAAGGCGATGGGCGAAGGCGGGGTCCTTGCCGGAGAGGAAGGCGACTATAGGCTCGACCCATTCGAGGTAGAGTTCTTCGTAGGAGAGGTAGCGCTCGAGCTGGGAGATCGTCGCCTCGTCGTTCTCCTCATCGGCAGTCGTCATGGCGGCAAGCTTCTTCCTGGCCGCCTCGAAGGCGCTCTGCAAACCTTCGCGCGAGAAGATCGCGCGATACAGTGCGATCGAATGATCGACCGCTCGGACCTCCACTCCGCGAGAGCGGAGGAAGGCCGCGAGGTAATGGATGGCCGGATAAGGCGCGTTGAGCTGGGTAAAGGGCGGCTGTACTAGGAGGGCCTTCATGCCCTCCAGTATAGCCGGGCTTTAGTTGATCGTCAGCGAGGTGGCTCCCCTGGCCTTATGCCTCGTCGTGAAGTCCGGCGAGCTCGAGTAAGCGAAGATAAGGTTGACCTGGCCTTTCCACACCGCTGCGCTCGCGGGAAGGACGAGCTCCAGTGTCGTGGAGCTTTCCGAACTCTTCACTGCCCACTTAGTGACAACAAGGTCTTTCGCGTCGACATAGAAATGCCCGCGGCCGAGCTTCTCGACGAAAGCACTCTTGTCGGCCTGCATGGCTCCGAAGAAGAGCCTTGAACCATTCATCACTTTACCGCCGACGCCCAAGGCTACCCACCCGGAGGTTGGCGCTTCGATCGCGAGGTAGAGGTTGCCGTCTGTGCCGAGGGTAGCCAGTACCTTCATGCCGGAAACGCTGCTCTCGTATTGATACTCTCCGTTTGCGATGCTTCCGTCGACGGTCGGAAGCTTGTCTGCCTTGGTGAGGCTGGACTGGGCGGAAAGGCCCAAAGCCGCTGCCGCTATAAAAGAAGCTACAAGGATAAAACGTTTCATGTTGTTCTCCTTGTATTAGAGAATAGCTATATATCATGCCGAGGTCAAATTCCGGGGATCTTGCCTGGAGCTTGATAGAGCCGAGCCCTAGACGCTTTAATTACGGCATGATGACGACGGTTTACGTGATCGACGGAATGGGCGGCGGCATCGGCGCGCAGATCGTCCAGAGGATCCGCAAGGATATCAAGGTCGAGTGCGCCCTCGCCGCACTGGCCACGAACGCGGTGGCCGCTCAACGCATGGTCGATGCGGGCGCTTCGCGCGGCGCCTCGGGGGAGAACGCCTTCCGCGTATGTCTTTCCGACGCCGATTTCGCACTCGGCCCCCTCGGCATAGTCCTGCCCAACTCGATGATGGGCGAGCTCACTCCTGCCATGGCAGAAGCGGTCTTCGCCTCTCGCGCCAAGAAGATACTTCTGCCTCTCGCGCAGTCGCATCTGTCCATAGTCGGGCTCGCGGATCGAAACGTCGGCGAGCTCATCGGCGAGGCCGTCGCGTTACTCGCTTCGGCGCTCGAAGTATAAGGAGAACTCGATGACGATAGACGAAAAGCGCGAGAAACTGGGCGAGCTCCTCCGGGGCTACGGGAAGGCGGCCGTGGCCTTCTCGGGCGGGGTGGACAGCTCCTACCTTTGCGCGGCGGCGGTCGAGGAGCTCGGCGAAAACGCGCTCGCGATAACGATCGTGTCGCCCATGCTGCCCAAGAGAGAACTCGACGATGCGCGAAAGGTGGTCTCGCTCGTCGGCATCCGCCACATCCTCGTCGAATCGCCCGATATCGAGGAAGAGGTGGCGGTCAACCCGAAGGACCGCTGCTATTTCTGCAAGAAGCGCGAATTCGGGTCGATCGCCGCCGCGGCCCGCAAGGCCGGAATCGGTGTAGTGCTCGACGGTACGAACGTCGACGACGAGGGCGACTATCGGCCCGGCATGCGCGCAATAGTCGAGCTCGGCGTCGCGAGCCCTCTGCGCGAGGCGGGGCTCTCGAAGGAAGACATAAGGGAACTCTCGCGCAGACGCGGGCTGCCCACCGCCGAGAAACCTGCCTTCGCCTGTCTTGCCTCGCGCATTCCCTATGGCGAGCGCATCGATGCCGAGAAACTCGGGCGAGTGGAAAAGGCCGAGGACTACCTGCGAGGCCTCGGCCTCAGGCAATTCCGCGTCCGTAGCCACGGGGATCTCGCTCGTATAGAGGTCTCCCCCGAGGAGCGCTCGAAGCTTTTTTCGGAAGAGAAGCTCGACGCGATCGCCGAGGCCTTTTCCTCCTTCGGGTTCATGTATTCATCGCTCGATCTCGCGGGCTATAAGCGCGGCAGCCTGAACAAGGCCATAGGCGAGGGGAGGCCGTAGATGGCGAAGATCGAGAAGATCCTGTACTTCGACTGTTTCGCGGGCATATCGGGCGATATGACGATGGCTGCGCTGGTCGATCTCGGTGTGCCCGAGGAGCGCCTTCGCGTCGAGCTCGGCAAACTCGGCCTCGCCGGTTGGCAATTACGCCTGACGCGCGACGCACGGCATGGCATCGGCGGCACGAGGGCTGACGTCGACATCGCGCCTACGCCGGTCAAGGCTGGCGGCCTCCTCGCTCCATCGGGCGCCGGGCAGGGCCATCACGACCACGACCACCGAACCTGGCGCGATATCCGTGCCCTCATCGAGGGAAGCGGCCTCGAGCCGGGCGTCAAGTCGCGGGCTCTCGATATCTTCGGTAAGCTCGCCAAGGCCGAGGCAAAAGTACACGGGACGAGCGTCGAGGACGTGGCCTTCCACGAAGTGGGCGCGGTCGATTCGATTGTGGACATCGTCGCGGCCGCGATCTGCCTCGATTCCCTCGCGCCGGACCGTGTGCTTTGCTCGAGCGTCGAGCTCGGCGGCGGTTTCGTGAAATGCCAGCACGGTCTTATCCCCGTGCCGGCCCCCGCCGTCGTCGAACTTCTCGTTGGCGTCCCCGTGAAGAGCGGTGCCGTTCAGAAGGAGACTACCACTCCCACAGGAGCGGCCATACTTGCCGCGAGCGTCGACGAGTTCACGGACGATAAACGCTTTCGTATAACGCGCACCGCCTACGGCATTGGACATCGCGACGACGAGATTCCGAACGTGCTCAGGGTATTCTTGGCCGAGCGCGACGTCGCGGAAGGCGAAGGATCCCTTCGCAGTAGCGAAGGCTCCCTTCGCAGTAGCGAAGGGGTTCTCCTCGAGTGCAACATCGACGACATGAGTCCCGAGTCCCACGGTTTCCTCATGGAGAGGCTCTTCGCCGCGGGCGCGGACGACGTCTGGATCACGCCCATCGTGATGAAGAAGAACCGCTCGGCGATATCCCTCTCCGCGATGTGCGCGCCCGATAAGGAAGACTATCTCGCCGAGGCGATCCTGCGCGAGAGCACAAGTATGGGCCTCAGGCGCTCGCGCTACCGAAAGACGGCCCTCGAGCGCGAGACGACTACAGTTGCCACGAGCCTCGGCGAGGTGCGCGTGAAGAGCGCCTACCTTCGCGGCGAGAAGCTGAAGTCCAAGCCCGAGTACGAGGACCTGCGCGCCATCGCTGCCGAGAAGGGCATGAGCATCGCGGCCGTCCTCGAGGCGATACGGAAGGATCTGCCATGACGAGCGATCGTATAACGTCAATCCTCGAGAGCTACAAGTCGGGGAGGCTGGGACTCGACGCCGCCCTCGACGCGTTCAAAGGCTTCCCCACCGCCGACCTTGGCTATGCCAAGCTCGACACGCAGCGAGAGCTGCGCGTGGGCTTCCCCGAGGTCGTCTATTGCGCGGGCAAGACGCCCGAGCAAGTCCGCGGCATCGTAGGCGCCCTCCTCGAGCGTGATTGCCGCGTGCTCGCGACCCGTGCCTCCGAGGATCACTTCGCTGCCCTCGCCGACCTAGGCGGCAAACTCGTCCTCGATCGCGTATCGCGCACAGCCCACAGCCCGATCGCGCCCGAGGCGTCACGGCGGAAGACAGGGCTCGTCGCGGTGGTCTGCGCCGGCACCTCCGACCTGCCGGTCGCCGAGGAAGCCGCCGTCACCGCGGAAGTTTGCGGTTCTCGCGTGCTGCGCGTGGTCGATGTCGGCGTGGCTGGCCTTCACCGGCTCCTCGAGAAGATGGACGGGATACGGGAAGCGGACGTCGTAGTCGCCGTGGCGGGCATGGAAGGCGCCCTTGCGAGCGTCGTGTCGGGTCTCGTCGCCTCTCCCGTCATCGCGGTACCCACGAGCGTGGGTTACGGCGCGAGCTTCGGAGGCCTCGCCGCTCTCCTCGCCATGCTCAATAGCTGCGCCTCGGGCGTATCGGTCGTCAACATCGACAACGGTTTCGGCGCGGGATATCAGGCATCGTTGATCGCGATTAACGATGCTTCATGAAGCCCTACAAGACTACGGTGTCCAGGTCGAGCGCATGGTGCACGAGCGGGAGTCGATTCGAAGCGATAAGACGAAGCCGGGACGGAAAGGCGCTCCGAGACTCCTTAGGCGAGGACCACCCATGCCGTGCCAATGACAAGGCTTGCGAGCGTGAGCGGCAGCCCCACACGGAGGTACGTGCCGAAGCTGATATTGATCCCGGACTTTTTCGCGCTTTCCGCTACGATGAGGTTGGCCACGGACCCGAGGAGCGTGAGGTTGCCCGCGAAAGTGCTTGATAGCGCGAGCATGGCCCAAGCCTGGTTTTGGTTGCGAAAGAGAGCGAGCAGGGGACGCTCGAGCATGACCGCGGGAACGTTCGAGATGATGTTCGAGAAGGCGGCGGTGAATCCCGAGAGGAGCCATAGCGGCCCCGAGCCGTCGCCGCTGAGGAAAGGTTTCGCTCTTTCAAAGAGCCATGCGAAGGCGAACGTGCCCTCGACGGTCTTCGTGATTATAAAAAGCCCGGAGAAGAACACGAGGAGCGTGAAGTCGACCTCGGCGAAAACTCGCTTTGGCTTCACTCTTCTCGTGATAAGGAGAACCGCGGCTGCCGCGAGAGAGGCTACTGCGGGCTGGAATCCTGCGAGGAGTAGAGCGAGCATGAGCAACACAGCTGCGAAGCTTTTGTATACAAGAGACTTATCGGCTCTGTGCTTCGGCGCGGGCGATGGAACGAGGCTCTCCCCCCTCTTAAACTCCTTCGGGAAGGCGAGGACGACGAAGAGCCAGCAGAGGCCGAGACATGCGATCGACGGAGGGGCGAGGCGGATGAAGAACTCGATGAAGCACATCCCGCTCTGCGCTCCAATGAGCATATTCTGCGGGTTCCCAACGATGGTAGCGCAGGAGCCGACGTTGGCTGATACCGCCACGCCTATCAAGTAGGGCACGGGGTCGCGCCTTCCGCGCCTGCATAGCTCTGCGACCAGGGGCGTCAACATCACGCACATAGTGTCGTTGAGGAAGAGGGCAGAGAGCAGTCCCGACGCGGCGACGATAAAGAAGAGCAGCTGCCTGGGGCTTCGTGCGAAGGCAAGGATTCGCGCTCCCGCGACAGTGAAGAAGCCCGCGATACTGAGGTTCGCGACGATGAGCATCATCGCGAGGAGAAGGGCTATAGTAGAGAGGTCGACCGCGCCTGCCGCTTTTTCGGGGGATAAGGCGCCTATCGCGATGAGGATGGCCGCAGCGGCGAGAGCTATTCCTGAACGGTTGGTACGCAGGCCAGGCAAAGATCCGATAGCAATTCCCGCGAGGGAAATGACGATGACTGTATATTCGACGATGATCCGGATCGGCATTTTTTTCCCCGAGATTCCACATATGGGCGGCCAACAAGGGTTCCGAAGGAACCTCTTCAACCCTAATTCAACTGTCAATGGTTATGCGCTTCGCGTCAAGACAGGCCTTGACGAAAAACGGCCTAAACGGGTATAAAGCTATCCGTCTCGAGCCGCTGTAGCTCAGTTGGTAGAGCAATGGACTGAAAATCCATGTGTCAACAGTTCAATTCTGTTCGGCGGCAGTAAGGCCGACCCTCCTGGGTCGGCCTTTTCGTTATTTCCCGCCTTCGCTATACTCACTGACATGAAGATAATCATCGTAGGCGGCGCGGGCTACATCGGCAGTCATGTCGCGCATGAATTCAGTGATTTGGGCCACGAAGTCACGATTTTTGATAACCTGTCCACGGGCACGAGGGAAAACCTCTTTCCCGAAGAGCGCTTTATCGAAGGCGATATGCATGATCATTCAGCGCTGCTCGCCGCGATGAAGGGCCATGACGCCGTGATCTACATGGCCGCCGCCAAGGCGGCCGGCGAGTCCATGCTCGTACCCGAGAAGTACTCGACGCAAAATATCTGCGGGGCGATCGGCGTGATGAACGCCGCGGCCGAGTCCGGGTTGCGGAAATTGGTCTTCTCCTCTACGGCCGCCACCTATGGCGAGCCGAAGTATCTGCCCATCGACGAGAAGCACCCGACCGAGCCCGAGAACTACTATGGTTTCACGAAGCTCGAGATCGAGCGCATTCTCGCCTGGTATGACAAGCTCAAGGGCCTGCGCTTCGCGGCCCTGCGCTACTTCAATGCCGCGGGCTACGATCCCAAGGGTCGCGTCCACGGGCTCGAGAAGAATCCCGCCAACCTCATCCCCCGCGTCATGGAAGTCGCGATGGGCTACAAGCCCAAGCTCGATGTCTACGGCACCGATTACCCGACCAAGGACGGCACCTGCATCCGCGACTATGTGCACGTGAGCGACCTCGCTCGCGGTCACGTGGCGGCGCTCGATTGGATAATGAAGAACGACAAGAGCCTTACCGTCAACCTGGCCTCGGGCTCGGGCCTTTCGGTCCTCGAGATCATCGAGGAGGCGCGCCGCGTCTCGGGCAGAAGCATCCCCGTGGATATGGTCGCGCGCAGACCTGGCGATCCCGCCTGCCTCTACGCTTCGCCCTCCCTGGCCAAGGAACTTCTCGGCTGGGAAGCGCGCGACTCAAGCGTCGAGACGCTCATCAAGTCGACCTGGGATGCCTACAATAGGCGTCGCTAGAAAGGATCGCATCCGCATGACCAAAGAAAAAGCATTCAAATGGCTCGATGGCTCGACCCATGCAATAGTCGAGCTGGAGACCATGCTCTCCTCGATGCCCGCCATCGCCCCCGATTCGGGCGGAGTGGGCGAAATGAAGAAGGCAGAGTCGCTCATCGGCTGGCTCGGCGCCAAAGGCATCCATGAGATCGAGCGCTACGACGCGCCCGACCCGCGCGTGCCCGGAGGGAAGCGGCCGAACGTGGTCGCGACCATTCCCGGAGTGAGCGATTCGGGGCGCGTCTGGATCATGAGCCATCTCGACGTCGTGCCCGAGGGCGACCGATCGATGTGGAAGACCGATCCTTTCAAGGTCGAGTTCAAGGACGGCCGCGTGTACGGCCGCGGTGTAGAGGATAACCAGCAGGGCGTGGTGAGCTCGATCTTCGCCGTCCTCTCCATCATCGCCGCGGGCGAGATGCCGGCCCATACCGTGAAGCTTCTTTTCGTCGCCGACGAGGAAGTGGGCTCCACCTACGGAATCCAGCACCTCCTAAAGACGCAGTCGCTCTTCCGTAAGGACGATGTCATCATCATCCCCGACGGGGGCAACGCCCAGGGCACCGACATCATGGTGGCCGAGAAGAACCTCTGCTGGCTGAAGCTCGTCACCAAGGGCAAGCAGTGCCACGGCTCGACGCCGGACGAGGGCGCGAACGCCTTCCTCGCCGCCTGCGAGCTCGCCCTCGCCATCCACGACCTCGAGCGGACCGCGTTCACCGCGCGCGACGCTCTCTTCTCGCCCGACCGTACGACACTCTCTCCCACAAAGAAGGAAGCGAACGTTCCCAACGTCAATACGATTCCCGGCGACGATGTTTTCTACGTCGATATGCGCATCCTGCCGCAGTATCCCATCGATCAAGTCCTCGTGGAGGTCTCGAAGGCGATGCGGACCATCGAGGCCAAGCACGGCGTGAAGATGAGCTACGAGATCGCACAACGCAACGAGTCGAAGGCCACAGTCCCCGACGCGCCCGTCGTGAAGCGCCTCGCGGCCGCGGTGAAGGAAGTCTACGGAGTCGACGCGAAGCCAATCGGCATAGGCGGCGGCACGGTCGGCGCCTTCCTGCGCAACGCAGGCTTCGACTGCGTGGTCTGGTCCCGCCTCGAGGATACCGCCCACCAGCCCAACGAGAACGCTCAGATCGCGAACATCATAGGCGACGCGAAGGTCTTCGCGAGCCTGATGCTGGAACTATAAGTCCAGCACCACCAGGACCTTGCCCTGGCGCAGGAGTTCCCTGTTCGACTCCCCCGAGAGGATGCGTAGCGCGTCCTCTCGGGAGATGATGTAGTCGGTCCGGTCGTCCCCGAAGAGCTCTTTGGCTATCACGCGCAGCGGGTCTCCCCCGACGCGCGTTTCCGCCTCGACGCCGAGTCCCGCAGCGTAGCCCAGGACGCCGCCCGAGGGGCCGTCCTGGGCGAGGACTGCGGGGGCCACGATACCCTTATCGAAGATCAGGTTCATGTCGCTGTCGTAGATCCGGGGGAAGAGGCAGGGCTTGGCCTTATCCTCCACTCCCTCGCCGTGCACGGGCAGGCTTCCCTTGGCGTAGATGACGATGCCGCTGTATGCCCTGCCATTCTTCTCCTCGAGTGGCGCCCTGACCGGGGTCGGTCGCCCTCCGTTTAGAAAGAGCGACGAGAGGCTCTCGAGGCCGAGCGCATAGGTCGCGCGAAAGAAACGCATGTCCTTCGAAAAGGAAGAGGTTTCCGTCCGGATGATGCCGACGAGTTCGATGAGGCGGTCGGTTTCGAAGCTGCCATCCTCGATCGCGTCGCCAATCGTACGATGGGAATCCACTTGAATCGCGAAAACCGCATCCTTCTCGAGGCCGCCGATGTCGCGATCGAGCATGCGCTCGGCGTCGAGTCTTCCCTCCGGCATCCGGAGGCCTGCAGCCGCAAGGTCGAGTTCCACGTCCAGCTTGAGCACTCGCTCTTTCCAATCGATGCGCACGTGGGTTTTATAGACCGAGGGGGAGGCGGGAGCCTCGGTCGAAGCCTCGGCTGAAGCCCGGCTTGCCGGAAGCAGAAGCGCTACGGCGAGCGCGGCCGTGAGGACTGCGCCTATTCGCGCGATGTTCTTGTTCATGGCGTCGTTTTTAGTGCCGGCACGTGGAGGCTCATGCCTTCGTGGATCACGCTTGAGATGCTAAGGCCGTTGCGGTCGGCTAGCGTCTCGGGTTGGACATTATAGCGCAGGGATATGTTCCAGAGCGTATCGCCCTTGGCCACTGCGTACGAATCGGTAAACTCGGGCGCCTGGTCGGCCTCGACTTTAGGAGCAGCCGGAGCCGGCGCGTCCTTGAGGGCCGGCACGACGATGACCTGCCCGAGCCCGATATGGTCGGGTCGAAGCCCGGGGTTTGACGACACGATGGTCTGCATCGGCGTGCCGTAGCGCTGCGCTATCGCGGTCAGGGTATCGCCCGAGCGCACGGTGTGCAGATAGTAACGGATGAGCTTGCGCGAGGTATCGCTCACGAGAACGCGTATCGCTTCGGCGGCGGAGGCGGGAACCTTGAGTGCGTAGCTCGGCGAAGGCGGGGTTATGGTGTAGCGGAGCTCGGGATTCGCGTCGCGGAGCAGCGAAAAGGGGACGCCGGTTTCGTCGGCGATGAGCTTGATGTCGACGGGCCTGCCGGGAGCGACGGTCTCCCATACGGCACTCTCGTCCCAGTCCTGCTCGAGGCCGTTTCGCCCCGGGTAGCGAAGGATGGACGCTACCGCTAGGAACTTGGGAACGTAAGCGGCAGTCTCCGACTTGAGGTAGCCATCCTTGCGCAGTTCCCAGTAGTCGGGACTCCCGACCCCGGCCTTTTTCGCCCTGGATAGGGCTCTGGCTATGGCCCCGTCGCCACAGTTGTAGGCGGCCAGGGCGAGATTCCAGTCGCCGAAGGTCGAGTAGTTGTCAGCCAGCTTTCGCAACGCTCCGTCGGTGCTCTTCATGAAGTCCCTGCGTTCGTCGACCCATTCGTCGACCTTCATGCCGTAGCCGCCGATCGAGTTGCGCATGAACTGCCAGAGTCCCGCGGCGCCGCTCCTGGAGACATTGCGCGACGTATATTCGGATTCTATGACAGGGAGGAAGGCCAGCTCGTCGGGGAGATTGAAGTATCGGATACGCTCTTCTATATATGGAAGGTAGGGTTTAGCTCTGGCCATGATCGCGACAAGCCACTTCTTGCCGTCCGTCGTGAGGTAGGCGGCCCGGCAGGCTTCGAAGCGTTCCTGTCCCCAGGGCATCGGTATGCCATAGAGGGGCGTTTCAGCGTGGCTCTGAGCAGGCGGACCTGCTTCGCCCCAGGGCGTGCTTTCAGAGCCCTGGACAGGGATCGTCCGCTCAGGCTCTATCCTGAGCGAGGCAGTCTGGGCAGTTATTGCGTCAGACCACGCAGGGGAACCTGCGGCGGAGATGGCTACTGCGCATATTATGGCTGCATTTTTTCGCACATTAAGCGAAACCATCGGATTTTCTCCCCAGAATCGGATTCTCGCCTATGTCCGAAGCCAGCAACAGGTGAGGATAGCACACGGTCTTTTCCATTGGCAAGATCGTCCTCTTTCTGTACAATAATAAGTACATGAATCCACGCCGCACTCGATCCGACGATGTGCTCTTCTTATCGGCGATCATGGCCATACTCCTGGGGGTCGCGCTTCTCCTCTATACGACGCAGGTTCTGGCCGGCGCGTCGAGCTTTTGGCCCATATTGGTCATGGCCGCGGGCGGAATCTTCCTCTACCTCGCCTTTGTAAGGCTTGCTTCATTCTCCTTCCTTTTCGCGGGCGTCCTATTCGTGCTCGAAGGGGCCTACATCCTCGTGTCGATTCTTTCCGGGTGGATGATAGCCAAGGCTTGGCCCCTGGGCATGGCGATAGCGGGCTTGGCCTGGTTCGTATCCGGCCTCATGTCGAAACGAAGATTCAAGGCTTCCATCACCGTTCCGTCGGTCAGTTTCGTTTTTCTCGGGCTCGTCTTCTCGGCCTTCGCCTTCGGCTGGGTGCAGGGCGGGTTCCTGGGCTTCATCGCCGTCTGGTGGCCCAGCCTGCTCATCGTGGGCGGAATCCTGCTCTTCGTCACCTACGGACTTTCGCGCCACGCGCGCAGCCTTTCGGCCCGCTCGAGGCGTAAGAGCGGCCGCTCCCCGGGTTCATGAGTATGGAGCGCCGCTGCGGCAAGGTCCGCAAAGCCGCGGCGATCCTCGTCGCCATCCTGATCCTCGCCTCCTGCGCGACGAAGCCCCCTGCTCCCGTACCCACGACTCCCTCGGCGGCCCCAAAGCCAAGCGTCTCCGTCCCCTCGCCGAGAGAGGCCGCTCCGCTTCCCCTTCCCGTTGCGGCCTCCAAGCCGGAAGAGGGCACGGCCCTCAAGACCGCTGATCCGGCCGCTCTTTCTCGCGGTCGCGAAGAGCGCGAGGCGATCGAGACCGCGATCGTTTTCGGTTCGCCTTCTTCTCTAGCGCGTTCGCGCGAACTGGCCTCACGCGCTTCCGCCCTAAAGGCCGAGGACGCCGCGGCCCTGGTCTCGATCGCGCAGGGCGTCGCGGCCCTGGTCTACCCCGCAGCGTCGCCAGCTTCGCAGGCATCGCCAGCTTCGCAGGCGTCGGATCCGCTCTCGGCGGTCGTCAAGGCCGCCGATCCCGCCTCTGCTTCGACTGCTTCGGACGCCGTACAGAGCCTCCTGCAGGCGCTTGGCGATGTTTCCGCCGGCCGCTTCTCCGAAGTGAGCGCGGAAAACGCCGGCACTTCATTGGGCGAACTCATCCCGGCCCTCGTCGTCTTCGACCTCGATTCGAGCGATGCCGCACGCAAGGCTTTCGACGCCCTGGACCGCTTCTCCAGGCTCGGCGTGCCTTCGATATTGCCGAGTCTCATCAGAGGGATCGACGCCGAGCGCCGCGGCGATTGGCAGGACGCCCTCGGCCTTTACCGCGCAGCCCTCGCGATCGCCCCCGACGCATGGACCGCGAGCCTCGGTTCAGGCAGGGCCTTCCTCGGGCTCCACAGGAGCGTCGATGCTTTGTCCGTCCTCGCGGGCCTCGTCAAGGCTCACTCGGGCCTTCCCTCTTTCGATCGGAGCTACGCGCTAGCCCTCTACGCGAATGGCCGTTACGCCGAGGCGGAGCCTTACGTCGCCCGCGTCCTCACTCGCAATCCCCAGGACTCGCAGCTCATTATAGTGCGAGCCCGCTTCCTCATCCGCGCCAAGTCCTATCAACAGGCTCTTCCGCTCCTCGACGCCTACGGCACGGTCGATCCCACGAGCAGGCTCTATTTTCTCCTGCGTAGCCTCGAGTCGGAGGGCCTGCGCTCACGCGAGGAGGCGCTCAAGTGGGCGCGCGGGGGATTGGCCGCCTATCCCGACGATCCGGAGCTCCTGACGGTCGCCGCGAGGCTGCTCTTCGCCGGTCCCGCCTTCGGACACGAGGAGGGTCGCAGTCTCGCCGCCAGGGTCTGTTCGCTCGTCGTCCCCGGCGCCTCGGCTCCCCCCGACTCCGACAGCGAGACCGGCGCGGTTATACTGGCGTCGCGTAACGCGGCGGTCGTCGAGGCGTCGCGCCTCCTTGCGCGCGACGCGGCCTCGCGCTTCAAGTGGGCGGACGCCGCGACCTACCTCGCCCGCGCGGGGGAGGCCTTCGAGGACAAAGCCGCGGCCGCCCTCATCCTGCGCAAGTCCGGGGCGACGGCGGCCGCCCTCGACTACGCATCCTCGTGGTACCACGCCGAGCCGCGATCCGAGGCCGCGACCGAGGCCTACGTCAGGGCCCTTGCCGATTCCGGCGACGAGAAGGCCGCGCAAGAGGCTATCGCCAGGCTTCTTCCCGGAGCGAGTTCTTCGCCGCTTCGCTCGGTCCTGTATTGCATCCAGTCCCGCCTTCAGAAGTCGGACGACGCTGCCCTGTCCCTCCTCCATGCCGCTTTGGTCGAGGATGCCGACAACGCCGAGGCCCTCGCCGCGGTCTCGGATATTCAGCTGCGCCGGAAGGACTACTCGAAGGCGCGCTTCTACCTCAAGCAGGCGATGGCCATCGATCCCGGCGATCCCGAGCTCGAGGCTCGCCAGAAAAAACTCGAGGAGCTTTCCCCCCAATGAAACGTGGGCCTGCCGCCTACGATCCTGCCATAGCTTCCTTCCTGGAAGACATCTACTCGTCATGCAACACATCCGGCAGACTCAGGCGTGATCCCCTCGCTGTAGTCAAGCGTTATGCGAATCAGGACGACCGCGAGGTCGCCGCATTGGTCTGCTCGACTCTCGCCTTCGGCTCGGTGGATCTTATCATGCGCGCCTGCGAGGCTGCGCTCGCGCCCCTGGGCGAGCATCCTGCCGTCGCCCTCGGCGCGATGCGCGAAAGCGAATTGCGCGCAGCCTGGTCGCGCTTCCAGTATCGTTTCTGCTTCCCTTCCGACATGGTGGCACTCATGCGCGGCATAGCCCGCGCTCGCTCTGAGGAAGGCAGTCTCGAGTCGCTCTTCCTCCGCGGCGACCCGGGCGGGGAGAATATAGTCGGCGCGTTAGGCTCCTTCGTAGGCTCGCTCAAGGCGCTCGGCGCGCAGAAAGGCGAGGGGATACGCGAGAATCTCTTGCCGGACCCTGCGAGGGGCAGTGCCTGCAAGCGCCTTTTCCTCTTCCTGCGCTGGCTCTCGCGCGGAGACTCGGTCGATCCGGGCGGCTGGAATCGCGTCGACCCCAGCCGCCTCGTCGTGCCGCTCGACCTCCATATGACCCGAGTCTGCCACGAACGTCTCGGTTTTCTCTCTGTTCCGCGGGCCGACCTCAAAAGCGCCCTCGCCGTGACCGCAGCCTTCAGGCTCTACTCTCCCGGCGATCCCGTGAAGTACGACTTCGCGCTTACCCGCCCCGGCATCGATCCCGAACTGGGAGACGAGCGCTTCGCCTGCTTTTGACAACCGCACTCCGTTTTGTTGGAAAATCGCCTCGCCTTCGCTATACTTCAATATACGGACGCTTCGCCTCTGCCTTCGGCTACGATGACGAAAGGAGGAGGATGATATGGATGCTGCTAGAATCGCTTGTTACGAAC
>Ga0326728_10014480_pt1 | contig 16735 bp, 10 predicted proteins | sample MB3enrmetagenome_FD_207602 | JGI IMG/M metagenome (GOLD analysis project Ga0326728, IMG submission 207602) | Lab enriched peat soil microbial communities from McLean, Ithaca, NY, United States - MB31MN | ecosystem: Environmental > Terrestrial > Soil > Wetlands > Peat | place: USA: New York...
CGCGCAAACGCAAGTAGACCAGAAGGCCGATCTCGCTGCGCACCTCAAAAAGGCGCAGAGCTATCTCGCGGAAAAGCGTCCTGATCTGGCCATACCGGAACTCAAAGCCGCGGTACAACTCGATCCTGAGAATGTCGAGATACAGGGCAATCTCGGGGTGCTTCTGTTCTTCTCCGGCAAGACGGCCGAAGCCATCCCGCATTTGCGCTTCGCCGTTGAGAAGCAACCGGATCTCGCCAAGATCCAGGGAATTCTGGGAATTGCGGAGCTGCACACCGGCGATCTGGCGAACGGGCGCAAAGATCTTGAAGCCGCATTTCCGCAAACCGATGACGAGAAATTCAAAGTGCAGGTCGGCCTCGAACTTGTTGGCATATACACCAAAAGTACTGACCTGGACCAAGCCGCGGGCATACTGGCGCAGTTGAAAAAGATAGCGCCCGATAATCCCGAGGTGCTTTATGCCTCTTACCGGACATACGCTGACCTTTCCGGCGAGGCGATGCTTGCCCTCTCACTGGCTGCGCCTGACTCAGCGCAGATGCACCAGCTGTTGGCGCACGAGGAAATCAAGGAGGGCAACACCAACGCCGCAATCGCACAGTATCGAAAGGCCATTGCGATCGATCCTCACCTGCCTGGCGCGCACTTTGAGCTGGCTGAACTGCTGCATACTTCTGCAGATCCTGCATTCAAGAAAGAAGCCGAGCAGGAGTACCGCGCCGCGCTGGCCGGCAATCCACGGGATGAGAAGGCCATTTGCCAACTTGCCGGGATCGCGCTGACGAAGGGTGACGTGAAAGGCGCGTATCAGCTCTACTCGAATGCAATTGAGATTCAGCCTGACGATGCAAATGCAAAGTTGGAACTCGCCAAAGTGCTGCTCGAGATGAATAAGCCCGACGAAGCGCTGCCACTGCTTGAAGCCTCAGTGCGGCTGGAGCCGACGAATGCAACCGCGCACTACCGCCTGGCTACGCTCTACAAGAGAATGGGCCGCACCGAGGATGCAAAGCGCGAGGTGGCACTTTACCAGCAATATAAAGAGATGAAGGAAAAGCTGCGCGCTGTTTATAAGGATCTGCTGATACAGCCAGACGAGATCCGCTCAGACGAGAACGCTGAGAAGTAAGAGCTGGAGATGGCGCGAGGTATTTGACCGGATGACGTGGGGGATTCGAGCGCACATTATCTTGTGGGTGTTCCTGCTGCTGGGTCAGACGACGGCAGCGGTGGCGCAAATGGGTACCCCGACGCCATTGTCGCCGGAAGAGCGCAAGAAGGCCGAGGCCGAACGCACCGCCGTGGGCCCACTTGAGAACTACCCGCAACTGGTGGATATTACCAAGTCTACGGGAATCAACTTCGTCCATAAGTCGAGCCCTGAGGCGAAATTCATTGCCGAATCGATGAGTGGCGGCGTTGCTCTCATCGATTATGACGGCGACGGCTGGCCGGATATCTACTTTACCAACGCGCAAAGCGTGGAGATGGCGCAACTTGGTATAAGATCGCGCAGCGCGCTCTATCATAACAATCGCGACGGTACCTTCACCGATGTTACCGACAAGGCCGGCGTCGGCTATCCCTGCTGGGCCATGGGCGCGGCAGTTGGAGATTACAACAACGACGGCAAGCCCGACTTACTTGTAGCTTGCCTCAACGGCGTGGTGCTCTATCGCAATAACGGCGATGGAACCTTTACCGACGTAACCAGGGAGAGCGGCCTGGCCGGCGACACTGGGTGGGCCACCGGCGCGGCCTTTGGCGACTACGACAACGATGGATACGCCGATCTATTCGTCTCGCACTACGTCGATTTTCATCTCGACAATCTGCCCGTATTCGGTACGACGAAGGCTTGCAGGTATCTCGGGCTCGTGGTCCAGTGTGGCCCGCGGGGGCTGAAGGGCCTTTCCGACAAGCTGTACCACAACAATGGCAATGGCACGTTTACTGAGATATCAAAGCAAGCCGGCGTGGACGATGCCGAAGGCCGCTTCGGGCTTACGTCGATCTGGTCAGACTTTAACAACGACGGCAGGCTCGATTTGTTTGTAACCAACGATGGCGAGGCTAACTACCTTTATCAGGGCGACGGGGCCGGCAAATTTGAGGATAATGCGCTGCTCGCCGGCGTGGCCGCAAACGAAGATGGCGTTGAGCAGGCTAACATGGGCGTAGCATTCGGCGATTATATGCATTCCGGACGTATATCGCTGGCCATCACACACTTCGATGTGGAGTACACGGCCCTTTATACCAACGATGGTGGGATGAGCTTCACTGACAACTCGATTGCCTCCGGAATTGCCCGGGGCACGCAAGGCTATGTGGGTTGGGGCGCCGCGTTCGTCGATTTCGCCAATAGCGGCTGGCAGGACTTCTTCCAGGTCGACGGCCACGTGTATCCGCAGGTAGACGAAACACATACTGCGACGCGATTTCTTGAGCCGGCGCTGCTGTTTTTGAATCAACGCGACGGCACCTTCAGGAACGTGAGCCGCCGCGTTGGCTCCGCCATTCAGACTCCGCAGGTGAGCCGCGGAATGGCGATCGGGGATCTTTTCAACGACGGACGCCAAGAGGCAGTGATTGAGAATCTTGTTGGCGAGCCGATGATTCTGCGGCCCGAGCACGGCCCGCCGAACCACTGGGTGAGCTTTACGCTTGAAGGAACGGAATGTAATCGTCTTGCCTTGAATGCGCGCGTGAAAGTAACTGCAGGCGACCTGGTGCAGATGAATGAGCTTATCAGCGGCGGGAGTTACTTGTCGCAAAGCGATCTGCGCCTTCACTTTGGCTTGGGCAGCCACGAACATGTTGACCAGGCAGAAGTCCTGTGGCCCGACGGCAAGAAAGAGACACTGACTCACTTGTTGGCCGACCGGTTTTACGTGGTGCGAGAGGGGCACGGAATTGTAGACACCAAACTGCCGGAACACTCGGTGCATCTGCCGTGAAGCCGCGGGGCTTTGAACAAAGGGAAGCGTGGTCAGACCAGTTGCACGGTGAAAGAGCAATGCTGAATGGATGGCCAAAGAGACGAGTATGGAGAACGCGGCTGACGCGCGCGATGGCCGCGGCCGCGCTGATTGCTGGATTTACGGCTGGCGCCTGCTTGACTGCTCGGGCACAGAGTGCAGGCAGCGCCCCGCCGCAAGCGATCGCGCAGCAATTCCACCACGCGCTCGATCTCGCACAGCACGGTAATCCGCAGGGAGCGATGCATGCCGTCGAGGGCATCCTGGAGAAGTATCCCCGGTACGCGCCGGCGCTGAAGCTCAAAGGCATGCTGCTTGAAGATGCGGGTCAATCGGCCGAGGCGGGCGCGGCGTTTGAAGAGGCGTTAAAGTTTGCGCCGAACGATCCCGATTTGCTTTTCGAGACCGGCGTATACAAGCTGCAGACCGGAAAAAACGAAGAGGCGCTCAAACTGCTGGAACATTGCGCAAAGCAGCAGCCCCGCGATGGAGATACTTTCTTCTATCTGGCGCAGGCATATCACCTGAACGGTCATGATGACGAGGCGATTCGCGCGATAGCGCGGAGCGCGCAGTTGGAGCCGGATAATGCGACGGTGTGGCAAAAATATGGCGAGTTGCTGTGCACCGGAAGCGACTGCGCGCAGGGGCTGCGATGGCTTGAGAAGGCGCAGCAGATGGGCGCGAAACTGCCGGGGCTCGATTACGACATTGGCGCGGCGGACTACAAGTTGATGGATCTGGCGGGCGCGGAGCAAAGCCTGGCGCGAGCGGTTGCTGCGCATCCCGATGACGTGAACGCGCTGGATTTGCTGGCGGCGGTTGAGATCAAATTATCCAACTGGCAGGCCGCGAAGGACCATTACGCGCGCCTGCTGACCTTCAAATCAAATGACGCAGATACTCTGCTCGCCCTCGGGCACTGCCAGTTGGAGTTGAAAGACTACGCGACCGCGGTGGACACGATGCGGCATGTGCTGCAGCTCGATCCCGAGCGATTCCTGGCACACTTCTATCTTTCGCGCGCCTACGCTGCGATGGGCAAGGCCAAGGAGGCGCAGCACGAGGCGGCACTGCATCAGTTGATGATGTCGCAGGCAACCTTCGTTGGCTCGAGTGAGAGCGAAGCCCGCGAAAGCGCCATTATTGACCAGGCGCGCAAATTACTCGCACAGCACCGCAAAGACGAAGCGCGCCAACTGTACCTCGATCGATTTAAGGGCACCACGGCGGAAGCTGCGGACTCGTATGTATTTGTAGGCAAGCTCGAGCTTTATATGGGCGACAGCACACAGGGGCTCAAGGATCTTCACCAATCCCTGGAACTCGACCCGCACGTGCACGGCGCGCACACGTATGAGGGAATCTACGAGCTGAAACTTGGCGATCTGAATCGTGCTGAGACGGAGTTCCAGGCCGAGTTGGCCAACGATCCGAGTTATCAAGCTGCGATCGCTGAGATGGGCGAGGTGCGCTACCACCAGCAACGATGGGAAGAAGCGGCGAGCTATCTCGCCAAGTCAAAGACTGTCACGCCCGAACTTATCTTCATGTTATGCGACGCATACTTCCATCTGAACCGGCAATCAGACGCCGACCTGAACGCAGAAACCGCGGCCGTATACGGAAGAAATGACCAGCGATTCATGCGGGGATTGATCGATTTGCTCATGCGCAATGGGCAGAGCGAACTGGCCGACCGCCTAACGGCCGGTGCCGCTCCGTGATGTGGTTTCGCTTGTGGCGGCCTCTTTGATGGTCAGGATCTGATCGGCCTTTACATTCGTGAGCACCTGTTTGATGCCGCTGGGCCACGCGATCTCTATTCGATCGATGATTGTGGCCGAACCCAGTCCAAAGTGCACGCGCTTATCGCTGGAGGAGTTGTAACTGACCGCAGTCGTCGCCTCGTTATATTGCGAGCCAAGGGCTGTGGTAATCTCCACCTTCGCGCCGAGCCCGTCGCGGTTTGACTTGACTCCGACCAGGTTGAGAAGAATCCAGTGATTCGTGTTCCGGGTCCGGTTCATCATGATCTCAGGCGGGCCATTGAGAACTGTAACTACAACGTCGATTTTGCCGTCGTTGTTCAGGTCGCCAAACGCAGCTCCGCGATGAGCAGCCGGGACAGAAAAGCTGCGCCCGGCTTTGGAACTCAAATCTTCAAAAGTGAGATTTCCGCGGTTGCGAAAGATACCGTTGGAGAGCGCGTAAGGGCGGTGCGCCAGCTGCATGGAGTTATCGAGGATGTCAGAATCCGACGTAAACAGGTCCTTGAGCCCGTCATTGTCGAAGTCGAAGATCCCCGCTCCCCACGCGGTGAGACGGCTCGTGTATTGAGTCAGGCCTGCGCTGCCGCTTACATCTTCAAACTGTCCGCCGCCCAGGTTGTGATAGATGGGAAATCCTTCGCCAAACATGGCGGTCTCGAAGATATCGGGCCTGCCGTCGTTGTCGATATCACGAAAGTCGGTGGCCATGCCTGCGACCGCGTTTCCAAACGCGTTGTAAGCAACGCCGGAGAGTACCCCCACCTCAGAGAATGTGCCGTCTCCGTTATTGTGCAGAAGATAGTTCTGAAAGGTGTCGTTGGAAACAAAGATATCGGTGAAGCCGTCGTTTTCGTAGTCGGCAAATGAAACGCCCATGCCTTTACCAACATACTGCGAAATATGCGACTGCTCGGATACGTCGGTAAACGTGCTGTCGCCGTTGTTGCGGTAGAGGATGTTCGGCGTTCCCAGAAAATCGACAGGAGAGCAGTACGCGGGTTGGCCTTGATCGATGCAGAGGGTTGCGGTCTTCAGGTCGTAGGTGAGGTAATTCACAACGAATAAGTCGAGGTACCCGTCGTTGTTGTAATCGATCCAGCCTGCCGCAACTGACCAGGCTTTGCCAATCTTCGGAATCGCGCCGGTAACGCCGGCTTTTTCAGTGACGTCGGTGAAAGTGCCGTCTCCATTGTTGTGGAAGAGCTGATTGCAGTTATATCCGGCCACATAGAGGTCGACGTATCCGTCGTTGTCGTAATCGCCCGCAGCAGCCCCCATGGAGTAGCACTTCCCTTTCAGGCCCGAGCTTTCAGTTACGTCGGTAAACGTTCCGTCGCCGTTGTTGCGATAGAGCCGGTTCCAGTAGGCGGGATCGGATTTGTCGAAGGATGGAATCGCTGCTCCGTTGGTGAAGAAGATGTCGAGAAGGCCGTCGTTGTTGTAGTCAAAGAGCGCCACGCCGCCGGTCATTGTTTCGATGGTGTAGTGCTTTGGGCTCACGCTGTTGCGCAGGACAAATGTGATCTTGGAGCCGCTGATGGTGTTTTCAAATTCGATTGCGGGCTTGGGCGGAGCAGGCGCTCCGGCGGCTTGATGCGCCGCCGGGTGCGGCTTAGCTGCCGATTGATTTTGCGCCCCGCCTGAAACGCAAACCAACGAGGGAAGAACAAACATCGTGAGGAAGAATCCGGCCATGGAGCTCTTGCCGCAGCCGAAGGGTCGGAATGCGCGATGAAGTGCAACGATGAGGTGGCCCGCGCCAACGTGGGCCTGCACGCCATGTCGAACACGCTTGCACATAAATCGATAGGGCTGGGAAGTTTTCGTGATCCCAGTTCGATTATATGGTTTTGAACGCTGGGACAAGCCTCAAAAAGCCGCTGCGAAGCGGCTCCGCTTCAAGACCGGAATGCCTCAAGTCAGACAATTGATTTCATCCGCCACCTTACAATCGCGCAACGGCAATCTGCGGCTATAATTCAGTCACGAATCAACTCGGAACAGCAATGCCGAATCCCTCTTCTCCCCCCCGGGCCGCTCCCTTGGCGCGCACAATTTCAACCGCAGTGTTGAGTACGGGATTTGCCCTGACCGGCGCGGGAACTGTTCTACTCGGCATACTTTTGCCGGTTTTTTCGCAAAAATGGGGCCTGTCAGACGATACGGCGGGGTTCTTGCTGTTTATGCAGTATGCCGGCTCCTCGCTGGGCGCCATTTTCTCCGGCCTGAACCGGATTCGTTCGATCGCTCTCGGGTACGCGCTTTTGGTGGCGAGCTCGCTGGATCTCGTCTTTGCCCATTCACGTGCGCCATTTACAGGATTTTTCTTTTTCGGGTTTGGCCTCGGCATGGCCATGACTTCCACCAGTCTTCTGATTTCAGATCGCTCGGGAGATGAGCGCGCGGCGAAACTGGAGTGGCTGAATTTCGCGTGGTCGCTTGGTGCGACAACCTGCCCGCTTCTTTTGCTGCCGCTTGTTCGCCGCGACGATACGCATCAGGTCTACGTGTTGCTGTTAGTGGCTTTTTTTCTGTTGCTCGCTTGGGTAGCTGCAGCAGAACGGCAAGAGAAGCCGGTAATTGTGGCTGCCGCATCCAATGCTGAACGCCGGCCATTCGACCAGGTGTTTTTGTTGCTATTGATCTGTGCGGTCTGCACGGTAGGCGTGGAATCGGCCCTGACTGGGTGGCTGACTACTTACTCGCACCGCACAGGGATGCGAAGCCTGGCAGGATCGGCGCTGGCAACCGCAGTGTTCTGGCTGGGCGAGATGGTCAGCCGACTCACATTCTCGACGCCATTACTCAAGAAGATTGGCCGCCAAACGGTGCTGAAGTGGGGAATCTGCGGTGTGACAGCCTCTGCGATTTTTTTGATTGCGGCCCCGCACCCGTCGATCATAATTGCCGCCGCCGGGGTCGCCGGGATCTTTACAGGGCCGCTCTATCCGATTCTGCTTTCTTACCTGCTTGAGCGTTCAGCCAGGGGATGGCTCTTTGCCGTGGCCGGGCTGGGAGCCGCGTTTTTCCCGTGGATAACGGGACTGGTTTCAGCCCATCTGAACTCTTTGCGCCTGGGGCTACTGGTTCCGTGTTTTGGCGGTGCCGTGATGCTGGCGTTTGGCGCCTTGATCTTCAGGCCAGGCCAGACCGACGCCCGGTAAACCCTCAATCATCAGCCAGTCGGGACGTACAGCCCTGCAGAAACCGATTTCGCGCTCTTCTGTACGGGACTTCACGGGAAAACAATTAAGACAATCGACTGTTTTATATCATTCAACGCCAATCAGTTACGGGAAGACTGGGCCAGTGGAAGCTCATCCTTCTGTGTGCCTTCCAGTTAAGTCATTCAAAAAAAATATGGATATACTGCTGTTCACAATTGACAAACGTTCAGCCTTGAGGTTCTAATGCTGTACGGGGCTAGGAAAGCCGTTTGGAGAGCTTCCTAGATAAACGTTTGTCTTTGTTCAAAGTGACCGATTCCTGATCAGCGGGCCGGGACGGTACGGAAATGTCCCAAAGGGGTGAAGAGATGTTGGCGGTACGAAGAATTTCTCCTTTGGTTCTGCTGGTGGCGGCCATTCTCACCGGATGCGGAGGCGGAGGAGTTTCCGGCGGGACAAACCCACCCCAGACTGCAGCCACCCCAACATTCAGTCCCTCGCCCGGAACCTACACATCAGCGCAGACGGTCACGATTTCAGACTCAACGCCCGGGGCTTCGATCTATTACACCACCAACGGGACCACACCCTCGACAGCTTCGACGCTCTTTTCTTCCACTTCGCCCCTCTCGGTATCCACCACAACCACAATTGAGGCTATCGCGGTGGCATCCGCATATTCAAACAGCGCAGTGGCAACAGGCACATATACCATCAACCTGCCGGCCGCCGCGACTCCTACGTTTTCTCCTGCACCGGGCGCCTACTCTTCAGCGCAGTCGGTGACCATATCCGATACCACGGCGGGAGCATCGATTTACTACACTACCGACGGCAGCACGCCGACCACATCGTCGACTCTCTTCTCAGCATCGAACCCCATTGCAGTGTCATCTACAACCACGATTGAAGCCATTGCCGTCGTTTCAGGATACACGCAGAGCGCCGTCGCAACAGGGACCTATACGATCGCTACACCGGGACCGACGGTCTCAGTTGTTCAAAGCACCAACGACGAGACGGAGTTGATGACGGCGCAGCCGAGCGTAACCTTCCTGCCGGACTCGGGAGACGCGAGCACCAACACGATTGTTATGGATGCTACGCAGCAGTACCAGACCATCGACGGGTTCGGCGCCGCGTTTACCGATTCGGCAGCCTACCTGCTCAACGAGGTTGCGCAAACAAGCCAGCTTGGGAGCGCGATGAGCGATCTGTTCACGCGCAATGGCAATGGCATCGGGCTCAGCTTCATGCGCAATCCGATGGGCGCGTCAGATATCGCGCGAACAGTTTATTCCTTTGACGATCAACCAGTGGGCACGACCGATCTAACGCTGGCCGATTTCTCTATCCAGCACGACCAGACTGACATCATCCCGATCATCCTGCAGGCCAAGTCGCTCAACCCGCAGTTAAAGATCATGGCCAATCCCTGGAGCCCGCCGGGATGGATGAAAGATCCCAGCTCCATGAGCCCGGTTTCGATGCTGGGCGGAACGCTGCTGCCGACCAGCGCCAACGAAACGGCCTTTGCCAACTATTTTGTGAAGTACATCCAGGCATACCAGGCCGCAGGAATCAACATTGACTATATCTCTCTCCAGAACGAGCCACTGAACATCACTACCTCTTACCCGAGCATGGGGATGAGTGACACGACGCAACTGGAGCTGCTGCAAGGATATGTGCTGCCGGCGCTGGCTTCGAACAACATCTCAACCAAAGTATTTGTTTACGACCATAATTGGGATACGCCGTCGTATCCGGAATATGTACTGGGAGGCCTGACCAGCCAGCAACTCACGCAGATAGCTGGCACGGCGTGGCATGGATACGGGGGCCCTCCCGGCACGCAGCAGACGTTGCAGAATATGTTTCCGTCTTTGGGAAACTGGATGACCGAACATTCGGGTGGAACGTGGATCAGTGACCAGTTCACGTCGGATTTTCTTGAGATCGCGCAGGTACTGCGCAACGCTGGAAAGGCCTACGTGAAGTGGAGCCTTGCACTCGATCAGAATTTGGGTCCGAACCTTACTCAGAATGCAGGCCTCGGTGGCTGCAACACGTGCACGCCGATTGTCACAGTGAACAGCACCACCGGCAATATTTCGTACAACGTCGAGTACTACACGCTCGGCCACTTCAGCAAATATGTTCTGCCGGGGGCGGTGCGCATTTACTCAAGCAATACGCTGGCTATTGCCAGCGTGGCGTTTCTCAATCCTGATGGCTCAACGGCCCTGATTGCATTCAACAACACGTCATCGAGCCAGACTTTCCAGGTACAGTGGGGCAGCGAATATGCCTTTTCTTACACGCTCCCGGCTCTGGCTGGCGCCACGTTCACGTGGACGGGCACGCAAAGCGGAACCCCCACCGTATCGGCAACAGCACAGATACAGGGATCGAGCTATAGCAACGAAGCGGGCCTCCAGACTGAGGACACGGGCGACTCGACTGGCGAATACGATCTGGGCTATCTCACGTCCGGCGCCTATGCCGTATATCAAGACGTGGATTTCGGAAGCGCAGGATCGATCAACACTGTGAACGTGCGCACCGCGAGCGCCGGGAACGGCGGAACGGCGACTTTCTACCTCGACAGCATGACATCAACTCCTATTGCCACAGTCACGCTGCCGGTTACGGGCGGATGGCAGACATGGCAAACCGTGAGCGGCGCCGTCACTGGCGCTTCAGGCGTACACACTTTATATGTTGTCTTCACTGGAGGCGGATCGTCAGACAGTATTTCAAACGTGAATTGGTTCCAGTTTAGCTAGGCGGCAAAGGGGCAGTGAAAAACCAGAGAAGCTGGAGTCGTGATAAGTAAATCGCCTTATTACTGGATTTTAGATGTGGATTTGAAGAATAATCATTGTAAAATCAGCTTTGAAAGCTGGCAGTTTAAGGGGATTCCAGAGATTTCATGAAAGATTCCGGAAACAATATTGGACCGAAAGACGCGCCGAAGCATAGGCCGCACCTGACGCCTAGCCTCAAGCAGCTTGCCGAACATCTTGGTCTCAATCCGGCAACGGTTTCGGTTGTACTCAACGACGTGCCAGGCAGGTCGATTCCGCAGGCGACCCGGGACCGCATCAAGGCGGCAGCCAGGGAGATGAACTACCAGCCGAATCTGTTGGCACGCTCGCTGCGCAGCCGGCGCACGTTGACGATCGGAATCCTGGTGCCCGAACTGGGCGACGGTTACCACACGCAGGTAATGAGCGGCATCGGCGACCAGCTCATCATGGCCGGGTACTTTTATTTCACGGCGCACCACCGGCACAAGCCGAACCTGATTGAGGAATACACGCGGATGTTGATCGGCCGCGGCGCTCAGGGGCTGATCGCAATCGATACGCTTCTTGAGCATCCTGTCAACATTCCAGTGGTTGCGGTGGCTGGACACAAGCGCATTGAAGGCGTAACCAATGTTCTGCTCGACCACCGGCGCGCAGCCGAGCTCACGTTGAATCATCTTTATGGCCTCGGGCACCGAAAGATTGCTTTCATGCGTGGCCAGCCCTTCAGCTCAGACTCTGACGAACGCTGGAAAGGTCTGGTGGAAGTAGCGGAGCGGCTGGGCATCGAGATTAAACCCGAATTAGTGGTTAAGCTGGACCGCGATATGTCGTCGCCGGAACTTGGCTATCCGGTGGTGCAGCAGTTGTTGGCGACCAGGCAGCCTTTTACCGCGTTGGTTGCATTCAACGATATTTCGGCGATCGGCGCCATCCGCGCCTTGAAGGATTCCAATCTGCGCGTGCCCGAAGATATTTCGGTGATTGGATTCGACGATATCAAGGCCGCGGCTTATACGCTGCCGCGACTGACTACCATCAACCAGCCCCTCGAAGAAATCGGGCGAATTGCCACGCAGAGCCTTCTCAACCGTATCCACAACACGATTCTCCCGCGCGACGAGATCAGCGTGGACCCGAGTCTGGTGGTTCGCGAATCGACAGGACCGGTTGCGGATTAGAACTTGGCCGGCGATCGTGCCGCCCCCGCACGGGACTGAACAGGCTGAACTTTCAATGCAAACGGACCAGCGAACTGTGGCCTGAGACCACAAGCGGCACTCTCTTGTCCGAAATTCCGGATCCTCGGACTATGCTCGCAACAGGCTTTCGGGCACCCGCATGAACGGCGGTCAGTGCTGGTGGTCGTGCGGCTCCGATTCGTGCGCCGGATGATCGTGATCGTGCGCGCCGTGGTCGCCGGTGTGCTCCTGGTCGTGCACGTGGTCGTCGTGGGCGTGTTCATGCTCGTGTGCGTGATGGTGGCCGTGTTCGTGGCTGTGCACGTGAGTGTGCTCGTGGGTGTGGGTCACGCCATCGTGCGTGTGTTCATGGGAATGAGTGTGGGCGTGTTCATGATCGTGGGAGTGGTCGTGTTCGTGTTCGCCTTGCATCGGTTCACCTCGCGGGCTTGAATCTTAGTACATCTGCGGGACCTAAGAGAAGGTGAAACTGCCGCACGAGACACAATGATGCTGCCTCTGAAGAGTCATTTCCAGCGCGGAGCCGGCCTCTTACGGCTGGAAGCCGGCCACGCCTGCCTGCCAGAGGAGGAAGCTCCACTCGTCGGTGAGGAGCTCTTCCTGCTGCTCTTTGGTGGAACCAATGCCGTGGCCGGCTGCGTAATCTACGCGCAGCAGAACCGGCTTGCCGCTGCCGGTTGCTGCCTGCAGGCGCGCCGCAATCTTGCCCGGCTCCCATGAGGCCACACGAGGATCGTTCCAGCCGGTGGTGACCAGGATCGCCGGATACTTCACTCCGTCGCGCACGTGCAGATAAGCGTCCATCGCGTAGAGATCCTCGAATCCCCATTGCGTTTTGACGGTGCCGAACTCGGGAATGTTGGGCGGGCCATTGGGCGTTTCTTCACTGCGCACAGCGTCGGACACTGGGACGTCGACCAGCGCGGATACAAACAGGTCGGGCCGCTCGGTAATGGCGCGGCCGATGGTGATGCCGCCGGCGCTGCCTCCCTCGCCGGCAAGCTTGGCCGGGCTGGTGTACTTCTTTTCGATCAGGTACTCGGCGCAGGCGAGAAAGTCGCGCCACGTATTCGGCTTAGTGAGCTTGTAGCCTGCCTTATGCCAGTCCTCGCCGAGCTCGCCCCCGCCGCGGGGATGCGCCCAGGCGTAGACGCCGCCCTTTTCGATCCAGGCGAGCAGTATGGGGTCGTAGTAGGGATCGATGCTGATGCCATAGGCGCCGTAACCCTGGATCAGCGCGGGGTTGGAGCCGTCCATCTTGAGATCGCGCTTGTGCACGATCGAGAGCGGGACCATGCTGCCGTCCCAGGACTTGACCATCACTTCTTCCGAGACCACGTCCTGCGGATCGCCGTAGGGGCCGGGCGGCCGCAGCTTTGTGTCAGCGAGCGTTTTGCTTTGCGGGTCGCAGAGATAGATGCGCGGTGCACGAGCCCAGGAGGTCATGGTGACGACCGCTCCCGGGATGCGCTCATCGGTGGCATCTATCGTGGCCGAGCCTTCGAACGGGAGAGCAATCTCCTCGGGCGTTCCGCCGGAGTAGCTCAGCCGCTCGAGCAGGCTGGGCACACCATTGGTCAGCTGCACATAAAGTGCATCCTGCGCGGCAGAGATGTTCTTGATGACAGCATCGCCCTCGGGAATGACCGTCGCGGCATGTTCGATATCGGGGTGGGAGATGCTGGTGCGCAGCACTTTAAAGTGCGGGGCGCCGCGGTGGCTGAGGAGATAGATTTCGTCACCATGGACCGCGACTGAGGTGACGGCGTCGGGAACGTCGCAGATTTTCTGCCACGGGATTTCCGGCTTGGCGAGGGCATCGGCCGGAGCCGAATACAGTGTCGTTTCGATTTGCGTGCCATGAGCGATCAAGGCGAGGGCCCACTTTGACCCGATGGTGCTCTGGACGAAGGGAATGTCGGTCGGGTTGATGTCAACGTCCGGCGAAATGCCGATTCCGAACACCGGCTTATCGCTGTCGACCGGAGTTCCGAGAACATGCAGATAATCGCTGCTATTCAGCTCAAAGTCGGTAAGCGGCTGGCCCGGCGCCAGCTTTTGCAGCCGGTTATAGGTGAATGAATGGCCGTCGGGAAGCCACGCGATAGGTCCGAAGCGCACGCGGTCAATGGTTTCAGGCAGTTCCTTGCCCGTTTCGACATCCAGCAGATGCTCCACGCCCATCTCGGAGCCGCCGGCCGCAACTGTGACCCCAACCAGTTTGCCGTCCCATGATGGGGCATAGTCGCTGATGGTGTTGTGCGAGCCGGCTAGGGCGGGGTACTTGTCCGGATCGAGAAGAAGGCGTTCGGCTCCGTTGAGGCCGTCGCGTACATAGAGCTTCCCAACAATTTCATCGGGCAGCGTCTTCTCATAGAAGTAGCGGTCGCCGGGCGTCCAATTGACGCTTCCGACTCTGGCTGGGACGGAGTGGTCGAGCTCCTTGATGCGGGCGAGTAGCGCTTCGCGTCCGGGGATTTTGGCGAGCACGCCGCGTGCGTAGGCGTTCTGCCCCTTGAACCACGCGTCGACTTCGGGATCCTGAAGATTCTCGATGTAGCGGTAGGCGTCCGTAACGGTGACGCCGAAGTAAGTGTCATTCACCGGGCGAACCGGTGCGGTGGGCGCTGCGGTGGGTGCGGAACTGCTCTGCGCATACGCGGCGGAGATGAGCAACGCCACAGCGATAAATAAGGCGACGGATTCGCGGCCACGCAACGGTGGCAATCCATATCGGATGTCCATGGGAACCTCTTTGAGCGCAACAGGAGGCCGGGGTATCGCTCTGCGTCCTTTATACACGGGAAGGCGGGGGTGAGTAATTAGTTTTCAGTTGCCCATAGATGGTCGAACTGAGGGCCTAAAGTGCCCATGAACCCGAAGTCACTCCGGCGGGTACCGCCAGTTGTAGGGGTTGCGCAGCAGCGCCACGCGCCGCTTGTCCACGAACAGCCGGGCCAGCACTACGCCGAAGAGGAATCCGGCGATGTGGGCGAGGTAGGCGACGCCGCCCGTCTGGACCTCGTTGGCGATCATGCCGAAATGAAAGAGCTGCGTGAGGAACCAGAAGCCGATGAGAAACAACGCGGGGATATATGTAACCCGAATGAAGATGATGAACCACACCAAGGTGCGGATGCGGTCGTGCGGAAATGTGATGATGAAAGCGCCCATAACGGCGGCGATGGCTCCGCTGGCCCCGAGGCAGGGGATATGGGAGGTGGGGCCGCCGAGCACCTGGGCGCACATGGCCACGATGCCGCCGGAGAGGTAGAAGACCAGATAGCCGAAGTGGCCCATCACGTCTTCCATGGCGGGTCCGAAGGCCCACAGGAAGACCATGTTGCCAATGATATGCATCCAGCTGGCGTGCAGGAACATGGAGGTGAGCAGCGTGATGGCGTGGTGGCCGTGGGTGATACGGATGGGGATGGCCGAGTACGAACGAACGAATTTGTCGCCGCCAAGAAGCTCGAGGAAGAAAACCCAGGCGTTGACGACGATGATGAGGGTGGTGACCCCGGCAGAGACGCCGGGCCGCCGCGAGGCGTCGCCAAGGGGAACGACAGCACCCATTACATGCCGCCCTTTCCGAGCAGGATGCCGATGCCGTAGGTGACGGCGCCTTCAAGCGCGCCGACCACGGTCATTTCAAGTCCCGAGGACCACCAGGAGCGGACGGTGATGAGCGACTTGGCCGCGCCGACGGCGAAGTGGGCGGCCAGCGAAACGATGGCGGCGGCGATGACGGCCGGGATTCCCTGCATGAAGAAAAACGGAATCACGGGGATAATGGCGCCGACGGCGGTGGAGAGCGCGCCGGAACTGGCCGAGACGAGGGGGTTGGAGAGGGACTCTTCGCTGGCGCCGAGGCGCTCGCTGGCCAGCGCGCGCAAAAGCTGCTCGGGATCGCTGGCGATGTGGTTCACCATGTGGATGGCGTCGGCCTCGGGCAATCCCTTCATCTGGTAGTAGAGCGAGAGCAGTTCGCGGGCCTCGGGGCCGTTCATGGCGATGGCTTCGCGCTCGCGGGCGATCTCGGCATGGTAGATCTCGCGCTCGCTCTTGGCGGCGAGATACGCGCCGGAACCCATGGAGAGCGCGGAGGCGATCATGCCGGAGAGGCCAGCGAGGAGTACGTATTTGGCGTCGCCGGAGGTAGCGCCGGAGACGCCGGAGACGATGCCGAAGATGGCGCCCAGGCCGTCGTTGACGCCGTAGATGGCGTCGCCGATCCATGAGCCGGGCTGCTTGCGGCCCTGGTTGCGCTTGGCAAGCATCTCATCCAGGACGGCTTTGGCGTCGATTTTGGGCGCGCCGGCCGGGGCTTGGTAGTGGCCGCGGATGAGCGAACCGAGCTCGTGGTAATGCTCTTTCTCGTCTTCAATTACGTGCCCGAGGATGGCGACCGAGCCGTCGTCGCCGAGGGCCTTGAGCTGCTCGCCGTAGCCGGCAATGGCCCGGCTTTCTTCAATCTCAAGCCGTCGCAGGGCCATGCGGATGCCGCCGGCTCGACTGGCGAGCGAATCGGCATCGCCGCCGGGTCCGCCTTTGTAGACCGGCGTCTCGCCGCCCAGTTCCTTGATGCGGCCCTCCCAGAGCGCTGCGTGCTCCAACTCAGCCTGGGCCAAATGGCGCAGCACCTGCGCGCGCACCGGGTCGGTATCGCGGTCGGCCAGAGTGCTGTAGGAGTGATAACCCTCCATCTCGGCCTGCCAGTTGCCCTCGAGAGCAGCCAGAACCTTTTTCGTCTTCGCACCGCTCAGCAACGTAATGGGCATGGGTCTTTCCTCGCTT
>Ga0326728_10014481_pt1 | contig 16734 bp, 14 predicted proteins | sample MB3enrmetagenome_FD_207602 | JGI IMG/M metagenome (GOLD analysis project Ga0326728, IMG submission 207602) | Lab enriched peat soil microbial communities from McLean, Ithaca, NY, United States - MB31MN | ecosystem: Environmental > Terrestrial > Soil > Wetlands > Peat | place: USA: New York...
ATCTGCGTCCAGAGTGGGCGGAAAGCGGCCCGGCCATTTCGCCGCAGCAAAATCCGGAAGTTGCCCGCTCCACAAAACTGTGGGCATGACACGGAGACCCAGGCGCTGACAGGTCTTCAGAATGAGATCAGTCTTGGAGAAGTCAGGTTCAGGATTTCCATACTTTAGTAAGAAGGAGGGATAAGGATTGATTGTGTTGATGCCGGTTGCGGCGATGGTTTCCAAGTCGTGAACGATCTGCTCATCGGGCGTCCAGGCGTAGTACAAATACACGGTACCGACTTCGTAGATTCGCTGGCCAGCCGCCGCGGGAGCCGCGAAGAGCAATAACGCAAGTATCAGGCCTGCAAGATACCGTTTCATGCCATCTCCTTCTGAAACCATCGACAGCTGCTCTAACAGCGGGCATGCCTAATCAATTGACCATTGCTTAAGAGTCACTCGGCCACGCTCGCCAAGCATGAGAATGCGCAGCATGTGGATTTGTGATTGGCTCAGCTTGAGCGGGACGAAGGCGGTACACCCTCGGAGCGAGAAGCCGACTAGCAGGATCAGGAGTCTGCCTGAAATGCAGAAGGTCAGAGTTTGCCCTTTCGCTAACTTCACCTTCGGCGAAATTCTTCCCCCGCAGACCCCTGATCTGCCGTTCAAGGCCGCTAGCACCATACACTGTTGGTCAAGCGCTCCTTCCAGAGGGATTGCGCCGCGATGCTGGACGAATTGATTCCTACCCAGCCGCCTTAACGGTGCGTCGTCGTAGCGACTCAGGGTACCGTCTAGCATCGCGGCTTCGCGCCTTACCAGTACAGCTTCAGCGCCAGCTGCACCTCGCGTGGGGTGTTGAACTGACTGCTCACTATCCCAAAGCTGCCCGAATTAAGCGCTGCATTCGGTGCAGAGAATTGCGGGTGGTTAAACGCATTAAAACTCTCTATCCGGAACTGGAGGTGCGCACCCTCCCTCAGACTCGAGAGCGAGAATTCCTTGAAAACGGAAAGGTTCGCATTGTTGGCTCCGGGCGCGCGCACGTTGGGAATCATCGGCGGTGCAGTTCCGATGGTGAAGGGGGCAGACGTAGTTACAACCTGAGGATTCGAGAAGTATTGTTGCATCCAATTCGAGCCGCTGTTCTTGTGAAGTGGGGAGAGTAAGTTGGGTTGCTGGTACGGATAACTTGGGAGAGGTGTACCTCCCGATTGGGTAAGAGGAATGGGGAAGCCGTCGTTGAAGGTCCAATTCCCGTTGGTTTGCCACCCTCCCAGGATTCCGTTCAGCAATGGGCTCCAAGTAGTCCCCCACTGCTTTCCGCGGCCAAAAGGAAGCTCATAAACGTAAGTTAATTTCAAAGTCTGTGGGAGGTCAAATGCAGAAAGGGCCCGCTCCAACTTCAAATTGTTCGGATCTTGAAGGTGGGTCCCTCCGCCATAATGGACACTGTTCCCGTTACCTGTGGAGCCCTGGTCCAGCGACTTTGAGTTTGTATAGGAGGCAAGGAACTGTAGACCCTTGGAGAGGCGCTTCTCTACTCGAAGCTGCAAGGCCTGATAATTGGAGCCCGCCCACGGTGGGGGTACCATGTAGATGTTACTGAACTGCGGGGAAGGCCAGTCAAGCCAATACTGGGGAACCGTGGGACCGGACAGGCTACTCGTGGGATCCGTGATTATCCCGTAAAACGGATTGGCCACAGGCGTCTCTAGGGCGGTGATTTGTGCTGATGACGCTTTTTCGATCCAAGGTCCGAAAAGGTGCGGCCAGTATCCATTTTCTGCCAAGCCTCCAAGGGGAAGGTTTGTGCCTTTGTTTGCAACGTAGTTGCCTTCGATCAATAGACCGCCGGGCAGTTGCCGTTGAACGCCGAGGTTCCAGGCCTGAAGGTTTCCTACCTTGTTCCAGCTCGGCAAGAACCCACTCGGGTAGAGGCCAAGATACGTCAGCGCCCCTTCTGAACTCCCGGGTCCAGGAGCTATGCCGCTTGGCCAGGGATTACTGAGCGGCGGCCCTGGCGTTGCCAAGTTATAATTGTAGCTGGACGCCCATGTTTCAGCGATCGTGTATCCATCCATTCCCATGGTAATGGAGCCCGGACCGTACATTGGGACGTTGAAGAACATGCCATAACCCCCACGCAATACGGTATTGGGAGTAAGGCGATAGGCCAGACCAATGCGTGGCTGAAACTCTTTCTTATAGGCGGGAGCCCAACGCCGATGCTGAGGGGTTAAGAATACGTCTCCCCCCATCAGTTTTGGCATCCCAGGCACTTGGAGGGGTGACGGCAAGTCTGGATCAAAATTCTCCATGTGGTTGTGGCGTTCATTAGTAGCCAGATCCAGATCGTAGCGGAAACCCAGATTCACGGTAAGCTTGTCCGTTACGTGCCATTTGTCCTGAGCGTACTCTCCGTACATCGGTGAGGTTTGAGCAACAGCATACCATGATGAGTACGAGCCCCATCCGGAGGTGTCAACGCCGCTTAGGAAGGTTGCCATCGCATCCCCGCCGCCTGAGCTGGGGTATTCGCTCATCCCGAATCGATTGAACCCAAAAAAGCCTCCCGCGTCAGCTCCTGGCAAACTGTAGTTTTCTTGATGAGCTTTGAATTCAAAGCCCGCCTTCAGTTCATGGTGCCCCCTAACCTGGTCGACGCTAGCGATTGCGTCGTGCACCTGACGGGCAATATACCCAATACTCCAGGGTTCGTTACCAAGCGAGCCAAGGCCCGGGTTCGCCATCGTATAATCACCTATGTTTATATAGGGAGAAGCCACGACTCCCGCTGTCTCGATGTAACTGGGAAGCCCGAGGGTCGTAACCGGACTGTAACCCGGATACTCTTTGGCAAGCTCACCAACCCACCATCCACCACGGGTAAATCCATAAGTACCGGTGAGGACGGTGTTCGAACCCACATTGCGGGTGATATTGAATGCGCCCGTAGTCCCAAACACTTTTGAGGGTCCGAGATCGGTCGGCTGCAGGACATTGTTCCAGGCCTTCGCAAGCTCCTGGGGAGACCAGTTCGTGCCATACTTCCCATTCACCTGCATTCGGTCGCCGAGCCGGTGGTCAATTCGGACGTCGAGCTGATTGGTATCGGTAACATTCACACCGCTTCCGTACCAGTTGGTGTACGGGTTGTAGCTTGCGGTGCCCACGTTCGCGTTGGGAAGTGGAAAGTATTGCATCATCTTGGACGCTACCGGATCAATCAGGTTCCCCGGACCGGTGGGACGCTGCAACGGGGTACCCTGCAATATCGCATTACCCGGGAGAGTAGGGAGACTCGTGTAGGTGGCCATGTTATTGTACGGTATGAACGCACCGCGCACCGGGCCACCCCGGCTGGAGTCGTAAACGCCCGAATAGGGATCCCACAGCTGACCGCTGGCGGCAGAGCATTGTCCGTTTGAACCGAACGTGCCGCCGGCGTATCCACATATCTCCGAGAAGTCCCCATTCCGTTCGGCTACGCTGGGTAACCCGGCTTGGAAACTCTGGAATGTTCGCAAGCGTGACCCTTCGTAGTCAACGAAAAAGAACGTTTTGTCCTTCTGAATGGGCCCGCCGATAGTTCCTCCAAAATCGTTGTAACGAAGAGCGGGGAGCGGTACGTTGCTAGCGTTACTGAACCAATAGTTCGAATCCATGACTTGGTTCCGAAAGTAGTTATAAGCATTCCCGTGAAACTGGTTGGTGCCTGATTTCGTCACGACGACAATCGTCGTGCTGCCGCTGTGGCCAATTTCGACGCCGAAGTTATTTGACTGAACTGCAAACTCCTGGATATCATCGATGGAGGGTTCATAAAGCTGGTTCTTAATCCCCACAACCAGACTCGTCGTGGAAACGCCATCGACTATTATTTCGGACTGCATATTTCTCATTCCATCAGAGTAAAAGGCATTCCCTCCTCCTGACAGGAACCCTGTGATCACCGTAGGGATTGGAGCGACACCCGGTGCAAGCAAGGTGAGGTCGTAGGCCGCCCGTCCGATTAGAGGGAGATTGTCAACAAAAGTGCGGTTTACTTCCTGGCCCGTTACTGCGTCTTGAGCAGCAAGAAGTGGCGCCGTCCCAGCCACGGTGACTTCTGTAGCAGTAGCCCCCAATCGCATGACCACGTCTACGGTGGCGTTCTGCTGTACGGTAAGAGTTATCCCGGTCTGAGTGTAGGTGCTAAAACCCTTTGCCTCTACCTTCAGGGAATAGGTGCTCGGAGCAAGGTTACGAATGACGTACCGTCCGAAATCGTCCGTGATTGAGGTGTAGGTGAACCCCTTGACGGTGTCCACCAGCGACACCGATACCCCTGGAATCGCCGCCTCGCTCGGGTCGCTAACAACACCGGTCAACGACCCGGTATAGACTTGGGCGCGGGCCGGCAGTGCTGCTACCATCAATGACACTAAGAAGAAAAGCAGAATGAAGATGCTCAATTCCAAAACTCCATCCTGCCTTCGGCTTCGTCGAATTAAGTCAATGTGCTGCATTTTGTCCCCCTTCGTCTGATCAATTTATGTGAGCCCGACACGACGCCAAGCACCAACGCAGGCCGAAACCAAGGCTGACGCGCAGCCGAACACATGCGATTGAAACTTTGATTTAATCATTCCCGGTCCCGTTCACTTACCGAACTGAACATCCAAGTCTCGTCGGCCACCACGATTTGGTCCCCGACTCCTGAAAGACAAGCATCTAAAACTGGTTCAATCATGAAACTGGTTTCATATACCACGAAGAAAAACCGTTTGTCAAGAGTTTTTTTACGACTTTTTAAGCCGGCCCTGCCCCGACCTTTAGGAGGCCCCACCAAGCGGCAATTTGCTTGACTTCGGATGCTGAGCCATGTTTCATAGGTAAGCGTGAAACACGACGACCTTCTTCAGGCGCGCGAGCGACTCGTCCGCCAGATTCCCAACCCGGCGGAGATTCTACGGGGCTCCCTGCTAAAGTGAAAGATTCGGCACCGACGCGGCTGTCCGAAGTGTGCGGCGGGAGGAGGCCATCCCGTCTAGGTGCTGACGCTGAGCTATGCGGGGGGGGGCGGACACTGCAACTCAGCCTTCGTCTTCAGCGGCGAACTCAAGTCGCGCGGTGGCTGCGGAACTACTGACATCTGAAGAATCGCTTGGAGGTTATTTGCCAACTGAACCATCAGTTGTTGCGATGGGGACCGGAATTCCCTGAGCATATGGCGTTTCGTTTGTAAGAATGAAGCGGCATCCACAGGACAACCTCCTCCGAGCACAGAAGCTGATGAGAAGCTTCTCACTCGGCTCTCGAAACGTGGATGGGGAGGGGTGAAATTGGTTGCGCGTCCTGTTCTGTGGAGGGGGAAGCCGGTGACGAAGGCCGACTCCGGTGCCCGGCAACGAACGTCTGCCCCCCCTTGGCAGTTCTGGGTGCCGCAGATGGCGGAGAAATTCAAGACCGACCTGGCCAGCGTGGCAGCTTACTTGCGGCTGGCCAACGCCGGCGACCAGCCTCGCAGAGAGATGTCTCCGCCACCTTGGTTGCTAGCTCGGGCGCTTTCCGGCGGTCCCGCCGTCCGAGACAGCCGCAACGACTGACGCCCCGATTCCTCGGAAGGTCCGAGTTTGGATTGGACAGACTCTCGCTCAACTAGCCTGGTGTGGACCAAGCGCGTGGAGACGCCCTGGCTGGGATTACGCAGCCTTTCCACCAACAGTTCCATGCAGCATCGACCTATTTCCGGCGCGCATACCTGGACAGTGGTGAGAGGAGGGTCCATCACTGCAGCTATTTCACGATCGTCAAAGCCAATAAGGCTGATATCGTCGGGTATTCGTACACGTAGTCGTCGGAAGGACCGGCACAACCCGTAAGCTATTTCATCATTGCCCGCTAGAATTGCTGTTGCAACACGTTTCCCTTTCAGGAGACACTCGGCTGCCCATCTTCCATACTCGACAAAGGTCCCTGGTCCCTTTCCTGTCAGTGCTATGGGATTCAAAGTGCTGGTGCGCAACGCCTTTAAGTAGCCTCCATACTGATCGCAGAACCAGGGATATTCTATGTCACCGACGAACGAAATCAATCGGTGTCCAAGGTTGATAAGGTACTTGGTAGCCTCAAATTCTGCGCGCGTGCCGTTGTAGCGCACTTGGTCCAAGCCCGATTGCCCGCTGACGTCAAAAACATTATTGCCGAACACGACGAGTGGCAGGCCCAAAGCTTTTATCCGGGAGATCAGATTCGGGTACACTGCCCCACTCACAATAACGCCATCCACCCAGCCTTTTTCCTCAAGAATTGGGGGCAACAGAATTTGATCGGGCGGGGTTTTCTTCTCGACGTCAATTCTCAGGAACACCACGTGATGATTAAGTTCACTGGCAGCGGTCTCTGCACCCTGCAAGACACCCGCGTGGAACGAGTGAAGGAATGGGCGGTTCGCTAACACAAAGCAAATCATTTGGGAATGGCCCAAAATTCGTCGGGCCTGGGCGTTAGGTCGATACCCGAGCCGACGGATCACTGCCTGGACGCGCTCCCGCGTCCGTCGGCTAATTAAGTCTGAACCATTGATCACCCGCGAAACCGTCGCCACGCCGACTTGCGCCACTCGTGCAACTTCTCGAATATTGACCGATCCGCTTTTCACTCTCACGTGACTTCTCTCCTTGAGCTTCGAACCGTTGGGAGTGAGAGATCGCCTGAAACGGGTGGGAGTAGGTTACCCATCTCATGGAAGTTGTGTGGAGCGATCATCGCTTCCCGAGCCCTAAAATGACAGGGCATTTCTTTTGGATATCACACACGGTGGTACCAGTTCCACTGGAAAGCACCACCCTTTTTGAATTCCCGTGCCGTTGGACTGACTCTCTGCCCGATCGGTACACTCCAATCCGTCGATAACGCACAGCCCACGTAGGGGCGATGCGGCGCTTCGCCCCTACAGCCTCACCCCCGGATGGATCGGAGGCGTGGGTGCATGACCATGCACGCGAACCGTTTTCGCCACGTTATCGAGGGACTAGGTATACAAATCCTCCCTAGCTTCCCCGAAGTGTCGGTGGACAATTGACGGAGGTGCGACATCCTGCATCCCCCCATTCCACTCAACATTAATTATTATAGTGACATCTCCCGTGGGAAGCAACACTGCCCACGATTGGGTAGTGTCTGAAATGTGCGTTGACGGACTCGAAAAAACTCTTGCATCTCCCTGCCGACCGCTTTAGGTTGGAAGCATGAGAAACGAATCCAGCCGAGCCAGCATTGAGGCTTTGAAGAACATGCTCTCCGAAGTGGACCTAATCTTGTCCACCACCGATCCCCTGCCAGAGAACCGCACGGCACGTTGCCGGGAGTTGCTCGCCAGTTCAATGGCCCTTGTCGATGACCTAACGAACCAAGGCCGGGAGAAGCCCGCCGCCATCCTGGGGCACAAGGGCGGGAGCACAACGTCAGAGCGCCATGGCACGGAGCATTATCGCATGATGTCTGCATCCCGCAAGGTACACGGTGGTGGAAGGCCACGCAAAGCGCAATAGCCTCTTTCTTAAATTCCCTGTAGAATAGCTTCCCTGAAAACGAAAAAGCCCCACGCGATGGCCGGGACTCTTTCGATGGAGCCTGAACATCCCCATCGTATCCCCTCATCGCGCTGGATGCAAGGGGACAATGGCCTCTCCTGACTTCTGGCGAGAGATCGCAAACCAATTCCGAAATATACCTGAAGCCACGACACTTACCGCAGAATGGGCGGACCTTGCCGATACGGGAGTTGGGATATGGTTTCTTACGGGCAGCAATACTGCAAGGTATAGCTTCGAGGCTTTAGCGAAGCGGGCAGCGAGAGAAATTACAAGGGGAAGTAATTCTGATTTACTTTCCGTATGGCTTAATGAATTGAGGCGCCAGCACTTCGGGTTTAAGGAAATGGGTTTTACTGTCACATCAGGTCCAGACGAACCAGAACAGAAGAGGTGCCATTCTGGACGTATTGATGGAATATGTGACGTGTCGGCTAACTTCTGCAAGAAACTTGAAGCCGACGAGATACAGAGAGAGTTCAAAGAGAACAAACAAAGCCGTGAAAGAAATAGGGCCTTTATGGAACGGTACTATGAAGCCAAGCGACCTGCTAGGGAATTGAGGGGTGAACCGCCAGAACAAACACGCCCGGTTTCTTCAAGGCCAAAAGCTGTAGAGCCTAAGACGGAATCAGTCGGAGAGCAACTTAAACGGCTGCGTGATGAGTGCCACGTCACGGCACAAGAACTCGCCGAACTGATCGATGTAGAGGTCAGATCTTTTCAGAGACACCTAGCGGGTGATTCCATTCCGTATGACAGATATTTAAGAGCTTATGAAAGAGAATTTTCCAAGTTGCTGAATAGAAAGGTCGTTATAAGCAAGTTGTCGTAAAGATGTCGCAAGATGTCGTTTTGTAGCGTTTACACGTCGCTGACCTACGTTCCATAATCCCCTTGCAAAATGAAAACGCCCAGTGAGAGGCTAGCTCACTGGGCGCTGAATCTTGCGTGACAGGCAGCCTCTGTCAAAGGAGTCCGACGTGTGCAATCTACATTGTCGAGACCCACCAAGTCAATCGTTAATTTATCAACGCAGCTAGAGTTGCAGGCGGATTTTCCAAAGTCTGCCTGTAACTCTATGATTCAAAGCTAAATATAGTTTCGATTTCTGTGCATTTTTCTCTTTACAAACAACTAACGATAGCTGTATTATGTACCCATGATGAGCCAAACAAAAGACGCCCCGATAATGACTTGCGAAGATTGCGGTATCGAGTGCCAACGCTTCGGGAAGCACCGGAACGGATTACGGCGTTTCCGTTGCCCTAAGTGCAAACGGACCTTTACTGAGGCCCACACCCGAACGCTAGGCTCCATGTATACGGCCTGGGACAAAGCCTTACTCGCTATCCAATTGCTGCTCGAAGGAAACTCCATTCGCAGCACAGAGCGAATCAGCGGACTCGACCGCAATACGATAATGCGCGTCTTAGTGTTGGCCGGTGAGAAGTGCGAGAAGGTTTCCGAGGAGATGATTCGCAACGTGCCGGTGAGCGAAGTTCAGGCTGACGAAATCTGGTCGTTTATCGGCAAAAAGGAACGCAGGGTAAAAGACGGCGACGATCCCACGATGGGTGATGCCTACACCTTCGTAGGAATTGAACGCAACAGCAAATTGGTTTTGGCTTGGCACTTAGGACGCCGCACGGCCCGCGATACTGAGGCTTTCACCGAGAAGATCAACGAAGCCACGGCTGGAAACTTTCAGATTACCACGGACGGATTCAAGGCTTACGTCGATGCGGTTCACATGACTCTCGGAACCCGCGTAGACTTCGCGCAGCTCATCAAAGTGTACGCCGCGTCACCCGAAGGAGAGCACCGCTACTCCCCTTCGGAAGTAATCGCAACGGAGGTAGTACCAGTCATCGGGAATCCCGACCCGAACAAGATTTGCACGTCTCATGTCGAGCGCCAGAACTTGTCCATGAGAATGCAGATTCGCCGATTCACCCGCCTGACGAACGCTTTCAGCAAGAAGTGGGAGAATCACTATGCGGCCCTCTCCCTCTACTTCGCCTATTACAACTTCGTGAGAATCCACCAGACCATCCGAGTTACCCCCGCCATGGAATCTGGGCTCACTGATCACGTGTGGACATTGAAGGAAATGCTGAGTAAGATGGGTCAGAAATAGCAAAGGCCAGATTCACGGTCTGGCCTTGTCCGAATGCTAAACTGTTGGGCACTCAACCAGACGGTAGCACTGGAGTGTGCCCAATGCAAGAAGAATGTGACAGACACTCCATACGAAAAACGACTTCAAGCCGCAGCGCGAGCAGACTTCAGGAAGTTCTGGTCCGATTACCGCTGGTGGGCCACTATTGTCGGCATCTTCAATTTGCCGATAATCGTGCAACTTATCCACGGAGAAAACACCATGATTAATTGGGGATTGGCCTCCATCTATGCCCTTATAAGCCTTGTTATTTCTCTGTTGGGATCATATGCAATCGCTATGAGAAGAGGCGCTGAAGTCCTAGATTCCGATCTTCAGAGCAAGCTGGCCAAAAGTGATGCGTCTATTCAGGAGCTTACGACTAAATTGAAAGAAGTTGAGCGCGATCCCGCCGAGGAATACCACTATGTTAAGACACAGGCCATTCTCGGTAAGGCTTCGGATACCCAAAAGGCAACATTGATGCACATCTGGACACATCAAAAGTTGTTTGCAGGCGAAGGCATAGCGAGACTTGGAAAAGAACTTAATCTAGATACACGCCTCATCATCAATGCCATCGCTGAACTCTCAGTAACCCAACTTATCGAACAGCACTGGAGTATGATCGGCAATCAAAAAGAAATCTGGTGGGAGATTACGCCCGGATATAGAACTGCGATTGGGAAACTCCTCTATAAGTGAGTCCGCTTTCCTATCAACGCACATTTCAGACACTACCCACGATTGGGCAGTGTGCCCTTTTGAGCGTAGTGCCGACCTTTAGTCGGCAAGTGCCCGGCCTGACTGGCAATCTGTGCCGTTCAGGCAGGCTGAGGGACTTGGTTAGTGCGGCAAATCCCACGCTCCGGCTCCCCAGCAAGCCGGGTCTACAAAATCAAGTCAATCGTCCGTACTCGCGTGCGGCATCCCGGAAGTAGACAAGGTTCTCCCAGGGGGCCAAATACGACGTGTTACAGCTCGAAGCGAAGATAAAGTGTCGTTTGTCACCCATCGACTCAAACAGTCGCCGCGTATAATCATGCAGTCGCGCTTCCGAGTCCAGGCGGATTTCCTGGTGATGAGCGTCCATACCGCCATCGACCGTAAAGCTCTCTGAGGCCGCCAGCCTCCGCACCTCTCCCAGGTCCACATCCCCCAACGGTCGGGGAGTGATTCCTTCCAGGCAATCTACATGGGACGCGCCGACCAGGGGCAAGAGAGCCCGGCTGTGGCCGCAAGCGTGAACCACCAGGAATTTTCCTCGCCTGTGAATAATATCGGCAGCCTGAGAAAAGAAGCTTTGGCAATAGTCCCTATAGAAATACGGCGGATAAAAAACCGAGTCGAGGTTATCCAGGAAGACAAAGATCTCGGCTAATGTGTTATCCACAACCGCTTCGAGCAGCGCCAGGGCTTTCCTTTCGTGAATCCGAGCCAACTCCTCCATTTCCCGGGGATGGTCCATCATATAAAGGGAAGCATTCTCAGCACCGGCCAGCCAGTGAAAAGTCTTGAGCGCCGATTGCGTGAGGTGAACCATCGTCACCCCGTCCTCTCCTATTCGATTTACCCACTTTTGAAAATCGGCAGCGTCAAAAGCGTATTCGCGCGCTTCCAGCATGTAGCGTACAGCGGGGTAGTCGTCCCAGGACTTCCACCAGTGTTCCGACTCGAAGTCTGCTCCCGCCTCATGTGTGTAATCCCAGGTCTGAGTCAGAGTGCCATGGGGAGACACAAACTTGCGCTGGCATCGGCTCTTGTGAGGCGGATAGCAGTTGAAAGAAGTCACCATGGGCTCATCCCAATCGCCCGTACCCGCATACTCCATGGAGAACTCGCCTGCCGTGTAGAAGTCGCGCGTCGAGTGCTGTGTGTCCCATCGCGCGAGTATGTCTGCGCCGAGGTAGCGCAAAGCATCAACGGGATGCCGGGCCGATGCGATCTGTGCGGGCAAGCCGCCATGGGCCAGATGAAAATAGAACCAATGCCAGATGTTGGGGGAAAAGGGAACGAAATCGGGCTCCTCCCCTCGAAAAGCTGCCAAGATGCGCTCTTTACCGGTCACGAGTTAAACCTCCAACTGATTCTCAAACCTGAATGCGCCGATGCTGATGAGTGCCATTGCCTATGGCTTCCTCTGCGGTTGCGCGGGATGAATCAGGAGCAGCACACTACTGGTGGCGAGGAGCGGAATCGTGCCCGCCAGAAAGAAGGCAGGATAGTACGAAAACCGATCAACAAGCCATCCCACCAGTAGCGTGAACAGTGCTCCCGCCAAGCCGGCGCCACACCCACTGAGACCGGTTACGGAAGCCACAACATCCTGCGGAAACAAATCCGAGGGAAATGTGAGGGCCATCGTTGAAAAACTGGCGTAGCCCCAAACAGCAAAGCTGATTAAGAACAGCGCTCCGTACGGGTTGTGGACTGTGGCGGCGGGGATTCCCGCCAAGACTGGCATCGAGCTAATGACGCATACCCATTTGCGCGCGCGCACCACGGGCATGCCGCGTTTGATCAGAAACCCTGACGACAGAGCTCCAGTGAAGTTTCCGAGATCCCCAGCGATGAATGGAACCCAGGCAAAGGCCGCAATCTGTTTCAAACTGAACCCCCTTGCGTCACTAAGATATTGAGGCAGCCAAAAAACGTAGAACCACCAGATAGGATCCGTCAGGCCGCGGGCGAGGACGATTCCCCAAACGGTGGGCTGCTTCAAGAGGCTTAGCCACCGGCCTATGCCCTGTTGCGCGGAAACCATGGGGGTATCCCGGCCCCCCAGGATCATCGCGCGCTCTTCGGCCGTTACCCGTGGGTGGCGATCGAGAGGTTGATAAACCGAGAGCCATGCAATCAGCCAGAGTAATCCCAGAAGCCCCGACAGTGCGAAGGCGTAACGCCACCCAATGAGAATGGCCACCCAGGGAACGGCCAGAGCCGCGATCACGCCGCCCACACTCGAGCCGCTATCAAAGATGGCGACGGCCACACCGCGCTCACTGGCCGGAAACCACTCGGCGACGGCTTTGCTGGCGCCGGGCCAGTTGCAGCCCTCACCGATGCCCAAAAGAAAACGAAATGCTTCGAAGGAAAAAATGGAGTCTGCGAAGCCGGTTATCATGCTGATGAGGGACCACCAGATGACTGCCAGGGTGAGTCCCAGACGGGTTCCAATAATGTCAAGCAGAACACCCCCGATCAGCCACATGCCGGCGTAAGAGAACTGAAACGCGGAAAAGACTTTGGAAAGATCGGTATGACTAAGGTGCAACTCCCGGGTGATAACTGGCGCCAGAACAGAGAAGGTTTGCCGGCTGATGTAGTTGATGACGGTGGAACCGAAAAGAGTCCACACAATCCACCAACGAATTCGCTTGGAAACCATGCGTAAAGGTCTCTCCAGTGGCTCTCTAGCCCCAGTCTCCGAATTATCTGCACTGATCTGGATTCTCATGCATTCTCGAGCCTTAGCAGTTATTCCCCTACCTGCTTCAAGACCGATATTGATGTCTGTTTCCCCACAGTCCAACTGTGGGTAGGGAAGCAGGCGGCCCCCTCCCGTCCTACAACCTTGACCGTTACCGCGAAGTCTAACGTTTAGGCATTGCGAACGCACCCTTGCCACGCCGACAATTTATCTGTCCCTGCAGCGGCTCCGTGCCTATAATTCGTAAACTAAGGCTAGAAACCGTTAAGCAGCGGCGGGACGCCCTTACGTCATGAGTGCAAAAGGCGGAGATTAACGCAACGGCCAAATCCGGCTTCCGAAACTTAGAGCTCAGTTGCGCGCAGTCATGGAACTGGGAATCTGCTTTCGCTGAACCGGCTTGACTTGAACTGGCCTGCTTCGGCCTCTTAACCGTCGCCAACCAGCACCAATACATACGCACGTCCAATTACGGGTGTCTATGATCCATTGGCACGGTAAAGCCCTCTATCGATCGCTGGAAGCGACAACAGCGCCGCAGAATCGGTGTCGATGTAGACGTGAGCGTTCGCGTGCTTTCGCACCGCGGAACCCGGACACTCCGGTGAAATTGGGCCCTGCAACGCATTCCTCACGGCTTCTCTTTTGCGACCCTCCGGAACGCAGCAAATCAGTTCTTCAGAACTCATCAATATCGGAAGCGTCAGCGTCAAGGCCTCGGGCGGAACGCTCGCGGGACTCGAGAAGTGCCCCTCACCCGCCTGTTGGTTCCGACTCAGCTCGTCCAATTGAACCCGCTTCACCCCCAGCGGGTCTTCGAAGTCTGCGGCATGAGGTTCGTTGAAAGCGATGTGACCGTTTTCTCCAATTCCGAGCATGCACAAATTGACTGGCCTCTCGCGAAGCAGTTCTTCGTACCTGTGACACTCCGCATCGAGGTCTCGCGCGTTGCCGTCGAGATAGTTCACTCTACCGGGATGCACAAGCTCTACAAACCGACTCTTCATCCAATGGCGAAGGGATCCCCGATGGCTCTCAGGCAATCCGATGTATTCATCCATGTGGAAAACCTCGACGCGCGACCAATCCACATTGCGAGCTCGAACAAGTGAGGAAATGAGATCTTCCTGTGAATTCCCGGTTGCCATGATCAACCGAGAGTGACCTTGTCTCGAAATTGCGCCCTCTAGAATGGTCGCGGCGCGCAGAGCCGCGGACTTCCCCGCATCAGCCTTGGACGAATAGATTTCGACAACAGCACGGTCAACATGAAAAACGCGGAGCGGTGATGGTTGCGACGACATGTTATGCCTCTCAAATATGGCGAGAATCCATTTCAAAACTCTGTACGACACTGAACTTGCTTGCAGTTTTCGATCTTAATAGGCGCGCCTCGTGCGCTGACCGACTGCAGGACGAATGGCACAATTTGGCCGCCTGCTGACCCGGCGTGCGACCGCGGACAGCCAAAAGGCTCCACGCTTCTCTGATCAAAACGCCTAAGGCTTCGCGTCAAGCGATGCGGTAGACACTGTACTCCTGCTTATCTCTAACACTCGTCCCACACGCTTTCCCCCGAAAGCGTCAATCGCGCGATACCCATGGCTAAAACGGCCGCTATGTTTGGCGCCGGGTGGAATAGTACATTCATCGCCGGCCTCTAAATGGATCGGCTCACCTTCGATTAGGCCGTCGAAGGTTCCTTCCACCACCAAGCAATATTCCCAAAAATCGTGAACGTGCTCGGCCACTTCGCCACCTTTTTGACACCGCCAAAAAACGATTTGAGTACCCTCAGCGCCCTCAAAAACAAAGCCTTGCATTGAGGCGTCGGGGGCACTCGCAACTCGATTGGCTGGCTGCAGAATAAACTCCGGAAATTCCTTCATAGGTTCCTGCTTTCCTTTCAAGATTCTTACATAAGACGCCTTCTCGCTGGAACCTGGACTGAGCTTTGCCGCCAGACTACCGGGGCGAGTCTCCACCACGACGGATCAACCTACCCAAAGTCAAAATGTTGAACATCAGTTGGCGCAGTGGATGATAGTTATCCTGGCGGGCGGCGTGAGGCTGCGGGCTAATGCGGCGGTCGGCGAAAAGAATATATCCGGCCGGATAACCGCGGCTCTCTTGCGAGAACTTCTCATTGATGACATTCAATGCCATCTCAAAATACCGTGCCGCCCACTCCACCCGCGTACGTTCAAATATATTTAAAGTCGCCACCAGCACTTCGTTCTGGGCCCACAGCGACTTCATGTAATCATACTCACCCGCAAAATGTAATTCGCGATCGGTTCCCAGAGGGGTCTCCCCAGGCCACTGATAACAGGGGTAATCCACATTGATCCATTGCGAGAGTCCGCCGCAGATGTAGTCCCAGCCCACATCGAGATGGTGACGGATTCGCTCCGCACAGGTCTTCCACAAACCATCATCTTTGCGCCGGTTCGCTTCGTCCATGACCATCCACAGGGCCTCGACGCAGTGGCCGAAGCGCGACTTCTGTGCCTCCTCTTTTGGCCTGCTGAAGTCGGAATACAACATCTCCGTATTCAGGCCGATGTCTGGGTTGTAATGTCGATTCATGATCGCGTCCACGGCGCGGTCCGCTATGGCGGCGACTTCCGGGTCGTTCCAGCGTTCCAACATCTGGGTAGCGGCGGCGAGATTCAGAAACCACAACCCCTGCGGCCTGACGGCGCGCTGGCTGCTCCACAGGTACTGGAAATCCGCTCCCCGGTACCGGAAATCTGGGCTGTCGAAGTACCGAAAGAGCTTCTTCAGCAGTGCGAAAGCAGCTTCACGCGATTGGGCATCTCCGCTGGCAGCCGCGTACTCTTGCAGGCCTTCGGCGATGAAGTACATCCCTTCCGTGTCGCCGCTGAAGGGCCTCAGTACCTTCCCTTCACGCGACAACTCTTCTGCCCACCATCCGTCTTTCTGCAGAGCGTGTTGAAACACGAACTCCTTGGCCTTTTTCGCGATTTCCAAGTACTGGGGATTCTTGTCAAAATGGTTATAAAGGAAACTGTAGACCCAGATGGCACGTCCCTGGAACCAGAGGAGCTTTTCCGTATTCAAACGCGTTCCGTCATAGTCCAGACTGCACATGATTCCGCCGTATTCGTGGTCGATCCCGTGCTTGTCCCAGAAAGGGAGAAGAACGTTGAAAAGCCGGTCGTAAAACTCTCGGCGCAATTCAGGAAGGCTCATGCCTGCCAACCGCACTCCCGAAGGAGACGTCCCGCCCCCCCCGGGACCACCGGTCCCTCGGGCAATTCGTGGGCCTGCAATGCCGGTCCGAACCACCCCTGCTCCGACCAATTGCATGAATTCACGTCGTTCCACTGTTCGGTTCTCCTCTTTGTTTTTCGCTAAGTACAATCCGTAACTTACAGTCCAGCGAATTTCTCCATTGCCTTCCCCACACCGTTAAAACGTAAGGACTACGCCGCAGATGAGGAATACACCTGCATTAGAGCGTGACCGGCGTCCTCAGGGCTGGATATGCACGGCCGCGGCATGGTCCGCAGCAACCGTTACGCTGAAGACCACCCGATTCCCCGTGTGCTCCACCG